>Ga0207031_10264_pt1 | contig 13959 bp, 9 predicted proteins | sample Alteio_BWMinCont_37_FD_153278 | JGI IMG/M metagenome (GOLD analysis project Ga0207031, IMG submission 153278) | Enriched cells from forest soil in Barre Woods Harvard Forest LTER site, Petersham, Massachusetts, United States -... | ecosystem: Environmental > Terrestrial > Soil > Temperate forest >... | reverse complement strand
ATTCGCGTCAGGTGAAAGCCATCGGAAAACAGTTCATCATTGATCCACGTGCGGGCATCGATGACCACCACCCCAAGTTCTTGCGTAATTCGTGCGAAGTGCTGTCTGGCTGTTTGCTCGACAGCCGGCGGATACCAGCCCCGGAATTCGCTCGATTCGGGCATATAGATGAAACCAACCTCAATGCCTTTTTCTCGCGCCAACGAAACTGTCTCGCGTATAGCTCGCTCCTGTTGATAGTCGATCTGGAAGTCCGCGAAAAGTCGCTCGAAAACACCCTTCGCCTGGTTTACCAAAATCGTTCGCGACTCCGAAGTGCCGGGCTTGAAATCGCACCCTGGCTTCCAACCCCACTCGTCGATGTCGTTCCACATCCAATCCAACCGGTGACCGGTCGGAATCCACTTGGGAAAGAGTTGAGACAACAAACGATGTCTGGAAGCATAAATCGGGTTCAGGCGACTGCACTCATAACTACCAGAAGCTAAGTCAGGATCGGCGTAATGCTCTTGCATCACGCTGCGTTCCCGTGTGCCCAGGCGATCGAGCATCGAGAGACTGGTATTATCTCGATCCACGTTCAATAACGGCGGCCAATACTCGAGAAGGAGGCCCGCGGGTTTGATGCCGTCAGCAATCGCCCGCTCTGTGACGATCAACTCCAGGACTGGTCCGCCGCCGATCAAGCTGAGATTGAACAACAGAAAATCGTTTGCCTTGGCGGTCCGGCCGATTTCCCACTCACCCGGTTTGATTCCCATCGCGGTGCGGGAGCTGCCCACGACCAGCACCAAAGGGCGATTGGGGTTCTCGGCTACTCTCTGCCGCAGGCAGGAAATCCGCCTGGCATATTCCGGATCGCGTAAACGCGGTCGCGCTTCATCGAGGAGGTAAGCCACCGCGGTGTTGATCGCCAGAGTTGCAAACACGAAGACCACAATCGTCCTTCGACTCTGTCGGCGAAATTGCCTGCCTTGTGAGCCACCGGCAACTGGTCTGGTTTCCGCTGCACTTGATGGATTTAAAGCGAGAGGACTCGGAGGGAATTGGGCAGCTTGGAAACGCATTCCGAATTCCATGCTCAACCCTGTTTGCCGCCGGGGATAGTGCGGAAGAAGGCACTCGCTTGGGCGTACGATTCCGGAACTCCAATATCTATGAACTCGCCGCCGCGAAAACCGAAAACAGCGTGTTTGGAGATCCAATCCGGCATGAGATCCCGTTCCAGAGAGATCGGTCTGTTGGGTTCAAGGATTTCGAATAATTCGCGCTCGATGAGATAGACACCAGCGTTGATCCACCCGGGAGCAGGATGCGTTACCTTTTCCGCGAACCCTGTCATGCGATCGTCCGGTCCCAAAGCAACCCGGCCATACCGCGAAGCATTATCCATCCAAGTGAGGCTAAGGCTGACTTTACCACCGTGCCCAAAGTGGTAGTCCGCAAAGGCTCGCAGATCGAGATGACAATACGAATCCCCGTTCATCAGGAGGATCGTTTTGCGGTGGGTCGTCGGGAGCGCAAGGCGAACCGCACCGCCGGTCCCGAGCAATTCTGTCTCCAGGGAATATCGGAGGTTCACTCCAAACTTCCTATTGCCGAATGTCGAGCAAACCTCTCTGGCGCCATGGCCGACCAACAGTACGGCCTCGTCGATCTTCGCGCGGGCAATTTGTTGAAGAATGTGGGAGAGAAACGGTACGCCGTCAACAAGTGCCAGGACTTTGGGCCGGTCGACAACCACCGGCCGAAGCCTCGTTCCAAGTCCGCCTGCCAGGATCGCCACGGAGATGCTGTCGAAAGAATTGCTCATCATCGCTTCAACTTCTCCTTGTCAGCACACTGATTTGGAGCAACAGAGGTCATTGCGAAGCTTGAGCTAAATTCTCCGGAGCACGCACCTCGATAACTACAGCAGCACGATGGCGGATCGCGATGCGGTATTTCGCGTTGGGATCGATCCAGCGCGAAAAGATCATGTCCGTCACGGGTTTGCCATACCTCATCGGGACCGGATCGGAACTTCGATAGTCTATCGTCAGGCTGAAGTCCTGTTCGTTACGATGCTGCTGGACAAATTTGTGCACTGCTCGAATGGGAGCGGACATGCCTAGCATTAGGTCGGAGAAACGCGAGTTTATCAGCCTGACCTGTATTCCACCATGAATCGTTAGTGCTACCAGCCCCACGAGCATGGCCTTCCATGCGACTGTTGTCGGATACCCTTTGATCCTCGGCAATCCTTGCATCAGTGTGCACCAGATGGTCAGACCAAACAGCAATCCCATGTATGAGTAGTAGCTATTCGAACAAAGACAGTCGGGTCCAGGCCGGAGGTTCATTCGCCCGAGGATATTCAATGCGGCATATACGGAGCATGTTCCAAAAAAGAGCAGGATGATAAGAAATGGCAAGCGCTCTCCTCGCCGCAATAAACCCCAAAGCCCAACCATTCCGAAAGAGACAAACAAAGCAAACAGCAAAGCAAATCCAACGTCTCTGAAACCGCAACGATCCAGGATTGGATCCAGCCAAAATACTTCGTTCACATTGAGCCGGTCGCCGCTGGCCCAGAACCGCAACAAGGATGGACAGAACGGTTGCACATTGGTGTAGAGGACAAAACGCGCGGAGTGCGTGAGCGTGTGAATCTTCAACGCGTTGCGCTCAATCTCGGGAAGGTGGTTATCTGGAGTGAACTGACCGCGATGTAATCTAAAATCATGCTTGTTTGCAGCCTGGTAGAGAATCATAACCCCTACAAATACCGCTACGAGGCCAAGTGCTCGAATCCCGCCGTTCCGGGGATACACCACTGCCGCCAAAAAGAATCCGACAACCACGGCGTAGAATTGTCCCAGCTCATAGGTGAAGGCAGAAACCAGAGCGAGGATCAAGCCACCCCAGAGATTGGCGCAGAGTAAATTGCCCGCGCCAGGGCCTGAGATATGCCGGAACAACAGGTTCACCGATCCGAGCATCAAAACAACAAACAGGAGATAACCGTGGAGATGTGACCAGATCACCATTTCCACGATTGCCGGGCTGAGTGCGAAGAATGCCGTCATGGCATATGGCAGGAATGAACTCGTCGGTGGCGCCGGGATCGGCGCCGTCTGGGGTTGTCTGTGGAACCGGATGACGGTTTCGATTCGACGCAATAACGAGAGGAGGAGCAAGCATACACAACTATGTAGAATCACTCCGATCATCTGCGTGGATTTCAGGTCGCCCTCCAATAAGGCTCTCTCAACCGCCAACAGTCCGAACAAGACTGGACGATACAATCCGGTGTCGCCTGGGAGAGTTTGACGCGTGCGGGTGTAGGAATACGATGATTCGACGGCATCCAGCACTTCATGGTGGGACACCGTATCGTTCAGGAAACACCAGTGGTCAGCGCGCGGCGGATGGCGCAAAGATGGTGCGTAGATTACCGCAATCGTAGCAACCAACGCCAAACGATAGAGAAGATCGAACGAGGGTTTCCAGAAACCGAATCCGTTCTGGATCGAGAAGTTTCGAAAAATCGCCCCATCCATGAATGCCTCCTGGCAATACCGGTCGCGAATGACTCCCAACCAGATTTCGTCGAAGCTTTGAAGCGGATTATGCTGTCTTGAGAGCCTTTTTTCTCAGCTTTCCGAGAACGCGTCCCCCAGCCCGCCACGCCCGGCGGGGCAAACAGTGAATCGGTTCAGCCAAAAGATTCTTCACGAGTCGCCGAACACTATTCGGTGGCTGGGGTCCAGCATAATCCGGAGTCCGGGATACGACTTGTAGTCGAATGCTCTCCTCGTCAGAACCCCAAAGTGTATCGGCAAGTGAATCATCGAATTCCTGGCCCACCGGTTGAGCGAACCATTCATCCCGGTAAACGAACAGATCGTAACCGCGAAAATCGCTTTCCAACTGGTAGGCGAAATCGGGACTCGATATCGCGGGATGGTCCGCTCGCCAGCCAGGCTCGGGGTGCTCGGCCACGAACTGGAGAAATTCTTGGAACTGCTCCGGGGTACTCCGGTGTCGAATGCACGGGTTTCCGAGATATGGCTGTATCTGCCCGCTCGCGCGGGCGTGCAACGAGCGGAGCGAAATGCCGCGGCCGTCATGGGGACCTGAATGAGCCGGTGGGCTGGGGGTCTCCTTGGGGTTCCAGGTCTGATAAAGGAATTCGTTCGTCAACCAGCGTTCCCTACGGCCGCGGTTGATTAAACGGAACGACATCTCGTAGGGTCCGCTATTGGAACCCAGGTAGTCCGAATGCTCGTCTGCTCCGCCGATTGCCAGGAGATCGCTCCTTCGAGCTGCGAGGCACGCGCTGTAGTCCGCTCGGTGCAACCGATCCTCCTCGCTCCACAAGCCCATCGTCATGTTGCCAACCCAGTTCACGCAACCGGTCCCCATCACCTCTTCAAAACTGGGGTAGTTGAACGGATAAAACCGCGTGTCGAGATTCCTCACCTGGTCGATATGCACCACGGAATAAGCCGTTTCGTCAAAGGCCTGGATGACGCTTTGGATAAACGTGGGCCGGAACATCGCATCCGAGTTGCAGATGACGCAAAGATCGCCATTCGCCGCGAGAAGACCGGCGTTGTAAGCCCGGTGTTTGTGATAGAGCAATTCCTGGGGATAACCCAGGACGATCCATTGATCGAGTATGGGACGCCCCGCCGCACCGAGTATGCGCTGAATCGGTTCGGCCTTCCGATCGTAATACTCAACCCAGATCAATTCGTAATCGTCGCGCGGGATGGTCTGGCGATTGAGGTACTCCAGGCTGTGAAAACTCTCGCGCACATTCCAATCGGCGAGAATCACACTGACCTTCTTTTTGCCCGACGCATGTCGATAGACCAGCTCCGGTCTGCCGACTGAATTTACATCATTTTTTGTTTCGATCTCAGAAGAGCGAGGTTCTGCCGGCAGCTTGGGCAGCGGAGTCCGGAATGAATGCGTCCTCTTGAAGCGATGGGTGGCTACCAGCCCACGAATGCCCTTTTCATCCTGAGCGCGGAGAATGTCTGCTCGTGTTGACTCAAAAGCTTGGCCAATGGGATTCGCGAACCACTCGTCCCGGTGAACGAGTAGATCGTAACCGCGGTAATCATTCTCGACTCGATACGCAAAATCCGACGGCAATTCAGGTGGATTATCCGCTCGCCAGAAAGGTTCGGGATGTTCAGCCACGTATTGGAGAAACTCCTCGAAGCGATTGGTTCCACTTTCGGTTCGAAGGCACGGGTTTTCAAGATAAGGCAGGATTTGCCCGCTTGCGCGGGCGTGCAATGACCGGAGGGAGAGATAGCGGCCATCGTGCGGGCCCGAATAGTCCGAGTTAATCGATGTCTGGTTCGGGTGCCAGGTGTGATAGAGGTATTCGTGCTTCAGCCATAGCTCGCGGCCACCGCGATTGAGCAGCCGGAACGTAAGATCGTACGGGCCACAGCAGTAGCCGAGATAGTCCAGATGTTCGTCGGCCCCACCGATCGCAAGCAGATCGTTCCTTCGCGCTGCGAGGCATGCTCCGTAGTTGGCGCGGTGCAGACGGTCCTCTTCAGAAACCAGCCCGAGCGTAACGTTCCCCATCCAGTTGACGGCACCTGGGCCCATCACCTCCTCGAAAGTCGGGTTGTTGAACGGATAAAACCGTCTGTCGAAATTCCGGACCTGGTCGAGGTGGACCGCCACATTAGCTGGATCGTGGAAAGCCTGGATCACACTTTCGATAAAGGTGGGCCGGAACATCGCATCGGAATCGCAGATGATGCAAATATCGCCACGAGCAGCGAGAAGCCCTGCGTTGTAGGCCCGATGCTTGTGGTAAAGCAACTCTTGGGGATAGCCCAGGACAATCCACTGGTCGAGCGGCGGCCGTCCTGGTGCACCGAGCATGGTCTGAATAGGTTCGGCCTTCCGATCGTAAAACTCAACCCAAATCAATTCGTAATCGTCGCGCGGGACAGTCTGGCGATTGAGATACTCAAGGCTGTGAAAACTCTCGCGCGCATTCCAGTCGATCAGGATGACGCTGACCTTTTTTCGGCCCGACTCATGCCGAAAAACGATCTCAGGTTGACCAGTCATGATTCCCGCCTCCGTGCCCATCGAGCGAGGAAAGATGATAGGACGCCCACGATCATTGAATCAAGTCCATTTACTTGCGCTATGATGAATTGTGCCGCTGCGGAGACAGTGAGTGGCCTTGACCCGTTTTGTTCGGATTCAGTACACTTTGCGGCTGATCAACGGAATGCGTTAACCTCGGAATTCTGGAACTCTTCAGGGAGGAAGGATCGTGCCGCAACGCATTCTCGTAACAGGTGGACTCGGCTACCTCGGCAGTATCGCTTGCGAGCACTTCTTGGCGGCCGGTCACCAGGTAACAGCCCTCGACAACCTGATGTATGGTGCCGGTCAAGGTCTCTATCACCTCTGCGCGAATCCCGCCTTCGATTTTGTCCGCGGGGATGTCCGCGACGAAGCTGCGATGAAGCAAATGCTGCGGCAAGTGGATGCAATCGTTCACCTGGCCGGCATCGTTGGTGCCGCGGCCTGCGACCGCGACCCAGCGCTGGCGACTTCAGTCAACCTGGAATCGGTCCGCTTGCTCAACCGCCTGAGGAGTCCAGCGCAGGTCGTTGTCTTCCCAAACACCAATAGCGGGTACGGTGCCACCACCGGATCGAGTTACTGCACGGAAGACACTCTGCTCGAGCCAATCTCGCTCTACGGGCGAACCAAAGTTGAGGCCGAACGCTTGCTCTTGGACTCGCCCAACACCATCGCATTCAGGCTCGCGACAGTTTTCGGTGTATCGCCGCGGATGCGGCTCGATCTGCTCGTCAACCACTTCGTCCATGCGGCAGTGAAGGAGGGATATCTGGTTCTGTTTGAAAAGGATTTCAAGCGCAACTTTGTCCACGTTCGCGACGTAGCCGATTGCTTCTTATTTGCTCTCGCAAACGTGCGAAAAATGGCTGGAAGGCCTTACAATCTCGGCCTGGATTCCGCCAATCTCTCCAAGGAAGAACTGGCTCTGGCGGTGAAGAAGCATGTGCCCAATTTTTACCTTCACTTTGCTCCCATTGGTGAAGACCCGGATAAGCGCAACTACATCGTCTCGAGTGCCAGGCTCAAAGATGCCGGCTTTGTAGCCCATCGAACGCTGGATGATGGCATACGCGAACTCATCAAGAGCTATCGGATGGAAGCCCGAGGACCATTCAAAAACGCGGCGTGAGTTTTCTTGGGGGCATGCATTGCTAATCAGTTGTCTTCTCGTGAGCCACGACAAGCCGGAATGGTGCCGGGAAGCCCTGAACAGCGTAGCCACACAGAGTTACTCGCGCTGGGAATGCCTGGTTATGGATTCGGGTGTCTTATTTGATGCCGGCTATTTTTCACCTTTCAAGAATGAAAGCCGGTTCAAGTTCATTCGTTCCACCGAAACCAACGAGATGCGGCAAACCAAGGCGATGGCACCCTGGTGCTATAACGAATGCTTTCGACGAGGAATCGTGAACGGCGAACTGGTGGTTTATCTGTGCGATGATGATTTGTATTACGCGAATGCATTCGAGACTTTTGTCGATTATGCCCGCGCCAATCCCCATGTCGCAGCCATGTATGCATCTCAAGATCTGGCAGTAATCAAGGCAGACGGTCATCGGGCAATCACGGGCGAACGCCGGGCACTTGCCCTGGGCGGCAGGTGTTGCAAGGGAAGAGTTTTGGACTCCCAGGTGGATTATGCCCAGATGGCACACAAAAGATCCGTCCTAAAGATGATCAAAGGCAACGAGAGGCAGGAGTGGTGGCCCGAAGGAAAAGACACGGAAGGTCACGCCGACGGCATATTCATGGAAAAAATCGGGAGCGTTGCTCCTTTTTATCCGATCGATATCAAAGTCTCGCAAAATCGTCGGACGCCTAAAAGTCTAAATTGTCCAAGCTGTATTTGATAGAGAAAAACCCTTTGTGAAATCCTGTACTCAAAACTCTCGCATGTAATTCATTAAAGCCACATCGCAACTGCAATCCATTTTCCGATCATAGCTGCACCTTAACGAACCGCTCGCCCCGATACGCTTCGATTGCGATTTGAAGTGTGTGATTATCTGTGCCCCAGCACAACTTCTCGTGTGAGTGAACTAACATTGATCCTTGTTTCGCCCTCACCATGGAGATGAGTAGATGCATTCTTTTCTCACCCGCTTGGGCTCTTGCGTCGGACATCGAATAGCCCAGTGGAAGTTGCTCAATTCGAAATCGAGAAACCGATCGAGCAGACTAGTGAAAAGCACATACTTTCGAGTCGAATCATTGGAAGACCGAACCGTGCCAACGACCCTCACTGTCGGTGTCGGCCAGGAATACGCCACCATTCCGGCGGCGATCGCCGCCGTCAATCCCAACAATTCGTCGAAGACCACCATCGACGTCTATCCCGGCACTTATGGGGCCTTTTCCGTTCCCAGCAACCTGCCCAACCTGACGATCACCGCCCTGCCGACTAGCACCAACCCGCATGGCGTCCTGATTCAGCCGACCAGCGTCACACCACTCACATTGAGCGGCGTTTCCGTCGGCGGCGCGGCCATCGACATCTACGCCTCGGGCGTCACCCTCGGCGGTTTGTTCACCGTGGATGGATCCAAGGACACGGATGGCAACCTTTGGGCCGGAATCCGGGTGATCGAGGGTGCCCTCAACTGCACGATCTCCGGCAACACCGTAGAGAATATCATCAACGGTCCGGCCGCTACCAATGTCGGCATTCAAATCGGCACCTCACTGGTGAGCGGGAGCATTGCCACCGGCAGCGGCACCATTAGCGGCAACACGATCCTGAACTACCAGGGGGCCGGCGTCCTGGTGGATGGGAACGGGTCCGCCGCCACCATCAGCGGCAATACCATCACCGGCCGGGGCACCGCCAACGCGGGAGTGAACGAATACGGCGTCGAGGTGAACGGCTACGACAACAAACATAATCCCGGCAGCACTCAGTTCTCCATCTCGGGGAACACCATCAGCGGTAACACCATTTCGGGCCCCTCCGGCGCCCCGCACAACCCGAACCCGACTTCGGCTGGTGTCTTCATCTACTTCGATAACGTGGCGTCCCAGAGCCACATTACGGGCGATACGCTCACGGGCAACGACGACGGCGTCCTGGTCCAATCGAGCAACTCCAACAACCTGATGGTCGACGGCAACACGGCGAGCGGCAACTATGGATATGCCGGCATTTTCCTGCTCTCCTCCAACGGTGTCACGGTTGAGCAAAACACCATTAGCAGCAATACGACTTATAACGGTATCGCCTTGAACTTCTCGAGCAACGATACGATTTACGAGAATACGACCAGCAGTAATGGCACTTCCACCAGCCAGTCGGATGGGATTTTCGACCTGGGTGGAAGCAATAACCTGATTTCCAGCAACACCAGCAGTAGCAACTCCGGCAACGGGATCAACCTGACCAACACTTCGAACGACGTGGTCAACAGTAACACCGCCAGTTCCAACATGCTCAGCGGGCTCTACGACCAGAGCGGCAGCAACGACCAGATTGGGACCGGCGGCGGGAACACGTTCTCATCGAATGGTCTGTACGGTGTGAATCTGAACGGTGTCACCAACGTTCAGGTGACTGGTACATCGAAGAGCAACAACATTCTTTACAACAACACAAACTACGGCGTATATGTGCAAAACAACAGTAAAGGGGTCCAGATCAATTACGACACCTTCTCGAGCCCCAGCAAGCTGTGGATCGGCTTCGACAGTTCCGGCAGCGGGCAAATATCCAAGGAGATTAACGACACCTTCAATACTAAGTAACTTAATCTTAAAGCGATAAGTCAGCACTCTGCGCCACGTCCTTTTGACGTGGCGTATGTACTATTGAATCGGTCTTTTGGGTATGTTCCGGATCAAGTTCGAGTGATGCTATTGAGCAAATCGCAAAGCCTGAGAATGCGGTCCGCTTCCAGCGTTGGATAGTTGCCGATGTAAAAGCCGAAGAAGTGGACGTGATCCGCCTGCGGGCATTGCTTCCAGGCGTCCCGTCCCAGCCTGTGACGGAGGTATGGCTGCCGAAGCTGGTTGCCGCCGCCAGCCGTGCCGCGGCGGAACTCCACTTCGTTGGCGCGAAGCGCAGCCATCACCTTTTCGCACAAAATCGTATCCGGCTCCCTGAGAATCAGCGTGAAGGCGTAATTGCAACTGCCTTCTGTATGAAAATCGGTCCGATACAGGTCCGGGTCGAGGTTTCGCAAGAAGAGCATGAAATTCGTGGTTCGACGGTGGTTATTTTCATCCAGCCTGCGAAGCTGCGTTCGTCCGATCACGGCATTGATCTCGGTGCTCCGAACGTTATAAGCTGGAAAAGCAAATATGAATTCCGGATTCAGGTCAGGGTACTCCTCGATGTAATCCCACTTCCGCCCCTCAGAACTCAGTTCGCGCACCATTCCGTGCGATCGCAGCATTCGCACCGTTTCATAAAAGTCGGGATCGTCGGTACAGACCATGCCTCCTTCGATCGTGCTGAGATGATGTGCGTAGTAAAACGAGAAATTCGAAGCCTTGCCAAAGGTGCCGAGCTTCCGCTCTTCGAAGGTTGCACCGTGCGACTCGCAGACATCTTCAATGAGCGGAATGCGCTGAGATTTCAACACGTCCAGCAAATTCTGCGAGAGGGCATTGAAACCGAGAACGTGCGTGAGGAACACGGCTCGCGTGCGCGAAGTGAGTTTTGCCAGCACCTCATCGTTAGCCATGCCGAGCGTGCGCGGATCGATATCGACAAACACCGGCTTGAAACCGCATTGCAAGACCGAGGCAATATCCGATACCCAGGTGATGGAGGGGACGATCACCTCACCGCCTTCACCGTAAAGCTCCTTGAGTGCCGCCAGTGTGATGAGGTTCGCCGATGAGCCGGAGTTCACGAAGACACTGTGCTTAACACCCAGCCAGCGCGACCACTCTTCCTCGAATGCCCGCACATTCTTGGACTGCGTGAGCACCGGGTCATCCTGTTGAAGAAGGTCGATAACCGCGTTAAGGTCCTCGCGGGAGATGTTGTTCTTCATCAACGGCCAGCTCAACTTGGTCGTCGTGGGTAGTGCGGTTTTCGGAGTCGTCGGCATGTTATTCCTCCGTGAACGTCAGGCATTACTCCTTGTTAGCCCGACGCGCGAGCAAGGGCAGACGTCTCTCTCGCTTGCGCTGCGGGCTAACAATCAAAACGGCCCTTTGAACTCAATGCTCTGCAACTCCGGCCTTTCGGCGGGAAGCCACCCGCATTCGCGCTCTTCCACGAGATCGCGCACGGCCGACGCGATGGTCCGGGCATTGGGATAGAACAACTCTTCCAGCACGGGAGTTGTTGGACAGGTAGTAGGAGCAAACCCCATCCGCTTGAAGCGTATGTCCTGGACGCCCTGAAGCCGCTCTGCTACCTGAACGGCTATCTCCGCCGCGGCACCACAATTGGTCCAGCCGGTATCCACCACCACCAGACGTCTCGTCCGGCGCACGGATTGCACGATCGTGTCGATATCGAGAGGGTTTAGCCAGATGGGATCGATCACTTCTGCCCGGATTCCCACTTCCTCCAGGTATTTTGCGGCACGCAAGGCTTCCACTTGCATGTATGAGATGCCAACCACAGTCACATCGTCTCCCGGGACGGCGACACGGGCCTTGCCCGGAAGCACGCTGTACGATTCGGCCGGCACAGGTCCATTTTGAAAGTGCAAGAGCCGGTGCTCGACGTAGAGCACCGGGTTATCGTCCCGAATCGCGGCAATCAAGCATCCCTTCGCGTCATAGGGAGTCGCAGGCGCAACCACCTTGATTCCCGGCACGTGCATGAAAAAGCTGTGCAGCCCTTGCGAGTGCTGCGCACCCTGCCCCCAACTCTTCCCGATCATCGAACGGACGACGAGCGGCAGCTGCACACGCCCACCGTACATAAACCGGCTCTTGGCGGCGACATTAAGAAGCTGATTCGCCGCCAGAAGAAGAAAGTCCATGCGGATATGCACGTGTATTGGCCGCAGTCCAGCCAGGGCCATGCCTATGGCCGCGCCGGTCATGGCATCTTCGGACAGCGGCGTTCCAAACACACGACCAGGGCCATACTTGGCCTGAAGTCCCAGCGTGGTTCCCTGGATAGCCTTCGGATCATCCACATCGAGGCCGTAGAGCACGACATTTGGGTCGTGGGCCATCTCCTGATCGGTCGCCTCGCGAATAGCCTCCACGAACGAGAGCATCCGCTCAATCGGTTTCGCCCCAGGAGGGGCCGAGGCGGTCTTCGGCTTAGCCAGGGCAAGCTGCGGACGCATCGCTATCCTCCTTGAAGATGTCAGTCGTGAGTTCCCATGGGTCGGGGAACAAACTCGCCTCTGCGAACTCGAATGCACTGGAGACTTCCCGTTCCACTTCAGCCTCGATAGCCCTACGCGTGGATGAATCGAGCTGCTCGGCGTGGAAGCGAACGGGATCGCTTTTCTCCCACGGCTCGCACTCCGATCTGTCGCGGAAGCCGAGGTGATAATCGGCACCCGGGCCAACGTGCTCGCGCCAACGATAGGTTGTTGCCTCGATGAATTGCGGCCCTTCCCCCGCCCGCATTTTCTCTATCGCACTGGTGGCTTTATCGCGAAGCGTCAGCACATCGTTGCCATCGAGCCGTTCGGCCGGCATGCCATACGCCCTTGCTCGCGCGCAAATATCGGGAAGGCCCTGTCTGCGCGACTGTGCAGTATGGATCGCATAGCCGTTGTTTTCGCACACGAACAGGAGCGGCAGTTTCTTCAGCACGGCGAAATTGAGCGTTTCGGCAAATACTCCTTCTTCACTGGCTCCATCACCGAAAAAGCAGGCAACGATCGCTTTCGAATGGCGGAGTTTCAAGGCGTAGGCATAACCAGCGGCATTGGCGATGGTGGTGCCCACAACCGCGGACGTGCCCATCACTCCACAAACAGTGTCGATCAGGTGCATCGACCCACCCTTGCCCCGCGTGCAACCGGTGGCTTTGCCATATAGCTCCGCGATCATTGCCCGCAGGTCGCCACCTTTGGCAAGGTAGAGTGCGTGCCCGCGGTATGTGCCAAACACGACATCATTCGGCTGAAGTGCGTCGCAAACGCCGACCGAGACCCCTTCCTGACCGATCGAGAGGTGAACGGGGCTCTTGATTTTATCGCTCGCATAGACGCGCGCGATCTCTTCTTCCACACGGCGGATGCGGTATAGCGATCTATAAAGCCCGGCATGCATCCGATGTGCCCTCCTTGGCTCGGCAGTTCAAGAACCAGTTGTAAGTTTCAGCCAGGGAATTGCGGAAATCCGCAACCGGCCGCCAGCCCATCCGCAGTAGAGGGGTGGAATCGAGCCGTTTGAACGGAGCCCCATCTGGCTTGGAGAGATCGAAACGCAAATGTCCACGAAAACCAACCACTTCCGCAATCGTCTGTGCCAGTTCGCCGATGCTGATGTCGATCCCGCCGCCGAGGTTGATCGGCGCAGTGCCTTCGTAGTGCTTGGCCACGAAAAGGCAGGCACGAGCCAGATCGCGCGAGTGGAGAAACTCCCTTCGCGGCTTGCCCGTGCCCCAGATGACCAATTCGCAATCGTTGCGTTGTCTGGCCTCGTGGGTTCGGCAAATCAAAGCGGGAATAACGTGTCCGTTTTCCTGGCTGAAGTCGTCGTGCGGCCCGAAGGAATTGGTGGGGAATGCCGGGATGAAATTGCAGCCGTATTCGCGGCGATAGGCCTCGCACAATTTCCATCCCGCATACTTGGCGGTCGAATAGGCTTCGCTCGTTGCTTCCATCGATCCCGTGCCAAGCGATTCCACCGCCAAGGGTTGAGGAGCACCCTTCGGATAGGCACAGGAACTTGCCAGGTAAAGCAGCTTCGAAACGCAAT
>Ga0207031_10258_pt1 | contig 14083 bp, 10 predicted proteins | sample Alteio_BWMinCont_37_FD_153278 | JGI IMG/M metagenome (GOLD analysis project Ga0207031, IMG submission 153278) | Enriched cells from forest soil in Barre Woods Harvard Forest LTER site, Petersham, Massachusetts, United States -... | ecosystem: Environmental > Terrestrial > Soil > Temperate forest >... | reverse complement strand
CCAGCGCTCGCCGTGATTGACGTGGCGATACCAGAGGATGGCGGAGGTGACCTCGGCGGGCGCGGAGATGGAGACGGCGAGCTCGCTGCCCGGAAGGAAGGATTCGGGGGCGGTGTGCTTGGCAGCGAGGGTGATGCGCGGCACCGGCTTGTTTTTCATAACCGCGCTCGCAGTTAAGGGCGCGGCGAGGTGTTTCTTGAGTGCGGCGATGTCTGCGTCGATGGAGGGCAGGCGATCGGCCCAGTGGCCGCGGCGGAAGGGAGTAGAGCCGTAGCTGATATCGCTAGCGTAAATGGTCTTGGCGCGGGTGGCCATGGTGGCCCATGCGTCGCGGGCCTTGGAATAGGGGACGAGGGACGACTCTTCGTCGACGATGCCCTTCTCATGCAGGGAGTAGTAGAGCGCGGCGCGGAAGAGGTTTGCGTAGTAAGCGCCGAGGCCGTTGAGGATGAGGATGTCCTCTTCGGCGCGGCGAAATTCAGGCGTGCGTGCTTTCGTGCCGGCGGCGGTGCGGGCGGCTTCGAGGCCTTTGGTGGAGGTGATGACCAGGGCTTCGAGCCACTGGATTACTTCGCTGGTGTTGTAGCGAGCGTTTACCGTGCCGGCAATGAGATCTTTGGCGTGCTGGTCGATGGAGGTGAAGAGTTGCGGGTCGAGCGGGCTGATGGCGCTGACGTTGTGCGGCGCGGGATTGTCGGTGTAGAGCGGGCGGGTGGTGTACGGGAGGATGGAGGCGGGAGTAAACATCTCCGGCCAGAACTCGTGGTTGGAGGCGGATGGACACCACGCGGTGGTGACGAGTGGCAGGATGCGGCTGGATGCGGCGAGTGCAGTTTCGAGCGCGGGGCCGGCGGGGCCGAACTGCTGTTTGAGGTAGCGATGGTAGAACGAAGGGTCGGTGTCAGGGTTGTAGAGGTAGCGGCCCCACAGCATGAAGGTCGTGGTGAATTTTGCGGTATCGAGGGTTGCTGATCCAAGCGCGGTGTCGGCGTAGGCGTCGCGGCCGCCGGGGAGGCCTGAGCCTTCGCGGCCCTTGAAGAAGAGCGGCTCCATGAGTTCGAGGCCGGAGGCTCCGCAGAAGTTGGCGGCACGGCCGTATCCGGCGGCGAGTGCGGGGTCGCCCCAGAGGAGGTGGCGCTGGGTGCCCGGCCAGACGCGGTAGAGGAGATCGACGCCGAGATCTTTCTGGTAAAAGTCGCCGTAGCCGTAGCGGGTGAAGTTGCGCGCGCCGCTGGAGACGGCGAAGGTGCCGGTGACGCCCTCGCGCGGGTATTCGGCTGCGCGGATGTCGGACTGCTGATAGCCGAGGCCGAGGTGCTCGGCCCAATACTTGGCGCCTGCCTTGACGGGCATGCCGGTGGCGCGGGCGATCTCGATGGTGCGCTGGTCGAGGCCCTTGGCGTGGAGGTCGAGCTCGATGGTGCGGGGCTTGCCGTCGGGCGTGCGTGCTGCGGGCACGGCCTCCCAGAGCGTCTTCCAGAAGCCGTAAGAGCCTTCGGGGATGCCAGACTCGCCGTGGATGCGCATGGTTAGGCCGGTGACCTGCGGGCAGGCCTTGAGCAGCATGGCGAGAGCGTCGCGGCAGTAGGCGGCGTGGGTCTCGGGCGTGAGGCCGGTGATTTGGTGGTCGGAGTGCGGGCTGTCGGTCCACTGGTAGGCGTGCGTCCAGAGGCCGAGCTGGAAGTCCATGCCGCGGCGCGCGGTTTCGGCGGCGATGAACTGGAGGGTCTCAAGGTTGCGCTGGCGCTCGCCGGGTTGAAGGCCTTCGAGGCTGCGCTGGCCTTCGCCGGGTTGAAGGGCTCGCATGACGCCAACCTGTTCGTAGCCGGGGACCTTGACGAGGTAGGGGTATGGGAAGTGGAGGTAGTCGCCGGTGACGCCGCGGGGGAAGTCGTAGGCGAGGCCGAGGGTGAAGGCGAAGCGGTTGAAGCGTGCGGCGGCGAGGGTGTCGAGATAGCTGGTCCAGAAGGCGCGGTCGTAGAACCAGGACTTGTCCTCGATCTCGGAGCAGAAGCCGCGGGCGACGCTGCGGACTTTGTTGGGGGTGGTCTCGATTAGCGGCGCGGCGAAGTGGAGCCCGGTGAGGGGATCGTCGCTGAGGCGGACGCGGTCGGCGAGTTCGAGGATTCCGTAGACGATGCCGCGAGTGTCGCTGCCGGTTACGAGCAGCCCTGGCGTGCTCTCGAAACTCCCTGGGATTACGGCCAGCGTTTCGGGTTTGGTAAAGGTGGGGAGGTTGGGGAAGATGCTCGCCATGGGGCTGGTTACAGGAGCTATGACGACAGCGAAATTGGCGCGACCCACCTGGACCCGCTTGTTCCCGAGCGCCTGAGTGAGCTTTTCCATTGCCCATTTGACCTGTTCGTTGTTGGTCATCGATGAATTCGTATCAGCGACGACAGAGATGGTTGGGCCATCTGGCAATGCATGGGCGAGCTCGGCGGCGCTGAGCGATGCGGCTGCGGCGCTGAGTTTGAGGAAGGTGCGGCGGGTGGGTTTTCTCGACATGATGGCGGCCTAGGCGAAGCGCAGTGTGACGCGGCCGGCGTGGCCGAAGTTCGCCTCGGCTTGCGAGCCAGCCTGCGCGGGTGTATTGCCGGTCCAACTGCCGGTGGTGATCCACTGGCCGGCTTTGAGGCCGCCGGTGCGGGCGGCGCCTTCGTTGGCGAGGTAGGGCAGCAGGCGCATGAGGTCGCCGGAGGTGTTGGAGCCGGTGCGCTCGACCTTGACCACGCCGTCAATGGAGAGCGTTACGGTCTCCTTGGAGAAGTCGATGCTCTTCCAGTCCGCGCAGGCCGGGCCGTGGATGAAGCCGCCGTGCATCTGCAGATCGGCGAGCGCGGAAAGATGTGTTGCGGCCTTGGGGTCGATCAGGCCGGACTCGAGTTCCTCGATGGCGGGATGGCAACTGGCGATGGCATCGACCACCTCTTCGCGGGTGTAGGGCGTTTCGCGCGGTGGCAGGTCTTTGCCAACGAGAAAAGCAATCTCGGCTTCGAGAACGCGGTAGCGATAGGTGGGGCCGCTGAGTACGGCGCCGCTGGACGCCATCCAAGCGCGTGGCATGGGCGCGAAGAACGGGGTTGCATCGGGCGCGCCGGCACCGATCTTCCAGCCTCCGATGTCTTCGTAGGCGAGGGCCATCTCATCGTGGACGCGGGCCACTTCTTCCAGTGAGGTGGGCTGCAGTTCTGCCGGCAGGTCGGCGATGGGGGTGTGGGTGCGGCGTGCGTCGAGCAGCAGGTTGGCTGCCTCCATCAACTGTTGTTCGCGTAATCCAGTCATCGTTTCAGGCTCCAGTTTTGATCCCTGACAGTGTCGCTCAAGCGGGCGGTCTCTGTCATGCGCGGCCCAAAGAAGTTGCGCTGAAGCGGGGGACATTGAAGACCCTGCAGGCGCGACCCAGATGAGTTATTGTCCATGGATTAGACGGCGTGATAGAAACATTTGCGTTAGGCCGGGCCTCGATTCACGGCTGCCATCGGATGGGGGATCTCCAGGAGGACTGCGATGCGAATTGGTTTAGCGAGACGGCTGGTTTTGCTGTGTGGAGTTGTGGCGCTGCCAACGGTGCAGGCGATGGCGGCGGTGAATGCGTACATGACGATCGAAGGAAGCACGCAGGGCTCAATCAAGGGTGGCTCGGAACGCGCTGGCGGATGGGCGGGGACATTTCCGTTGACCGGCGTGGTGCGAGGGCCGGACGAGCCGAGGGATGCAGCCACCGGCATGGCGAGTGGCAAGCGGCAACACTCGGTGATCACGATTACCAGGAAAATGGATGCGGCGTCGCCCAAACTGGCCCGGGCGGCGGCCACCGGCGAGAGCCTGCGCCAGGTGACGATTGTGTTCGAGACGCCGGGCGGGGTCGCGGGGAAGGAAAAGGTGGCGCAGAAGATTGTGCTGTCGGACGCAATAATCGCGGGCATACGGAACACCGGCGAGACGGAGACGATCAAGCTGGCCTTCCAGAAGATCGAGGTGACGTACGTGAATGGCAACAAGACCTCCACCGACGACTGGGAGACGCCGAAGTAGAGAACGTCACGTGGTCTTCGTACGGTTGGCGATGCGGAGATGGTCTAGACTCGAAGCATCGAGACGCCGGTGACATCGATCGAAACGCGGTCTGAGGGCGAACCGCATCTCCACCGCAGCCTGAACCTGCGCGGCGCTGTGGCGCTGAACATGTTGGACATGATTGGCGTGGGGCCGTTCATCACGCTGCCGCTGATCCTGGCGGCGATGGGCGGGCCGCAGGCGATGCTGGGCTGGATTCTGGGCGCGGGGCTGGCGCTGTGCGATGGCCTGGTGTGGGCGGAACTGGGCGCGGCAATGCCGGAGGCTGGCGGCTCCTATGCCTTCCTGCGGACGATCTATTCAGGAGCGGACGGGACGCGCAAACTGGGGCGATTCCTGGCGTTTTTGTTCATCTTTCAGCTGACATTTTCGGCGCCGCTTTCGGTGGCGTCGGGGTGCATCGGATTGAGTCAGTACGCGACGTATCTTTGGCCCGGGCTGGCGGGGCATACGGTGAGCCACATGGCGCACGTGGCGTCGTATAGCGTCGGCGTTGCGGCGGGGCCGACGACGCTGATGGCGATTGCAGCAGTACTGGTTGCGGTGTTTCTGTTGTACCGCGGGCTGACGGGCTTGCGGGTTGTCGCGGCAGTGATGTGGTGCTCCGTGATGGCGTTGATTGCGTGGATATTAGTCACGGGGTTGGTGCATGGGCACATCGTGCAGGCGTTTACGTTTCCTGCCGGGGCGTTTTCGCCGACTCCGGGATTCTTCCTCGGGCTCGGGTCCGCGATGCTGATTGCGACGTACGACTACTGGGGCTACTACAACATCACGTTTCTCGGCGGCGAGGTGAAGGACGCGGCGCGCACGGTGCCGCGCGCGATCCTGATCTCGATTGCGCTGGTTGCGGCGATGTACCTGGCGATGAACGTCTCTGTGCTGGCGGTGCTGCCGTGGCAGGGAATCGTAGGGGCTCATGATCTGGCGGCGCGACGGGCTGTGATTTCGACATTTATGGAGGTGGCATACGGGCCGCGGATTGGCCCTACGCTGGGCAAGGTGGCTGCGGTGCTGGTGATGGTCACGGCGTTCGCGAGCGTGTTCTCGCTGCTGCTGGGCTACTCGCGCATTCCCTACGCGGCGGCGCGCGATGGCAACTATTTCCGCATTTTTGGGAGACTGCATCAAAAGGGTTTTCCGCATGTTTCGTTGCTGGTGCTGGGGGCGGCGGCGATCTGCTTCTGTTTCTTCTCGCTGGCGGACGTGATTGCGGCGCTGGTCGTCCTGCGCATTCTGCTGCAGTTTCTGATGCAGCATGTTGGCGTGATTTATTTGCGGCGAAGCCGCCCGGAGATGAAGAGGCCGTTCCGGATCTGGCTGTATCCGCTGCCGCCGTTGCTGGCAATTGCTGGGTTTAGTTACATATTGATCGAGCGGGCGAATTTCCAGCGGGAGATATTGGGGGCTGCGGTGGTGGTTGTTGTCGGGACAATAGTCTATGCGGTGCGGGAGCGGGTGCGGACGGAGATGAAAGTGGTTTAGTTTGTGGCTCGAATGGGATTTTGTTCACTTCGCATGGAGGCATTGCATCCGAAATGAACCCTCTAGCGTATTTAGGTAGTCTAAGAAATGGGCCCGGTGGTTGCTGCCCTGGCCTTGATGGCCGGGGTGGGAGACGAACAATATGCTGATCAGAAACAGCCGAAGTCTGGATGGGAAAAACATTGCGTCGTCAGAGATTACGCCGAAGGAGACATTCTTTAATCGGCGGAATTTTCTTACAGGCGCGGCGGCGTTGGGCGTGGGTGCACTGGCGCTGAAGCAGGTGCCAGGGCTGCTGCATCCGGACGCGGTCCATGCGGATCAGAAACTGACGACCGTGCCGTCGAAGTACACGGTGCCGGATACGCAGACGCCGTTTGCGAAGGCGACGACCTACAACAACTACTACGAGTTTGGGACCGATAAGTCGGATCCGGCGAAGAACGCGCACACGCTGCGCACGCGGCCGTGGGCGGTCGAGGTGTCCGGGCTGGTGAAGAAGAAGCAGACGGTCGATGTCGACACGATCATGAAGTACCGGCCGATCGAGAGCCGCGTCTACCGGCATCGCTGCGTTGAGGCGTGGTCGATGGTGATTCCGTGGGATGGCTACTCGCTGGGCGAATTCATCTCGTGGGCGGAGCCGCTGCCGAGCGCGAAGTTTGTGCAGTTCATTTCGGTGAGCGACAGCAAGGACATGCCGGACAAGCCGGGTGGCTACGACTGGCCATACTCTGAGGGGCTGCGCCTGGATGAGGCGATGAACCCGCTGTGCCTGCTGACCTTTGGCTGCTATGGTGAGGTACTGCCGAACCAGAACGGCGCGCCGATCCGCGTGGTGAGCCCGTGGAAATATGGGTTCAAGAATTGCAAGTCGATTGTGAAGATTGTCTTCACCGATAAGCAGCCGCGTACGCTGTGGAACGAAATCTCGCCGCAGGAATATGGGTTCTACTCGAATGTGAATCCGCAAGTGGACCATCCGCGGTGGTCACAGGCGCATGAGCGGCGGATCGATTCGAGTCCGTTTCCGAAGACAATTCCGACGCAGATGTTCAACGGGTATGGCGACCAGGTTGCGAGTATGTACGCGGGAATGGACCTGAAGAAGAATTTCTAGGAACGAGATGCCGACAAAATGGATTCCATAAGTGAAGTTGCTGGTGCACTTGGTGTGTCTGCTGCCAGCGTTCAACCTGGTAGAGATGTACCGGTCGGGTGCGCTGGGCCTGATGGCGGATCCGGTGAACTACATCACGCACCAGACCGGCTATTGGGCGTTGTACCTGTTGCTGGCGTCGCTGGCGGTGACTCCAGTGCGGCGACTGCATCCGAAGCTGTCGAACCTGATCCGATTCCGGCGGCTGCTGGGGCTGTATGCGTTCTTCTACGCGACGCTGCACCTTTCGACGTACGTGTTTCTGTTCTCCGGCTATGATGTGCCGACAGTGGTTGCGGGGCTACGAGCTGGGCACGTCGGTGTAATTTCCGAGCAGTGGAAGCTGATTTGGCCGACGATCCTCGGCGATCTGAAAAAGCGCCAATTCATTCAGATGGGGCTGTTTGCTTGGTTCCTGCTCTTCCTGCTCGCTGTAACTTCGCCGGCATTTGTAATGCGCTGGATGGGTGGAAAGAATTGGCGCCGCTTACATTACGTGGTCTACGTGGCGGCGATGGCCGGGTGTATCCACTACTGGTGGCTGGTGAAGAAAGGCGTGAAAGCGCCGCTCCCGTTCACGCTGGTTCTGGCCGCGCTGCTGCTGGCGCGGATAGGATGGAGCGCGATGAATCGAGTTAGGAGCGCCAAGGCTGTCCAGGCTCGCTCCGTGGCGGCAAGTGGATAGCTGAGAGTTGCCCGGCGAACGCAACTTAGTGGCGGCAATCTCGGTCTAAGCTAAGGGAGAGGCTCCCGCTATGCTCAGAAATCTGTCCCTCGCCCTCGCCGTTATTTCCATCTCGATGATTCCATTGCTGGCGCAGGACGATGCGCCGGCGCCCGACGCGCGGCAGAAGGCTGCGGCAAGAACTTTCGCGGCAAGGGGGAAGGTCGCGACTCCGAAACCGGACGTGCCCAAGGCAGCCACGCTCGATTCGCTGACCGAGCGCGAGCGCGCCTTGCAGATTCTCGACCGCTTCACATTTGGACCGCGGCCTGGCGATGTCGACCGGGTGTTGGCGATGGGCGCGGACAAGTGGTTTGAACAGCAGTTGAATCCGGACGCGATCAAGGATCCGGGGCTGGATAAACGGTTGGCGGATTTCCCGACGCTGAACATGACGCCCGAGCAGGTGCTGACGCTGTTCCCGGATCGAGGGACGATTCAGCGCGTTGCGGACGGCAAGCAGCCGATGCCGACCGATCCGCTGCTGGCGGCAATGTATGAAGTGGAGGCGGCGAAGTTGCGACAACAGGCCAGCCTCAAACCCGATGCAAAGGGCAACCTGCCTCCCGAGCCGAGCGATGCCGAGAAGGCTGCGGACAAGCAGGAAGGCCAGATCACGGCAGCGCGGATTGCCGGCGAGCTCTTTGCGATGCCAAAGAACCAGCGCATGGTCGCGCTGATCCAGATGCCGGTGGAGGATCGCATCGCCTTCACGAGCAACGTGGGTGGCGATCAGAAGAACCTGCTGTTGGCGGAATTCACGCCGCGTGAACGCGAGATCTTTGTGGCGATGGCGTCGAATGTAGGCGCGTCGTACCAGATCGGTCAGGAGTTGTCGCAGGCAAAGATGGTGCGTGCGGTCCTGGCTGAGCGGCAGTTGCAGGAAGTGATGACAGACTTCTGGTTCAATCACTTCAACATTTACATCGCCAAGGATTCGGACCAGTGGTACACAACCAGCTACGAGCGCGACGCGATCCGCAAGAACGCGCTGGGAAAGTTTGGCGACCTGCTGCTTGCCACCGCGCAGAGCCCGGCGATGATGGTGTATCTCGACAATTGGCTGAGCATCGGGCCGGACTCGCTGGCGAATGGGGTGAACCCGAAGAATCCGAGGTCGAAGCCAGGCAACAGGGGCCTGAACGAGAACTACGGCCGCGAGATTATGGAGTTGCACACGGTGGGCGTAAATGGCGGCTACACGCAGGCCGATGTGACCAACCTGTCGGCGATCCTGACTGGATGGACAGTCGACCAGCCCTACCAGGCGGGCGGGTTCCAGTTCGACGCGAAGAGGCATGAGCCAGGAACGAAGACGTGGCTGGGGCATCGGATCGGGACTGGCGACGCATTTGTCATTCAGGGAGGTTCACCCGTTGCGGCTGCGCTGGCGGCGAAGTCTGCTCCGGCGATGGACGACGATGCGGCAATGGGCGATATGGCGAGGAGCGGGCCTGCAGGGAGCGCGGGACAGAAGGCTGTTGCCATGGCGAACACGGCGGGCAATGAGGGGATGAAGGAAGGCCTGGAGGCGCTGAATGTGCTCGCGCACAGCCCGCAGACGGCGCACTTCATCAGTTGGAAGATTGCGCAGCGGTTCGTCGCGGACGATCCGCCACCGGCGCTGGTAGACCGCATGGCAAAGACGTTCCTCGCGTCGGGCGGAGACATCAAAGAGGTGCTGCGGACGTTGGTGGCGAGTCCGGAGTTCAATTCGAAGAAGTATTTTCGCAATAAAGTGAAGACGCCGATGGAGTTTCTTGCGTCGGCCTACCGGACTACGATGACCGAGCCCTCGAATCCGGGCGCACTGGTCTTCACGATCAGGAACATGGGAATGCCGCTCTACTTCGCGCTGCCGCCGACGGGCTACTACATCACCGCGGACAAATGGATGAACACGAGCGCGCTGGTGGACCGGCTGAACTTCGCGTATCAGTTGACGAACGGCAAGTTTGCCAATCAGAAGTTCGACGCCGCGAAGGTGGTTGCGCTGGGGCTGATGAGCGAGGAGTCGGCGTCGACGCAGGTTGCGAGTGCCGTACCGCCGAGGCCCGCACCAGCAACCTACGCAGAGGCGAACTTGAATGAGACTGCTCCGACGGCGAAGACGGCTACACCGTCCGGTACCGAGATTGCGCTGAAGGTGCTGGAGTCGACGCTGATCGGCGGTCAGGTTTCAACCCAGACGAACCAGTTGATCCACCAGCAGATTACGCAGGCCCGCGAACAGAATACGGGACCGAGTGACATGCTGAATCTGCTGACGGCGCTGGTGATGGGGTCGCCGGAATTTCAGTTGCGTTGAAGCGAGGGGAAAGTGGTCAGTGTGCGACGGGGATGCGGAAGACGCGGCTTGCATGGGGGGCCAGCGTGAGGGTGAGACCGTCGGGTTGCGCTGCGATGTCGGTGGCGGAGATGAGGTCGTGGAGTGTGGGCGGTGTGGGGCCGGCAAGGTGCGTGTCGCGTAGGGAATCGATTTCACGCCATGAGAGCTTGATTTCGGTGGGGGCGGCGTCGAGGTTGAAGAGCGCTAAGATTGCGGAGCCGTCGGGGTAGGTAGTTAGCCACGCCTGCTGCGGCTTGTTGCGCAGATGCTGGATATCGAGCGGGTGCGCAGGGACACCGGCCTGATCGATGGCGATGATGTCGCGGTTAGACATGAGAGCGAGGTCGGCGGAGTCCATTTTGGTGAGGTCGGATCCGAGGAAGAGCGGCGCGCATGATATCGCCCACAGCGTGAACATGGACTGGCGCTCGTCGGGCGTGATGCCGTCCTTGCCGCCATTGCCGAGTTCCAGGGTGTCAAGGTCGTTCCAGCCACCCGGCCCGGCGTACGGAATCCAGCGGACTACATCGGCAAAGCGGACGACGACCTTGGACCATATGGTCAGGTTGCCGCGGATGGCGGGATCGGTCGACTTGTCGCAAAGGCCGTAGCACTCGATGTCGTTCTCGATGCGCCAGCCGTTGGAGGTCGCGCGCCATAGAGGCGCCTGATCGATGGAGAGGAAGTTCGACAACTCAAGCCAGATGGGATGCGAGGCGCGGGAGAGGGCCGCGTGCCACTGGCGCAGCTCTTCGCGATTGTCGGCGGGGAGATTGCCTCCGCCGGGGCCGACGAAGTCCATCTTGATAAAGTCGACGCCCCAGCGATCGAACTGTTCGACCTGGGAGCGAATGTAGGCCGCGGCGGCGGGCTTCGAGAAGTCGATGCGGTAGGAGTTGCGGCGCGTGCTGCCGGCCTGGGTCGTATCGGTGATGTCCGCGATGTGGGCGGTTGTGCCGACGATCTGCGGGTTCTGCTTGTAGAGTTTGTCGGTGATTCCGGGGTTCAGATAGATCCCGAAACGGAGGCCGTGCTGGTGCATGTACTTCGCCATGCCGTCCATTCCGTTGGGGAAGGCGGTGAGGTTGGGCTTGGGGATGCCGTGGTCGTCGAAGCCGTCGGACCATCCGTCGTCGATGTTGATGTAGCGATAGCCTGCGTCGTTGAGCTTGGCGGCGATCAGCGCATCGGCCTGTGCCTCGATCTTCTCCTCGGTGGGGTGGCCGCGGATGAGGCTCCAGGAACTCCAGCCCATGTACGGGCGCGCGGCGAAGGTCGCCTGCGGAGACTTTGGGGATTGGGCGTCGGATGGGGCGGACACAGCTAGGGCAGCGAGCAGCACGAGGTAAAAGCGCATTCCCGGAATTATAGCGATCCCCAGCGCTGCAGGTCAGAGACCTGCGAAGAGGTCGGTCTCCTGCACCGCTGCCCGTGGGTGTGGCGTGGCCGCAAGCGTGTAGAACTCCTGGCCAACGCGCTTCTCGAAGAAGGACTGAAATTTTTCCATCAGCGGAAGCTGCGAGGTGTGCGCGCGAAACGCTTCGAACTTGCGATGCTGCACGCGGCGGACGTCGAGCGTCACGGTCCACGGTGCGGGGAGTGGGGCGGGGCGGCCGGGGAAGAAGAAGTTAGTGGTGTTGTAGAAGAGTCGCTGCGCCGTGTGGACGGGGCCGAGTTCCGGGAAGCGCTTGGGCGATGCAGCCCAGTGGAAGGCCGCAGTTGTGAAGGCGGAAACCATGGTGTGGTCGGCATGCGTGTTCATCGCGCCGTCGAGGCCGAAGGTGAGGACGACCTGCGGCTTGTAGTCGCGGATGCGCTTGACGAGCTTTGCGGCAGTCTCGGAGAAGTTCGCGAATTCGAGCTGTGCGTCCTGGTAGTCGAGAAGCTCGTGGTGGGTGACGTCGAGGATCTTGCAGGAGGCAGCGAACTCAGCCCGCCGCATCTCGCCAAGGTGCTCGGGCGTCGTTGAGGCACCGCGGTTGGTGGCGGCCTGGCCGTCGGTGAAGCAGAGGACGGAGGTTTCGATACCGGCTTCGGCGGCAAGCATCAGGGCGCCGCCAAAGCCGAAGCATTCGTCGTCGGGATGGGCGGTGACGCAGAGAAGTTTGAGGGGGGCTTTATCGGTCATCGGTATGTCAAGGGTATCGCAGGTCGCGGTCAGACTGACTTTTCTTATGAGGTCAATCGCTACCAGCTTCGAGTTCGGAGTCATCGAGCAGCGCGTCTTCGAGCAGAGGCTCGTCGAGCAGGGAATCGTCGAAGAGTAAACCGGCGACTTCGGGTGCGCCCTGGATGAGGGCTCGCACGGGCGCGAAGGATCGCCGGTGGAGCGCACATGGCCCGAGTGCGATCAGCGAGCGGCGGTGCTCGGGTGTTCCGTAGCCCTTGTGCGAGGCCAGGCCGTAGCCGGGGTGCAGCGTGTCCAGTTCGCGCATCAGGCGGTCGCGATGCACCTTGGCAACGACCGATGCGGCGGCGATGGAGAGCGAGAGCGCATCGCCATAAAACAGGCGCGTCTGCGGGCAGGGGTGGTCGAGTTGCATGGCGTCGATGAGCAGATGGTCGGGCGCGAGGGTAAGCCCTTGCACCGCGGCCAGCATGGCGATGCGCGTGGCCTGGTAGATGTTGATGCGATCGATGGTCTCGGCGTCCACCTCGGCGACGGAGACGGCGAGCGCCATCTTGCGGATACGGCGGTCCAGCTTCTCGCGTTCTTCCCGCGTGAGTTGCTTGGAGTCCTTGAGGCCTGCGCGCGCGAGCGAACCGAGACGCTCCGGCAGGATGACTGCAGCGGCGACCACCGGGCCGAAGAGCGCGCCACGTCCGACCTCGTCCACTCCCGCAATCGCACGAAAACCACGGTAGCGCAGCGCCTGTTCTGGCGCATCGCTGCAGACCAGGAGTTTGAGCATGCGCTGCTTCGCGGTGGCGGCGGTGACGGCCTGCGTGGTGCGAAGAGATGAAGCTGGAACACTGCCCATAACTGCTGCGAGTTTACAACTTTCGTCTGTCGAAATTATTCATCCGGGCGGTTGAGGTGCATGTATCCTCGGGGTGAACCACGCTGTTGGACCGCACAGCCCAAACTCCGCTTGCTCTGGCCTGGTTGGATGGGGCTAAGCCGAGGGGCGGTGACTTGCTTTCAACGCTTTGAGCTTGTTCAGGAGTATTGTTCCATGATCGTACGTAGCGCCTTAGCAAAGTTTATGGCACTTGGGTTGATCGGCACTGCCGTCACCTTTCCGGCCCACGCGCAGACGGCTATGCCCGCGGACCAGGCTCCGGCAACTGCTCCATCTGCTGGGACTTCTGCCCAGGGGACGTCGACATCCACCCCGGCCAAGGGCAAGAACGCCAAGGCCGCGTATACGGGACCAAACACGATTGTGGTTCTGCCTCCAACTCCGATGCTGGACGGCGAGGGCAAGCAGCGTCTGGATCCCGACGGGAAACCGATGTTCAACCCAGCGGTACAACAGATCCGCGACAAGAAGGGTCGTCCGGTCTTCGATAGCGATGGCAAACCGGTGTTTGGGACGGCGACCAACCTCGGATACGACGAGAAGGGTAAGAAGATTGCCGTCAAGAAGGTAAAGCCGCCGAAGATGACGCCGATTTCGATCAGCACCGGAACTCTCACCGTGGATGGGTGGACCGGCAAGGCGAGACTGAACTACGATATCGCCGACTTCAAGTACCTGTACATCTACGCGCCGGGAATCGGAACGTCGATCGTGTCGCAGAATCCTTTCCCGGGTGCGAAGGAGCAGTCCGCAGCGTTCAACGACAAGACGCTAAGAATTACGGTGGACGGACATCCGATCGAGCTCTCGTCGGAGAAGCGACTGCTGGGCAAGAAGCCGCAGTCAGCGTGGGTCGCGGTCGATCGAGGCTTCCTGCTGCCGGCGAAATTTCCGGCGTTTGGATACGGGACCTCGACGAAGGCACCCTACGCGTGGCCGGGGTCGAAAGAAAGCGTCACGTCGAAGGGAGCGGTGCTGGCACCGCCGCTGCCGCCCGATGTAAGGCCGACGCTGCTGATGGCGCCGTGTCCCGCAGGGATGATGCGACCGTCCAGGCCGTCCGTGCTCCCGGGCCAGAAGGCGCCGGAGCAGCCGTGTGTGCCCATCAATGTGTCATCGGGCTCGACGGCCACACCCGCTCCAGCGACCCCATCTCCCGCTCCAGCGAAGTAGCGATTAGGTGACGCAGCAAAGGCCACGACGAGGGACATCGTGGCCTTTGTGTCTGCCGGCATCTGCCGGAGAAATTGGTTAGGAGGGGCGGGCAACTTCGTGGAGACGGG
>Ga0207031_10193_pt2 | contig 14165 bp, 11 predicted proteins | sample Alteio_BWMinCont_37_FD_153278 | JGI IMG/M metagenome (GOLD analysis project Ga0207031, IMG submission 153278) | Enriched cells from forest soil in Barre Woods Harvard Forest LTER site, Petersham, Massachusetts, United States -... | ecosystem: Environmental > Terrestrial > Soil > Temperate forest >... | reverse complement strand
GCGCTGCGCTGGGTGCGCTGGCCACGGGTATTGCGCCGGACGGTTATCAGGCACGGCCTGAGATTCGCGAGAATGTTGCCGAGATGAAGGCTTACCTGCATGATGGCCTGAAAAGCCAGCCGCTGCACAACAGACTATTTCTGCTGATGGCGTCGGCGAAAATGCACGACTTGGTGCCGGAAGCGGACAAGCAGGCTATTCTCGAAGAGGTCTGGAAAAAGCAGCAGCCCGATGGAGGATGGACGCTCGAATCGCTTGGCCAGTGGAAGAAGCGCGAGAATGCGCCACCCAACACAGGTTCCAACAGCTATGCCACTGCTGTGGTTGCATTCGATTTGTCGAGCGACCACGTCACTCAGAAGGCTGAAGTTCCGTGCCGTACGCGCTTCACGCTCGGTATCTCGAACGATGGCAAGAAGCTGTACATCTACGGCGCCGGTGGTGAGCGGGATGCGATCGACGATTTCACCCTTGCCCTCGTCGAATACCAAAACAGAGGCTGGATAGGCCGGCAGGTAAAGCGTGCCAGCGCTTGCAAGACCTGCGCCGGCGGCGAATAGCAGAAATAGATTTCTCATGACGCGGACTATGGGAAGACCAGATCCAGATTGCGCCAATCCTTGGTGGCCGACGCGCACTTGCTGGTCCAGTCCGGTGAATTGTTGAGATGATCCGGCACTTGCGCCGGCCAGTAGCAGCTCACAAAACAGTCGTAAATATCGCGCTCCACGGGTTGGCAAAGTCCGGCGGTGCCACCGGCGGCGTCCACTTCCCAGCCCGGCGTGAACATGAGCGAGCATGCCATGGGGACATGGGGACGCGGCGGGGCGGGCGGGCTTTGCAGCGCGACGATGTCATCGTCAGTGGTACGCGAAACGACATAGTTGTCGATGCGTGCCGCTTTCTTGTTCAGGGGGCGCATGTGTCTCATTCGGATGCCTTCCTTTCGGCGAACTGTTGGAGAAAACCCGGATTTCTGGCGGCGATGGCGCCGTAGATTTCTAGGCAAGTGTTGGTCCAGTCCCGGATCCAATCGCAATAGTGGAGATTGGGATGGCCGGTATCGCCATAGCGGACGAATGCTTCATGATGGCAGCCGCCGGCGCACAGTGGGCGCGCCCAGCACGTATGGCAATCGTATTTGGAATCGATGTGGCCGCGGCGCAGGAAATCGGCCTGCTTCTCGCGATTGATCCCGGTTGAAATGTGTCCGAGGGCATGTACGTCGGAATCGACGAAACGATGGCAGGGCGCGATGTCGCCGGATGGTCCAACGCCCAGCAGGCCCAGACCCGCGCCGCAGGGATGCGATTTGTTCACACCCTGACAGAGTTCGGCGAGCGTGTCGCTGACGTTCGAAAATCCGTGCGCTTCGCCGCGCAGCGCAAATTCCAGGTACTCGTCGGCCAGAACATGAAATTGTTCCAGTACACCGTTCATGCCGGTTTGGTTGATGGCATAGAGCTGGTTCGGCGAAGTGGTGACGGGTGCGAAGCCAACTTCATGGAATCCCAAGTCCTGCTTCAAATGCCGGAAAATTTTGACTACATCGGTGACTCCCGATGTCAGCGTCACGGGCGCTGCAATAGGCCGGGTGCGGTGGTTTTGAATCAACTCACGCACCTTGGGCGCGATGATGTCGTAACTGCCGCGCCCGTTAGCGAAAACGCGCAGCTTGTCGTGCATTTCCTTGGTGCCGTCCATGCTGACAGTGACTCCGATGCGGTTCGCCGAAAGGAACTCGATGATGGCGGGCGTCAGCAGCGTAGCGTTCGTGGTCAAACTAAAATCGATGTGCCGTCCGTTGTCGGCTGCTTGTTGGTTAGCGTATGTGACCACTTGCTTGAGCAGCGGAAAGTTCATCAGCGTCTCGCCGCCGAAGAATGTCACATGAATCGATTTGCGGCCGGCCGATTGCTGCAGCAGAAAATCCACGGAGGCTTTCGCTGTTTCGAAGTCCATGAATTTGGGCTTGCCCTCGGGCGTCGCAACTTTGTCGGCACCGAACTCGTAGCAGTATTGGCACGATAAGTTGCACTGGTTCGTGAGATTCAGCACCAGGGTCTGGAGCGGGAAATCGGCGGGTGGAGTTTGGACCGGCTCAGGCACCGCTGTTCCGGTAACGACGACGTTCGCGTGCGCCATTTCGGTGACGAGTTGCTTTGCGTCTTCCGCTTCTAAACCGCGAGACACGAGATTTTCGATTAGTTGCTCATAAGGCGCCGCGGCACCAGAGAGACAATCGATCAGAGCTCCGACAGCTTCGTCTACCTGGAAGATTGCGCCCGCCGGAACCAGATAAAGAAAGCGCTGGCCGGCAGCGTCAAAGGAGTGAAACTCTCCTAACCGATAGACCGGAGCTTCCGCTGTGGTGGCTGTCATTGGCCGCCAACCTCGGGTTGATCCCAGTTCATGTACATGGGAACAGTGACCACCAGGTACGACTTGCCCGTGAGCGGTTTGCCGTCCGGACTTTTGTCGGTCTTAGAACTTGCCACCACCCAAATGTCGCCGTAATTATTTCGCATGAACTTGCGCTTGGGATTCGGCCCATCTGAGGCCGGCGTAAAGAGACCAGTAGGGCTGAGCGTACCCACGAAGTCCTTATCGTCATCTCCATAGACAGCATAGAACTCTTCTACCGACCAACTTGCGTCAATGGGACCAAGTTCCACATCGTCGGCGGTGTGCGATTTGCCATCCGCACCACGCTGATACCCAATGGCTTCGAACTGCTGATAACCCTTGGGATGGGTTTGGCTACCCAACCTCGCTACAACCGATTCGGGCACAACTTTAATATAGTCCACGCGATCATAGACAGCGATGGCGCTTTGCATCACGGTACGGCGAATGGCGATATCGCGTTTGCCGGGGACAGCATCGGCGGCGACATCCACTTCTACCACCACATCGCTCGGAGTGTGCGAAATGATACGGCGAACCGTTACGCCCGAACCAAAATCCATATCCGCGGCCGCAATCTGGGCCGGCAAATTGTCCCCGATCACGCGTACGCGGTTGGATTGCGAACCGGCCTTGAGCGCCGATCGATCCGCACCCATCAACGATGGCTCGGAAGAGGCGCGCTGCAGTGTCACATCGAATCCAAACTCCTGATACTGGCCCCAGAACCAGCGGCCTTCGGCTCGCGACTGATCGGGTGACACCCACATCACTTCGCGCATTTCGCTTTGGAGATCGTCGGGAGCGGAGCCGGCCGGGCTGGTTCCCTTGGAGCGTCCGCGCCAAGAATAACCGGCATAAACCAAACTATGGCCGGACCGGACTATAGTGGACCCGTCTTTCATGGAGACCAGCTTCACGCGCGTAGTGAACTCGTCGTCAGCCGCGCCGGGTTCCACTTCCAGTTCTCCGTAATACTTGCCGTGGCCCAGGATATTGGCGCTAACCAGCCAGCGACCTGCCAGCTTGGGTGCACGCATACGCGCGCGCCATGCGGCCCACTCTGGAGTGTGCAGCGGCGCGGTCTTGCTCAAATAGGCTAGCGCCTCATCCACCGGCAGAACGTCTCCGGGCTTCTCATGATCCCCGAAACCACCAGCGTTGATGCCCAGCCGGAAAGCTTCATCCGCCTGTGGATAGAGGGCAACGTGCAGATTGGCGAGCAGCTTCCAATCCTCGGGCGAGCGCCGCCAGGAAAGCGGACGGGCCAGCGGGTGACAGTTCGCGCACGCGCCGCGCAGAGTGTCATTGGGAATCAGGGTCTCGTCCTGAATCCGCTTCTCCGCCAGATACATCACAGGCTTGGCTTCCTCAGGGGCCAATCCATGATAAGTGCTGAGGTATTTGATGATGGCCTTCGCTTCCGCCGGAGTAAGGGTGACGCCATTCAGACGGACCATTCGCTTCAGGGCTTCTTCCCATTGTTCGGGCGAGGCGCGTTCCCAGGAAATCCGCGAGAGATTCCCATGCGAGTCTTTGGTGTGGCATCCGCCGCACTTTGCGAGCACGGTTGGATCCGTAACCGGGATGCCCTCTTCCGGCACGGACTTCGAAGCATCCGGCGGGGCCGTTGTCTGGGCATTGCTTTGGCTCAACCCCAATAAAAGCGCGGGTAGCACAACCAACGACGCACGCGGCAGTTTCATATTAGTGGTCTATGATACTCCTTTCTTGGCCCGATGGGAAGGTAGAACAGCTTGATGATACCCATCAACTATTTCGATAAGCGTGAAGGATTAGTTCCACGCATTTGGTTTCACACTGGAAGACGCGTATCAAACCGGGAAGAGCGGACCGGGAGGGGCTGATGAGTGAAACGGTGCTTCCTCGTGATGTACTCTAGAATCCAGGCCCATGGATATTCCTTTTCGTTTGGACGGACGGCGCGCGGCGGTGACCGGCGGCGCGAGCGGCATTGGCGAGGCGACCTGTCGTGTTTTGGCAGCGGCCGGAGCATTGGTCACGATAGTCGACATCGACGTTCCGCGCGCTAAATCGCTGGCTGATGAGCTGCCCGGCTCATCGATTTTGGAATGCGACATTACGGATGCGGGAGCTGTGAATGCGGCTTTTGCTTCGCTCACCGAGTTGGACATTCTGGTGAATAACGCTGGAATTGGTCTAGTGGGGAACATCGAAGAGACTCCAACGGAGGACTTTGCCCGGCTGTTCCGCGTGAATGTGGAAGGCATGTACCTGGTCACTAAGGCGGCCATGGGAAAACTGGTGGCTTCAAAAGGCGTGATTGTGCATATCGGTTCGGTGGCCGGATTAGTCGGGATCAAGCGGCGCTTCGCGTATTGCGCCACCAAGGGCGCCGTGGTGGCGATGTCCCGGCAACTGGCCGTGGATTACGCCGGAAAAGTGCGAGTGAACTGCCTGTGTCCAGGCACTGTGGATACGCCGTTCGTGGAAGCGTACCTAGAGAAGTATCACAAACACGAAAAGGAAAAGGTTCGCGCGGAGTTGAATCAGCGGCAGTTGGTCGGGCGGCTGGGGCAACCGGATGAGATCGCTCACGCGGTGCTTTATTTGTGCTCGCATGAGGCGGAATTTGTTACGGGTTCGGCGATGATCATTGATGGGGGATGGACGGCGGCGTGAAACTGAGCCAGCGGCCTTACGATCGGGACTTGGTTAGTGGCTTTCTCTTGGCACGGACGCGCCCCGGCAACCTACCAGGAAGTCCAGGTCGGCGCCTTGATCCGCCTGCATCACGTGGTCGGTATAGAGGCGCTGATACCCTCCAGTAGCCACCGGTGCAGGGGCCGTCCACGCGGCGCGCCTCGAGGATAGTTCGTTTTCCGGCACGCAAAGATCTAGCCGGCGGGCTTCGACGTCCAGTTCGATCACGTCGCCATCACGCACCAGCGCCAGCGGGCCGCCGATGGCGGATTCCGGAGAAACGTGCAGCACCACGGTGCCGTAAGCCGTCCCGCTCATCCGGGCGTCTGAGATTCGCACGATGTCGGTGATCCCGCGTTCCAAGAGCTTGCGTGGCAGCGGCATATTGCCGAGTTCAGGCATCCCCGGATAACCCCTGGGTCCTGCGCCCTTCAGCACCATCACAGAATTTTCGTCGATGTCGAGATCCGGCAAATCGGTCCTGGCTTTCAAATCTTCGATGCTCTCGAACACCACTGCGCGGCCGCGATGCTTCAATAATCGCGCGGTGGCGGCACTCGGTTTGATCACTGCTCCATTGGGTGCCAGGTTGCCGTGCAGCACTGCTATCCCGGCGTGCTCCTTGATTGGTTCCGAACGCGCGTGGATTACCTTCCGGTTCCAGCAGGGAGCATCGGCTGTATTAGCGCGCATGGTTTTACCATTTACGGTGAGAACGTCGTGAATCAAGTCGCCTAGCTCGCGCACCACGGCGGGGATGCCGCCGGCATAGTAGAAATCCTCCATAAGGAAGGACCCGGACGGCATCAGGTCCACGAGAAGTGGGAGCTCGTGACCCAAACGGTCGAAATCATCCAGATGAAGCTCAACACCCACGCGGCCCGCGATGGCCAGCAGATGAATTACCGCATTAGTCGAGCCGCCGATGGCCGCATTCACGCGGATTGCGTTTTCGAACGCCTCTCGAGTCAGGATGCGCGAGATCTTGAGATTTTCATGCACCATTTCGACGATCCGCCGGCCGGCCTGGTGGGCCAGCACGTAGCGGCGCGAATCCACCGCCGGGATGGCCGCGTTCTGCGGCAACCCCATCCCCAGCGCCTCCACCATGCTGGCCATGGTTGAAGCAGTCCCCATAGTCATGCAGTGTCCGGCGGAACGGGACATGCAACTCTCAGCATCCATGAAGTCAGCGAGCGCCATTTTACCCGCCCGGACGTCTTCGCTCATCTGCCAGACCGCCGTTCCCGAGCCGATGGCCTGGTCGCGGAAATTCCCGTTGAGCATAGGACCGCCCGACACCACGATGGCCGGCAGATCGCAACTGGCCGCGCCCATCACCAGCGACGGCGTAGTTTTATCGCAGCCGCACAGCAGGACCACCCCGTCTATCGGATTGCCCCGGATCGATTCTTCGACGTCCATGCTCACCAGATTGCGGAAAAGCATGGCAGTAGGCCGAAGGTTGGTTTCTCCGAGCGACATCACGGGGAACTCGAGTGGAAACCCGCCGGCTTCATACACGCCGCGCTTTACCCGCTCAGCAATCTGACGGAAGTGCGCGTTGCAGGGAACCAACTCCGAGAACGTGTTGCAAATGCCGATCACCGGACGTCCGTCGAAGAGATGCGGGGGGAAGCCCTGGTTCTTCATCCAGGAGCGATGAATGAATCCGTCTTTATCCGTGAGACCAAACCAGCGGGTGGAGCGCAATGATGCCATATGCTATCTATTCCCGTTCAGGACTGGCCCGAGAGTCAAGTGGGTCACGCGCTACTATCTGAGCCGCGACTGGAAGAGAGCGCCGCGAGATGGCACCGGGATGTTATCGTGTTAGCGCTTCCTTCCGGTATCGAGGCTATATTTCGCTGCCGTGGCGGAACGATGTCAAAGGAATGAATTCACTTATTGCTGACGTCCTGACGAAGCGATTCGAGGACACGTTCGCGATCTTCTGTCAGGTAGAAATGGCCGCCCTCGAATTCGCGCCGGATGAATGTGCCTGTTGTCTGCTCGCTCCATCGATCGAGCTGTTCGGGAGCAATGCTTGGATCGGACGCTCCACCGTATGCCGCGATTGGGATCGCGAGCGGCGGCTGAGGCTCGTAGACATAATTGCGGTAGAGCCGCGAGTCGGCGCGTAGGATCGGGAGTGCCAGATCCAGGGCTTCCGGTGTCAAAGCGCCCAACGCGTCCAATTGCTGGACAAGTTCCGCATCGGACGGCTCTTTTTTGCGGGCCGCTTCGGTCCGATCCTGCGGAGCACGCGCGCTGGACACGATCAAGATTCGCGGCGGCGGGACGCCGACGCCGCGCAACGATCGCGCGAGTTCGAACGCTATCCCGGACCCCATGCTGTGACCGAAAAACACGTACGGCGCCTCTACAAATGGCAGGATCGCGGGCGTAAGAGCGTCGACCAGTTCGCGCATGTTCTCGAAGGGGGATTCGGCCGCGCGGGCTTCCCGTCCCGGCAACAACACCGGAATCACCTGGACTCCTGGGAGCGCGCCGATCCACGTTCGATAGGCCAGGACACCGCCGCCGGCATGGGGGAAGCAGAATAGTCGCAGGGCTTCGCGCAATTTCGTGTCCAGCGTGGGGAACCACATCCGCCGCTTCAGACGTAGCGCCAGCAGTTTTCGCTTGTCTTCCGAAAGCTGCTGGTTCGGTTGAGGCTGCCGTTTTGACCGGCCCAATAGTTCCATCAAGAACTTCTCGAACGGCTCAACAGTCAGGGTGCTCGCGTAATTCAACGCGGCTTCTCGGGATTGCGCCGCGATTTCTTCCCAGTGCCCCCGGTCCTTCGTCAACCGGTCGAGCGCGCCAAGCCATACGCTGATGTCTTGCTCTGGGACATTCGCGACGGGCACCATGTTCTCATCCAGCGTGGATTGATATTGCGTTATCGGATTTACGGGAACGAGGTACGGAACTCCGAGCTTTGCTTCTCTCAATCCACCTACATCACTCGCTATCACGGGGACGCCTCGGAGCATAGCTTCCACCACCACACGCGATCGCGCCTCAGCCCAGAGCGATGGCACCAGCAAAACGCGCGCCTGGCGGAAAAGATCGTCGAGATTGTCCACCGGATCTACCACGGTGACATTCGGCAGGCGGCTTAGCGCAGCGAGATCGTCCGCGCTGGTTCCCCACGTGGGCACGGCCGCGAATTCGAGCTGCGGGAGGCGTTCGGCGAGCGCAAGGAATATCGAGATTCCTTTTACCGCGCATGGATTCACCATAACCACGTAGGGATTGTCGAAACGCCCTAGCTGGGGTACTTCTCCCGGCTCCAGCAACGAAATGGGGATGTGAATTGCGGGGAGCCCGCTCCATTGCCGTACGTATCCGGCGACGTACTCGCTGACGCCCACAATTCCGTCGGCATGGCGTAATATCTCGGTCCTCGCTCGATTTGGATTTGAGCTGTCCGGCCCGAAGGGGACGGCGATGGTCGCCCGCACCAAATACACCACGCGTGCACGCGAGGCACGGCTTGCGATGTCGAACAGAAGCTGCGCCGGGTCGTCAGTGGAAGTAAGAATAACATGGGGATCGAATTGGGAGAGTTGTGCGGAAAAATATGTGCGCAACTGTGAATTGAGCGTTAGCGTGCGGACTTCGACGCCGTTGAGTACGAACCTAACCGCATCTTCGGTAACTTCAGGCCGCACGCCGCGAGCTTCCAGCTCCGAGAGGAACCGGGCGTGTTCTTCCGCGCTGAACTTCGCGACGCGCGCCACCACTCGAACGTCGTGGCCGCGCGCGGCCAGCGCCTCCATGAGCAGCCGGTTGGATTTGTCCCCTCCGCCGAAGCTCGGATAGTAGAGCGAGTTGTGAGCCAGCAGAACTCGCATCAGCTCCTCGAATGCAGCGATAGGAGAAGCTTTTCGAGAGCGGATGCATCCAACGATGCAACGAAGTGGAGCGCGGCCGCGCGGCAACGTTCGGATTCTGCTTCGTACAAAGCTTGGTTCTCTAGTAACGAACCGAGCGCCTCCGTCCATGGCTCCAGGTCCTGCTCCGGAATCACCGGTTTGGGCATGTGCGTCTCGTCGAATTCAGGGAGATAGCGTTGGATGCGACGCACGGGAATCACAAAGCCGGTACCTTGTCTGGCCTCCACAAGCCCTCCGGAATCACTCGAAATCACTGGAATAGCCCGCAGCATGGCCTCCATCGCAATCAACCCGAAGCCCTCGTACCAGAGCGATGGCATCAGCAGAACGCGAGTCTCGCGGAGTGCCTCCTCAATGTTATCCACGCTTTCGATGAGCTGAACATTTTTCATGAGCGCCAGCGCTTTTCGATCGTCGCTGCTGGTGCCCCATCCAGCAAGAGCGGTGAAAGGATACTGCGGAAATCGCCGCGCCAGCTCGATGAAGATGCCGATGCCCTTCACCTGGCAAGGGTTAATCATCATCACCGAGCCGCGATCGAAGCATCCCAATCGCGCGAAAGAAGGCGACCCATAGATCGGAGGGTGAATGACGGCGGGATGGACACCCGTGGCCTGTTCGACATAGGCGGCTGATGAGTGGCCGATTGCGACCACTGCGCGCGCGGACCGAATCATTTTCGTAGCACGCGCATCCTGGTTCCAACTCTCGGCGCCAAACGGAAAGAACTGAGGTGTGTGCGCCAGGTAGATGATTCTATCCGGGGCCTGACGCGTGGCTTCGCCGAGCAGCAAGTGGCTCAGGTCTTCCGACGATACCAGCACGAAATCGGGATCGAACTCGCGGATGTATTTTTCAAGGACGGCCCGGCGCTGAACAAGATTTCGTATGCTGTGAATCTGAATTCCGCTCTCTGTACTTTCGGCGTCCTCTTTGAGCGAGGTGCATACCACATGGCAAGCGTGGCCCTGTTGCACTAAATGACGAAGCCAAACTAGATTGCTGCGAGTGGAACCCCCTCGCGCCGGCGCGTACGACGCGTTGGACGTCAAAAGGATTTTCATCAAGGCAATGACACGCCCGGATCCTCCGCCGCCAACAGTTGCTTCACTTCATCGTCGGACAACGCTTCGATCTCTTCATACAGGTCTTGGTATGCGGCGCGGCCACCACCCAGGTGATACGCTTCGATCTTGTTCGCAAGCTCGCCTAGAGTGAGATTCACCGAGTAGACATCGTCGATAGCCAGTTCTACGCCGAAAGTCTCGCGCACCCGCACGATTAACAGCACCGCCAGCAGCGAATGACCACCCAGATCGAAGAAATTATCGGCGCTGGAGATCCCGGATTTGTGCAAGAGTTCGGACCAGATTTGCGCCAGGCGCGCTTCTGTCTCCCGCATGGAAACACGATCGTGCGACTGGCTGGCCTCACCTCGCACAGCCTCTAGAATCTGGGAGGGAGTAGAGAGATCGTTCGCGATGCGCACGTAGTCCGGCCGTTTGTGCGCCACTGGCTGCGGAAGGCTGGTTTTGACGGGGAGCGAACGGCTCTGCTCTGCGGGTGGCTTCCATTGAAGACTCCTCAGTTCGGCGGCCGGCAACCGGTAAGAAAATCCCGCCTTTGTCTCCTGCTCAACGCGAGCGCCGACTTCATGCAGGAACCGCCGGGCAGGCTCATTTTTCGCCGTTGGCCTCAGGGTTGCAATCACCGATTCGAGACTGCGCTTTAGCGCTTCGCTAGCGAGATGCGCCAACACTCGATGCTCCACGCCGCGCCCCAGTACGCGGCAACTGAGCAGCATGGTATCGATCTCAAGTGCCTCTTCAGTTGCGCGGAACAGCGCCACGCCAGTCAATCCGTAGTCGCCAAACCGGTCCGACACGTCGACTGTGAGGCATTCGTGGCTCCCATCGGCAAGAAGTGCGCCAATCTCGGCGGCGCTGCGTCGAATGGTTGTGAAATTGAATTGATTGGTACGCTCGGTCAACTGGGCGGCGCGCGCAAGCTGCGTGGGTGTGCAAGGTTGAATGTGAACGCGAAGGTCGAGCGAATTCACGAAGCTTTCCAGATTCGTGGCCTGTTTGAGACCGTGGCCGAATTCCAGAGCAGTCTTATAGTGAGCGCTGCGGTTGCGGTCCTCTTCCGTCACCAATACATGATCGAAGGCCCAGATATGCTCAAGAAAATGTGGAATCTCGTCCGGTTCCGCCGGCAAAGGGAGCGCCAGCACTTCGGGAACGCTTTCAGCCACTTCGGCGCACTCCTTCGGATTGTCGTCAACCAGGATGAAACTGTCGAGTCCCAGGGAGAGCTCGCTCGCGAGCGCACTCAAGTTTGCACTTTTTGCATCCCAGTTCAGCCGCCATGAGACAAAATGGTGAAGCTGCAGCGGCATCTCCGGCTGTTGCGAGAAAGTCTCCAGCACGTCGGCTTCGTTGTTCTTGCTCGCCATGGCCAGCAGCATGCCTGAATCGTGCTGCTGTTTCATGAACTCCTGCAGGGTGCGGCGCGCGGGGTCCAGCGTCACTCCCCGTGGGCCATCCTCACCGCAGATGCCCTTCCAGAGCGTGTTATCGCAATCGAGCGCGATTACTTTAAAGGGCGGCGAGAACAGTCCGTGCGTCAGCCGGACCAATGCGGTGCCGAGGGCGCAGAAGTATAGTTCGGTGTAGGGAATGCGACCCAGCCGTTCGCCCTCCGCGCTGCAAGGTTCGGCTACGGGATAAAGCTGGTGGATTTCCTCGTGACTGAGATATAGGATGCCGGGACTTCCGTCCAGCATGGTTTCAATCCGCAGGGCCACTTCGTGAGCAAATTGCCGCCGTGCAGGAGCGGCCAGAAATGCCGACGAAGGCGGGCATAGGACGAAGATCAAAGGCTCGCCCATGCGAGGAAGTGCCTCGCGGACCAGCCGGATCACCTCATTGACATTCGATTCCATTCTAGCCAGCGTGACAGTATCCGGCGCGTCGAACTGCGCCAGATCCTCCATCCGGACCAGCAGAATGTTGACGCCGTGCTGATTCGAGGCGAACTCACTCGCCGGGTTCGTGAGAGCCTGAGTTATTTGATTGTAGGGAGCGAATCGGATTTCGAACGGAGTCTGAAGCTGCCGACCCCAAAAGTTGAGAACGGGCTCAATCGGTTCGGCGGTGAAGGTGGCGCTGATGGCGAAGCGGAACTGCAGGCTCACAAATTTGAGGATAGCGGCAAACGGGAGCGAATGGGCTGATGTGATTGGGCGAATGCGCTTAACCGGAACTCCTGCTAGGCTAGAACGAGCGTAAACGCGCAAAGCCCAGTGCAACGAATCGGAGCCGAAGTACAAGCCCGTGTCCCGAAGTGTACCTTGCCGTTGCCCAGGGTGGCGGCCATATCCGTGATCGTTCCAGTCCGCAATGCCCAAGACCACATTGCGATGTGCCTGCGGGCTATTCAACAATCCAGGGTGCTGCCGGCGGAAGTACTGGTGGTGGATGACGGATCTGATGATAAATCGGCCGATGTGGCCGAGCGCCTTGGCGCGCATGTCTTGCGTCTGCCCAAGAGCCGCGGTCCCGCTGCAGCTCGAAACGTGGGGGCCGACACGGCACAGCAACCGGTCCTGATGTTTCTCGACGCGGATGTCATAGTGCACCCGGATACCATTGAGCTTGTTGACGCTGCCCTTTCGAGCGACAGCACGGTCGGCGCATTGTTCGGAGCTTACGACGATGCTCCGCTGGCGCTGGGGATTGTATCGCAATACCGGAACCTGCTGCATCACTTTACGCACTGCACGGCACAGCGCCATGCATGGACGTTCTGGGCAGGCTGCGGCGCGATCCGCCGGGATCTGTTCTTCGCATGCGGCGGATTTGACGAGCAGTACGCGGAGCCGTCCATCGAAGATATCGAGCTTGGTCTGCGGCTCACACGAGCGGGCGTGCGGATTCTAGTGATTCCCGAAATCCAAATCTGCCACATGAAGAAATGGACGCTATGGGGCATGCTCCGCACAGACGTTCTGCTGCGCGCCTGGCCGTGGAGCCGGCTATTGCTGCGCTCCGGTTGCTTGCCTGCCGATCTTAACCTTGATTGGCGTCAACGGGCCAGCGCACTGCTCGCATGGTTGTGCGTGGTACTTGCCGCCGCCGGGTTCATTCGCGGCACAGCAGGTTTTAGCGCGATTTTAGCAGCCGCAGCGGTAGCTTTCATCAACCTGCCGTTCTTCAGATTTCTAATACGCGTTCGGGGAGTTGTTTTTGCCCTGCGCGCTTTTCCTCTGCATATCTTGTATCTCCTTTACAGTTCCGCCACTTTCACGGTTGCGTCGGTCGTGCATTTTTTGCAATCCATGCGCGCTCAACCACTCGCCGGGAAGACCCGAGGACCGGAGGCAGGCATTTGATACTGGTGCTCGGCGCTGGGCCGGCTGGCTTAACGGCGGCCTGGGAACTCCAAAGACTCGGACGAACTTGCACAGTCCTTGAACAAGAAGCGGTGGTTGGTGGACTGTCCAGGACCGTAGAGCAAGGCGGGTTCCTGTTCGACATCGGAGGTCACCGATTCTACACCAGGTCTCGATTGGTGGAGAAAATCTGGAAAGATCTGCTGGGTGAGGATCTACTCACACGAAACCGCATATCGCGGATTTTTTATCGAGGACACTTTTTTCAATACCCGCTTGACCTGCGGAACGTGATCGCCGGGCTAGGTCTTCCGGAGATTCTTCGCTGCGCGGGGAGTTATGCGTCCGGCCCCATCGGCCAGAGGACAATTTCGAAGCCTGGGTCAGGAACCGATTCGGGCGGAGACTCTATGACATTTTCTTCCGCACCTACACCGAAAAAGTCTGGGGCATGCCATGTGCGAGCATCTCGGCTGAATGGGCGGCGCAGCGTATCAGGGGGCTGAGTCTGCACAGTCTCGTCTCGCATGCCTTGCGTCTAAACGCGAACGGGAACGGGGCGCCAGCCAATGGAAACGGCACAGTCCGGTCTCTCATTCATACGTTCTACTATCCACGCCGCGGTCCTGGGATGTTGTGGAACCGAATGGCAGAACTGCTGCGCGAGAATGAGTGCCGCGTTCTCACCCAAATGCCAGTCGAGCGAATCCGATGGGAACCCGGAAGGATTCTGAGCGTCCGCGCGGGAGGTCAGGAATTCAAGGCCGAGTCGGTTA
>Ga0207031_10254_pt1 | contig 14226 bp, 8 predicted proteins | sample Alteio_BWMinCont_37_FD_153278 | JGI IMG/M metagenome (GOLD analysis project Ga0207031, IMG submission 153278) | Enriched cells from forest soil in Barre Woods Harvard Forest LTER site, Petersham, Massachusetts, United States -... | ecosystem: Environmental > Terrestrial > Soil > Temperate forest >... | reverse complement strand
AGTGCCTATCTGCTGTTTCTTGTGCCAACTATTTTCTCGGGCGGTTGTGCGCAAATGATGGCAGAGTCTGGGATGGATCTATCAAACTTCAAGTCAAATGAAGCAATCCACGCAAAATTTGGTGAGCCTTGTGCAAGCGGCTCCACTGAGGGGGCCTTCAATAAGGATCAGTATGTTCCTCGAGATGCGGCGTTTTACGAGGACTATTTGACACGTCGGAAATTATCCACACCCTACACATCTATAGGCTACGGAATGATTTTGGTTATGACTCTGGGAACTATCGAACCGTTACTCGTTACTGACCAGTTGTTCCGTATCACGAAACGAACTATCATGGGTCAAACATTACGAGTGATTTACGATGCTGATGGGAAAGTGCTTGGGTTCCACCTCGATGGTGAAAGTGTTTATCTGCCTTCTCATTAGAGGACTCGACTGGAATCACTCACTCCATCACAATCCCTTCAAATACTCAATCACCGCCCAGCGTTCCTCGTCACTGAGCACATCACCAAATTTGTGGCCGGCATTGCTTCGTCCAGGCTTGTTGGTGTCGTATACTTTTCGCCTCTCGAAACCCGATAGCTTGTCGCTTGGCGGTGACGGAAGTTCTGTCACTCTCCAACCAACCTTTTCCTTGTCGTAATCGGCTTCATCGGTTTTGAAGCTCCGCGTATACAGTTTGGGACGCGTCTTGGAGTTCAGGACGTGGTACAAAGTCGGCACACTGCCGTTGTGCAAATAGGGTGCTGTGGCCCAGATGCCATCGAGCGGTGGGGTCTGATAGCCAGGCGTCCAGCGCAGCGATTTGCCATCCGCAAACAAACCGGCCTTTTCCTTGCCAAACCAGGACTCGGAGTAGGCAATGCCATAGTCGATCGAGACACCGGCATGCCGCGTCGGGTCGGTGCCGATTTCATCCAGTGCAATCACCTTGTTCGGATAGGTCCACTTCTCGCCATAGGTCCCATGGCACTTGGCACAGTGATCCTGGAACACGATCTCACCTTTTGCAGCTTTCACCTTATCGATGGCAAACGGATACTTGGGCGGTTCCAAATTCAGGAGATATTGCTGGATGTCTCGAAAAGCCACCTCAGCTTTCTCGAATGCACTCGGCGGGTTGAGGGGGTGCATCATGAATTGCATCAGCGTGCGGACACTCCGAGAGTCCGTGGCACCCGTGTAGTAGATGGTGCGCTTCTTCTTCATCAGCCACCAGGCCGGCACATCTGCGCAGGTGTCGTCGCGGAGTCCGAGGTCCTTCCACGTATCGCGAATGGTCAGATCCGGATTCCGGAAGCCGAGCAGGTAGACGCCAAAGCCATCGGCCTCATTGGTGCCGCGGACGTTCGAGAAAGTGAACGGCAATCTCCCCGGCAGTCCATCCGCCAGGGCCAGGTCCTCGAAGAGTCCCTGGATATCGAGCGTGCTGTTGCCGAGCCCGACGTAGCTCTTGCCGAAAATCGTGCTGCCGTGGCAGAGCATGCAATCGGCACCGATGCCTTGTCCCAGTAGGAGGTTGGCTTTTCGCAAGCCCATCGGCAAGCCATCGTTTGGATAAGGTGCGCTGTGCAAGCCATAGCGTTCGCGGAATGCAGCATCGTAATCGGCTGGTTTCTCTTTTGCACCGTCCCAGTGCTTCCAGGCGTTAAGGATCGACTTTTTGCTCCAGAATCCCGGGATGAATGCGGTTTCAGTGAGCGCTTTGTAACCGCGATCAGATGGAGTCGGAGCCACCGATGGAGCATCGGGGGAAAGCAACAACGTCGGTGTTGCAAACGTCGTCAATGCCAACACTGAGAACGCTCGATACATGCGGCACCTCGAATGGAATTATACAGAAAGCTAATTGAGATGCTGGCATTTCAGGTCTGGTATTGACACGGATGAAGAAGTGGAGATTACTGGACCTGACTCGGGTAAAACCTCGTGATTCCTTAACGCCTCGTCACCCCGGCAAAGCGGCTGGACGATTCAGTATTAAGATGATCGTTAAGCCACTGCTCGGCTTTCGCGAGGGTCCAGCCACGAGTGGCATCGAAGGCGACAGCGGCAGTAAATGCAGAAAGTCCATTCCCCACAACCTTTTCCCGAACTCCTGGCTCCAATTCGATCCAAATTGGTTCGGCGGTTTTCGAAGCTTGCTCCACCGTGGCCCAACATGCTGTACTCATTCCCTCTGAAGAGTGCCAGTGGACTTCGCCGCTGGGGCGGAGGAGGACTTCACCGAGTTGGTGGTAGAGAAACGATTTGGCTGCCGCGATGGTCAGTGCCGGCGGAAACGCGACTTCAACCAGGACCGGCTCATCTTCGGCATTGGTGATGAACCGAAGTTCGATCTCGGGACGATCGAGCAACGGTTCGCAAACAAGCTTTCTCCGATCGTGGGCATGGATTTGCTGGAGGCGACACACCAGCCGGTCTGTCTCGATCGTCCATTTCTCTCGATCCAACTGGCGAGCCAGGCGAGTTGCGAAACGCAGTTCAGCCGCTTTACCATTGCGTCCAATGCCAGGAAGGTGATGTGAGGTATTTCCTCTGGCGCGAGCATGTGCGTCATCGGGGGGAACCAGATTGCCCACGAGTACGTATCGCGCGCCCAGTTTTGCCAGGAGTAGGAAATCCTGTTCGGTCAATTCCTCGGCACGATCCAGCACAATCAATTCAAATGGTGGGAGTAAATGAGTATCGTGCGGTTCATGCTTGAAGACCGGATCGGCCTGCAAACTGCCCGGTGTCCCAACAACGACGCGTAAATCGGCATGGAGCAGCTTCATCAGTTCATGGATCGAGTATTGATTCGCTGCTACTCGCTGTTGGGCGGAATCAAGTTCTTTTTCCGCATCTTTCCTGGCAATTGCCAGTTCTTGCTGTGAGAGTGGATTTGGTCCCAACCTATGAGTGGCAGCTTCGAACTCGGTCTTTCGTGCGTTCAATTCGCTCGTCAAAAGTGACAATTTGGAATCGACTTCAGCCCGACGTATGGAGATTTCGGCCTGAATCATTTTCTCAGTTTCTTCGCTGAGTCTGGCGGACGCAGTTTGCAAGTCCTGTTGGAGGCTGGAAATGGTTGCCGCAACTTCGTTCAACTCGTGCTCGGACTCTTGGAGTTGTTTGTCCAACTCGCTTGGCTGTTGGGTTGGTTTGGCTCTGCCCAGGAGACGGGCGATGAAGCCCGATTTTTTTGCGGTCCCATCAGCCGGTTTGCCGGCTCGTTTTCGCAGGTCGGCAACCTGAGCTTCTTTTTCCTTGTGAAGGTCCAGTGTCGTGGCTCGTTTCTGGGTCAGGTCATCCACTCTTTCCTGGTTCTCAGTCTTCCGCTGCTTGACGAAATGGGTAAATGAAGTCGTTTCCGATCCGCTTGCTTCGAGTTGAACTTGAATTTCAACGACTTCGCGATGACTCTTCGTTGCCGCGATTTCTCTCACGAGTTCTTCGCAGCGATCGGTCAACAGATCGACTTGTGCGTGAGTGGAAAGAGCCGTTTCAACCGCGTTCAATTGCTCCCTTGCCATGGCGACACTCGCCGCCATTTCATTCTTGAGTCGATCAAATTGTGTAGAAGCGAGAGTAGTTGATGTGGCTTTGGTGACAACCGCGGATGAGCGAACGGGGTTTTCATCTTCGGCCAGGGCCCGGACAGTCAGGACATTAATCTTGATCAGCCTTTCGACAATTCGGTCGGCAAAAGTGGGGTCCGGAGAGAGAACGAGGACTCGCTTGGAACATGATGCCCAGGCAATGTCGGTGATAATACGCTCACGGGCAGTCTGCTCCGGTGCATGGATCACGAAGAGATCGGGGCAGCCGGCCGCACGCGACGCAGCTTCGGCTTCCGCCAGGTTTCTGGCGAGAGTTCCCGGAAGAGAGAGGGGGGCAAAGTGGGCAAGATTTGCAGTGGCCGAGGTGATTTGACTGAGCCAGGCGCGTACGGAACCAGCCGGCGGTGTGTCGGTGGTGGAAGCTCGCGATGGTGGGCGTGGGGCGAGAGTCAGAGACATCGGCGGAAAATCGCCTCGCTGGGCGGGTTCAGCATTCGCATTTGGGCTCAGATCGCCAACCAATAGGTCAATCTGCGATCGGAAGTTCTGCGGCCGCAACAGATCGGCCGGGACCGTAGGTTCCCGGTCGGTCATACCATTACCCTTCGACCTGGCATCGTCGCATTCATACTTGAGAAATTGCACACGGATCAATTTCTCGGGTTCAGGTGTGGAATTCGCAAAGCCATACTCCAGAACTCTGTACGAGTATAGACGCAGACATTGCTGGATGCCATCGGCAACAAAAAAATCACAACTATTATTGTCGGATTCTCTAATATCCGCTTGAAGCGTGTGAAATTAGGAAGAATTCAACGAAAAAGTTTGGCACGATAAAAAAATCCTAACTTTTCATTCATCGACAAACTCAGCTCATGGCTCCACTTTCAAAACTTCCATGCTGGGCTTTGCGCACAAGGCTCGCAAGACCGGTAGCAGTGGGGCAAACGATTTCTCCTGGTACCAACTGTTATCCGTGATTTTGATGTGACCGGGACCAACTCCCCCATAACCGAGAGTGGCATCCAACGGCAGCCACTGCCCTTCAGCAAACACCTCGAACCACATATGAAACGCCATGTACGTCCTGCCACCCGTGGGAGCATAGACCACGCCCAATGCCGTCCGGGACGGGACTCCGACTGCCCGACACATGGCTGCTGCCAGCATAGCATACTCGGTGCAATCGCCTCTCAGCGTCCTGGCCACGTTATCCGCGGTTGCCATGGCCTGATCGAACTCGAACGCTTTCATATTCAACTTCACCCATCGCTCGATCGCAACCGCTTTCTCCCATGCCCCAGCGCTGGCCGGTGACCCGGCCATGGCTTGGGCCACGCGTTCTTTAACATCCTTGTTATCCCAGTTCAGGAAGAAATTGCTTTCGATAAACTCCTTTCCTGGCGCGGGCTGGGCTGGAGCGTCCTTATCCGGGCCGTGGCTGGCACTCGCGCGGAGCTCAAAAGTCCGAGTTTTGGCATCTACCTTGGATATCACCTGGCGAGCATCGGTTGCGAAAACCGTCTCCGGCTCATCGTCGCGCGGGACACTCACCTTATAGACGACGGACCGCTTACCGTGAATTCCCGGAATTTCGCGATTTAACGGAATTGATTGAGTGTTGAAAACCTCGACGGGCTTGGTGATGGGAGCCATGGCCGACTCTTTGGTCGTGCGCAGAAATGTGAGCCGGCCGCCAAGTGCTGGGAAATCGGTCTCCTGGAGCAGAGGCTCAAAAGTTTCGGCATCCACCCAGGTGGTCGAAGCGGGCAGCTTCACTTTCCCATTACTTGTGGGGATCGGCGCGGGTTTTGCAGTGAACCGCAGAAGTTTTCGCGCAGGAGTGTTGGGCCACAGGACTTTGGAATCCTCGTCCTCGAAAGTGAGTGTGGTTTTCACAACCCAATTCACGGTTGGGATATACGAGGGATAATCGAAGGACTCGCCAATTTTGAGGTTCAGCTCCTTGAATAGCCGTATTTCACGGACCAGACCCACGACCCCCTCCGGCCAGGGGATTTCGCCTTCCCCTTTCTCCGTGACAGCTCCATCGCGTTTGACCTTCAGTTTCTTCTCTTTAATATCCACGGTCCCGGTCAGACTCAGGTGCTGGTCCCGACCGAGGCTCTGACGCATCAAGGTGCTCAAAATAATCCCATCCGGAGTTTCGACATTCGATTCCTCACCTGCCTGATTGGAGGGCTGTCCAAAACGGGAAATGGTGAGATTCAGCATGCGTAAACCATAGAAAAACTGCTTATCCCTGTTCTCAATTTCCTTGGCGGACCAGTTGACATAACCCGCTCGCTGGCCTTCAATCCCCACCACGAACCAGTAATCGAAAAGGGGTTTGGTGCCATCTTTAGCCGCAACCGCTGGAGGTTGCGGACCCGGTGGAGGAACGTTGAGAAGGCCTGCAGCGCCTATTGGTGCGGGATTGGCTTGAGACGAAGTAGCCGGTTGTTTGGGTACGCTGACTTGTGAAGTTGAGGAGACTTTGCCGTTTGGACGGATAACGATGAAGCCGGTTTTTTCCAGCGGTTCCTTGTCCGGATTGTCTCCAGGTCGTTTTGGAGAAATGACTATCGGTGGCTCAGCAGGACCACCCGGCGCTTGAGCCGCAGCAAGCACGCCTAGCGAGAATAACCCGAGCAGTGAGGCAATCCAGATTCGCATGGAAAAACCCGCGCTATTTGTTTTGGTTTTCGGTGCAATGGGAAATAGAGCCTCGTGCCACAAGTGAATCGACCTGAACAATCCCTCAATGTTACCCCGATTCCGGCACACGCAGCCCAGATCAATGGAATTGCCGGTTTATCCAGAATAAGCCCCAATAATCAGAACACCTGACCTTCTCGCCAGTTCCGCACCTGTCGGACTCGTGGGAGGGTATAATTTCGACGGCAGGGACGCCAGCGACGCCAAAAAGGGACTATCTTTGCATAGCCCGGACCCACCCAGACGCCGCCCGCCACGACGCGACACCATTAGCTCAGACCTCGAACCGTTGTGCCCGATCTTTTTCCGGCACTCAACCGGGCTGAACAACCGCAGTCGAGAGGGCGTCCCGTGACTCCACGAAAACTGGCTACCCATCTCAATACCCATCGTTACGGCGACTTCATTCTCACGGATGCTGTGCGACCTGGCCCTAGCATCCCTATCCGTCCTCGTGAAGGCTACCGCGTCGAGATTTTTCGCGATCGACAGTTAAGGTTACGTTTGCCAATGCTTTCGGCGGCTGTTTCCGCCGATCGGCTCTTCGAAACCTTCCTCGCCCTGATAGCTCCCCTGGGCGAAATCGTTCACGTGGTTCTGGAAAGCAGCCACGACGCGGACACCGATATTCACACGGATTTTCGACGGGACGACATCGATCTTCCTGTCCTGGCCAGCCACTTGTGCGATTTTGAAAACCTGCTCACAAACGATGGCTGCACCGGAATAGCCGTGATGGCGGACAACCTGCCGATGGAAGTGCAATTCGACGAGCACAAGCTCTTTCACATCTATGCGCCGAGCCTGACTCCCTTTCGCCGGGCATTGCATCAAGCCGGCATTCGCCGCCGGAAACTGTTCCCACTCATCTCCGAAGCAGAACACCTGCATCACACCACGGACGAATTCGCGAGCGAATTCCGCCAACTGGCCATGCGCTTGAACGTGGGCGAAATCGACCGGGTTTTCAGCGACGAAAACTGGTAATCACGACAGGGCCAATTGTGTTTTAATCTGGGTGGCCGGGGCGGAGTCTTCGACGCCGCGTGAGCAAAATCTTCTCTCCCCCCGCTTGCGGGGGGATTAAGGGGGGTTCTTTCTCAGACCCCACCCCAGAAACGGGGAGGGAGCAAGATTCCGTCACGGTAACGGTATTCCCTTGAACTCGAAGGTTACCTCATTGACCACCGACATCCACTCGTTAATGAGCAGTTTGACCGGTGGTCCGAGTTTGGCCTTCTGCCCCGTGCGGCGATCCTCTGGACCAAAGGGAACGGTCAACGTGACGCTGGTCCCATTGTTGTCGATCCCGCTGGGACCAAAGCTGTGGTAGCGATTGCCGGCGCTATCCAAAACTTCGACCTTTTGCCAGAACGTGTTGCTCCAGTTGAAGTCTTCATTTTGATTGAATTGATTGAACTGATTGGCTTCTGGCCTACCCAACTTTTTGGCTGTCAACTCCAGCTGATAATGGCCCTTGTTGTTGGCGACCTCGGTGAACGAGCCGAACTCAATTTCCACTGTCCGTCCTGTAAATGTTTTTTTCGTCACTTTGAGCGGATCGGTAATCGTGACTTCAGGAACAGTTCCGGACAGGAGAATCACCCCAACCTTGGCTTTGAGAGTTTTAATCGTTGTTGCAGACTTGTCCCGACGCGAAAGGTTGACATTTCCATAGGTGCTGTGGCCGCGCATGTTGCCGTTGTTGTAGAAGAAGTTCTGCCGAAAATTCTGGTCGCGCGGTGGAATCAGCGAGCCGCCGTTTTCATCGGCCGCGGTGATCACATCCACATGGGTTATCCCGAGCATTGGGTTCTTCGGTTCGGATTGAATCTCGAAGTTCAAGTTCATGTACTCCTGCCGCGATGGACCGCCGCGGCGATTGACTCCAGCCAGTTGCACATTGATGTTCGAGTTGATGTTGGAAGCCACGAACCGGAAAGGACCGGCATAGGAAACATAAGGGTTGGATGAGTCTTCCTGATGGTAGACCTGGAGGGTCTCGTCGCCATTGTTGTTGGCGAGTTCGCAGCCCCCGGTGCTTAACACTTTGTCCATGGCCTGCCAGAAGGGAGTTTCATTGAACTCAAAGTCGTGCTTCGTGCCAGTGGAACCACCAGTAATACCGGGCACACCGGGTATCCCAGGTCCGCCATCTCCACCCATGAATTCGATTTTGTAACCCGTCTGCTTGGTGATCTCCGCCAAAGCTTCCTTGACGGTTTTGTTCTTCAGCGACAGTTTGACAAGTTTGGGTGCCACCAGGCGGTCGTAGTCCATCTTCCGGACCATGATGAGCAGCCGGCGATGAACTTCCGGGTTCTCGGTGGCGGCGAGTGCAGCCCTCAGATTGGGCAGGATTTTTTCACCCTTGGCAACCAGATCCCGTCCCGCCTTCTCGCGGATTCGGTAATCTTCCGAGCCGAGATCCTTGACAAGCTGCTCGACACCAGGATCGACCTTCTTTTCCTCCGCGCTCGAAGAGGACTTCGCCTTTTCAGCCGCGGGAGGTTGGTCATTTGCGCCAATTGCCACCGCGGCAATCAGCAAGGCAACGATGGCACTACCAGATGCAAAACGCATGAGATGCCTCTGGAACGATTAAATAGATCGCTCGGAGTGTCACACTCAGACGGGTTTTAGCCTACCAGTGGATTGCACTGATCTCAAGGGTGCAAATACAACTCTGTTACTGGAATCTTCCCGGAATTGTTCAAGACCGCAGGTGTGGAAAGAGGCACGGATATTAACGGATGTGCAGGCTTACTCTCTTTTTAAGGCGAGCCGGGAGCGTCAGCGACCGGAGTGCTATACGCAACAATTGCGGGATTCTAAATTGGAAGAGCCTTTAGTCGTGAGAAGCACCCCGGTCGCTCACGCTCCCGGCTCGCCAATAACAGCAGCCGGGAGCGTCAGCGACCGGAGTGCTATACGCAACAATTGCGGGATTCTAAACTGGAAGAGCCTTTAGTCGTGAGAAGCACCCCGGTCGCTGACGCTCCCGGCTCGCCAAGAACAGCAGCCGGGAGCGTCAGCGACCGGAGTTCTATACGCAACAATTGCGGGATTCTAAACTGGAAGAGCCTTTAGTCGTGAGTAGCACTCCGGTCGCTCACGCTCCCGGCTCGCCTATTGCAGAAGTTTGTGTTTACTTCATTTGTCAAGACCACTCTGTGAGCGATAGCCTTTTGCTCCGGAACGACCCAACGCTTTACTACCCTGTTGGACATTCCGACAGAAATGGTTATCGTCAGGCGTAGAACAACCGTCTCGGTACCGGGGACTGTTGTGCTTGCAGACAACCGAGACGGTTGTACTACGAAATGCAGATGAGGACATATGCCAGAGCAAATCTCCGGCATCATCGAGCGGATCACCTTCCATAACGAGGATAACGGTTACTGCGTGCTCAAGGTGACAGTCCGCGGACACCGCGATCCGGTCGCCGTGGTCGGGCACGCTCAACAGGTCATAGCTGGGGAATACCTCACCGCAACGGGAAGTTGGATCACCGACCGCAATCACGGGCTCCAGTTCAAAGCCGATCAGATCAAGAGTGTCCCGCCGCACACAGCCGAAGGAATTATCAAATATCTCGGGTCCGGAGTGGTGAAAGGAATCGGCTCGCGCTATGCCAAGCGCATCGTGGATGTCTTTGGAGAAAAGACTCTCGACGTCATCGATCAATCGCCGACATTTCTCACGCAAGTAAAAGGGATCGGTCCCAAACTGATCGACAAGATTCGCAGAAGCTGGGAGATGCAGCGCGAATCGCGCAAGATACTGGTTTTCCTCCAGTCGTACGGCATCGGCTCGGCACTCGCCATTCGCATTTACAAAGAATACGGTGAGCAGGCCATCGAAATCATCAAGCACAACCCCTATCGCCTCAGCACCGATATCTGGGGCATCGGCTTTCTCACCGCCGACCAGATCGCCTTGAACCTGGGAATCCCCCGCGACTCCGAATTCCGCGCCCAGGCCAGTATCCGGCACGTCCTCAAGGAAGCCGGCGGCGATGGCCACGTTGGCTTCCCCGAAGCACTGCTCAGCGAAAAAGCAGTGGAATTGACCAGTATTACTCCACTCAACATCACGAGCGCCATCGAGCAGTTGCGGATCACCGATGAGATCGTTCGCGATTCGATCCAGTCCGCCAGCGGAGGTAAAGCTCAGGCCGACGCCGACAGCAAGGAGGAAGATAAAGTAAATCCGGCGTCACCCGAATCGCTCATTTTCTTGAAGCCGATGTTCCTGGCGGAACTCGGCGTTGCCCGTGCTATCCGTACACTTGCAGCCGGTCCTCATCCGTTACCCCAAGTGAATGTTGAGGCCGCGATCGACTGGACGGAAAAGAAAATGGGCATTGCCTTCGCTACCAGCCAGCGAGCAGCCATCAGCGAAACCATCACCAGGAAGCTCATGGTAGTCACCGGTGGCCCTGGGACCGGGAAGACCACAATTGTCCGGGCCATCATCGAAATCTTTCTGGCCAAGGCTCTCCGAGTGCTGCTGTGTGCTCCCACCGGACGGGCAGCCAAGCGACTGAGCGAATCGACCGGCCGTGAAGCCAAGACCATCCACCGCTTGCTGGAGTTCGATTCGGGTCTCGGTGGTTTTCGCCGGGGTAGAGAGAACCCGCTCGATGTCGATCTGCTGGTCGTCGATGAATCGTCGATGGTCGATATGGTGCTGATGAACCGGCTGCTTCAAGCCGTGCCGCCCTGGGCTTGCGTGGTCTTGGTGGGCGACGTCGATCAATTGCCTTCGGTCGGTGCCGGTTCCGTGCTGACCGATCTGATTGAATCGAAGACAGTCCCCGTGGCCCGGTTGACGGAGGTACACCGCCAGGCCGGCTCAAGCTGGATCGTCCGCGCTGCCCACGCCGTGAACCGAGGCGAAGAGCCAGAATCGGCACCGATGGGCAGCGGCGATTTCTACTTCATCGAGGCCAACGATCCCGAGTCGATTATCGGCATCATCAAGCAGATGGTAACAGAGCGGATTCCGAAGAAATTCGGCTTCGATCCGTTTCGGGATGTGCAAATCCTGACCCCACAGGTGAAGACGGAGCTCGGAGTCGGCAACCTCAATCGCGAACTTCAGGCTGTGCTCAATCCATTAAATCCCAACCTGCCGGAAGTGAAGCGTCTCGACACAACCTTTCGCCACGGCGACAAGGTGATGCAGATCCAGAACAATTACAACCGCGAAGTATACAACGGCGACATCGGCCGGGTGATCGATGTGGATATCCACGACCAGACGATCGGAGTCGAGTTCGAAGGGCGCAAAGTGGAGTACGACTTCAACGACCTGGATGAGCTGCAGTTGGCTTACGCCTGCACCATCCACAAATCGCAGGGCTCGGAATATTCCGCCGTGGTGATACCCGTCCACTCCCAGCACTACGTGATGCTGCAGCGAAACCTGCTCTACACCGGCATCACCCGCGGCCGCAAGTTGGTGGTGTTAGTCGGTAGCCGGAAAGCATTGTGGCGCGCCGTGAACAACATGGAGACCAAGCAGCGGTATTCGCTGTTGAAGTGGAGGTTGCGGGGGGAGGGGAGGGAATAGGTGTGGGTGCTGGTTGGGTTTGGTATACTCGTGGTGAGATAGAAGTAATAAACGCACCTGGAGATTGACCGATGAAATTCCGAAATCGGGTCATCGCGCTGGTATTAGGGTTATTCTGTACACTTATGGCAAACGCAGATGAGGCAGAAGATCAGGCCGTTGCTGCTATTAAGAAACTTAAGGGAGGTGTGAACAGAGATGAAACGAAACCTGATAAGTCAGTCCGTGCAGTGAGCTTCATTTTTAATAAAAATCTTACTGATGAGGATTTGAAGCTACTCAGACCACTAAAAGGTCTCGAATCCCTTGATCTAAGGTCCACGAGGATAACGGACGAGGGTCTAAAAAATATGTTCCCGTTCACGGATTGAGGTAGTGGATGTGCATATGGAAGTTCAACCTCTATGGTATTGAGGCCAACAGTTCCCGCCGTTGACAGCGCACACATTTTTCTCTTCGGATTGCCAGGTTGCTCGGCAGTGTCCCCCCAAGATATTTCCGCGTGGCGTGATCTTCTCGCTGACTTCCCGGCCTTGCGAGCCTTGCATCCTTGCGAACCACGCCCTGCACTCTCTCCGCGGATTCCTTTCCTCCCGACTCGAGTCGCGGCTTCAACCCGGCGCTGGCAACAATGATGACGCCGGCCGACCCGCGAACCAGTTCCCCACCGCCTCACGCAAATAGTGCCACACCGAATGTCCTTGCTGCACACACGTCGCTATCGTGGTCCACACCCGCCATTCACTCCGATGATGTCTGCGGTAACCCAGGCCAATTAAAACCCCTTCCGCAACACCTCGCAGAGTCTCATTCATTTCCGCGACTACCGCGAGGAATCCATCGGTTCTCTCGCGGAATTGCTCATTTTCCCGGCGTTTCACATAGCGCGGATTGTTTTTGCCTCGAAGTCGAAAGCCACGGTGGAGTGTGGCAACGATGCTGAAAAGAGAGTTGGGCTCCCTGACCATATAGTCCTTGACGCATTGTTTTTTCAACAGACGATCCATTAGTCGATCGATGTGTCGAATTCGTAATCGATCTTCCAGCTTCATGGCGAAGTCCTGTGAAAAAACACGCAAGTGCCCCGCCTTGCTCAAATCTTTTAACTATCGAACGCGGTTTCTCGTCGCTTTTCCCCACCCGTGGGGATGGTCCTGTGAAAAAACACGCAAGTGCCCCGCCTTGCTCAAATCTTTTGACGAGCGAACGTGGTTTCGTCCATCCGAATGCGTTCGCCAATACTATTCGCATGTATAGTAATACACCCCTCTTGCATTCTAGCGGGCAATGAGCTCCCACGCGACAGAAAAAGTCGACGTAATGTCGTCGCGATTCGATGAGTGTATTGTTGCTATAATGTACTAATGTTCACAATCATAACTGAAGCGAGAGATTAAGCGTAAAGACGAAGATTTGTCAGTGGCACATGTTTCCAACTTGTGCGTCATGCTGCGCACAAGTTGAAAACTTGTGCTACTGATCGACCGGCGATGCCCCCGCTTGTAGCCGTGTTCCCGTAGAACACGGGCTGAGCTACCCGTGTTCTACGCGAACACGGCTACGAGATATGTGGATTTGTCAGTGGCACAAGTTTCCAACTTGTGCGTCATGCTGCGCACAAGTTGAAAACTTGTGCCACTGATCGACCAGAGATGCACAGCTTGTAGCCGTGTTCGCGTAGAACACGGGATGAGCTACCCGTTTGCTACGCGAACACGGCTACGAGATATGTGTTGCTTATCGGAGTTACTGCTTGGCCAAAAGTAAATCCACCACCCAGCAACCTCTCACATGCTCGCCCGGTTGTCGGCAGTGGTTGGTCGTTATTCCCAAAAGTCTTCCCATTTATCGGCGAATGCTTGTTTCAATTTATCCATATAGGCGTACGTTTTGATTTTGACCATCCATACCGCTCCAACCTCGCCGCCCTTGCAAACAACTCCTTCGTTGACGTTGTACTTGCCCTGACGGACATCCTCAGCGAACTTGCCGGTGAGTTTGCCCTTGTAGACAATCTTGGCGATAGGTAGATGTCCGAACTCTTCAACAAAGGTGCGCGGGCCGATGATGTCTTCGTGAGACTGTACGTCAATCAACACCAATCGTTTCTGGTCAGCGGCTTTGTGGAGTCCGGCAAACGAATTAGCTCCCAGGTACTCAGTGAAGACCCGGTAGGAATTAAGCAACAACCTACGGTTTAAGATTTTCTCCAGTCCATCGGAGAGACTGTTGAGAAATAAGGCAGCACACCCGTCAAGATTGGCGTGTACTGCCGTGAACATCTTTATGCCAGAGTCTGTCAGGTTGAATTCATCTCGGCGTGTGCCGAAGCTGTGCCAACCGAACTCCCTGTCCCAATCCCAATGAAGGTTGGTGCCATCGT
>Ga0207031_10253_pt1 | contig 14253 bp, 7 predicted proteins | sample Alteio_BWMinCont_37_FD_153278 | JGI IMG/M metagenome (GOLD analysis project Ga0207031, IMG submission 153278) | Enriched cells from forest soil in Barre Woods Harvard Forest LTER site, Petersham, Massachusetts, United States -... | ecosystem: Environmental > Terrestrial > Soil > Temperate forest >... | reverse complement strand
CGGCTGGTAGTGTCAAAAACAGCGTCTTTGCCGCGGGAACGATGGGTTGGTATCCGATAAGATCGCCCCGGGCGGCTTGAGAGGTAACCGAGCCGGAGCCGTCGCTGAGTGAAGAAGGGAGCGTTTCCCGGAATCTTTGCAAGTGTAAGTTCAGAGAGGGGATCTTGCGGACACGTTCAATTTGAGCAGTCGCCAGTAATTGGGTCGTGGGGTCGTTGGGATCTCCCAATGGAACAAAAGCTTTGTACTGGTTATTGAGATCATCAGTCATTGGTGGAAGGTGCCGCACATTACTCGACCATGATACAAAGTTGACGTTTCTCGTAGGGTCCGTCGTGGAAACCCAGACTGTGAACCAATAACTTCCACTAACATCGTTCTGAATTGGGAATGCTGTGATAATGAGACGATCGAGTATTACTCGATCCGAGGGTTGAGACCCATTTGAGCCATTTTGGGTCATGGAGGAATTATCATCGGCTTGCCCGCCCCAGCTTGCTGCGATCTTCCGCCCTACAACGAATGATGTCACCACAATAGCAATTAGACCCACTCCAATCCCGATCCCTAACCATACACTTGGAGAGCCGCGGGAGGGAGCCATTGGCTCGGGTGGAAGTGGTAACGGAGTTGGTTGAGGCTGCAACGTCTCGGGTTGTGTCGTCAAAGGGACTGGTTTTTCCGGCCGAGGTGAACTGGTTACCGGCTTGGATGGCGGTGCTGGCTGTTTGAGCCGGCTGGTTGGAGGCGGCCAGCAATTGACATTTGCCCCACAGCGTGGACAAGCAGCCGATTCGCCGGTCAGAGTCGTGGGAGCGTGGAATGCCTTGCGGCATAATGGGCAGTTATACTCTGCTAGCTCCACAGTTATTCTCCTGAGGCCTTGGCTCGCAAGGAATGCAATCCCAGTCTCTGGGTTCTGGGGCGAGTTTCCCAATAATAATAACAAGTATCGAGGAACAAGTTGCGCGGAGCAAGCAAAGAGATTCTGCTTACTTGGCTTGTCTGGATTGGATTTTTCTTGCCCACCGCAACCTGCCCCTTGATACTCGCGAGGTTGCATTCTTTAAGCCCCTAGCCTGAACAATTCCGGAGTAATGATGTCCGCGCCTGCTGACCCCTGGTTCCAGGCCCTCTTCGCCGACCGCATTGGCGGTGCCAACTACGGCAAAGGCACCGAAATCTACAAGTTCGAGAAGATTAAACGGGCCAAACGGAAAGCTCTGGCCGACCATCCCGAACGCAAACTGCTCGATTTCGGCATCGGCGAAAACGACGACATGGCCGATGCAACGGTTCGCGAGGCCCTTAGCCGCGAAGCGAACAAGGTCGAGAACCGCGGTTATGCCGATAACGGCGTCCAGAATTACAAGGATGCGGCGGCCGAATTCATGCTCCGCCAGTTCGGCGTGAAGCTCGATCCGGTGAGCGAAATCTGTCACTGCATCGGTTCCAAACCGGCTTATGCCATGCTACCGGCCTGTTTCATCAATCCGGGCGATGTGACGCTGATGACTGTTCCTGGCTATCCGGTAGCCGGCACCTGGACGCGTTACCTTGGCGGCGAAGTACACCGCCTGGCACTCAAAGAGGAGAACGGCTTTTATCCAGACCTCGAAGGGATTCCAGCCGACATCCGAAAGCGGGCCAAGCTGCTCGTCATCAACTATCCGAACTCTCCCACTGGAGCAGTTGCCACAACCGATTTCTACAAACGTGTGATCGAGTTTGCCCATGTGCACAAGATTGTGATCGTTCAGGATGCCGCGCATATCCTGCTGAGCTACAAAGGCGAACCGCTGAGCTTCCTCCAGCTGGATGGAGCGAAAGAAGTGGGTGTCGAGGTCCACTCGATGTCCAAGGGTTACAACATGATTGGCTGGCGGCTCGGGTTTGTCTGCGGGCATCCTAAAATCGTACAAGCCTATGCCGATGTGAAGGACAACAGTGATTCCGGGCAGTTCATGGCAGTCCAACACGCCGCGGCCCAGGCACTCAGAACGCCTGAAATCCCCGTGAAAGTCCGCGCCAAGTACAAGCGAAGGCTCGAGAAGCTGGTGAGTGCTCTCAAGGAAGTAGGGTTTCACTGCACGATGCCGGGCGGAACGTATTTCCTTTACACCAAAGCCCCCATAGGCGCGGGTGAGCGTTCGTTCAAGAACGCCGAGGAAGCTAGCCAGTATCTCATCCACGAGCAGAGCATCTGCTGCGTACCGTGGGACGATGCCGGAGCCTTCTTGCGTTATTCGGTGACTTACATCGCCAAGGATGAGGCCGAAGAAACTCAACTCATGGCCGAAACCGTCGCCAGGCTGAAGGGGATGAGCTTGCGGTTTGGGTGAGCCCACTTAGTATCCGAGTTTGCGTAGAACACGGATGGCTCAGGAAGCAACCAGAGGCGAACGACTGGGTTTTACAGTCTGGTAGCGGCCCATGCGAAGGCGTGTCAACCCACTTGAAGTGAACCATCAACTGGAGAGCCGGATGCGGGAGATCCGCCAGCCCGGTTCGGAGGGAGGGGGGATCCAACTCAATCGGATCCTTCCTACCCCTATTACACAAACATTCACATTGCCATTGTGATAGTCTTTACTTCCGTATAAAGCTGCAAAGCATACTGGCCAAGTTCGCGGCCGATGCCGGACATCTTGAAACCGCCGAACGGAGCCGAGGCATCGAACACATCGTAACAGTTCACCCACACAGTTCCGGCCCGCAAGCCATGCGCCAGGCGCAACGCTTTCTTGATGTCTTTCGTCCATACTGCGGCGGCCAAGCCGTATAGCGTGCGATTGCCACGCTCGAGGACTTCATCCACATCCTTGAACTTCAAAATGCTCATCACCGGCCCGAAGATTTCTTCCTTGGCGATTTTCATCTCATCCTTCACGTCGCAAAAGACGGTCGGCTGTATGAAATAGCCTTTATCTCCAACCCGGCTGCCGCCAACGAGCATTTTGGCCCCGTCCTTTTTACCGGCGTCAATGTACCCCATCACGCGGTCGAACTGCTCCTGCGAGACTTGCGGTCCCTGCTCGGTGTCCTGTTGGAACGGGTCGCCGACCTTTCGAGATTTGGCCTTGGCGGTGATCTTGTGCACGAACTCATCGTAAGCAGATTCCTGCACGTACAGCCGCGATCCCGCGCAGCAGCACTGCCCCTGGTTGAAGAACAAGCCGAAGTACGCCCCTTCGATCGCCGCGTCGAGATCGGCATCGGCAAACACCACGTTCGGCGATTTGCCGCCCAGTTCGAGTGAAACCCGCTTCAAGTTGCTTTGAGCCGCGGCGGTCATCACGATCTTGCCGGTGTTTGTTTCACCAGTGAAGGCAATCTTGTCCACATCCATGTGACCCGAGAGGGCCGCGCCCGCAGTTGGGCCATATCCAGGGACAACATTGATGACGCCATCTGGGAAGCCCACCTCCTGGGCCAACCGCGCTACATAAAGAGCCGTTAGCGGCGTTTGCTCGGCCGGCTTTAGCACCACGGTATTCCCACACGCCAGCGCCGGTGCCCACTTCCAGGCCTGCATCAGCAATGGGAAATTCCACGGAATAATCTGCCCGACAACCCCAATCGGCTCGTGACGGGTGCAGCAGAAGTAATTTCCATTGATGGGTAAAGTCTGGCCATAGATCTTGTCGGCCCAGCCGGCATAGTAACGGTAACACTGGACGGTCAGCGGCAGATCGGCAGTGAGCGAATCGTTGATCGGCTTGCCGTTGTCGAGCGATTCCAGCGTCGCGAGGTCGTTGCTGTGGGCTTCGATGGCATCGGCCAGTTTGTACAGGAGACGGCTGCGTTCGCCTGGGTTCATTTTCGTCCACGGACCGGCATCGAACGCTTTCCGGGCGGCTTTCACAGCGAGGTCAATATCAGCCTGATCGCCCTCGGCGACATTGCAGATGGTTTCGCCGCTGGTTGGGTTTAGAGTTGGGAATGTCTTGCCCGAGACGCTTGATACCCACTTCCCCCCAATCAGCATCTTTTGATCCGAGACCTTCGGTGGAGAATACTTGGGCTTGGACTTGGAGGCGGTTGCTGTCGCGGTGGCCATTGGAGAGTTTCCTTGTTGAAAATGGCAATGAGTAACCCGATTGGCATTTTAGTGAGGGAGGGAAGTTGAGGGATAAGGGAATGCAGAAAAACTAGATATCGTTGGAGTCTGAACCCTCCAGTTTGCTCTTCCAGTAAACCCTGTCGTTCGCTATATCCTGCCGCGCTTCAACATTTCCGCTGGCACGGGGCTATCCGCATGCGTCCACGCACGACCGCACTTGCGGCTTTTGTCATTGCCGCACTCGCGGTGGGTTTTGCACTGGTTCCAGTTCGCGGCGAACAAATTCACAGGCATGGGTTCAATGGGAGACAGACCGTACTCATCCGCGGCGATGCCAATGTCCGCGTCGATGAGCAGGAACACGATATTTCCACGCTGTCGTTCAAGAGCCAGCCCTCGAGCGAGCATATCAAATTAACCGCGGAAGCCGCCACCGGCGATTCCGCCTACATCTACTACTACTACGACACGCCGCCCGCCCCCATTACCGAATTGCTGACCGCAGGCGTCTGGGTCAAGGCGACCAGGACCGGAATCCAGTTGCGTGCGCGGGTTGTTTTCCCCAAGGAACCCGATCCCGCAAATCCCCAGCTTCCCCTTACCACTCTCATCGTCGGCAAGACCTACAACAAGAGCCGAAGCTGGGAAAAGCTAACGCTCGATGATGTTCCTGAGGTGCTCGGCAAGCACCTGCCGGTGCTGCAGACCAAGATTGGCCGAGCGGTGAACACCACGGATGCCTATATCGATCGCCTGGTGCTGAACCTGTATACCGGTCCCGGCAGTGTCGATGTTTGTGTGGATGACCTCGATATTGGACCGGTCAAGGAGCGAACGGATAACTCAACCATCGGCAACACCGGCATTCCTGTCGGACGAGCGAAACCCACTCCTACCTCGGGAGCGCATGGACGCCTGGTGGAGCAGCGCGGCGGCGGCATTTACGTTGATGGAAAGCCGTTCCTATTCCGGGCTATCCGGCACACGGGAACGCCGCTTTATGTCCTGAGGCAGGCCGGTTTCGATTCGCTCTGGCTTCCCCCGGAGTCTTCGCCCGAACTTCTCGATGAGGCAACCCGCGAAGGCTGGATGGTCATCCCATCGGTACCGCTGACCAACCTCCAGTCGAACGATGTGGCGATTGTCAACCGCGAGGCGGATAACCTGGCCAAGGCGTTGCGCGGCTACAGCAGCATTGACGTGCTTTTCTGGGACCTCGGCCGCGGGTGCAAGGCCGAGCAAGCAGACAAGGTCATCCAGACATGCGATGCGATCCGCTCGCAGGATCCCCGACGGCCTCGCGGAGCCAATGTGCTGGATGGTTTCCAAGCGTTTTCACCGTATCTGGACGTGGTGGGCGCCTATCGCTGGCCGCTGTTCACCAACCTGGATATGCTCAAATACCGCGACTGGCTCAGCCAGCGCAAATCGCTCGTTGCGGACCGGGCCACATATTGGTCGTGGATTCAGAATCATGTCCCGGACTGGTATATCAGCACGGTCATGGGGCAACAGCCTACCGATAGTTTCACCGATCCGATCGGACCGCACCCGGAGCAAGTGCGTCTGATGGCTTATATTGCCCTGGCGTGCGGTTGCCGCGGTCTAGGCTTCTGGTCCGATCGCTTCCTGGCCGATTCACACCAGGGACGGGACCGGCTTCAGGGAATGGCTCTCCTGAATGCCGAGATCGATATGCTCAGTCCGGCAATCATGGTGCTTCGCGATCGGCCCTTGTGGCTTCCCACGAGCGAGCCCAAGGTCCGCGCTGCCCTATTGCAGGGTGAGCGGGGAGCGGTGCTCCTCCCCATCTGGTTCGGCCAGAATACGCAGTTTGTGCCGGAACAGGGGTCGGTGGCCGCGCTCAAAATCACCGTCCCGTTGATCGCCGAGGGAGCCGACCCGTGGCGGATCACGCCGGCCGGGGTCGAGTGTCTCGCCAACCTGACGAAGAAGGTTGTGGGTGGAACCGAACTGATCATTCCCGAGTTCGATTACGTTACCCCCATCGTGTTCACGAACGATCGCGCGGGACTGGTCGTCTGGTGGCAGGACTACGTGAGAAAATATGGGCGCCTGGCCGCGCGTTGGGCCTTGGACATGGCAGCGGTCGAGTACCAAAAAGTTTATGCTACCTATGTCAAGCTGATGGCACTCGGCGTTCACGGCCGCGAATCCGAACGGTTGTTTGCGGAGGCAGCCACCTTCCACGAAAGAGCCCGCCAGGAATTTGCGGCGGAGCTGTATAGCAAATCCTATCAGGGGGCCATGCGGGCTCTTCGGCCCCTTCGGGTCCTGATGAGCGATTACTGGACCAAGGCGACTGCCAGCCTGGATGTCCCTACCGCCAGCCCCTATGCCGTCAGTTTTTTCAGCTTGCCGAAGCACTGGGAGCTATTCCGCGAGCTGCAAACCCGTCGTCCGGGGCAAAACCTGCTCCCCTATGGGCAATTCGAGCCGGATGGGAATATTCGGATTCCGGATGCTGGTATACAGGTGGATACACTCCCAGGTTGGACGGAGCGGCACGGCACTCTGGAGGTGGATCGGGTCACGGTTGAAGCCAAACTGATCAGCTCGCGGACTTTGGAGGAAAAGTCAACTCCGCGGCAAGCGCCCAAGCCCGTCCCGGGAATGTGGAAACCGGGCCGGGAGATTCACCCTCCCGATGAAGGGTATGTGCGCCCCACTCCCGAGCTGGGGAAAAGCAGCTTGCGGCTGCAAGTGCAACGGATTCAAGAGCTCGACAAGGAAGGTAAGCCGATTGAACTGTTTCCAGTGCCTCTGGAGAGGACATTCCTGGCTGTCGATAGCCCACCGGTTAAATTGCCGCCGGGCACGCTGGTGCGGGTGAGTGCCTGGATCAAAATTCCCAGGGACATCCAGGGTGCGGCCGACGGGGTGCTTTTCTACGACGATGCCGGAGGCGAACCTCTGGCGGTGCGGACAACGAAATGTTCGGAATGGAAGCAGTATCACCTGTACCGAGTGGTCCCGGCGAACGGGCAGATTGCTGTGACGCTTGCGCTGACTGGAGTCGGGACTGCCTACTTCGACAATGTTATGATCGAGCCGATGATTCCCGTGGAAGCTGGCCCGTTGCCTCCACCAGACAACTCCAATGTCCAAACCGCCGGCACCTTGCGGCGGTGAGAAGCTTGTTTTGAGTTGTTGGCATCACTCAGTTTGGACTTGGGCAGCGAGACACAAGGCGAAGCAATAAACCTTGGTAGGACGGATCGCGATAGTTCAACGACCGGGATGAAAGCATTTTCGACGAAGGGTCAGTGGCACGCTGGAGTAATAATGTTTTGTTATTTGTCTGAAGGAGTTACTAGAGGTTCTTCTGATAACACAAACGGAAAGCAATTCGTTGGGGCAAGTTCATAGAAGGGCATCTTCTGTTCATAGAGCTTCAACCGAGCAACAATGTCTCAGAATAATCTGCAATCGCTTTGTCGTATTCATGAATGTGATGGCGAGCATATCCACGTTGTAGGAATGCATCAATAAATGACGGCTTGAGGCGAAGAGTGTCATCGAAGTCTTTGATTGCCTTGTTATGCTCCTGTTTCGCGAGCCCTGCGACACCGCGGTTGATTAAGCTTTCCGGAATCGATGGGTCAAGTAGAATAGCCATATCGAAGTCAATGATTGCCTTGTTATAGTCCTGCTTTTCGAGCCAGGCTATCCCGCGGCAGGTGTGGGTGTAGTTTGAGTGATTCAGCCGAATTGCTTCAGTGAAATCCTGGATAGATTTGTCGAAATCGTTATTCATCAACCACACTTCTGCGCGGTACAACCAAGCCAAGTAGTTATTCGAGTTTTTGATAATGAGAGAAGTGAAATACTTCGGAGCATCAGCCATAGTCACAGCATCCACCTTTTTGACATCTCCCGCATAGGGACCGGGATATCGGTCGGTTTTTATGGTCAGTGAATCGGGCATTTCCTCAATGACTTTAGCTGGAATAAGAGACCATTTTTGAAATACCTCCCCGCCTTTGTTGAAGACCGAAACCTCATGATTGCGCGGAAATACAAAATGGCCGAGCCATTCTTCATCTTCACGAATGGAAAGAAAAGCGGAGATTGCGAACAGAAGCGCGATAGCGAACAGGATCATGATTGCTGGTAGCCTCCACAATCGCGTTCATTTCTTCTTCGGTTCATACCCCTCCTGGCCTTTGAACAGCAAGCCCATTCCGGTCATGTCTCTGTCGTTCGATTTCCCGATGATCCCGATTACCGGTGTGCCGGATCCTCCTAGCTTGGTGGGAACTTTGTTCTCGGTTGTCCCGACATATTCGCTTTCGTAACTGTCCTTGGGATCGAGTTTCCCATCCAGAATCTTCATGAATGTGAGCGACATGCCATCGAAGCCAAGTCCGTGTCTGACGGCGATGCCGCCGACAGCATAGCCGGCCTTGGCCTTCAGTGTGACCAGGTTATTCAGCTGTGTCCCGTGTTGCTCGCCAAGAACTTCCTTACTTCCCACCCGGTAGATCGGTCTGACGGAACGGATCATCTCGATTTTGTTAAACTTGCCGAAACCGATCTCGAAGCCAACCAACAATCCACCCTCCGGTGTCATGTCCTTGAATTCCGGGTTGGCTGCTGCTCCAAGTATTCTCAGATCCTTGCTAATCGAATCCTTTTTCAGATTAAGTGAGTCCAGGTTGAATCCTTCCTGGCCCTGGAAAACCAGACCCAACCCGTTCACTTCCTTTTCGCTTCCTCTCCCGGCAATCCCCACGACCGGCATGCCATCGCCGCCGATTGTGCAAGGTATCTTCTTTCCAACGTAGCCGACCCATTCGCTCTCGTAGCAGTCGATCGGGTCGAGTTTGCCGTTCTCAAACTTCATGAACAACAACGAGCAGCCATCGAAGTTGAGGCCCAACCGGTAAGTGATCGCCCCCACAACGTACCCTTTTTTTGCTTTGATGATCGTGGGGTGAGATGGATGTGTGCCAAATTGCTTTCCGAACTGTTCTTTGTCACCCACGCGGTAAATTGGCCTCACAGCCTTGATAAATTCCTCATTCTCGTCTTTCACCAGGCCAAGCTCCAACCCAATGAGAAAACCTTTATCGGGTGCAAGATCCCTGAATGCCGTGGCCTGACCGCCGCCTGCAATAGTTGGCAGATTCGTGGAGTTTTTGGTCTCGGCTCCGGTAGTCTCATCGCCGCGAGCGACATTGAGTAATGCGGCGATCCCGGCGACAAAGAGCAGGTAGCGAAACAAGGCAATTACTCCTCCGAAATCCTGACACTGAACGATTGAAACTTCTGTGATTGCTCATTTCTTCTTCAGCTTGGGTTCGTACCCCTCCTCGCCCTCGAAGAGCAAGCCCATTCCGGTCATGTCCTTATTGTTGGACTTGCCCACGATGCCGATTACTGACTTGCCGCTGCCGCCGATCCTGGTGGTCGGTTTATTCTCATCCGAGCCGACAAATTCACTGTCGTAGGTTTCCGTCGCGTCGAGAGTGCCATCCGCCACTTTCATGAAGGTGATGGACATGCCATCAAAGCCAAGTCCGTGCTTCACCGAGATTGCGCCCACCGCATAGCCTTCCTTGGCCTTGAGCGTTACCTTGTTCGTTACCTGCGTGCCGTACTGCTCGCCAAACACTTCCTTGTCCCCAACGCGGTAAATCGGTTTGGCAGCGCGGATCATATCCCGATTGGCGAACTTGCCGAAGCCGATCTCGAAACCAATCAGGAGTCCTCCCTCCGGTGACACGTCCTTGAATTCGGAATCGAATGCCCCGCCGAGGATGGTCACCTTGATATTTGACGCTTTGCCCTTCGTCATCGGTGTGGGTGTAGTCACTTCAGCCGGCGTTTTACTCTTCGGCATCGGAGTGGTGGACTCATTCGGTTCTTTTTTCGCCACGGCAGTTCCCGGCAACCGATAGGAAGAGAGGAGTGTCTCCGCTTCCACGGTGCTGACCTCATCCGAATCACCGGTCACTTGGACAATGTACACCCGCGCACCCGTGATCGACATCCGGACACGGGTGATCGTGCCATCGGCGTCTACGAGATACTCCGCACCCGAAAGCGTGCCCATCTGGATTTCCTTGGACTCGGTAATCCGGCCCTTAGTCTCGGCAACGATTCCTCCCCGGAACATCTCGTAAAGATCTTTTCGCGGGACCTTGATGAACGAAGCCGGCAACAGCACGGACTGCGCCTCGTAAATGAGCCCGCTCGCCGTCTTGCCCTCCATCGAATTCACTTTAATCCGTTGCGCTTTCACGATAATGTTCCGTTCCTGGTCCGATTGCTTGGCCGGCTTTTCGGGTACCCACATGGTGAACGTCTTGTCCCGCGGCGTATATTCCTTCCAACCGCTTGGCGGCGTTCCCGCGAAGTCGGCGAGCATCGGCGTTGGGGCGAGCGAGAGCGTTCTTACTTTGCTGACGAGTGCAGACTTCCCGGCCGGAGCGGCAGTGACCTGCACTAAAACTTCGCCCTCCGTCTTCGGCACGGTGAACTCAGCGGCTCCAACACTCTTCTCGATCTTCATTTCGAGTTTCTTGCTGCCGGGATGTTTATCCAAAGCCTCGGTTTCCGGTCGCTTTGCTTTTGGTTCGACGACATAATAATGCGCGGTGACCGAACGGATCTTCTCCAGCGGGTCGATCAGATCGACCTCAATGCGGATGGTCACGGTATCCATTGCTTTCTTGGGCGTGACCCGCAACCGGCCGAGGCGGCCAAGCATCATACGGTCCAGTTCCGCGGCGGGGATGGTCAAGCCAATCCCTTGACCATCCCGGATCGTGGCCACGGCCACGCCGATCAATCTCCCCTTCGTATCCACCACCGGTCCGCCGCTGTTGCCCGGGTTCAAGTTACCATCGATCTGCACCACGGCCAGTTCGCCATCGGTCCCATTGCGCAGGCTCGAGATCGAAGCCTTGCCAACGGTGACTGCCGGGGAGCCCTTGTTGGTCGAGAGGGCTTTTCCGAACGGGAATCCAAACGTGTACACCGGCATGGTCTCGAAGAGCTTCGGCTGTTCGGTATAGGTGATGGGCTTGGGAGGGTCTTTCACGCCCGTCACCCGCAGCACGGCCAGGTCGCGCTCCGCGTCCGAGCTGACTACCGTGCCGGAATAGGACCGCTCCGTTTTCGTTCCGCTGTCGAATATCACAGAGATTTTGGCGGACTTTTCACCGTCACGAGACGAGGCGAGTGATGGCACGGCCACGTGTTTGTTGGTCGCCACCAGCACGCTCTTGTCATCCGCGGTAATGGCGAAACCGGAACCCGTGATGCCCCAGCTATCTCCATCCACCCGTATGAACACGGTCGCCTTCTTGACCATGTCAATTGTTTCTGGGGCGATGGTATCATCGCCACGGGCAGTGGGGAGGAATGCGAAGAAGACGAGAGCAAGGATGAAGAAACGAGACAAGGGACGACTCCCAGAAAAATGAGCGCGGTTTGAAATCGAGAAGAACTCCTCACCCAACAGCCTTTGGGATTATCCAAGGGGCTACCCGGATTTTTTCGTGGAGCAAGCGTCCTCGCTTGCCCGTTTTTCAGCACAATGCACAAGCGAGGACGCTTGTGCCACGGTTTCCGGATACGCTCTCAGTGGCTCTGATGTTCTTGACCCCAGCGGGGTCTCAGCAATTAGCCGGTGGTTGAGCAAAGCGATACCACCGGTCATCATCGCAAAGAAGACTCGACCCCGGGAGGGGTCGTAGCACGGTCCGAGGTAATATCAGCGACCCAGGGTTGATCTCTTTTTATGCCATTCTAACCGGTGGTATCGCGGCGCTCAACCACCGGCTAATGGCTTTCGTTTCACTCCTACTTCTGCGATTCGTGGTACTGCTTCTTTTCCATGAAGAGCTTTAGTCGGCTGCGAGCGTCTACTCCAAATGACTGGGAATATACCTTATCGGCCAAAGCCCTGGTTTGGCATTCGATGGCCTTGTCGAACTCGCCTGCCTCTGCAAAAGCAACTGCGAGGGTGCCCAGATAATTCACCATCTTCCCATCGCATAATTCCGACGCTTTCGTGGCCAGTTCGACCGCCCGTTTCCCATCGCGGTACTTGGCCTCCGGACAAGTGGCCAGGAGCCAGGCGAGGTTGTTGAGCCCGATGTGATATTTTGGATCGAGCCGGATGGCCTCATCGTAATCCTTGATCGCTTTTTCGTAGTCCTTCCTGTACTGCCACGTCAAACCTCGGTTGTAGAAGGCACTTGCAAACTTTGGGTCGAGTTTGATAGCTTCGTCATAGTCTTTGATGGCTTTGTCGTAGTCCCGCAAGGCCTGCCAGGCCGTGCCGCGATCGTAAAATATGGAACTCGATTTGTTATTCAGGCGAATTGCTTCGTCAAAATCTGAAATTGCCTTGTCATATTCCTGTTTGCTTTTCCAGGAATTGGCGCGGTTGTTGAAAAACCCGAAATTGTGACGGTCAAGCCGTATGGCTTCAGTGAAATCTGCAATGGCCTTGTCGTAATCCCATTTGATTACCCAGACGACACCGCGAGCGTTGAACGGGAGTGGATCATTTGAGTTGAGACGGATGGATTCGGTGAAATCAGCGAAAGCCCTATCGAAATCCTTTTTAATCATCCACAGTTCGCCTCGGAGGCGAAACGCATCAGCGAGTTGTGGGTTCAAACGGGTGGCTTCAGTGTAATCATCTATCGCCTGATCGTAATGCTCTGTGGCATGATGAGCCTTGCCACGGTTGTTAAAGAGATCAGCATTCTTAAAGCCGAGTCGCACGGCCTCATCATAATCCTTGATCGCCTTGTCATAAATGTTCTTGGCGTGCCAAGCGGAGCCGCGCGCACAGTATGGTAAAGCTTCTTTTGGATTAAGTCGGATTGCTTCGTCGAAGTCCTTGATCGCCTTGTCGTAGTCCTTTTTGGCATTCCAGGCATTACCACGGCCGTTGAAGGCGAAGGCGTAAGTTGGGAAAAGACGAATAGCTTCTGTGAGGTCTTTAATGGCATTGTCGTAGTCTTGCTTTGCTAACCAAGACATGCCACGGTCGTAGAAGAACACCGCGTTGTTTGGAGTGAGCTTAATCGCTTCGGAGAAATCGGCGATCGCCTTGTCCATATCGAGCTTGGCATTCCAGGTGCGGCCACGGTGGAAGAATGCAAAGATGAAATTTGGATCGAGCCTAATAGCCTCGTTGAAATCTTTGATAGCCTTGTCGAACTCTCCCTTGGAATTCCAGGTCACGCCACGGCCGCAAAACGGTTTGGCGTCGGTTGGATCGAGCCGGATGGCCTCGTTGAAATCACTTATGGCCTTCTCGTAGTCCCCCTTTTTGCACCAAGCATTGCCTCGATTGCCGAAGGCAACGGCTAAATCTGGTTGAAGTCGGATCGCTTCATCAAAATCTTTGATAGCCTTGTCGAACTCTCCCTTGAAAAACCAGACATTGCCACGTTGAGTAAAAACAAAACTTTCAGGAGCGAGCTCAATGGTTTCCGAGTAATCCTTGATGGCTTTGTCGAATTCTCCCATCTTTAACCATGCTTCAGCGCGGCACATCCACGCCCAGACATCCTCCTTATCTTCCTTGATCTTGTCTGAAAAGAATTTCGGAGCATCCGCCAACTTAACAACCTCCGTTTTCCTCACGTATCCTTCGTATGGACCGGGAGCTTGACTGTGCCGGATGATGAAAAGATTCTTCTCGACACCTGTGATGATTGCTGGATTTGCTTTCCATCTCATTATCTCCTTGCCATCTTTGCTGTAGAGTTGAACATCCCGGTTTCGCGGTAATACCCCTTGGCCGACCCACTCATCATCCTCCGCGCGAATAGTGGCAGTAGGGATAAGCGTGAATAACAGCACGATAGAGAACTGATTCATGACGGAGGCCTCTATGCAAATCCAAGATGAAGGTTCAACCCACTGATTGCCCTTCAGCTCACTCCTTCTTCTCCGGCTCGTGGTAGGGCTTCTTCTGCTCATAGAGTTTCAGGCGAGCGCGGTAATCGTTACCGAACTGTTGATCCTGTTCCATGCTCATTCCTTCGATTGCTTGCTTTTGGAGTTTGATTGCTTTCTCGAAATCGCCAGCCTCTGCACAAGCCGCGGCTAGGGTATCGATGGTCATTACGTTCTTCGATTGAGTCAACTCGCACGCTTTCGTGCCCAGTTCGACGGCTCGCTTCCCATCCCGGACC
>Ga0207031_10249_pt1 | contig 14441 bp, 14 predicted proteins | sample Alteio_BWMinCont_37_FD_153278 | JGI IMG/M metagenome (GOLD analysis project Ga0207031, IMG submission 153278) | Enriched cells from forest soil in Barre Woods Harvard Forest LTER site, Petersham, Massachusetts, United States -... | ecosystem: Environmental > Terrestrial > Soil > Temperate forest >... | reverse complement strand
CAAGCGAAATCGCCTTGGCGACGAAGCTTCCCAAAGATTATCTGTCCAAGATTCTTCAAGGACTGGCGAAGAAAGGGATCGTGCAAACGCAACGGGGCGTTGGCGGCGGCATTTCGCTGGCAAAAACTCCGGAAGAGTTGACAATCCTGGAGGTCGTGAATGCCGTGGAGCCGATCAAGCGAATCAAAGTCTGCCCACTTGGTTTGGTCTCTCACGGCGTGCGGCTCTGCCCACTCCACAAACGCATGGATTCAGCCCTGGCCTCGGTTGAAGAGGCCTTCGCAAGCACAACCCTGGCTGAAGTCCTTGCCGAACCGAGCGACAGCGTCCCTCTGTGCGAGAGCTCGACACCTCAAGCTTTGAAACTGCGGAGAAAATCCTGACTGACTGCAACTGCCTATTCCACAAGCCTTGCTTCACACCAGTTCACATCCGCCCCCACATCACCCGCAGTGCTAAAATCGGTAATCAATACCAGTTCCATGGCTCCTTGGGTATCGATGCGGATCGGTATCGCGTTACCTGTTTTTAGTTTTGCACGATCGCCAAGATCTTGTAATTTACCATCGAGTAGGACTTGAACCGTTGCACAACCTCGAATCGTTGCCTGAGGATCAAAACCGACCAGGGCCTCAAATCGCCGGTATTTCCCACGCAGATCATAAGACAGCAGCGTGCGAGGGTGTGTCCCCAATCCCTTCTCGTACGTGGATTCACCCAGGGGTATAGTCACTCGCAATGACTTGCCTGACACGGTGCGATCCGCCGTCCAAGGCCAGATCACACCAAGGAATCCAGTCTGCTCGACCCTCTTGGGCTTCAAGTCCGAAAGGTATGTCGCCTTCCCGTTCAAGATGTCCAGGCTCAAGAGCTCGGAGACAGGAATGGCCACCTTAAGCCCAAAGAGAGTTTCCCCTTTCACCAGGCCGGCTTCAATAGTCGGTGTTATCAAAGCCAATCGGGATGAATTGGTGAGGACAATCCTGGCATAAGGCCCTTTCGGCTTACGGTTTCGAGCGAGAGAAGGATTGAATCCAATCGCGGCAAGCTCATCCAGACGGAGTGTGCGGGCCATCCCTTGTTCCGGTTTGAAATTGAACCGCCCATCCTCATCGAAACCCGTGAGCGAACCCTTGTCCATATCTCCATTGCGATATCTGAACACATCGCGATTTCGGTTCCCGGCCATCCACTCATATTGAGCCGGCTCAATCGGCGTATCGGAGGGAGTTGCAGTGAACCACAAAACGGCTGTCGAAGAAAGCGGCACTTTCCAGGGATCCTCGGACATATTATTTATGCCCTGGTGACGGCTCATACTCGAGAGAAGATATTTCAGGGATTGACCATCGCCGCCCATGAGCTTCCCAGCGATCCGATCCCCGGTGGTGGTGATCAGTTGCGGGCCATTCGGAAAGTGAGGAAGTGGGACTTCAGCCAGAACCGGAGCGTGGGTCAGGTGTGTCTGTATGAGATCGCCTCGCCTGAGGCTAATGATATCTTTGATCGTGGATTCTTTATTTCCCGAGGAAAGGACGACGCTGAAGTCGGCGGACATCCTAACGATTTGGCCGCTGCTTTTTTCTTCAGCCGGACTCACTGCAACAAACGTGGCCAATTCAACCCCAGGTGCGGCAACCCGCATCGCGGCGAGCAACAAAAGATACATTCGATGCTACCTGAAGACAGAGTGAACTTTCCGTTGGTGGCGCTCCTCCATTACAGTATAAGGAAAACAATCGCAACGCATCGCACCAGAATGCATTCTGGTTCTTGTGTTTTATGATTGTTTTGAATATGAATGACACCAAGGCTCCCGTGGCGCAATTGGATAGCGCAAGGCTTTCCTAAAGCCGAGGTTACAGGTTCAACTCCTGTCGGGAGCACATAAGAAAAGCCCACAAATCCTAGGACGACCGAATATAATCGAAGACAGGCGAGGACTCGCGTCCGTCCACGTTCTGGAATCACACTCATGTCGCTCACCGGTTTGCTCTGCCAGGTCGGGCTGAAACAACTATTCGACGTTACCTCCACGGAAGTCGCGGAGTGGGTCGATAGCCGGTTCAAAGATTCGAGTCGGGCCGTACTTCGCGCCGTGTTCGACGCAAACCAGCGGTCGTGGACTGTGATCGGGCTGGCGCTCGCGGAGAAATCGTTCGCGGGCCATATCCGCGATCTGATCCGTGAGGCCGACCTGAAGGGTGTTCGCGATGAGATTCGCCAACTCATTGCCGCCACGCCGGCCGAACACCGCACCCGAGCTGCGGGCGAACTCGCCGGCCTCCACGATCACTACCGCAGCGCCACGACGGACGCCCTCTCCGGTGCCGAGGCATTGTTCCGGCGGTTCGCAGACCCCGCGGGCCTCGCGGCAGAAGCGGACCGCGCCGCCGGATCCCTCCCGGATATGCTGGCGACCGACGCCCCGCATTTGGTCGTCCTGCTTCGATTCACCCCTGACGGGCGCACGCCGTTGTTCCAGGCACTGTTCCGATACCACTTCCGCAAACGGTTGGTGAAGAATACCGAACTGTCCGGGCTGCTCCTGCACGACCAGGTGCGCCACCTCACGGAACAAACGGACGGGCGAACCGCTGGCATCCTCGACCACCTCGATGTGATGTTCGAGCACTTGGACGCGGAGCAGGCCCGAGAGGAGGGCACGCGCCAGAAGAATTTGCTCGGGTTGCAGCGCGAGCCCGAGGAGGCCGAACGAAAACCGCTGTTGGAGGAGAATCAGAAAGCAGAGCAAAAGGCGAAAGCCAAAGACCCACTTCACCCCTTGCGACGGTGGGAAGCGGGCGAGAAGGTTGAACTCAAGCTACCCGCCGATGTGGTAATGCGGTTCGCTTGGTGTCCAGCCGGTTCGTTCCGCATGGGCGGGAGGGTCCACAATGACGAGCAGCCGATTCACAATGTGACCCTGACTAAGGGATTCTACATGGGCATCTACCCGGTCACGCAAGCAGAGTGGAAGGCGGTCATGGGCACCGACCCGAGTTACTTCAAAGGTGCGATCCGGCCGGTCGAATCCGTGACGTGGCATGAGTGCAATGAGTTCTGTACGAAGCTTAGTGGTCTTCTCAAGTGGGAGATCACTCTCCGGATGCCATCGGAAGCGGAGTGGGAATATGCCTGCCGGGCCGGAACCACGACGGAATACCACTTCGGTAACCTTATCAACACCGATCTCGCGAACTACGACGGGAATTACTCGTTCAATGACTCTCCAAAAGGGATATCTCGAAAAGAGACCACGGATATCGGCTCGTTCCCCGCGAACTCGTGGGGGCTGTACGACTTTCACGGCAACGTCTGGGAGTGGTGCCGCGACGCAAAGCGTACATACAGCGCAGCCGATCACACCGATCAAGATGGACAATCAAACGATGGCACGCGCGTTCTGCGTGGTGGTTCCTGGCGCTATAGTCCGGGTTACTGCCGTGCCGCGTATCGCAGCAGGAACACTCCCGCGTACCGGGGCTGCAACTGCGGCTTTCGGGTCTGTTTCCGCCTGGACTGACTACCAACGCTCATGCGCGAGGTCTCCGCTGGCGGTGTTCCTGGCTATCTTGGCACGCGTATTTCCGCGCCCGGCGATTCAGGCGGTAAGCGGTTCCGCTTGTGGCTGGATAATCTGCTCGATCAGAGTGCGAAGAAGGGTTACTCCCTCGAAGAGATCCGCATCCGGCTCGGGCGGCGTCAACGCAATCTCCGCAGCCAACACCTTGAAGAGCCCTTCGGTGTGCTCGATATCGCAGACACCATGGACATCGGTGTACTCCCGCTCCGTCGAGCCCTGTTCCGCGGCCAAGTCGGCCAGGTAAGACATGAACTTCTGAATGAAGCCCTCGAAGAAGCCCATCATCAACACCGACTTGACCGGCGAGAGCGTGCCCATGAACAGGCGTACCCTGGTCAGGTCGTCGTGCACTGCCAAGGCGTCCTTATCGGTGGGGAAGGCGTTGGCCGCGATCGCAAACTTGCGCAGCATCTGTGGATGGCAGTCGCGCACTTCCTCGTACAGGTTGTCCAGCAGGATGGGACGCGATTGCTCCGCCTTGGTGGCGATGACCGTGGCCGTCATCCAGTAGATGAAATTGCCTTCGAGCACCGAGGTGTATCTGGCAATGATCCCACGACGTTCTTCGCTGGTAAGCTGTTTTGGGTCGGGCAGCGAATCGATGAGCTCGTCGATGATTGCGGTCGTCTTGTCTTCAATCAATGCAAGTGGGTGAGCGGGCAAAGATACGGGCGATGATGGCACGGTACGTCCTCGGTGAGGGGGATTAGGAGCGTAATGGAGTCTAATGCAGCCTAATAGCGACAATACTGGCGGGTCACTTCGAGATAACCTTGGGCGTTAGGTTAGGGTGAAAAGCGGGTAACAAGTGATTTTCAAAATACACATGGTGGTCAACCCTGTCAAACGGTTTCACACCGTTTTCGAAAATTCACCTCCCCCATATTCTTAGCGGGCAAAACACGGCCAATATGTGAGTAAACTAACGGAAGCAATCGACGCGAAGGGGGAATCATGTCGAGTGAAAAACGCCAGTGGGGACTGAAGGTCCGTGTGTGGGTAGAGCGGGAGGGCCAGAAGGTACTCGGACCTGGGCGGGTGGAGCTTCTCGAACACATCGATCGAGAAAGAAGCATCTCAGCAGCCGCCAGGAAAATGCGAATGTCATATCGACGGGCGTGGGAATTGGTTCAGGCCATGAATCTGGCCGCTGGGATCTCACTCGTTGAGGCCAGTCCAGGCGGTTCACGTGGAGGCGGTGCATCCGTTACTCCACATGGATACCAAGCAATCCGGCTATACCGGACCATCGTGGCACAGTTTATCGAGACCGCGGAACAGATCGAACTCTCCAAAGAACCTCTGTCCACACCATCGGGAAAAAGATAAGCTAGGGGCGTTATTCCCGACTGGATACAGCGGAGTTGACCGTATGCCCCGACGTGCCTTCACGCTTATTGAGCTCCTGGTGGTACTGGCGATCATTGCAATTCTGATTGGGCTACTGCTTCCCGCAGTCCAAAAAGTACGGTCAGCAGCGACCCGAACCCAGTGTGCAAACAACCTTCATCAGATTGGGATTGCGATCCACAATTATGAATCAACTCTCGGGACCTTCCCGAAGTACCGCGTGTGCGACACCAGTAGCGGTGTGGATGCGGATTGCTTCTCTCTAACCTCAGCAACCTTCTGGACTGGCCCAGCGGAGATTTGGTGGGCACCCTACGACAATCGTCCCTCGCCATCGACAACGACCAATGCGCAGGGCAGCGTAAACCCGGACAACACCTACAGCAATGGCGGCTATCCAGCGGGATTGTTGTGGCCTTTCATTGAAGGGAACCAAAAGATATTCAAGTGCCCAAACGGAATCGATCCAACCTCGGGGCAGTCCTATCAATGCAGCTACGGGATGAATTACGTGAATGGGGGTCCCAACGGCAAGAAACTGCTATTTCTCACCAATGGAAACGGCACCTCAAACATCTTGATTGTCTGGGATCATGGTAAGACTCCTGGATGTGCCGACTCCAGCCATGCAGCAACACTTGCCAATCCTCGTGGACCTTGGCCATTCCCGGACACAACCAATCCCCGGACCCATTACCCGGATGAAAGACATACGAACAGCTTTAATGTACTCTACTGTGATGGACACACCACCGGCATGACGCAAGAGGGCTTAGTTCAACTCGGTGATATTCAATTTCTAGCGACGGGTACTTTGCCGAGTTTTCCATAAGCAACAAACCCTGATGGAGAATCGGAATCGTCCCATGTCTCGTGTTCGGTTGGACGTCCGCACCGAGGCTACCAATTCCATTTAGATGACGAGTGGCTCATGGTTCGCATCATGCTGGGCCGCCATGAACATCATAGCGGCCAGTTCAAACCGGTGTTACTGAGTATTTGACGGACAACTTCTGTGCCGGGAGCTGGTCGTGGATCACCGTTTTTTTGAATCTACTTATTGGTTGTCTTTCTCTACACCCCAGCCTACATCTGCCAGGGGGCATTTCTTCGCTTCACGATGATTCTCCAAAGGGACAACCAATGAGCAAGCAGATCCGAGCCTATGCCCTGACCAAGAAAGGCGGCAAGTTCGAGCGATACGATTACGATCCAGGCCCACTGGGGGCGGATCGGGTGGAGGTGGCAGTGCAGTATTGCGGCATCTGCCATTCCGACTTGAGCATGGCCAAAAATGAGTGGGGAATGACCGCATATCCCTTCGTTCCCGGCCACGAAGTGATTGGAAAAATCACCGCTGTTGGGGATGGCGTTACCACGCTCAAACCCGGGCAGACCGTGGGTGTCGGTTGGTACACTGGCTCATGCTTGCATTGCCGACAGTGCCTGGCGGGCGATCAGAATCTTTGCCAGACGGCTGAAGCAGCCATCGTGGGACATCATGGAGGTTTTGCCGACCGGATTCGTTGTCAGGAAACCTGGGCGATACCGCTACCGGCCGGAGTGGATGCCGCCAAAGCCGGCCCACTGTTCTGCGGCGGCATTACCGTCTTCAATCCGCTGGTTCAATTCGATATCCGGCCAACCGATCGCGTTGGCGTGATCGGCATTGGCGGCTTGGGCCATCTGGCATTGAAATTCCTGCGGGCCTGGGGGTGCGAAGTGGTTGCCTTCAGCTCATCGGAATCCAAACGGGATGAAATCCTGAAGCTGGGTGCTCACCGCATTCTCGACTCGCGAAATGATTCTCAACTGAAGGGAGCGCGAGGATCGCTCGATCTGATTCTGAACACGACTGACGCCGGTTTGAACTGGCCTCTTTACGTGGAGTGCCTGGCCCCGCGCGGCCGGTTGCATACGGTGGGGGCTATCCCCGAGCCAATCAGCCTGGCTGCATTTCCCTTGATCGTGGGACAAAAATCACTCTCGGGTTCGCCGCTCGGCAGCCCCCTGAATACCACCAAAATGCTGGACTTTTGTGCCCGTCACAAGATCGAGCCGATCACGGAGACTTTTCCTTTATCGAAGATCAACGAGGCCTTCGCTCACTTGGAAGCAGGCAAGGCCCGCTATCGCATTGTCCTCTCCAATGATCTGCCGGCGTGAAGGTTTTCACTTGATCAGTGGGACAGCAGGGATGCCCTCGTTCGAGTTGGGATATGGAATAAAAGGCCTGGGACCTTTTTCGCTCTGCGAGATTGGACCGCGAATCTTGTAGGTCAACGACGTTCCCGCCCGCAGGTTCAGGTTCTCGCCGGGACCGACACCGGGCGGAGTACGCCGCCAGGCGTTACCTTCAGTTATGATCCTGTAACCTTCGTTGAACATTCCAGTCAGGGCCGGGACGTTGAACGCCATGCCCGAGGTCGGAGCCGGATACTCCGGCGGAATCGAGGTCATGTAGTAATTCATCCCGGTGAGCATGCTCATGGTGTACATGCGTTGCAAATCGCCGCGGGTTTGCGCATAGATCATGGCCGAGATCTCCTTGCCGACGAGATTGAGCGCCATCGGCTTGATTTTCTCCAGGTCGGCGTACAACTTCCCGGCGACAACGAGATAAAGGTTGGTGCCGGCGAGATCGGCGTTCTGATTCTTGGAGCGGTGCTCCACTGGTACGTATGGCGGGAAAATGAAGAGGGCTTGCGAAACCCCGCCATCGATGTGCCGCTCGGTGACGCACTTGCCATCGACATCAACCGCGATGTGCTGTGGTGGGAAGACTCCTGGAATTGCAGACGAACCGAGGAGAATCTGTTTGATGAGCTCCCTGTCCTCACATCGTCCGCGAGAAGCAATGGCACCGATGTCCCAGACGACGAATTGCTTACTCTCGGCCGCTGTTGTACCGATGTATAGTCGCCTTCCCTTCTGATGCTCAAGGGTTATTTCGGTTATGACTTGCTGGGTCAGGACCTCGTCCATCCTGTCGGCCAGAGGGGTATTATCCGCCAGCGCTTCCCGGAACAACCCGCGAAGGGGTTTCATCTTGTAGAGGTCTTTGTCTGTCAGGGTTGTGTAGAACATCTTCAACTGCTCGTCGTAGGCCGGGCCGAGGAATGCGAATGGGGCGATGAGGGCCCCAGTGCTGATGCCGGTCACCACGTCGAAATTGGGTCGATCGCCCTTGGCTGTCCAACCGCACACGATGCCTGCGGAGAACGCACCAAACGAACCTCCTCCGGAGAGGCTGAGAACGTTCTTCTCCCGGAATGGTGGGGCATTGGGGTTACGTTCTTTCATTGCTATATCGAATGCCACCTTGCGCATTTTATCGCCGCGCACAGCGAAATCCTGGATATCCATCAGCGCGTCGTATTCGTCTTGTTGAGCTTTATCCACCATGTCGCGGGTATTCATGCCGAGTTCGGCGGGACTTGGGCATTCACGTCTGGCTTGACGCGCGGCTTGACAACCAAACACCAGGGAGATGATTAATCCTGCGCAGCATATCCCGGAAGTGAATCGTTGAGCGAAAAGGCTCATTTCCAATTCCTTGGTGGAAATGATAAGCGGGATCGCCTTCCCTCGAAAGGAGATCGACAATCGTTACCGGGTTATCGACCGTGGCAAATGGAGAAATTGATCTAATCCACACAAGCTGGGAAATTGTCACAGGTGTTATCTAATCAGTTAGTTTGGGCAAACGGGTTGCGGATCTCATCTGCATCGGGCTCACTCCACGAGCAAGCTCTCGAGTCGCCCGACTTCTTCCGGCTTCAGAGTTATTCTGCCCATATCGAGATCCTGCCGCATATGTTCGGGATTGGTAGTCCCCGTCAAGACGATCATGCCCAGATCCAGAGCGAAGCGAAAGATCACCTGTGCAGGTGCGCAATTGCACCTGAAGGCGATCTGGCTCACCGTGGAACTGGCCACGACTTCGCGATTGGCAGTCAACAACGAGAAGCCCTGATAACTTACTCCGTTGGCAGCACAAAATCTCCGGACGTCGCGATCCCAACCATGAATTGCATAACATCGGTTCTGAACGAACCGAGGCCTCACCTTAGCTCCATCGCATAGAATTTGCAGTTGCTCCAGGGTGACATTGCTCACGCCGAGGAGCTTTGCCCGTCCACTGGCGTGAATAGCTTCCATGGCCCGCCATGCTTCCCAATCGGACGAGCCCAAACCGAACCGCTGCGTGGGTCCGTGGAGAACATAGGCATCGATCGTGTCGCTACCGAGATGCGCGAGAGAGCTGGCAAACGACTGCTCGACCTGAGCTGCAACATGAGCATTGGGGTCGTAGGGGAGACGGTGGTCCTGACCGCCGCGGAATGTGAACTTGGTCTGTAGAAATAGATCGGTTCGGCTCACCAGTCCGCTGGCGATTGATGCCGCGATCCCTTTCCCCACAGCCTCCTCAAAATAATGGCGGCGTTGATTGGCTGTATCAATGCCCCGGAACCCCTGTTTAATTGCAAGTTCAGTGAGCCGCTGCGTATTGTCTTCTTTCCAGGCAGTGCCGTAGAGGACACGGGGGACTTTGACACCATCGATCGAGAAGGATCTGTCGTACATGGGAGGTTCCTTGAAAAGTGGTCACGGTCTGACCACCGCTGGCTAGCACCTCCTCTTGATCATAGCGATCCATTTCAGGAACTGTTGAAAAACAAGGCTCTTCTTGCGCGGCATTGCAGTTGCTTATCCCAACAAATCCTTGGCCAGCATTAGTTGGCGTTTAGCGCTGCCTACTTGAGGATACCATGCCGACTTGTGCTCGAAATCATCGTGCCTTCACCTTGATTGAGCTGTTGGTGGTCATTGCCATCATCGCCATTATGATCGGCTTGTTACTTCCAGCCGTACAGAGAGTGCGTGAATCCGCGGCCAGGATCCAGTGCCGAAACAACCTTCGCCAGATGGGGCTGGCTTGTCATGGATTCCACGACGTCTATAAGGTACTGCCACCCGGCTACACTGCCACTAGCCAATACCCTTCCACTTCGCCGGGATGGGGTTGGGCCGCATACCTGCTGCCGCACCTCGAACAGCAGAACCTCTATCAGCAGATCGACTTTACAAAGCCCGTAGAGTCTCAAGCGGGCATACAGAGCATCGTAAAGGTGTATCTCTGCCCATCGGACATAGTGCCGCCAGGGACTTTCGCAGTCACCAATGCCACGCTTACCACCCTCTGCACGGCTGCCCCATCCAGCTATGCAGCGACTTGTGGCAGCGATTATTCGGATGTCGATGACCCAACTGGAAACGGCATCTTCTATCGCAACAGCTTGACCAGACTCACGGATATTACAGACGGCACAAGCAACACAACGATGATAGGAGAACGCGCTTGGGCCAATGCTAACGGCATCTGGGCCGGCGCTCCCAACAATGCCCTGATGCGGCCCGGCACCAGGAACAACTGGCAAAGTGCGACGGCACCCGCTCCTTGCCTGGTCCTGGCTCACAACAACTGGATCAACATTACCTCGGATGCGGACGGTGGGTTAGACGATTACTCCAGCAATCACTTTGGCGGTGCTAACTTACTCTTTGCCGACGGCTCAGTGCGTTTCATTCGAAGCATCACAGGTGATTATTATGGCCCTCTTCATCTCGCCTACATGGCTATGGGAACCCGTGACGCCGGCGACCTAACTGAAGGCGTGGAGTAACTGAAAAGAGGATGAAGTATCGATGCGAAGTCTGCAACTCACAACAATTTCGACCTGTTGTTTCTTGCTTGCCGGATGCAGTGGGAAGAACGAACCCGTGATGTCACATGGGAAACCAGTCGCGCACTGGCTCGAAGAGTTGAAAAAGTCCGATCCTCAGGCCCGAAAGAAAGCTGTGGTGGCGTTGGGGCATGTGGGCAAAGCTGACGACGCAGTGATCCCGGCCTTGATTAGTGTGGTCACGGAAGATCAAAACAGTGCTGTTCGGAACGAAGCGATTCTGGCACTTCTCAACATCGGCACCGATGCAAAGGACGCCGTCGATGCACTTACTCAAGCGCAGAACGATAAAGACAGCACAATAAGGTCTAATGCAACCAAGGCTCTCGAACGAATCCGAGAAACCAGGTAGACAAGAGATACGATGGAGGAATCTCTTGCACTTCCAAAAGCAGGTGCTTAAGAGCTTGTTGACCCGTCTTGAACGAGAGAGGGTTTGCGCGCAGTAGATTCCAAATCATGGTCGTGGCGATGGTGGCACTTGTCCAGGCAGTGGAACTGGTTGAGTGGGTGCGGGGAGTGGAGGAGGAGCAGTGGTAGGTTGTGCTGCAGGTGTAGACCCGGGAATTACAATTTGTGGATTGGCAGATACTGGAGGTGGAACGGCAGTTCCACCCGGGACAACCACAACCGGCGGTGGCGGAGCCACTATCACGCGCGGGGGTACATAGTAGCCGTAGGGCGGATAAGGATACGGGTAGTAATAAGGATAAGGTGGGTAATAGCCTGGGCCAATTCCAACTCCAACGTAGATTCGCGGTGGATAGGCCTGAGCTGTCGTGCTTGCCAGCAAGACAATCATGAGAGCCGGTAAGCCGAACATCAGACATCGTTTCATGTCGAACCTCCCAATCGGTTGTTTGAAGGGTCACACATTTGCGGCCAAACTTTAACGAGCGCGGTATGTGAGTGCAACCGCAACAAACTTACATGCGGGATGTTTCACTGATAAATGACTCAAAGCATTCTCGCGTCTGCCCTTTAAAGCATTGACTTGGGAAACTGTTGATGCTCTCAATCCTGGGAAAATTGTTGCAATCCATGTCTGAGCGCATTCACTCCAATCATTCTTTTCGGCATCAACGGATCACGACAATAGCAGGATTTTCTTCATTAATTTCAAGTTCATGACCCGGGAACTGCCAATGTTGGACAGCCGTTCGATCATCCTGAAAAGCTTGGCAATGGCGAGTTGAGAGTTGTTCTAATGCTGAGGACACGGTAGCCTCACGATAGGTGAGTTCCAACACCTGTCGCGTGAAGTTGTCGCTTTTTCCCCCTCACCCCATCGCTACCATGTCAGAACAGAAAAAAACCTACACTGAGTCCGAGATCAAAGTGAAGTTTCAGGAATTTGGGCTGACCGAGTGGTACTTCGAAGACGGCTGGATTCGCCGCAAATATAACACGGATGGTTGGCCACAAACACTCATGGCTGTGAGCGCGATTGGCTATCTATGCGAAGCCGCCTGGCACCACGCGGACCTTGCCGTAACCTGGGGGAAACTCTGGGTCAAGCTGATGACCCACGATGCCGGAGGGATTACCGACAAGGACTTTGAGCTGGCGAAGAAGATCGAAGAAGTAGTCCTGTGGCGCCCAACAGGGGGCGCACTCACCGGTAACCCCAAGAAATTTGTGTTCAGTAAATGAGACAAACAAGGCTTATATACCATAAACCTAAAACTGACCTCTTACCACCAGACCACTCATGAGATCGCTCCTCTCCACCTTCTTGCTTCTCATCCTTCCAATTCCAGCATTAGCCGAAGAGTTCAAAATCATCGTCACTGGTGGGAAAACCGACCAGTCGAATGTGGTCTGCACGGTAGCGTTGCCGGAGACCGAGACAGCGAAAGTTGAGGCTCTGAGAATCCCCGATTCGAAAGTAGTCATTTGGGCTCAGACCATCGGAACAGGAGTGCTGGAGAAGCAGGACAAGACGCGGTATGTCGTTTTCGTGCTGCCCACATTGAAAGCGGGAGAGACGGTCTCATTGATACCGACCCCGATTCCGGATGAATCGAAGAGCGCGAAGCAGTTTAGCTTTGTTGATGAGAAAGGCAAATGCACTGACCTGTTGTTCGGGAATCGACCCGTACTGCGCTACATCAATGCCCCACACGATCCCTCCAACCACTTCCTCACATTCAAGCCATTTCACCATGTATTCGATCCGGCCGAAGGAAAGACTCTCCTGACTAGCGGTGCTCACGCGAAACCAACGGAAGGACTTTACCCTCACCACCGAGGGTTATTCTTCGGCTTCAACAAGATCAGCTATGGAGCGAAGCAGACGGCCGATATCTGGCACGGCACGGATAACGTTTTCTCTCAACACGAAAAGATGCTCGGAACTGAGACTGGCAGAGTGCTCGGCCGACAACGTGCGGAGGTTACCTGGCACGGCAAGGATGCATCCACATTTGCAACGGAAAATCGAGAATTGACGGTCTATGCACTGCCGGGCGGAACGATGATCGACTGGTCCACCCTACTAACAACCAATGGCGAAACCGTGAAATTGGACGGCGACCCGCAGCACGCCGGTTTCCACTTCCGGGCTGCCCAGGAAGTTGCCGAGAAAAACAAGACCGAAACTGATCTGGCCAAGAAGGAGGGTCGAAAACCCAAACCTGCCGATACCTATTACCTGCGGCCAGACGGCAAGGGCAATCTCGGTGAAACGCGCAACTGGGATACCAAGGGAGCCGATCAGCGGGCGGTCAATCTGCCCTGGGATGCGATGAGCTTTGTTGTCGGTGGCAAGCGCTACAGCGTGCTCCGCATCAATCATCCGGGCAATCCCAGAGAAACGCGCGGCAGCGAGCGGGATTACGGCCGCTTCGGGGACTATTTTGAGTACATGTTAACAACAGATCATCCACTTCGACTCCGCTATCGCGTATGGCTGCAAGAGGGAGAAATGACGGTCGATCAGTGCAATGCCCTGGCCGGGGATTTTGTTAATCCGGCCGTAACGAAGATCGTCGCGGTGAAGTAGAGTTAACGCGTGAACGTTGTCATGGGAGCATTTCCGAAACACGAATAGAACTATTCGGAACTGCAAGAGGGGAGATTGAATCAGTTGGACTTAGACCAAAATGTGTTCGATAGGCTGAAGCTCCAAGGCCAGCTGGGAGTTCTACCGGATCTCGGAACTCCTCCAATTTCTTACCATCGAGATCCAACACCCAGTAGTCCTCAACACCTGCTGTGGCGTAGAGTTCGGCTTTAGTAGTTGTGTCGTAGAAGAGTGTGGTATCCGCCACTTCGACTATCAACACCGCAACCGTTGGATGATTTGTGTAATCCTTTATCGAACCGGGTATCACGGCTACATCTGGTTCAGGCTCAGTTGCGTATGAAGACCCGCTTATCGGGAAAGGCTTTTGCTCGCTCAGCAAGTGACCGTTCGTAAATGTGCGAGAGAGAGCTTACATCACTAGATGAGTCGCTAAGGTCTGCGGCCATCCGATTGGGCTCATGTCCACTATCTCCCCGTGTATGAGTTCCACACGTTTGTCCCGAAAGAAGCCCAGCTCGCCGAGTTTGTAGTATTGTTCAGTAGTCCATTTCCACGTGCGTGGACCAGTTTCAACAGGTGGTGGTGTCAATGTTGCCATCGTCATAGGTTCATTCCTCCTGCGGTCAGCTTATCCTCATGAGTTACCAAACACCAGACAGACCCAACAAGATACATTCTTAAACGACACAACAGTTTTTATTATTGAGAGTCTGTTGGTCTTCGCGTATCG
>Ga0207031_10248_pt1 | contig 14474 bp, 16 predicted proteins | sample Alteio_BWMinCont_37_FD_153278 | JGI IMG/M metagenome (GOLD analysis project Ga0207031, IMG submission 153278) | Enriched cells from forest soil in Barre Woods Harvard Forest LTER site, Petersham, Massachusetts, United States -... | ecosystem: Environmental > Terrestrial > Soil > Temperate forest >... | reverse complement strand
ATCAACTTTTTTTGAATCGTCAGAGGTATCGGTCACATCAACTTATATATCTCAATTTATACACTTTGTAAACGTGTTCAATTACTTAACGAAAAATAAACGAGCTTTCTTTAGTGACACTCACTACCCATGCAGCTAATTCCTCAACGTGATCGCCATCTTCGGTTATCACAAAATCATCATCGAATATAAGCACGTCTTTTTGGAAGATCCTTCTGAGACTCTGTTGTACACGTTTACGGAATTTGGAGAAGACCGACTCCGAAACGCAAAGCCGTTTGGCAGCAGTCTGGGGTTTCGAGATTGGCCTGTGACATTGCCAGGCTTCGTTGATTGCTTCGAACATCCTGTTCAGTTGTTCCCAGTCACTTAAAGGCAGTACTCTGAGAAGGTAAGCGAGTGGTAGGGAGTTTGGTTTTGGCGTGGCGTCATTCACGGTTGGCCTCCTGAGGCTGACAAAATCAAGATAATGCCGTCCGGTGAGAGAAAGAGCCTATTATAACGACCCCATCACCCAGAAACCGAAAGTCAGACGCAGGCTGTACTTACATTTGACACGAAACTCTCTCACAGGCCAAAACGCCATCGAAGCGAAAGCTGACCAGCGGACATCAAATGCTACTGGAACGAACTCCATTTCATTCTTGGCGTGCTGTTGCTCGATTAATGAACTGAAGCGTGGCTATCGTGTTTGTAAGCTTTCCTCGACGCACGTGCGACTGGGATATTCTGAGGCATGTGCCGAAATGCTTGACGCAGATGATTTAGCCAACATCAAGGATGTCGAACTGAGCATTTGGAAGGGGATCAACAACGGGGTAAAGCAATGAGATCTCAATCCTCACCAGCTCAGAACGTGACCAGCAACTCGGCCAAGCCGAAGTAAAGACCATCTTGCCGCCGCATCACGCCAGTTGAGTGCCCTATCGCTTACAGTTCGGACATATATTTAATGTACTTATCGAAGTGATTTTTCAGGGGAATTGACCTTCAGAACTCTTTTAGGACTGACTCTGCTAATTTTCATATATCGCACTCATGAGTCAATTCAACATCTTCTGAATTCCGATCACCCCGGCTCGCTGACAAACGCCGGTGCTTTTTTCTTCAGCCACTCCCGGCGCTCTTCGAAAGTGGCGAATTCCCCAATTTCTATTGAATCGATGGTAGGCCCAGTCTCACCCACTCGCTCGATCTCCTCTTTTGACATCTCCCGAATCCACAGTACACGGTGCCTTTGCAGACCGGCATGTGTGAGGTTGATCGCCCCTTCGGTCAGCGGCTTGTCCAGGTTGCTGCCCCGGATGAGAACCAAGTATACAGCGTCTCCTGAAAACTTTAGAAGTAGTCCCTCGCTTGGGTTGTACTGCCAGGACCCCAATAAGCCGTAACTGAACCAGGTACTATTGCCATCCCTGAAACGGAATTCCACCGATGCCGAACTATCGCGAAGGCCCCGGAGATAGCCGAACGCTTCGCATTTGGCTTCTACGCCCTCGATCTCTGCTTCCTTCTTCGAAGACGGCGACGCTTTCATGTCCGAAAGCAGGATTTCTTTTACCCGATCGCGGGGAGGTGGCTTATCATCGATCATGGTCCTTCTCCCGGTTAGGCGAATGGCCCGCATTGCCCTGCTGCATTTCACGGTGACGTTTGGCAAGGGCAGCAAGCTGCGCTGCGGTCGTCAACAATTCTGGCTGCCTACCTGGTAGGGCGATTTTCTGCTTCGTGGATTCGGCAAGGCTCGTTGCCGACATTGGCTCATCCTTGCGGTTCATCGCTTTGAGCAGCTCTTCCCTGTCGTCCGTAAATATTTGAGCCATTTCTTTTCCGCGCGTGATGGCCGTATAAGCCGTTCGTTGATTGGTCGCTGGCAGGGACTCGCTGGAAATGCCGATAAAAATCTTGTCTACCGTCACGCCCTGGCTGGCGTGGCTGGTGACGACATATCCGTGCGATAAATGGCCGAAGTTGCGGTCGATGACCCAGCCGTGATCGACGATGATGTCGCCACCCTTGGTAAATCCCTCGACGGTAAGCAGCGACCCGTTGCTGAGTTTATGCTTGCCGTCCTTGGTCTTGCCGCCCGCCGTGACGCGAACCCTATCCCCAACGCCCAGGGAGAGCTTCACTGGCCGGTACGCCTCAAACCGGTTGGCAAGATCGACAGGCAGTTTGATCCCATCCTCCACCACAAGCCGCGATCCTTTCGTATAGCCCGGCGCGTTCTGATTAAACTGAATCAAGTCGCCCGTGTCGTACTGGGTTGAGTCGGTTTTCTGTGCGTCGGTCAGGTGGGCCGGAACCCATGCCTTCACGACGCGTTCTTCGGTTAGTTTGCCCTGTTCTTTCAGGCTGGTTCGAATGGCATCGGTGATGCGATTTGCTTCGGCATGCGTCGGCGACACGACGAGGGCCGTTTTTTGCTCCCCGCCGCGCTTCTTCTCACCAACGGCGTTGATATAGGCGTTGGCTAGCCGCTTATCACGTTCACCGTCGGCCACTTGCTTGATCCAGCCGAGCTTGTCGAGTTCCTCCCACGCTTCATCAATCCGTCCTTCGCTCAAAGCTTTTGCGGCTTTCTTGTAGTCGCCCTGCTGGCGAAGGATTTCCGTAACTTCCGCCACGCGCAGCCCGGCCTTTTCCTCTAGCAGCTTGAGCGGTTCGCCCGCCGTAACGCTTCGGTGCTGCCTGCGATCGCCGACGAGGAGCATCCGGGCCTTTGTCCTTTCAGCAACCTCGACCAGCCTGAGCATGTCCCGCGTGCCGATCTGGCTTGCCTCATCGACCAGGATGACGCCGCCTTTGACCGATTCCTGCATCCGCTCATCCTTCAGGAACTGCGCCACCGTATCGGCATTGGTAAAGCCCGCATCCTGGCGCAGCACTTCCCGGCTGGCTTTCACCGACTGCGCTATCGCAACTACAGGCTTACCGGCTTCGGCTAACGCTTCGCCGATTTCCTGTTCAAGTGTGGTTTTCCCGGTGCCGGCAACGCCGCGGATAATCATCACCCGGTCACGCGAGCCGAGGGCATGACGAACGGCCTCTTTTTGCCCTTCGTTGAACCAGTAGCGGGAGCAGGGCCGGGCCGGATCGCCAAGTGGACGGCATCGCCCGCGCCCCTTGCTTGCGAAATCTATCAGTTTTGATTCCAGGGCGACCATCTCTTTCGTCGTCGCCATCTTGCGGCCATCGAATTCGCTTCGGATGAGTGGGCGATCCTGCATCTCGCGCGTCACGTCTTCCACGGTGACCGCGCCGAGGCCACGCTTGAGGGCTTCGGTGAGCAGCTTGCGTTCCGGCAACACTGCTTCACGGACGAAACTATGCTCGATGGCGTGATCGACCGCTTTGCCCTCACCGCGCTCAGGACGCACGGCTTTTCGTTCACGCCGGTGAACTGCTGCCAACGCACCGCTTTCGGTGTCGCTCAGGCGGGAATTCCATTCCTTCCGTAGCGTTTCCCAACTCAGGGCTTTCCCCTTGTTCTCGCGGGTCTCGGCCCCAAGTCCGTCCAGGCGTTTGGGGTCTGTGATGCCTTTCTCCTCGGCCAGCTTCTCTATCAGGGCCGTGCGGCGCGAGAACCGCTTCACCACATCCGCCGAAATGCCTGCGATCTCGAAATCATCCCGCTTCCGCTCCACACCGAAGCCGATGTCCTGGAGTCTGTTGGCCAGCCGCACGCGGAACGCTGCCTGGAAATACGGGGCGTCGCGCTTGAGTTCCCGGAACTGTCCCGCTTTCCACCGCTCTTCTTCCTGGTCGAATGTTGAATTGAAGCAGAATACATGGGCATGAAGCTGGGGGTCTGGTATTCCGTCCACCGGTCGAGAGGTGGTATGGATGAACTCCGCCCAGACCATGTTGCCGGAGACCCGGTCTTCATCCTTGCCCCCCATGCGGACGCGGGTTTTCATCTCCGTTTCCATCTCACGCATGGTTTCATCGACCGCGCCCCGAAAGGCATCCAGAATGCCCTCGTCGCCGTTCAGGGCATAGAGAAGGGAGACCGACTTCGGAACGCTGAAGGTGAAGTCGTAACCCACGGTTCGCTCGCTGCGGGTTCGTACCGTTAATGGCTCGCCTGTAGTCGGGTGAAGGTTGTCGCAGAGCCGCTCAAAGGAGAGTTTGTCTACCGTCCCTTCCAGCCCTAGCCGGGATGCACCTTTCCCACCCCAGGAGCCTACCAATTCCTGTCCTTCGCTGTAATAATCTGCTGTGGCGTAGTAACGCTTGGCACCTGCGGCATTATCCTGTTGCGAAACACGGATCATCCCTAATTATAGAATATCTTATTTTCGTTAACGAAATGTTAACATATCTATGCTCCACCGCAGCCAGACTGGGTTTGCGGGCTTTCTCAATTCATCAATATCACCCCTATATCACCGAAATGTCACATCACTACATGGAGAGTTCCAGTTGCTTTTTTCAATAAATTCCGCTGATCCTCTTGACCTCGCCGAAAGACAGTTAGGTTGCTAACGTCCGCTGGCGTCCTTTATTGCATTCTTCGTTGCCGATTTGCTTTCTTGTGATGGAAAAGTCTCGACTCTATTCTTTGCCAGGGAAACCTACGGTTTTCCCGGCACCCTTTCCCTCATGAAAAACAGCCAAAATCACAACCGTCCGAAAAGTTCGGTCTGCGGCTTCGTTGCGGCCGCCAAGTTGCGCGGCAATTATATGGCGGCGAAAAATGGGCACCCGCACCCATTTTTCGGCCTCGCTTCGCTCCGGCTTCCCGCCATGCCGCGAACTTTGGGCGGCCTCACTCCGCCGCTTTGTTGTTTGTTAGTGGGGTGGAGTTGGGATGAGGTTGGGGTGGGGGTCATGTTTTGACAACTTATAATGCCCCTATGATGAGGCATCGCACTTGCCCTCGATCCGTTACGCTGGTAGCTTTCTTTGTCACAATCAGGAGCGAGTAAGTGGCCAAGAAGAAACCACCCCCGAAATCCCCGTTGCCAGCAAAGCAAACGGCAACACTGGCGGCTACCGGCAAAGATCACGGGTATGATGGCCTTCTCTCCAGCTTATCGAACTTGTTGGAAGATGCACGATCCGCTGCGGCTCGGACAATCAATGCGATTCTGACCACCACCTATTGGGAAGTTGGCCGACGGATTGTTGAATTCGAGCAGGGCGGGAAGGTTCGAGCCGGGTACGGCGAGGCACTGCTGCATCGGCTCGCGGATGACTTGACCGCAGCGCACGGTCGCGGATTTTCCGAGCGAAACTTACGACAGATGCGCGCATTTTTCCTGGGATGGGAGATTCGGCAGACACCGTCTGCCGAATTACAGGCGAGGGTAAAGTCTCCGGCCGACGAAACCGAGCAGGCGTTGTCCAGACATCCAATGCCTTTTAAGCCTATGGCAATCTCGCCCGGCGTGTTCCCGTTGCCCTGGTCGCACTACGTTCGCCTGCTGTCAATCGAGAACCCCAACGCAAGGCAGTTCTACGAGGCCGAAGCCATACGAGGGGCGTGGTCCGTTCGTCAGTTAAACCGGCAGATCAACTCGATGTTCTACGAGCGCACAGCGCTATCAAAAAACAAAGCAGCGATCCTCACCAAAGGGCAAATACCGAAGCCCGAAGATGCAGTTACGCCGGAGGAACAGATCCGCGATCCGCTCGTCCTCGAATTCCTAAAACTTAAAAACGAATACGCGGAAAGCGACCTGGAAGACGCTCTCATCCACCATCTTGAGGAGTTCCTGCTGGAACTGGGCGGGGATTTCACTTTCGTCGGTCGGCAGAGGCGAATACGGCTCGACAACAAATGGTTTAAGGTGGACCTGGTGTTCTTTCACCGCAGATTGAGAAGCCTGATTATCATAGACTTGAAAATCGGAGAGTTCAGCCACGCCGATGCTGGCCAGATGAACATGTATCTGAATTACGCCAAGGCCAACTGGATGCTCGACGGCGAGAATCCTCCGGTCGGGCTAATCCTATGCGCGCAAAAGGGACACGACGAAGCAAGGTATGCCTTGGAGAGTCTTGGGAACAAAGTTCTGACGAGCACCTACCGGACGACCTTGCCCGAGGAAAAGGTATTGATTGGCGAGATCGAACGTACAAGGCGGATGCTGGAGAACAAGTCGGCAACTGAGGGAGAAAAGCCCAAGGGAGGCAAGTAGAGCAAGGGTTCTCGTCTCGCAAAGCCAACGGACGCCAATAGGAAAACGCTCGCAAACTGGCTCTCAGAGCCATTTTTTTGGCTCATCCGACTAATGCGTGTTGAGTCTCATGGATACCCAGGATCTTGAGCTTATAGAACTCACGATCTCGGAACCCATAGGCCTGTCGTTTCATAGCCTGTATTTTGGTATTTGTGCCTTCCAAAGGTCCAGTCGATATTGGGTACTCGTAGTAGGCCAGGATTCCCCGGCTGTGCTCCTCCAAGGTGTCGGCCATCTGCGCCAGCATGCGGACGCCTGACGCCCGTGCCCGAGCGATCCAGTCCCGCAGCACACGCCGCGCGGTTCGCTTGTCGGGCTGACTCCACAACTGCCGTAAATCATCCTTGAGGTAGTAGGCGATGGTGAGCGGGGTGTTCAACGCCAAGGCATCCTCGAGGCGTTGCTGCTCGTTCCGCTCCGCATCGAGGTTCTCCGGGTTCTTCAAGAGCAACCAACGCGTTCCTTTGAGAACTCGCCGCTCCTGGTCCGTCTGCGCCTGATGGAAGAGTTCGCGTCGGAGAGCACTGAGCCGATCATTGAACAGCTTGATGACATGGAAGTGATCGAAGACGTGAATGGCCTTGGGAAGGTTGTCCCGCACGGCCCGGATGTAGGGTCGGCCCATGTCGGTCGCCACGGCCTTGATCTTGGCCCGCACGCGCCGCAGGCGCCTCCAGAACGGCTCCAGGGCCTCGACTCCCTTGCCGTCGCCGACAAAAACCACGGCCCCGGAAACGAGGTCCAGGACCACCGTGAGGTAGTCGTGTCCCTTGCCAATGGCAATCTCGTCGATGGCGATCTGCTTCAGTTTTCCCAAGTGCGGTCGGCCAAAGCGTCGTTGCAGGGAGGTCGCCTGAATCTCCTTGATGATGTCCCAGCTCACCTGCAAGTGTTCAGCGACCGCTTTGATGGTCATGTGACGCGAGAGCTCCAAAGCATACCGCTCAAACGCGTGGGTGTAGCTCTTGCGAGGAGCGGCGAAGTGAAGCCGGACCTGCCGCGTGTTCTGGCAGTAAAAGCAGTAAATCCGTGGGATAGCCAAGCAGATGTGCGTGGGTTTGCTGCCGATCGGTACGGTCCGCAAGGTTCGCGTGACGCTCCCTTGAGACCAGAAGCTCTCACCGCCACACTGGGAGCAGCGGAAGAGGTCACGGCGGGGGCGAACGTGCAAGGTCACCCGAGCTTTATCGAAGGAAGATTTCACGTACGCGTAGCCTCGCAGGCCAAAGGCGTGATACATTAGGCTCGTGGACATGCTGGCTTTCTCCCGAGGGTTGTTTTGCGTAACCTCAAGAGAGAGCAGCATGTTCACATTTTCAAGACCTCAAGACGCTTTTCCCGGAAGAGCCATTTTTATGATGACAAAACCCCTGATATGTGATACTATGTACACATATGGAACTCTGATATGTACGATATTCCAGAAACAGGTTTTTTACGATTGCCGCAAGTGTTAAGCGTCATTCCTCTCGGCAAGACAAGTTGGTGGGAGGGAGTGAGATCTGGACGCTTTCCGAAGCCGATCAAACTTTCTACCCGTTGTACAGTTTGGCGTGCCGAGGACATCAGGGATTTAATCAAGAATTTGTCTGATCCATCGCCTCACCAATGATAGATGGCTTCACCCGATATGTTCGTGTGCTACACCAGTTCTTGTTGCCAGCGCTGGTTCGATGTGTGAGACTCTTGAGGCAAGCTATCGAACCCGGCAGTACCGACACATTTCTGCGGGTGAAAATGTGGGTGAAGTAAGAATTCACTTCTGAAATACTGTTTATATATCAGGTTCTTGGTTATATATTGTGAATCCTGGCGCCCCAGCCATCTCTTGATCCGCTAAGGTTCAAAGAAATCCGCCAAACCTAGTGTGACAGCCATTCTCATCGGTTCCTTTGTCCGCTACAGACCACGAATAACGGTTGACAGTCACCCACAAATGTGGGTTAAATTGTGGGTGAAAGCATATACACGAGAATCTTTCACCCACATTATGACGAAACTGACAGATATAGCCATTAAGAGCGCGAAAGCCGGTAGCAGTGTCAAAAAGCTAAGTGACGGCAATGGGCTTAACCTGCTTGTCTACCCCAACGGCAGAAAGTATTGGGCATACCGATACCGCTACCTTGGAAAGGAGAAAACCCTCTCCCTGGGCATATACCCGGAAGTCAAGCTTGCAGAGGCGCGTCAGAAGCTAATGGATGCTCGAAAGCTAATAGCAGATGGGAAAGACCCTTCTGAGGCTCGAAAAGCATCGAAACGACAGGCGATGGTCTCTGCTGAGAACAACTTTGAAGTAGTTGCACGGGAATGGATCGCTGCGAAAAGTCCTGTGTGGACACCCCGATATACCGGGTTTTTGATTAAACGGCTTGAAAACGATCTTTTCCCCAAACTCGGCAGTCGGCCCATCAGAGACATCACCGCACCTGAAGTCCTATCGGTAGTCCGCATTATTGAGAAACGTGGGGCTTTAGATCTTGCCAACCGTGCTTTGCAGTATTGCGGTCAGATTTTTATGTATGGTATTGCCACTGGCCGAGCTGACCGAAATCCTGCCAATGACATAAAAGGTGCCCTCAAGACTCACGTCAAGAAACACTTTGCTCACCTTGAAGCCATCGAGTTACCTGAGTTTCTGGAAAAGGTAAAAGCCTATGATGGCCACCCGCAAACAAAGCTGGCCGTAACGCTACTCTTGCTTACCTTCGTGCGCACGACTGAACTGCGGGGTGCTACATGGGATGAGATAGACCTGGATAAGGCCGAATGGCGTATCCCTGCTGAACGCATGAAAATGCGTCGTGTTCATATCGTGCCGCTCTCCATTCAAGCAGTTGCGGCGTTCAAGGAACTACAACGTCTCAATGGGGAATGGAAGTACGTCTTTCCTAATCTTTATAAACCTATCAAACACATGAGCGAGAACGCTGTGCTGTTCGCACTTTATCGAATGGGCTATCACAGCCGTGCCACAGGCCACGGTTTCCGGCACACAGCATCCACCATACTAAATGAGAGCGGCCTATTTAATGGCGATGTTATCGAACGTCAGCTGGCCCATGTCCAGGGCAATAAGGTGCGGGGTGTCTATAACCACGCCCAATACCTGCCGGAACGGCGGAGAATGATGCAATGGTGGGCCGATTATCTTGACAGCATCGCGGCAAAGAAGTAGCTGGCTTGTTCGAGTCTTCCTGCCGTGCTTCAAGTTCGGAGATAGGAGATAAGCAATGACCCGAAGGAGACAGACCAGTTTCGGGGCACGGTCCGGCCAGTATTCTGCTACATGAGCTGCAAGGAAGATATGAAACCAAACAACAAGAAATCACAAAGCGAGTTCGCCAAGATCATGGCTGCTGCCTGCGTCCGGCGAGGCTACCTTGAAAAACTCCATAACGGCTTCACGCCGGTCACCCGCTCGGGCGACTATTCCGACGTGAAGGTCATTGACGCCGAAGGTCGGGAAATACCCTGGAATCAGGTATCGCGCATCAACCAGGACGAAATGAAAACGCTCATGACCGGCGTAGTGAATCGCATCCACACGTTCCTTGCACGGACGCTGTTCTCTGCAACGGAGGACAAGGCATTTCAGCGCGCCCTGGACAAAGCCGCCGTGCCTTGGGCAAAAGGATGGGATGAACCACAATACCTGGCGGACTTTTTGATGCCGCCATCGGAAGAACAGAGCTGAACAAGCCTGCCGTAAATACGACCAATTTATAGACGATTTGACTTGCTATGATGCGACTGCATTACGCCTAATCCGATAATTCCAATCATCTTGCCTACACGATCGCCTATTACCTCCGGTGATATATCTGTTGCATCTGTCAGCGTAGCTATATCAACAGAATGCCCAGGAAATTTCTTGGCTGCTTCTTCAGGTGTTAAGAACCGCACAGGCATTACATGGGGGTCTTCACCCAAAGTTGCTATTTGCTCCTCGATTGATGAGCGTTCCTCGGGCAGAGGTTCACTAGCATGACAGAAATCAAGGCGATGTTTTCTGCAAAGTTCAGCCAATGGCCTTACCGCATTCTCAGCAAAACCACATGCGATGATGAGTCCCGTCTTTTTCTGCTTAACTTGATTACGGGCTTGCTCAAGATCATTGGTCACTTCAAGCTCAGCCGTTACATTATCGGCAAACCGCATGCCCGGAGGAAGCTCATGGCTGTTTAGTGCTTCAAGCGCAAGATTCAAAACTTCCTGCGCATGTTCAATTTGCGGATAGGCCATTGAAGGCGCAGTGAGCAAAATCACCTTATAATGATATTGTTTTTCATGCTTCATATATGCCTCATGTAAAGCATAGTTATCATTGTACTCTCAGCCTCCCGCTGTAACTTTCTCCCATCCCAGCCATCCATATCCGCATCTCCCTTTTACCAGATCCAGTTGCCTCCGCAGCTATTTTCTCCCATTCCCTGAGCAGTTTCATCTGCTCCTTGTGCCGCTTGCAATGCGGTCTCCATCCTCCCGTGTCAGTCTCCAACGCACGGCCTGATTGATGTCAAGCTAAAGCCGCCGCCGGTCCGGATCAAGCATTGGCTTCCGTTGCGAAACGGCGTCTCGCTAAGGCGGCGGGCCGCCAAGCTCGCCACTGCCGTTTCGTTCTCACCCAACGCTTGATCGGGCGCGAAAACGCTCCCGGCTCAAAGCGGCTTTGTTCGCTGTGACATCAGGCCGCGATGGTCGCAGCCTGCAACTCAAAGAAAGGACACCACCATGTCACAACCAGCACACAAAATCCGCATCGGAACCCTGCAAGTCACGATCTGGAGAAACCACGGCGAGAAAGGCAACTGGTACAGCGTCATTCCCAGCCGCGGCTACAAGAAAGGCGACGATGCCTGGAAGGAGACCGACAGTCTCGGCTTCGACGACCTGCTGACGATGGGCAAACTGCTCGACCAGGCTCACACCTGGATCATGCACCAGCAGCAGGCCGACTCCAAGGCCCGCAAGGAATCCACCCAGGCAGCAGCCTGATAGCAACCGGGCGGGTGGAAACACCCGCCCATTCTTTTGGAAAGAGGATTCGTGATATGACGCAAGAGAAAGACCTCCGCTCACCCTGGAGCCTGCACTTTGACAGGGACGGCACCGAAGACATCGCCATTATCTGCGATGCTGACGGTGATGAACTGGCTTGCAGCCGTCACTTCTGGTTGCCCGAGGGAGACGACCCAGTCCCTGCGACGCTGGCTGCAATGCAGCTAATGGCGGTTGCACCCAAACTACTCTCGGCTGCCAGGGCAACCCTCACTGCCCTGGAACTGATCCTGGAAGTCGATGATCCTGCAAGTAACACCAAAGCCGACTGGCAGTTAGACCCGATTGCCACGCTGAGAGCCGTCATCATAGAAGCCGAAGCTGGCGGGAGGGTCGCATGAACACCCCGGCACATTCCCCGGCACCCTGGGGCTACGAATACTACCCGTACACAGTCGTGTCGAAGTATTCACCGCTCGGCGTCGGTGCCGACATCCCCGCTTATCAAGTGTTCGATAACAACGGCAACAAGGTGTTCGACACCAACGAGGATACCCCCGAGGAGCTTCAGGAGGCCAACGCCCGTATCGGGACAGCAGCCCCAAGGCTATTGGCATCCCTCATGACCTGTGCAAACCTGCTCGCCGATTATGACGAATCGGACGGCCCGGAAGGTGATGCGTACCGTGAGGCAGTCGCTGCCATCATGGAAGCGACCGGGAAGGCAGCATGACGCCAAGTTTCTTGCATTTCAGGCATCATTGGTGCACTGTTGCCAATAAAGGAGGTTGCGATGGTTGCGACGAAATTCTCAGAATCCGAATTATATAGCTACCTTGAAAACAACTATGTGGAGTTCGAGAACTGGGGCTGCCTGGTGGCCCTGTCCGAAGACCGCAAGACGATCTTCTGGTGCCCTTTGGATACCGAGGGCAAGCCTGTTCAAGATCCAGATTTGAAATGGGGTGAAGTTACGGCCCCCGAACCGGAATTCATCGACGATGTGAATAACGTCTTCGGCACTGCGTTCCGGTGGGAAAGCTTTGCGAGGAGATAGCTCCTGAACTGTCCCAGGACAAGCCCACGACCTTTACCACCGGCTTGCCTTCATTGTCGGCTCATCGTGTGGTCTGACCCTTCATCGCGTTTTTGACACTGGCCGCGAATTCGTGCTACTCTCGGACGTGAAGGGAATCTATGAGTGACCTGACACGCCCGTTCGATTTCTCGCATTTAAGCCCGGCTGACCGCATCATGCTGGCCGAAGACCTTTGGGACAGCGTGACGGCAGAGCAGGACGCTCCACCGCTTACCCCCGCGCAAAAGGAAGAGCTTCGCAGCCGCCTTGCAGCCGCTGATCGCGGCGAGATGACCTATTCGCCCTGGCAGGAAGTCAAGCAGCGGCTTACCAAACCGAAATGACCCGGATGCTGGTGCTTTCGACCAAGGCCGAAGCCGATCTGGCTGAGGCGGTCGATTGGTACAATCGCATCAGGCCGGGCCTGGGAGACGGTCTGGTGCTTTGCGTCGAGCAGGCCAACGACCGTATTCTTGACTATCCCGAAGCATTCCCGGTTATCCTGCCCGGCGTCCGCCGAGCATTGGTTCGCCGCTATCCTTACGGTGTGTTTTTTCGCGTCCGTCCCATGCGTGTCGAAGTCGAAGCCATCTTCCACCTGCGGACCGGACCTGCCCGCCTGTCGGATCGGTTCGACATGAAGCCGCCTTGATCTCACTGTCTTGCCTTCCGCGTCTATCCGTCGTATGGTCTGACCCTCCGTCGCGTCCGGCCGCATCATGCGGTATTACCAACGGCACGCTGGACCCGCCGCCGGTCCGGTCGAGCTGCCAAGGCCGCTTTCCGCAAGAGCGGAAGCCTTCGGCCTTTCGCTTGACCGGTTCTCATACGCCCCGGCTCTAGCGGGTCCGGTTGCTGTGCCGTAAGGCCGCATTGGACGCGGCCCGCTAAACAACCGGAGGAGCAGACCAATGACACAATTGAAACCAAGCTTAGCGGTAGGATACCATTTCAAGCTCATCCGCCAGGTTGACCGTTTCCCTGATTTTCTGACTCCTACCGACCTGACAGGAGTTGTGACCGTCATAGATGACAGCGGCGTCTGGGGTCGGATGGATCAGCATATCGCTGGTGCCGAGCATTGGGATAACCAGATTCACTGGCACACGCCGGACGAGTTCTTTAAGGATACTGTTCCCAGTTAAGTGCCCAACTGGACCTCCCCTTGTGGCTCCGGGCGACGTTCCGCTTCGCCCGGTTGACCAAAACCTCACGTTCGTGAGTTCCATCCATAACCACAGATTCCAGCGTCGGTGTTGACCGAGGCTGGCTTCATTGTCACACCAATTCTGACCCGCGCTACCGTGGTGCGAGCATCGACCCTGCGATGCCTCCCAAAACCATGTTGCGCGCCGTTTTTTGCGACTTCTTACGATTCTTTCATGTTCAGGCATCTTCCCTATGCTCTGCATAGGCCAAATGGAACGGTTCCATTTGGTGGGCAGCGGGCTGGACCGCTTGCCCAAAGATGCCAAAATATGTCGTGCGGCGCGCTCGCTGAATACCCAATGTTTCACGGCATCTCCGCGCCTTCATACCTCTGTGAGCCGCAGAAACCCTAGCTTTTTTGCATGTCAAACCTCGCAAACCCGCAGCCAGCCTATTGCGCGAACACATGAACATGTGTTAATATTCCTTCATAGGGGTTAATGATTCGCCCCTTCAGATCATGGAGGATCATATGTCACGCAAACGCAAATCTACCACGCAAGAACCACCCGTCGAGACACCGACAACCACCGTTGAGCCAATCGCTGTAAGTGAAGGTATTGACCCAAACACAGTTGCCACCGAACAGAGTTTTGCCGAACAGGTCGGGCAAAGGAAGGGTATTCCCACGCCTGATCCATTCGGCATCGCGGGTGATTACCTTGCCGGTGTCCGTCTCTTTGAGAGCAAGCGGGACCGGCAGATGGCCATCAAATTCGGTGAGGGGCGTCCCGAGGACAAGCCAAGCCCGGATGTCATCGACAAGCTGAAGGAAGACGGTTTCCGCTGGAACCCCACGGATAGGATTTGGTCAAAAGCAATCTGGCCCGCATCCGCGATGACAACTCGCATCAATGCCGAGAGGCTTTATCAGGATATTTGCCAGACGATCCGCAAGGAGAAGGGGATCGATACATCAGCAGAGATTCCATTCTAACCGTCTTCATGTAAGGGAGGGTCAATTCTATGTCCGTACCCCCAACCTACGACCTTCGCGA
>Ga0207031_10246_pt1 | contig 14496 bp, 10 predicted proteins | sample Alteio_BWMinCont_37_FD_153278 | JGI IMG/M metagenome (GOLD analysis project Ga0207031, IMG submission 153278) | Enriched cells from forest soil in Barre Woods Harvard Forest LTER site, Petersham, Massachusetts, United States -... | ecosystem: Environmental > Terrestrial > Soil > Temperate forest >... | reverse complement strand
TACCGTTGGGACGCATAGCAATTCGATAGATCTTTTCATCTTTCAGATTGATACCCCCGAGTGTCTTCCACTTGCTGCGGTCCGATTCAAATGGAACGATGAAATTGAAATCAGACTTTTCAATTCCAGGCGGATACCCGCCAACTTCAGAAATCATTGGAAAGAGAAAAAAGTTGAACGGAGCTAGCCATTCTGGACGGTTGTGGCGCATCACGTTTGGTGAGGTCATTGTCATTCGCATCATCGCTGGAAGGCCGAGCCAGGTCGGCGTTTTTGCTTTCAGCTTGAATTCTCTGCGAATCAGCCAATCCCAAGCTTCGACGACCCACTGTGGCACGTCCTCGCTTGATTCGTGTTCGCTTTTCTCATCGGGCTGGATTTTCTTCGGTGCAAACAAGAAACCAAGTCCATGACCACTTGCTTTGACAACTGAAATGTTCCCTTTTGTCTGGGTATAGAGCGCGTACCGTTTCGCGGCAATCGCGTACCCCATAAGTCGACGCAGAGGTTTTTTCGTGTCTCCGTCCACCTGGTTAACATCCTCAATCTTCAAAATCTCTCTAACGAGTTTCGGATTGTACGGATTTAGGCGGTTGAATTTGTTGGCGATAGCCTTTACTTGCTTGAACGACAAAGCCCGGACCACATCTCTTCCTTCGATCCTGCGACTCCCGCCGACACAAGGAACCAGCTCGCCTTTTTCCGAGGCAACAATGCACATCGAATCCGTGTCGCAGAAAAGGTAGCTACCACGGGCGTCGTGAATGCACTGTTCGAGCATGGCCAGAAGCAACCGCCCACCGGACGTGATGAGCGAAGCTATCGGAGGAAAATACCAAGGACCAGTTTTCTCAATGTAGCGTGAGGGATGCGATAGAGTTCTTTCACCGGCATAGACCCTGACTTTCTTGGGCGTCTGCAAAGTATCGGGATCGACTTGCACGAAGAGTCCGTAACTTCCCGAGTTTCCGACAACCTTCATGAAATCGGACATCGGCCTGTCGATACGCTTTAACCGATTGCGCTCTTCGACCACGCGAACGAAGAAATCATCTTTTCTAGGATCAATGGCCACGGTCCCTGCCAACGTGGTCCCGCGTATTTCCTTCTGTTCACCCGAAACCTGTATTCGGATTGCCTTGATGACGCGCGGCAGCCGTCCGGTGAGAAGTTTTGAAGCGACGAGGTCAGGGCCTGCATACCAGATTGCTTTGGTGGAGTTGAGGTAGTTGAGTCCGATATTTTTCGTTCGACCGTTGTAAACGGTGCGCACAGGTAGTATGTCGTTGGTTGGTTTGACCAACGCGAAGAACGACAGGCGCTTCCAAAATGTCGGATCGAATGTGTCTCGTAGTTTCACCTTAGAAAGTAGCTTCCGTACCTCGCCCGCGCAGGATTTGAACTTGATGTTGCTAGCTTTTAGCACGCTCCAATTCCCGAGGAGGGCGTTGACCGTCGGATACTGGCTCGTGAAATCAGTAAGGATTACGGGTACTGGCGTTTTTCTAATCCTGCATTCAGCTCTGCCGCCGTAGTAGGCCTGCATCGCTATTCCGTGAATCTTGTTCGCAACTTTGAAGTGTTTTTTCGGATGCGCGATGTTCATGTCATCCAAATAGGCTTTTGCAATCGACGCCGGGGAGTAAGTCTTGTCGGGCCAGAGGTCAAAGGGATGACCGTCAAATTCCATTCTCACCGCATTTAGCAACCTGCCTGTTGCCGCTACATCTTCTCGACAGTATGAAATCTCTTCGGGTGAGACTTTCCCGGTGGGTGAGTAGTCTAACTTTCCGCTGACGTTGAAGGCTTCGCAAGCAGTCGACAAACTATAAGCTTCGTTACGCAGGGCAAACGTCAGCGTCCGTAAATCAAGAAATCTTGGCTCGTTGCGCCATTCCTTGGGGCGCCATTTACTGCTGAGCTTGAAGAACGCCATTTTGCTATTTATGGATGTAATGACAATTCGCGGGCGTTCAATGTTGGTTTCAGTCTTGCCGGTTTTACGGCTCTTTCGGGTTGAAAGAACGAGCGACCAACCGCTCTTCTTCGCGTTTTTAAACTTGACCGCCAGACGAGATAGGTCGAAAGGGAGGTTGAACCCTACGATCAGGTCACCTCTTCGCACAGCTCCCCAGAAATACTGGCGGAGAAAGAAATCGCGAGACATCACTTTCAACTTCAATTGAGGCGGAACGGTTTCAGTCTCGGGAACGTTCAGCGGATTATCGACGTAGCGTTGCAGCACTCGCCGGTTCTTGCGACCGAGCTTATCGGCATAAAACAGCCCTTCTTCGACGCAGGAGTATTTATTGAGTTCTAGTTCGTATCGACGGAAACACCCGAAAGTGAGCTTTTGCGTGGGGTCGATCTTCGTTTCCGTGTCAAAAATTAGTATGGAGTTCGGCCACTTCGAGGCATTTGACGGAGTCCAAGGATCTTTGGAAGGATGTGGGGCGTGGGCGCGCACGAAAATCTTCTGACGTTCCTGCACGCCCTTCGCCTCCGCTCAGTTGTTAGGTTTTCCGTCGTCTAGCTTTGTGCAGCGCGTCCTGGACCATGCACATAAAAATACTGATGGCCTTCGTTGCGCGAATCAATCGCTCAACGGGATCGGCTGTGTATTCAAGGTTAACACCGGCGATTTTGAGGAGCCGATGGAGTTGATCGTGGTGGACGCGACACAACGGTGCAGTAACCCAAACCAAGTGTCTACGCCCGCCAATATGGTGTTTTTGGCCTCGGTCGCCGCAAATGACGCATTTCGCCTTGAGACTTCGGCGTGCGACCTTCACGAATCACCGTCGATTGTGTAGTACAACTCGTCGAAGTCGAGTTGCCCCGCCTCTTCCAATCGGATGAGCACGTCCGGATCGGTGATGAGCATGTGTCCGGCGACGGTCTGGCCTTTGAAGGTCAACAACTCCTGCTCAGCACCATCCTCCGCTCCACGCCATCTCCTCAATGCAATGTCATACCGTGAGAGACGAACCCTCTCTACCGAACTTTTAACCACGGTAAAAATAGGACCCTGTTCCGTTAGGATCGTCATCTTCGCTGGTATTCGGTCAGTCTTGGTCGCCTTCCATGGCTTGTTTGGGCCACTGCGATAAAGGGCATTGCCCACGTAGCGCAGTACAGTTTTTTGCTTAATGTGTTCGCGCTTAGCGGCTTTGTTGAAAGACTCACCTCGACGTACTTCCGCGAGTACCGCGAGAGACTTCCGGTGAGCTATCGATTGTTGTCTAGTTCTTGGAACGAGGAAGCGACGCAGCCGTATGGAACGCTGACGTTGACGTCGCCGTTTAGGAACTCGCTTACGGCTCGAGCGTGCCGCCGATTTTTTCTGCTTTCGCGAGTTTCGTTTTTGTTTGGGTTTGCGAGATTTGCGTTTCATCGGCCCACCTTCTTCTGGTGAACCGAATGAGCTTCCACCGTGGAATGATCTTTCTTGGTGAACCGCTTAAGCTCCGAGCACGGCACAAGGCGACGGCGACCAACACGAATTGAATTCAATTCGCGTGACGCAATTAGCTTTGCCGTAGTTCGGAGTGATAACCCGGTGAGATTGGAAACTTCCCGGAGACTAAACAGAAGTTTACTGCCGAGCAAACTATTGTTCTGCATAAAGACACCTTTAGTAGTGTCATCTGCAGGAGTTCGTTTGCTCAGCCTGAGCCCAGATCCCTTTCACGTCCGCCCCTCGCCGACTTTTTGCGTTCCCTGCCCGATGCTGTGACAGGGCATATATCGGTTTCGATGATCCGGTGCTACTTCCTACCGGCATCGTGAGGTTTGGCCTATTTGGGACTGTACCCTTCGGGCGACGATGTTGCTGTCGCCGTAGGCATATCTACTAGTTCCCACTGCTGCCGAAAGTATCATCAAGCTTTCAGGTGCTGTCAAGAGATGGATGATGCTTTCCAGTGCAGGTTTTTCGTCGAATCCTCCATCCCAGTTCTGATAAAATGCACAGTAAGTCCCCTATTGTCATAAGAATAGACTAGTGTGTCGAGGTGCCTTCATGAACGTCAACCACTCCTCTTTTGTCGAGATTATACAGCCAGAAAACGGGGTAGTTACTCTCTTTGGCTACAACTCATCTGCTTCGGTTGATCGTGGTCACTTGGTTCTAAACGATGGTGTTGGCATGAATCGTCGGCAAGGACGGTTTGCCCGTGTCCGTCATGCATTGAAAAGACTGGTAGTGATCGGTTCAACGGGAATGGTCACGTTTGAAGCGTTGCGCTGGTTATCAGATCAGGATGCTGCGTTTGTCATGCTCGACCGCGACGGCTCTGTGCTGGCAGTATCGGGTCCGGTAGGTTCATCCGATGCGCGGTTGCGACGCGCACAGTCGCTCGCACATCACTCAGGTGTTGCTGTACGCATTGCGAGCCAGCTTATTTCCCAGAAGCTTGAAGGGCAAGAACGGATTGCCCATGATGTTCTGCAGAACTTGGCTATTGCCCGAACGATTGCTACTTTCCGAGCTTCACTTGAATCTGCCGGTTCGATTCAGGAAACTCGGCAGCTCGAATCGCAGGCTGCTCAAGCTTATTGGTCTGCATGGCGTGATCTACCCCTCAATTTTCCTACAACTGACCTAAATCGAGTTCCGCAGCATTGGAAAACATTTGGCACACGTAAGTCACCCATAACCGGATCACCGCGGCTTGCTGTGAATCCAGCGAGCGCGATGTTGAATTACATGTATGCGCTGCTCGAATCAGAAGCGAGGCTCGCTGCCGCTTCGCTTGGGCTTGATCCTGGCATCGGTTTCTTGCATGTCGATACAGATGCTAGGGACAGTCTGGCTTGCGATTTGATGGAACCTGGCCGACCACAAGTAGACGCATTCCTGCTGGATTGGATCACAAAACAGCCGCTAAGGCGCGAATGGTTCTTTGAACAGCGCGATGGATCATGCAGACTGATGGCGTCTTTCGCAGTCAAACTTTCGCAGAGTGTTCCAACATGGCGTCAGTTCTTAGCGCCAATTGCCGAGTGGGTTTCAAAGGTGCTCTGGTCGACTGTTCGGCACAATGGTCGACGCACACCGGCGCCGACTCATTTGACCCAGAGTAACCGACGCGGTGCTAAAGGGCTTCCACATTTGCGTTTGATCAGCCCCCCGCAACCACCGCGTTTGTGTAAAACATGCGGGGTTAAGGTTACGGAAGGCTATGAACGCTGTGCTTCCTGCAAAATTGGAGCTTGCACAGAGGCACTTGTCAAAGCAGCTGAAAAAGGGCGGTTAGTTTCACACAGCTCTGAAGCGGAGGTGAAGCGAGGGGAGAGTCGACGAAAACACGCCGCATCACTGCGGGCTTGGCAGCCGTCAGATCAGCCAGCATGGTTGAACGAGAAGGCCTACTTGGAAAAGATTCAACCCAAGCTCCTAGGAGTAACAGTTCCAGATATAAGAAAGGCGCTCGGCGTCTCTAAATCCTACGCGACGAACATCCGGTCTGGAAAGCGACTGCCTCATGCGCGACATTGGCGAACACTGGCGCGGGTCGTCGGAGTCACCTCGGCTGGCGTGGTGTAGGAAATAGGGTCTACTTTCCCCCTGCACTGTATAACCGGCTCCATCTCCAAAGCCGATACAGCAGGTGCAACCCGGCTCCGCCGACTGACCAGCAAGCTGTCACCACAGAAGCGGCTGCCAGTAAGCTCCAGTAGAAGAGAACCGAGGACGAGTCGTGAAGACTTCTGATTTCGCGTAGCCCAAAATACAATTGAAAGCCAAACAGTCGAATACCGAGGTATTGAAAAAAAGCTATTCCAGTCACCGTTGCCAATGTGTGCGTCGCTGCCCACTTGATGAATAGGCGTGGCCAGAACATGAGCGATTCGAGTGCGATCTGGCCCTCACGGTACCTTCGAGCCAGGTTTATGCCCCTTCTGATTGGAAGCCAAAGGGGGAGTTGTGTGAGTCGGGACCACAAGGCCTTCAAGCCGCTTTTCAGCTTCTTCCAATTTAGTGATTCTCTCACTTGTTCGACCCAGTGCATCCTTCCCATCCGTCACTTGCTTAGTTAAGTCTGCATTTTGTTTGGCTAAATCCGCATTCTGTTTGGCTAAGTCCGTGTTCTGACGATACAGATTAGCACCGAACGCGAGTAGTGAAAGTGTAAGTCCGAAAAAAGCAACAAGCGACCCCACACCGAGCCTTCTCCAGGTTTGAACTTCCTCTCGCATCTCGATTAGCGAACTTATAATGGCATGTGACTTCCGGTTCTGAAGTCGTTTGAGCGCCGGCAGTTTATAAAACGAGTAGACCTCATTGCCAAAAGGTTCCTGACGCTTATCAACTGCTTTCTGAATTAGCGCCTTCATCTCGGCCTCAGGGTGTTTGTCATCTATCAATGCCGTCGTTTTTTCAAAATCTATAGTGGCAAAGTCTTGTCCCCGTCGAATCGTGATGTCGGAATTTGTCAGATTATATAAAGGGCAAGACAGATATCCGGCGAAACCTGGGTCGACTTGCGGACCAGTCCCCAAGAGGATTCCGTCGTAGACCCAGTTCACCCTAAGGTTGAATCGGGCAATGACGTAGTACGGTAAACTGAGTTTTTCTTTTGTGCTGACGAACACAATTGAGTTCTTTTTGAATACGATCGTGTCCTCTTCGTCGGACAAAGACCGTTTGTTTCCTTCGCTGTCTATGTAATCGTCTCCGATTTTAAGAGTGTATGACGCTGGCCTCAGATTTTCTGGTTGGTAGCCCTCTTCGATGAGAAGTTTCTGTTCACAGAGCTCGTGAATTCGATTCGAGAGAAGGATTCCCTGATCCTTAGCGTGGGGATCTTCATATCTCCATTTCTCACTCAATACGGGATCATACTTAGGATATTCGTACATCGACTATTCTCCCGACGACTAACGAAGACTGGCGGCCACAACAAATTTGTCTTGCGAACGCGATTGATTCGACGCTTGGTGTGGGATGACCTCCGTCAGCGAAGGGCCCATTCCCAAAAAGCTGCACGGAACCCCGCACTCTTGGTGCAATTGACTCACAAATGATTTAGCTGTCGGGGTGAGATCGTCCCAATTACGGGCACCTCTGTTTGAAGCTTCTAAATAGTCCAATCCGTTTACAGCCAACCGGGTTGGTCGGTTTGTTTGCACGCATCGCCTCGCTAGGTCCCAGTCAAACCTGCCGATGCGGCGAACCTTGTGGGTGACGCTCGTTCGCTCTTCGATCGGAAATGGGTATCCGCTCTCCCTCTGAAGCTGTGCCCAAGTAATTTCGTCTTTCATTGGGCCCGCTTGTTGTCCCGCGACACGAATGGGGAAAGTCCGAAATACGACCACGATTTCGGTCACAAGGCGTGGGCTTACGCCAACTTCACTGAGGAAACCTGCAGCCGTAGTGTCTCTGGAGGTAGTTTTAGGATAGTGGTCGGAGTGGTATAGGGAGAGGCCAAAACCCTGTGTTCCTTCAATAAGGACTTTCCGATCGTGATCTAGCGCCGTGTTCACCTCGTCGCTTACATCCGTCAAATACCGCCTGAGCCATTGATGTTCGCCACCTTCATCTCGTGCTAGTTTTGCATCTTCACTGCGCAAGACGCGCCGAGCATGGGCTGCGCCTACCCCACAAAGAGTCGAACTGAGTCTTTCTCTTAATAGTAATTTCTGCTCCTGATCCCGATCTCCTTCCTGAATGATGAAGCACTTGCGGTCAATTCCCACCCGTTCGGGTGTAAGTCCAAGCGATTCGATTTCGTGCTTTACGATTTCAAGGTCAATCAGAGCACCAGCAGGAATGAGCAATCGTGTTCTTGGGTTGATGAAACCGGTGGGAAGCTGACGAAGGACTACAGTTGCCCCATTTTCGTCTACGAACGAATGTCCGGAATTCGGTCCACCGCAACGGACGCAAATATCAATGTTTTCCTGTTTGGTGATAAACGCGGAGACCTTTCCTTTACCTTCCGAACCATATTGACCACCTACGACAATCCACAGACTCATGTGAACTACCCCTCTTTCCGGAAGCGGGAAATTGTTTCATCCACGATGGTGTAAAGATGCTCCAATGAACCATCGTTCTCAATCACGAGAGCAGCGTTGATCCGAAGCGAATCAATCCGCTGTTCAACTGGATGAGAATCAGCTGCTTCAAACGAGGCAAAGTCAGCATACTTACCCTTGGCGTTTAGCCGTTCAAATCGCAACTGGGGAGAGCTATCTACAAAGAGAAGATAGAACGAGGAGGAGTATGAGTCTCGGAGAGTATCGTAATCGAGAGAGTGACGCAGTCCATCGATGGCAACGTCTCGCTCAGACACGATTTGCGAGACCAAACGTCGATTGAGTTCGGCTTGCATTCCGGAGGCCATAACCTCCCATCCTACCTGTTGAAGATGCGCCTTACTCTCGGCGTCCTGCGCCAGCCAATCTGCAAGTACTGCGCTGTACCGTAAATACTGGAATCCATGCCTTGATTCCAAATGTTTGCCAATGCTGGTCTTGCCAGAACCGATCCTGCCGGTAATCCCGACGACGAGCCGCCTACCCGGCGGCCGCTCTGAGTGGCTGGCCATGAACGGGAGATTTTATCCTAGTGGGGCGGTCTGGTACATCGTCGAGTCCGGAGGCGGACAGAATCTGTGCCAGCTTCCTATAGTTGAATTTTGGCGATCTCGGAACGATAAGGTAATCCTCTGCCGTGGTACCGAGAGCGATATATTCATCGGCGAGATAGAACAATCCAACCAGGGCAGAAGTAATTGCGTCGATTTCATCATGTGTGACATCGGCAGTCACAAAATCCCCGGCGATACCTGCTCGGGAAAGGCCGCGTTTGAGTTCTTCCAGACTTGCCTTCTTGCGGGGAATGCCCAGAATGTCCTGTGCCGCCCCCGGATAGCTCTCTATCACCCTGCAACCGGCTTTGCGAAGTTCATCGGCGAGATGTATGCCGCGACGAGTGAGCATCTGCATACTCGGCAGCAAGCACCAAAAAACAGAAATTCCCATTCTCTTAAGAGCTAGCTCGCATTTGCGATAAATCGGGACGCCCGGCGTGCCGTACCCCTCAGGCAGTGACAGGGGAGAATCAATCGAGACAAGGTCTGGTTTGACCGCAAGGGTTTCCGCGATGAGCTCTTCATCCGTGCGAATGCTCTTTGTCGTTGCTGAGGCACCATCCATCAATGCCCATCCGGTAGCTCTCTTCTCACTTCCCGTGAGATCAATCCCAACGATTCGCGGACTGTGCCCATCGATGGAAGACTGCTGAAGCAGCCGGGAAACAATATCTGTTGCATCCGATTGAGAAGAAACCCGCCTTAGTACCGCTCGCTTGTTGGACTTCGGAAGCGGAGCAAGACCTGTGAAGATGGAAGCCATTGAACTTTTCAAAGAAGAAACGGTGTTCTTCGTCAATCGGTCATAGGCAATCTCCATGATCGCCTTCAGGTGGACGACATCTTCAGTGTTGTATCGGATCAGCTGCTCCAACGCAGTTTTGTCTCCACGCAGATGCTTTGCCCAAAGAACAGTAGCATCAAAACCAGTTAAATCTTCGATTGTCTCATCACGTTTGAGTCCAAATTTCTCTTCAATCGATTTCAGACCGCCCTTCATACCGAGGCGGCGAGTAACCCAGCGAAGATCTATGTGGATGGGTGGAAGAACCAAGTCTGGGAAGGCGAGCTTTAGGAACCGTAGGTCGAAGCCAGATCCATTGAAGGTGACGACGACCGAATAGTCCTTCAGCTGTGCGGGCAACTCGTTGAGATTCTCGCCTTCGACAAAAACCTTATATCGGCGGCCATCATACAATCCAACCATCGTGACGCTGTCAAAAACGGAAGATAACCCCGTGGTCTCAATGTCCAGATAAACGCATTCATCAGCAAACTCAGGATAAATACGCCACGCTTCGCCTAGTGTTGAGAGCCGCTCGAAGAACGCCGCATCCTTCCGGCGAACGGCCTCGCGGGAACGAGGAATGTATTCGTCTAGCTTCTGATGAAGGCGAGCGCCTACTGCGCCGAAACGCTTTTCGAAACGATCCGCATCATCCCAGCAGCGAATCCCGTGCTTCCAGAGCTCCCGCTCTGTTTCCTTGCCTATCCCCGGAATGTGAATGAAGGTCTGTTGCAGCATAGGATTCAAACACTGAGATGCTTGTGGTCTCTCGGCATTCGCCCCTACATATTGTATGGGAATTGACGGTAGCCTTCAATCTAGAATATGCAGTATTGCCTTATATTTCCACAGTTTATTAGAAACAAATGATGGTAACAGACGGTAGCATGAATAACGAGAATGCGTCATCGAAGGTCAATTTCGATCGTGAAAGAGTTCGCCTGCCCATTCATGTTGTTGAAAATGCTAAGCATCCGAGCTTTGCGGAAAAGGAGGCACTCAAGTGTTGGCTACTCGTTGTGACACCGGGAAGATACCGTCTCGTGGGGCAACCCTCGGAACCGCCGACGGGTAACCTCGCTAAAATTCTCCAGGAAATTCAGGAGGCAGAAGAATTTGGCGATGTGCTCGACCGCACTGATGACAACCCACGAGATGCAATCGGAGAAAGATTGATTCCTTGCACCGTCTCATTCACCCAACGAATAGGGTGGCGCGTCAACTTCCCCAGGGCAGCGAAGGACCTCATTCCTCAAAAGGAAGAGCGCGATTTTGTGTATGTACGACTTGTTGCGGGCTACATAGAGATATGGTTTCCCGAAACTCTCCGACGCGCCATATCTTCGCCGCTTTCCGAAATACTCTAATAATGGTTCGTTGTCTACCGATAGCCTGAAAAAAGCCAGATGATCCCATCCAAGTTGTCACAGCGCCAGATATCGTCCCGGTCACCGCAGGGTATAATATGAAATTTGAGATGCCCCGCAAGCCAAAGATGACAGTGACAAGTCGCTTCGTTGACGAGCAACCGCCCCTCGCTTCAAGGAACGTCCCATCTCCATTTCCCAACCCGCCACCGAACCGCAGTCCCATCGGGAGGCTCTGGTTTCGCGGCCCTTCCCCGAAACTGGACTGGAGCGCTGCAGAGCTGGCCCACGCAATAGGTGTTGCATCACTACGAGACGCCGTCGTGTTCTTGGACACGAACATTTTCACTACAGACTACCTAGACAAATCTGTATGGGATGCCCTATTTACAAGGCGACTGTTCATCACACCTAACGTATTTAAGGAATTGTTGCCTTGGCTTAAGAACCCATTTCGTAACAAGGCCGTCCGAGATCGAGTTTTAGCGGCTCTAAAGAACCAAGTGAATGCAGCGTGTAGCTCGCAAGAATCCGCGCCATTTCAACAGCTCCCGTCCAGCGATATTCCCAAAATTGAGGTACTGTTCCTCAATGAGGATTTTACGAACCACGGATACGACTACTACCTTAGACTCTTAGCACTCCGGAAAGCGATGGGGCAGGCAGCCGCCAATATTTTGACCAGGCAACTCGGACAGAGTCCGACGAACGATCAATTCTTGGCTGAGATTCAAAGCAACCTTGGTCGGCGCGGGTTTCTGATCGCCAAGAAAGGCCTAGAAGCCGCAAATTCCCCCAATAAGCTTACCGACGAGCATCTCGTTGTTATGGCCGTGTTGACGGCCATAATGCGGGGCACGGAAGTGTTCATTGTGACGCGGGACCCAGACGTGCTTGAGCAATATTACAAGCTTCTCTGCCTCATGAAGGAGCATTACCGCGCAATGCTTGTAGCTGAGAGGTATGCCGCGAGTCCTGAGTCGATGCCATTTAGAGAGGTACCCATCGAGAGCGATGGCGTGCAGCCCCCAAGGTTTTCCGGTAGTTCCATTCTCGAATTAGAGACGACGGACGTCGAGTTCAACCCGCTGCCTGCAAAGTTTCATTTCGTAAATATCTATTGTCTTCTGCTTGGCGGAGGACCTTCGGAGATGAAGGTCACGTCTTGTTGCTTTTGCGCCGAAACCGAGATGGCACAAATGCTGAGGGTGAAGACTATTACGGGAGGACTCAGCACGGACAAATTTGACGGCCGCAACTGCACGATCCACACCGTCCCTTTTACACCGGAGACCTCTAAGGTCATCGTGTCGATAGGAAAAGACACGATGCTTCCGCCTGGCAAGTCAGACGGTTTTCGTATGGACGATCTCCTGAACACTCTCTACGAAAACGAGAAGCGCACGCTTCTTTCTATACGATGAAATTACTCCAGAATCTCCATTGATGAACGCTAAAAGCTAGTGGAACGATCACTATCCCAATCCAGGCCAGGGGTGTATCACTTTTCCCCGCCCTATAAGCTACCCCGGCGTTTTCTTGACCCTGTGCGCGGGCGGCAAGTACACTAGTAAATTCCGGATGCTGCCCCTACTGTGGCAGCCGGGCTTGACGGAGAAGACCCAAAGCCAACGCGGATTTTCGTCTAAACCGGCGGTAAAAAGCCGGTCGAGCGTTGGAGCATGAGGGTTTTCCGGGCCGGATAAAGATTCGACGAAGAAACAAGGGGGAATGCTTTGCCAAAGCGTACATATCAACCGCGGAAACGCCGCCGCGCCAAGACACACGGGTTTCGCGTGCGCATGAAGACCAAAGGTGGCCGTAAAGTGCTGGCGGCGCGCCGCAAGAAGGGCCGTCATCGCCTCACGCCAGAGTAATGGCGAAGGCTCCGCGACGGGCCAGAAGTTCGCTCGCGAAGCCAAGCTGGTGCGGAAAAGCGAGTTTGATCTGGTGTACCGCGCCGGCAAGCGCCGCTCGAGTTCCCACTTCACTGTATTCGTTCGCGCCAGTGGACAGCCAATCAGCCGGTTCGGGTTCAGCATCAAGAAGGCTTTGGGCGGCGCGGTGGTGCGCAACCGCATGCGGCGGCGGCTACGGGAAATCGTCCGCTGCCACCGGCAGGAGATAAGCTCGGGATGGGACATCGTCATTCATCCGAAGCAGAGTGTGGCCACGGCGCCGCTCCCGGCGCTGACGGCGGATTTTCTGCGCCTGTTGAAGGGGCTGTGAATTATCGCTCAGCTCTGGACCGGGTCGGGCCCTTCGGTCAGACTCAGGGCAGCGAAGCCCCTCCCCCAGAATCGCCTGGCCCGGTTGGTGGAAGCAGTTTTGGCGTTCGAGCGGCGCTGTTTGCGCTGAGTTTCTACAAAGCATACCTTTCGGTTCTTTTTGCGGGCACTTGCCGGTACGAGCCGACCTGCTCGCGCTATGCGTACGAAGCGATCGAACGATTTGGAGTGCTGCGCGGCAGTTGGTTGGGATTCAAGCGGCTGCTCGGGTGCCATCCGCTGTCAGGAAGATTCGGATACGACCCGGTTCCGGAGAAATGGGAAGAGATGCGAGCGAATTCTGACGTAATGGATAAGACGCGCGAGGTGCGATCGTGAGCACCCCGCCGATGAATCAGTTGCCGCCTTTGGGGAAGTCGAAAGACAAGTTCACGCCGGAGTTGCGCATTCTGGTGGCTTCGCTCTTATCCATGGCGGTGATTTTGCTCTGGGCAAAGTTTTTTGGGCCGAAGCCGCCGGCGAATCCGCCAGCGGAGAATCGGCCTGCGCAAGTTTCGACGGCGACTCCAGGAAGCGCCGCGCCCCCGACGACTCCGAGTGCGGCGGCAGTTCCAGCAAAGATTTCAGCGGCAACGACGCCGGCTGCGCCGCCGACGGCCGACTCAGAAGAGCGCACCATTGTGGTCGAAAACGCGCTCTATCGCGTGGAGTTTTCCAATCGCGGCGCGGTGGTAAAAAGCTGGCAATTGAAGAATTACAAGGACGATTCGAAACCGCAGAAAATGCTGGACCTGGTGCACCCGCAAGCCGCGGCGGAGACCGGAGGCTGGCCCTTCGCGCTGGTTTTCGATGATCCCCAGCTGGGAACCCTGGCCAATACCGGACTGTATAAAATTTCGACCGATGCCAATTCCCTGGAAGCCCCGGCAGACCTGACCTTCACGTGGAGCGACGGCCACCTGCAGGTCAGCAAGAAATTTCATTTCGATCATTCCTACACCGTAAACGTCGAAACTACGGTGACCAACAACGGTCAGCACGTATTGGCCGGGTTGGCGTGGCTCGGCGGCTTTGGCGATCTGACGGTGACCAATCCCATCCCGGTCGAAACGGTTTTCATTTTCTACAGTGAAAGCGGAAAGCTCGCGAGCCTTCCGCACAAGAAGCTCGAAGGCCCGGAGAAATGGGGCAATGTTTGGCAAGGCGGCAAGGAGTTCACGGGCATTGAAGACCGCTATTTTACCGCCGCCTTCCTACCTCCGCTGACCAACCCGGTGCCGCTCGAGACCCGCTATTGGAAGGTGTTCCACAGCATCAAGGTGGACGGGAAAGACCAGTCCGAACCTGTTCCGGAGATTGCAACGGCAACCTCTGCCGAGAACATGGTCCTGCGCGTGTTCGTCGGCCCCAAGGATTACGACGATTTGAAAGCCATGCACCCGCCGCTGCATTCACTCGTGCAATTCGGCTATCTGGAGTTCATTGCCGACCCGTTGTTCCACGGGTTGAAATGG
>Ga0207031_10245_pt1 | contig 14549 bp, 11 predicted proteins | sample Alteio_BWMinCont_37_FD_153278 | JGI IMG/M metagenome (GOLD analysis project Ga0207031, IMG submission 153278) | Enriched cells from forest soil in Barre Woods Harvard Forest LTER site, Petersham, Massachusetts, United States -... | ecosystem: Environmental > Terrestrial > Soil > Temperate forest >... | reverse complement strand
CAAGATGACAACCACAAGCATCGGTCTCAAACCGTCTCTTGTCGATTTGGGTGCTCCACGCCCCAACTCCACTCCTCCGCTCGCTCCAAATGTAAGGAAATGCAAGGTCACTCTGCTAGTGCCGACCTGGAACGAAATCGTGGGGATGAAAGCCATCATGCCGCTGATACAGCGCGACTGGGTGGATCAGATACTTATTCTCGACAACGGTTCGACCGATGGCACTGTCGAATGGGCCAGGGAAAACGGCTATGAGATCCACATGCAGACCAAACCGGGCCTTCGCAATGCCTACATGGAGGTCCTCCCCAAGGTTCGGGGTGATGTGCTTTTGACCTTCAGTCCCGATGGGAATAGCCTGCCGGAATTGATTCCCGACCTGGTGGCCAAGATTGACGAAGGTTACGACATGGTCATTGCATCGCGCTACAAACCGCCGGCTCGAAGCGATGACGATGACTGGGTCACGGGTTTTGGCAACTGGTTCTTCACAAAGTCCGTTAACATCCTGCACGGAGGTCGCTACACCGATGCCATGGTGATCTACCGAGCGTATCGAACCAAACTGATCAAGGAACTCGAACTCGACCAGGATCGCTGGTACAGGACTCCCGAATTCTTGTTTGGCTGTCGATTACCCTGGGAACCGTTGCTCTCTGTCCGCGCTGCACTCAGAAAACTCAAAGTGGCGGAAATTCCTGGAGATGAACCTGCACGAATTGGCGGCATTAGAAAATTGCGAGTGCTTCGCTGGGGCGCATCGTTCTACTTCCAATTCATACGAGATTTATTGTTGTGGCGTTAATGAACCACGATCGACTGCTTGGAGGCAGGGATGGGCCGGGAACGTCGTAAGGACATGGCATGAGTCGCGTTCATGGGCACCGGGAAACCAACCACCGTTACGACAGGGGTTACCAGGCGAGCAACCCCTACCGCGAGGTGATTCATCTGCTCCACCAGCGTTATCATGAGGCGTGGCTGCGGGGTGAGTCGCTGCAGGATGAACTCGATAACCTGCGCGGTTCAAGACTGTGGCAGGCTGTTTCCTGGCTGCGGAAACTCAAGCAACACATTTGGCCAATCCCTATTGTTCCACCGCCCAGATTAATGGCCCGCGCCGTCCCATATGAGACTCCCGAAGGTATCGACAAACCACAGGGCCGGGTTAACATTGTCGTGCCATTCAAGGACCAGCTCGAGCTGTTGCTCTCTTGTCTTCACAGCCTCTCCACCACACAGTACCGCAACTTTGATATCACGCTCGTCAACAACGGCAGCTCACATCCGCAAACATTGAGGTTCTTGAAATGGAGTCAGTCGCGCGGCAAGTTTCGCGTCGTCGATAGTCCCGGTGAATTCAACTTCTCCCGGTTATGCAACGCGGGTGCTGCCGACGCTGAAGGTGATTTCCTCCTGTTCCTGAACAACGATACGGAAGTGATTGAGCCCAACTGGCTGGATTGGCTCCTGGCTCCGGCAATGGACACTCGAGTGGGTGCTGTGGGTGCTACGCTCTACTATCCGAACGACACCATTCAACATGCCGGCATATTTCCGCGGGATGATGGCCTCTGGGTTCATAAATTTCGCCATTCTCCGGCAAATCACCCAGGAGAGTATGGGGAGCTTCTCATTCACCGCAGCGTGCCCGCGGCAACCGCGGCGTGCCTGCTCATCCGCCGGGAAGTTTATGCATCGGTCGGTGGTTTCGATGAGCGTTACCCGGTGGCATACAACGACATCGATTTATGCGAAAGAGTGCGCAAGAAGGGTCTTTTAGTGATCGTTAGTCCATATGCTCGATTACTGCATTACGAGGGGTTGAGCCGCGGCTTCGCGATCGACTTGCCGAGAAACTAGCGGCGGCTTCCAGGAGCCGCGACTTGGGATACTTCTGATGCCTCACTTCTCCTTGCTCTCGAGATACTTATGAAGCTTTCCGTGGCACTGTGCACGTATAACGGCGAGCGATACTTCCCGGAGCAACTGGCAAGCATCCAGGAACAGACTCGCCTTCCAGATGAGTTGGTGATCTGCGATGACGCCTCGACCGACCGCACGGCAGCAATCGCCCGAAAGTTCCGCGAGCGGGCACCGTTCGAGGTTCGATTCGAATTGAACTCGCGGAACCTGGGAACGACATTGAATTTTGACAAAGCAATTGGGCTCTGTTCGGGGGAAGCGATTGTTCTGGCCGATCAGGATGATACCTGGTTGCCGGACAAGCTCTCAATGCTGGAGACGACACTGCAAAACTGTCCCGAGTCTGGTTTTGCGTTCAGCGATGCCGAGGTGGTGGATGAAGGATTGAAACCGCTCGGTTACACCCTCTGGGAGGCACTTCAGTTTGGTGCAGGGGAGCGGGAGCGATTTCGCCGGGGGAAAGCCTTCGAGTCGCTCATACAACGGTATCGCGTCACAGGTGCAACCGTGGCATTCCGTGCGGCTTATCGCGACCTCATTCTCCCGATTCCGCGCGACTGGCTGCACGATGCCTGGATCGCTTTGATGATCTCCGCTGTCGCCCCGTGTGCCCTGATCTCCAGGCCGCTCATCTGCTATCGCCAGCACGACCTGCAGCAATTCGGCGGAGCGAAAAGCAACTTGTACAAACAATTCCTGGCTGCGCGGACAAGGCATCGAGAGACTTTTGCCGCGCTGGCTCACGGTTACTCTTCAGCCTTTGAACGCCTTCAGAAGTGTCCGCACGTTTCACAAGGAAGACTTGCTCTGCTGGACCAGAAAGCGGCCCATTGCCGGCAGCGAATGATCATGCGCAACGGTGGCCGCTTGCGTCTGCCGCTTGTCTTTTGGGAATTGTGGCAAGGCAACTACCATCGGTTCTCGCGCGGCTGGAAAACAGTCGCCCAAGACCTGCTCCTAACGTAACTCGGGATCGCGGCTCACCTCACTCGCGCTGGCGTCAGCTTCCCCAGGTTATCGAAGAGCCTCACCAGCGACGACATCAGCTTCTTGAAATCTCCTTCGTGCAGGCTCTCGTTCGGTGCGTGGGCGTTGCTGGCCGGGTCTTCGATACCCAGAAGCAGTGCGGGGGCATTGCCAAAAAGCTCGGAAAGCGGACCCACAAAACCGATGCTTCCGCCGCAGCCGATGGCGATTGGGTCGTGGTCGAAGCCTGCCCGCATTCCGGCCAAGGCGGCTTCGAAAGCCGGTCCGTTTGGATCGGTCATCCACCAATCGACCGGAGGACCGCTTGGCGTAACTGTGACCTCGCAACCCCAAGGCGGGTCTTTCTTGAGGAAGGCAGTCAGATCGGCCAGCACCCTTTCCGGCTTTTGATCGGGCACAATCCGACAACTCACAATCGCCGAGGCTTTGGGCAACACCTGGTTCGAAGCTCCCTTGATCGAGCTGGCTTCCTGAGCGATCACGGAAACGGCAGGCCGTCGCCAGGTTTGGGCGTACTCGTTGTAACCGTGCTCCAATGCATATCGAGCTGTCGGAACCATACCGATCTCATGGCGGAACTTCTCGGCATTGAAAGGGAGACGGTTGAAAGCAGCACGCTCTTTGTCGGAAAGCTGTCTGACTTGATCGTAAAAGCCCGGAATTGGCAGCGGGCCATTGTCCCAGTAAAGTCTGCCGAGGATGTGGCTTAGCGCAATCGCGGCATCGGGTAAACCGCCTCCCCCCATGCCACTATGCACTGGAATACGCGCGGTGTGAACATCGACTTGTACCGCCACGATGCCCCGCAACGAATAGGTGATGCTGGGGATGCCCACCTCAATGTTTTCCGTGTCGCAGACCACGATCACGTCCGATTTGATACGCTCTTTGTGTACTTCGAAGAATTTCATCAGGTTTTTGGAGCCAACTTCTTCCTCCCCTTCAACTACCATCTTGATGTTTACCGGCAGCGTGTTCCCGGTTTTTCGATACGCTGCGATGGCGCCCAAGTAAGCCGAGATGGCTCCCTTATCGTCCGCGGACCCGCGCGCATAGAGGCGGCCGTTTCGGCGCGTGAGCTTCCACGGATCCGATTGCCATTGTTCAACGAAATTGATCGGCTGCACATCATGATGCGCGTAGAGAAAGACAGTCGGTTTACCGGGTGCTTCCAGCCATTCGCCATAGGCATAGGGCAACGATTGCCCCACCTTGAGGACTTCGACGTTGTGAAGCCCGGCCTGTCTCATCTGCTCGCAGGTAAGCCTGGCGGTGCGGTCGATCTCCGCAAGGTGTTCGCCGTCAGTACTGATGCTCTGAATGGCAACCAGGGCGGCCAGGCCCTGAACGATCTCTTCATGATTTCTATTTAGCCAATCGAGTGCAGCTTGCATTGATTATCTCCTCAGTTCCAAATGCTATCTTCGTTTCTACACTTTAGCCCCTGAAGGTGTCAGGGTAAACCCACGTAGCGTGGCATTGCCAAAAACATCACGCGTGATTCTGCTCCCACCTTATTCAGAAAACCGGTTCTGCATTGTATCATCTCGGATCGGATTTTAATTGCGGTTCCTTATTGGTACGACACTCCTGTAGGATTGACGATTGACCTAGATTTCATTCAGGAGACCGATCCCATGACAACTCCACGTGAGCAATCCCCCGGCTTTAGCACACGTGCCATCCATGCCGGTCAGGAGCCCGATCCGGCCACTGGCGCAACCATAGTGCCAATCTATGCCACCAGCACATACACCCAGGCCGGCCCTGGACAAAACAAGGGCTACGATTACAGCCGCAGCGGCAACCCGACCAGGACCGCTCTCGAAACTGCGCTTGCGGCTTTGGAAGAGGGGGAGAGGGGATTGGCTTTTGCCTCGGGTCTGGCGGCAACGACGGCTGTGTTTGCGACCTTGCTCCGCCCGGGCGATGAAGTGGCTGCTTCAGCGGACCTTTACGGCGGCACGTTCCGATTGTTGGATAAGGTTTTCAAGCCGTGGGGGTTGGTGGCACGCTACACCGATGATCCGATTCCCGCCGCGTTCGAGTCGATCATTACTCCCAGAACCAAGCTGGTCTGGATCGAAACGCCCACCAACCCGCTTTTACAGATTCTCGATATCGCGGCAATTGCCGCGATTGCACATAAGCGTGGAGCGAAATTGGCCGTCGATAACACCTTTGCCTCATCCTATCTCCAGCAACCGCTCAAGCTTGGAGCGGACCTAGTCATCCACAGCACCACCAAGTATCTCGGTGGCCACTCGGATGTGGTTGGCGGAGCCATAGTTGGCCCGAAAGAGCTTCTCGAGCCGATCAAGTTTTATCAGAACGCGGCGGGCGGCGTACCGGGACCGTTTGATTCCTACCTCGTTCTTCGAGGTCTGAAAACGCTGGCGATCCGCATGGACCGGCACTGCGAAAATGCAGTTACACTCGCCAATTGGCTGACAAAGCATCCGTCAGTCGCCAAGGTCTACTATCCTGGTCTCTCGGATCATCCAGGGCATTCGATAGCCGCGAAGCAAATGCGTGGGTTTGGCGGGATGATTTCGATGCAATTGCGCGGCGGCATCCCAGCAGCGCGCAATTTCATGAGCCGGACAAAACTCTTTAGTCTCGCCGAGAGCCTGGGTGGAGTCGAATCGCTGCTCTGTCACCCAGCCACCATGACTCACGCCAGCATCCCCAAAGAAATCCGCGAGGCCCGCGGCGTTGACGATGGCTTGCTCAGGCTAAGCGTGGGGATAGAGGATGTTGCGGATTTGAAAGCCGATTTGGAACGGGCTTTGGTGGTGGGGTAGAATTGAAAAATAAAGAGGAATCCAAAATGCCCCTACTCGATCACTTCCACGGTGAAATTGAATTGGAGTTGCCCTGGCCAACGCTTGCTCGGGCCTGGGCAGTCTCATTGATGAGTTGGTTAAATAGAACTTTACCGCGCGATGACTTCCAAGCCTTAACCAACATTCGTATGGGCTCTCAAGTTGAAGCTGACGTAGTCGAAATCAGACGCGATGAGATACCCGAACCAACCAATGGCCAAAATGGTTCGGTAGCGACACTGACAACCGCACCACCTGCTCTGTTAACTGTTCAGGCATCATTCCCGGACGAGATAGAAGTTGAAGTGCGAGAACGCCGATCAGGTCGGCCGCTTGTTGGCGCAATTGAAAAATGAACATCTTGGAATGGGCTGATCACATCACAGCGTTCCGCGTAAGGACTGCTCCCGCTCAATCGCCTCAAACAATGCTTTGAAGTTTCCTTTACCGAAGCTTTTGGAACCGCGACGCTGAATCACTTCGAAGAAGAGAGTGGGGCGGTCCGCCACGGGCTTGGTGAAAATCTGCAGCATGTAGCCTTCATCGTCTTTATCCACCAGGATGCCTAGCTCTGCCAGTTCTTTGAGGTTCTCGCGGATCGGTCCGACACGATCTTGTAAATCGTCGTAATAGGTGCGCGGCACTCTCAAGAAAGAAACATCGTTGTCGCGCATGGCCCGCACTGTTTTCACAATGTCTCCAGTAATAAGTGCAATGTGCTGCACTCCCGGTCCGCCGTAATACTGGAGATATTCCTCGATCTGGCTTCGTCTCTTCCCTTGGGCTGGCTCATTGATGGGAAACTTGATGCGGCCCGTGCCGCTCTGAACGACTTTCGACATGAGTGCGGAATACTCGGTGCTGATGTCCTTGTCGTCGAAGGAGACGAGTTGCTGGAAGCCCAGGACTTTGCGGTAGAACTCGACCCACTCATTCATTTTCCCTTCTTCCACGTTGCCTACGATATGATCGACTGCCGCGAGCCCAACAGGCCGCGCTGTGCGCGGGCTATAGCGTTCGGGATCGATCGGCTTGAAGCCTGGAGCGAAGACGCCACGATACCGGTCCCGATTCACAAAGGTATGCGTGGTGTCTCCGTAGGCGTGAATGGTGGCCGTTTCAAAAACGCCAAATTCGTCTTCGAGTGCCTCAGGAGGAGATACTGCTTTTGCCCCGCGTGTGACTGTTGTCTCAAAAGTAGCGGTCACATCGGGCACTTCCATGGCAATATCCATTACGCCATCGCCGTGAGTGATGAGCCGCTGACTTTCCGGGTGTTCTTTGCTCAAAGGAGAAGTGAGAACGAAGGTGATTTCGCCCTGGCGGAGCACATAACCTGCTTCGTGGCGGACTTTCGTTTCGAGCCCGGCATAAGCAACCACATCGAAGCCAAATGCGTTCCGGTAAAAGAACGCACTCTGACGGGCATTGCCCACAAAGAAGTGAACGTGATCGATCTTGCGTAGTGGGATGTCGTCTTTCATGGTAATCAAAACACCTCAATCCCCAAGCGCTTCACAAGCGATTCCAATTCCTTTCGCAGAAATGGCAACGATGGAGAGATGAAGAAATCGACCTGCATGTGCGAAGGGTCGTAGTCGGTGTTGATGACCGTCTCGGTTACGAATGGACGACGAGTGACGGCACTTGAAAAGAGTGAATGTGGGATTTCTCCCGTGCTCGACAAAATGCCGGCACCGAACACCTTGGTTTCTCCTTGCTCTTCGATCAAGCCGAACTCGATGCTGAACCAACTGAAGCGTTTGAGTGCCAGCACGTGATCGCCGCGAGGTGTAGTGGCGGCGGCTTTGCCAATGAGCGTCAACAGTTCGGCATAATCCTGGTTCATGAGCGGCGGCACATGTCCCAGGCAATCGTGAATCATGTCCGGCTCGGGAGTGAATTCGGGATGTGAGCCGTGGCGAATAAACTGTGTTACCGGGAAGCCTCGTTCCGCGATGTATTGGTAGAAAGTGCGGTAAGGCAAAGCTCCTTCCGCGGGCACCAGGTGCATGTTCGTTTCGCGTTTTAGCCGCTCACTTATTGAACGAAGTTGTGGGATTTCCTTTTCCGTTATTGCCAGATCGTGTTTGGCCCGGTTGTAGATTGAGCAGGCATATTTTTCGTGCAATTCGTGAAGCTTGGGGCTGACTTCACGCCAGATGCGGGTTTCTTCCGCGGTGTATTCGATGAGAGGTGGTCCCAGCTGCTCAAGTCGATGTTTTCGGCAGAGGGCGAACAGTTCTTTGCGCCTGGCGACGTAAATTTCGTCTCCAAGTCCAGGATGGCCTGGCTCAAGTTCGAGTTCCGTGGTGTCCGGAGGCGTTACCATCGCTTGGGGATCGATGCTAGCCCCATATTCAACCAATGTATTCGCATCCTTCATGGATTTGCTCCCTCGTCACGCTTATCTTGGAGAATGGCTGCGTGACGATGTAACTCACATCGACTATTCTATCGGCAATCCGGATTCCTGAAGAGTCAGGTCGAACCACTTTCCGGACAGCATCACCCATTTTCCCGTCAATCCCTCCCTTATTTGGGGCGTTAATGAAAGCCGCATATTTTGAGTCCACCGGAACACCAGAAGTAATTCGGGTTGGCGATTTGCCGATGCCTCAACCTAAAGCCGGCGAGGTGCTCGTCAAAGTGATGGCCGCATCGATTAGCCCCATTGATGTTTATGTTCGTGCGGGCGCGGTCAACATGCCCCGGCCGACACCCTGCATAACCGGCTCGGATCTTGCAGGAGTTGTTACTGCTGTAGGGGACGGCGTGCGGCAGTTCAAAAGCGGCGATCGAGTCTGGGGATCAAACCAGGGCCTCCTGGGGCGACAGGGCACATGCGCTCAATTTGCCAGCGTGAGGGAAGAATGGCTATACTCCATCCCCGACAATGACTCGTTCGAGCAGGCTGCTGCCCTGGCTCTAGTTGGTATTACAGCACACTTGGGGCTGTTCGAGTGTGCGAAGTTGAAAGCCGGTGAGACGGTTTTTGTGAATGGTGGAACGGGAGGGGTTGGCTCATCGGTGGTTCAAATGGCAAAGGCAGTAGGTGCCAGGGTGATAACAACTGCGGGGAGTGATGAGAAAGTCTCGCTGGCCCGAGAGATGGGTGCGGACCATGCATTTAATTACAAGAGCGAAGATTTTAACGCACATTTGAAAGGAGTGTTGGGGAGTGGGGGTATCCACGTCTGGTACGAGACTCAGCCACCGACGGACCTGGACAGGACCTTCGAACTAATGGCGCCGCGCGGGCGAATCGTGGTCATGGCGGGGAGACAGGCGCGGCCAACCTTTCCGAATGGTCCGTTTTACGTCAAGGGGTTGTCCATTCACGGCTTCGCCATGTTCAATTCGACACCTGATGAACAACGCGCTTGTGCGGAGGACATTAATGAATGGACCGCTGGCGGTAAGCTTAAAAGTCTGATCGGAAAGCGATTTTCACTGGAAGAAACCGCTCTGGCCCACCAGTTTCTAGAGGAAAACACTCTAAAAAAGGCGGGTACGTTGACTGGGAAGATCGTAATATTGCCAAATAGCTAAACACAAACGCGTATAATAGCCTAGCCTGGAATATACTCGAATGTTGTTCTTTATCCTGGTCTGATTAGTCTATTCATTGCATCGAGGTCCTGCCGGGGTGGCTTCATGGTCGCACGCGGGTTAGTCCTGGGCCTGATATCATTACAGCTCGTTTCTGCGGCACCAGTAACTTCAGCTGGTCAGCCCGTACGAGTGATCGTTGCCCAAGCTCATTCTCCCGACGCTACGTTCTCTGCCAGGCCGGCACAAGGCAACCAATTCCACACATTGACCGAGAACGAGAATCTCTTTGCAGGTGACCTGATCGTAGGCCTCCCGGGAGGGATGGTCACCTCGAAGAACGGAGCGGTGAATCTGAAGGCTCTTTCAGATTTCGATGGACGATCGCCGCTGCCTATTCTCGAGACTGCTTTCAGCTTGAACGAACCCAAAGATGCCGACTTCGATCTTGTGCTGGATCGTGGCCGCGTCGATCTCACGAACATCAAGAAAGAGGGCCCGGCCACTGTCCGCCTCAAATTCTGGGACCAGTCCTGGACAATCGGTCTCGAAGAGCCGAATACTCGCGTCGCAGTCGAGCTATGCGGTCGATGGTCCTCGGGAACGCGTTTTAAAGTCGCGGAGCGCGGTAGCGACGCGGCTAAACTTCCGGCTCCGGTGGCCACGCTCGTGCTGCTCGTTCTGAAGGGATCGGCGACTGTCAATCTTGCCGGTGTCACGCTGGCTTTGAAAGAACCGCCCGGCCCGGCAGAGCTTCGCTGGGATAGTTTGACTGGTGCCAGGCCTCAACCACTTAAACTGGAGAAGTTACCCGACTGGGGAGATCCGGAATCGAAGTTGAGCGAGAAGGGTAAACAGGTCGCTGCAGCGATTGAGAAGTTCCGCAGGGCACGTGCGACTGATCCCGCTAAGGCGATCGATAGCTTTCTCAATTCATCAGACCCAGTCGAACAGCGGATTGCACTCGTTTCACTGGGGGCACAGGACGAACTCCCAAAAATGGGGAAAGCCCTGAGTGAAGCGAAAAGTATGGAGGAATGGGACTTTGGGATAACAATTCTCCGGCATTGGCTGGGGCGCTCCAGGGGGCAAGACCAGAAATTGTATTCGACTCTTATGGAGTTGCGCGGTTACACTTCAGAAGAGGCGAGGACGATTGTCCAGATGCTATTCGGTTTCTCGGAGTCCGATATCAAGCAACCGGAGACCTATGAAGTCCTGATCGACTACGTCGTCCACGAAAAGCCGGGAATCCGGAATCTTGCGGTATGGCACTTGGTGCGTTTGTATCCGCCAGGAAAGTCCATTGCGTTTAAACCGAATGCCTCGAAGAGCGACTGCGAGCAAGTGCACGATGCCTGGAAAAAGCTGATACCAATGGGGAAAGTTCCTCCCGCGTTTGAGAAATGAATTGCGTCTGTTTGTCGAAACCGAGAGATCTTGTTTGAGGACGGATACCGGTAACCAGGTTGGATCCACAAGTTTGAATCTTTTTTGATTCTGGTATGAAAGTGAGGCTACCGATGCCCAGATTCTTTGCTCTAGTTGTAATCGCTGTGCTGGCGTTTGCATTCTCCCCAGGAATTGCCACGGCACAGTTCCGCGGAGTGTTCATGGGCCCATCGCCGCTGTACGTTTATCCAAGCGGCACTGGAGGATATGGTGTTGGCTTGAACTTTGGCATCACTGCACCAAGTCCTTATGGCCGCATCACATTACCGTACATTCAACCCTACGATTTGGGCTCGAGTAACGCCCCTCTTACAGCCTCCACTCCCTCTTATTCGAGTGGATCCGGCTATCTCACCGGCGGCAGTTACAGCAGCTACGACACACTCGGCATGCAGTTGGATATCGCCGCGGGCCAACGGGCAGCGGAAAATTTGCGGAAGAATCACACTGAGGCCAGGGACCTGATCGATGCACAATGGGCCTACGAAAAGCTCGGTGTTACCGGGAAAGCGGCCTTGAACAATGCACAGGAACAGACGGATGAGCTTCAAAAGGCACTCGGCACCAAGGACGAGGCGGAAATTGCATCCGGCGCGGCACTCAACCGGATCCTGGTGGCGATTGTGATTGCGGAAGGAAAGGGTGCGAAGGGAGTCGCGGCATTTCTACCGCCGCGGTTGCTCGATGATATTCGATTCAAGGGCGATAAAGGAGAAGCGGCTGCCGACCTTTTGAACCTGGTTCGCCAATCCGGCAAGCTTCCGTTCCCCAACAATTTCCCAGGCCCTTCGCTGGCGGAACTCGAGGCTACCCTCCAGGCCGATTTTACCGCCGCTATCACACCATTGCTCTCGGGAAAACCTGTCGATCCGGCGAAAGTGAAGAAGCTTGAAGCATCCTTGAAAAAACTGGAAGCCGCTTCGCCGCCTGTCATCAGAAGCCTGTCTTTTGATGATGCGATTGCGGCACGACGATTCTTGAATCATTTCAATTCGGCAATCAACGCCTTGAAGAGCTCCAATCTCACGGGACTTATTAATCCGAAGTGGGCAACCGAAGGCATCAGCGTGGCCGACCTGGGTAAACATATGACCAGGTTCAAGCTATTGTTTGCTAATGCACCTGCCGGGGGTGAAGGCTCCTACATTACCCTTCACAAGGCACTGGCAACGTACCTCTTTGTGCTCACACAGGTCAAGAAATAGCGACCGACTCAACGGTCTCACGCCCGCGGTTTTACCGCGGGCTTTTTTATGTGTGCTTCCTCTTTCGTATCCCATCAATCCGGAGCAATCGCTAAACCTTCCACTGGGCTTGCAAACAAGGGTGGTTAGTTGGATTTTGACGATTATCGGGAATGTGAACGATGCACCATCGTTGGCAAGTGAGATTGCCCTGCATATTAACCACTCTTTAAACACCAAAAAGAGATGCAGGGCATTGTTCCATTGCAAATCCCCGGCCAGGATTGCCGATTTGAAATTGTCCTCGACATAAGAGCAGTGATGCTCACAAGGGTTCATTCCCAAGGTCAAGCTCGCCAGCGATGCGAGCGATCCAGCCAAGGATGGTTTGGCGATGAGCCTGCAGACGTTGCGCGACGCCTTTGATGCTTGCGCCAATTGGGTCATCGGCATTAATTCACTGCTGGCACCCTACACCGATTGGTATTTCTCGCGTCTGCACGAGCTTCTGCCGGAACCCTTTTTCAACACTCAGGCTTTTCTGCTTTTCTTCGCACTCGTCTTTGCGCTGTACTGGCTGATACCGCGGCGTTGGCAGCTGACACGCATCTGGCTGTTGGTGGCGGCCAGCTTCCACTTCTATGCCGCCTGGAGCAGGGATCTGGCCTTCCTGGTCACGACCACGACGTTGGCCGACTACCTGTTCGGCCGCTTGATGGATGCCACAGAGCGCAAGAAGTTCCGTTTCGGCGTGGTGTCCGCCAGCATCGCAATGAACCTCGGTGTGTTGTGCTACTTCAAGTATCGCGGTTTCTTTTTGAACGAGTTGCACGATTCACTGGTCCGGCTCGGCTACGATCCGGGCTACGGCAAGTTGGATGTGGCGCGGATCATCGTTCCGTTTGGGATCAGCTTTTACACGTTTGAGGCGATTAGCTACGCGGTGGATGTCTATCGGCGGAAGATAGCCGCGGAGCGGAGCCTGCCGCGGTTTCTGTTATTCATCCTGTTCTTTCCGCACCTGGTATCGGGTCCGATTGTGCGGGCGGGGGACTTCCTGCGACAGAGCCGGCGGCCCAAGCGTTGGAACTGGATTCGCGCCCAAATTGGCGTTCAGCTTTTCCTGATGGGTGTATTAAAGAAGATGGCCATTGCCGATCGTATGGCAATCATTTGCGATCCCATCTTCAAGAATCCCAATGACTACAGCAGTGCCGCGTGTTGGATCGCTGTGCTGGCTTATTCGCTGCGAATCTACTGCGATTTCTCCGGCTACTCCGATATGGCCCTTGGGCTTGCACATCTATTCGGTTACAGGCTGACGAATAACTTTAACATGCCTTACAGTTCCCTCAATGTCTCGGAGTTCTGGCGAAGATGGCATATCTCGCTTTCGAGTTGGTTGCGCGATTACGTCTTCATCCCACTGGGCGGCAGCCGCAGTAGCCGCTGGCACAATTATCGGAACTTGATGATCACCATGCTGCTGGGCGGTCTCTGGCATGGAGCGGCCTGGGGATATGTTGCGTGGGGTTTCGCCCACGGCCTTATGCTCGTAATCCACAAGCAATTCCAGGAATTCTGCGCGAGGAGGGGACGACTCGACGCGGCATTTCGAACCCAGTTGGGTGTGTTGTTCAGTTTGCTCCTCACTTTTTTCTGCGTCAGCATGTGTTGGGTGCTTTTCCAACCGGAAATCGTCAAGGCATTGGTCTTGTATCAGAAACTGTTTTCTTTCAGCCTGGGAAAACCGTTACCGCTCAGTAATCACAGTTTCTGGTATACCGTGGCCTTCATTGCAGTCTGCCATCTTCTCGTGCGTTCAGGGGCGTGGAAACACATCTATCCTCAGCTCCCCGCTCCAGTCCTTGGAATTGGCTATGCTTTTTGTCTTTGTTTGGCGATGTTGCTGGCTCCGGCCACGGGATCGACCTTCATTTACTTTCAGTTCTGAGATTTCTTCTGCACTTCCGTAACTTGAGTAAAAATTAGTTTTTTTAGGTCCATTTAAGCTCCAGTCTGCGGCCATTCGGCGTCGATGTTCAATGCATTCAATCTGATGAATCGAACAGTTCCATTGAACTCATCATCAACACTGGATGCGATGCGGTGGGGATCGTATCAACACTTGCTCGGTTCTTGCACTTCGCACTGCCGGCATCGACATCCTACCCAAAAAACACTGCGGTTGACGGACGACGAAAAGCATTGGTCTCGTTGCTTGTCGGAGTGTTCGTTCTACTTCTTCTCCACCTTTCACTTGTCGTTGTTTGCGAATCCTCGCGTCTGCTGCGCGACCCACTTTATGCCGACAAGGAGCGTAAACTCCGGCGACTGGAGACGACGCTTCCCCCGGGCATCCCGGAGATCGTGTTTCTTGGAACTTCGCGGACGGGCAATGGCTTCGATGCCGGCCTGGCCCAGGCCCTCGCCTCGGCAAAACTCGGCTCTCCTGCTCTGGTGTTCAACTGGGGAATACCTGGGGCGGGACCGGTCACTCACCTCATCCACTTGAAGCGAATTCTGCAGGATGGACACCGTCCTTCCTTATTGTTGTTGGAAGTCCTGCCATCGAGCCTGGCTGTCAGCCCGGGCGGCTCCATTGAAAGCCGATTGTGCGAGG
>Ga0207031_10242_pt1 | contig 14745 bp, 18 predicted proteins | sample Alteio_BWMinCont_37_FD_153278 | JGI IMG/M metagenome (GOLD analysis project Ga0207031, IMG submission 153278) | Enriched cells from forest soil in Barre Woods Harvard Forest LTER site, Petersham, Massachusetts, United States -... | ecosystem: Environmental > Terrestrial > Soil > Temperate forest >... | reverse complement strand
ATGATCGAGGTAAAAGGAATAACCTGATGGACGCACACAAAATCGAGCGACAAGCGATAGCTCTGCACAGCCGCCTGGCTGAAAGTTTTTATAGCGGATATGAGTGGTCAGAGAGCTCGACGACACGGCCTCTGTCCTGGAGGCAGCTCTTCGCATATGGTCGAAAGAGACTGGATACTTACCTGTTTCCGGCTTTAGATAATGCGGGGAGGCAGGTGCTGGACGTCGGTTGCGGTACAGGACACTACATCAGCGAGCTGCGCGCCCGAGGTTTTCAAGTATGCGGTGTCGATGGGTCCAGGGACATGTTGAACGTGGCGCGGAGGAACAATTCGGGTGCAAACATCCTTGAGGCCAGGGTGCAACAATTGCCGTTTCCAGACGAGAGTTTCGATGCGGCAATTTGTATCGAAGTCCTGCGATATGTTCCGGACTGGACATCTTGCATTGGAGAAATAGCACGTGTCCTGAGGCCCGGAGGGCTGTGTTTAATAACCGTGAGCCCAAGACTCAGCCTGAACGGATATTGGCTTCTAAACTGGATCGATTCGATTGTTTCCATCCCGACTTTGCAGCATTTGAAGCAGTTCTTCACCAGCTCACGGCAACTACGAAGAGTGATTAGTGCGGCCGGGTTCGAGAGACCTATTATTCGAGGCCTTTATTTCGGTCCCAGTAGCTGGGTTGCGCGAATTGCGCCAAACTTCTTGCCCAGGTATCTGCGCTTCTGTGAACCCATGGACACGAGACTGGTGAGCAAAGCCTGGCTGAGCGACTTCTCCAACATGTGTTTGGTTAGTGCGCGCAAGCAACAGTAACTATTTTGTAGCGATGCTGTGGCGTACGTGATGCGGATGCCTGTCCGCAATCGGGAAGCCGAATCGGATTGCGAGCGGTAGTGGCTTGTAGTAGGCCGTATCGCGGCGTTTCAAAGTACGGGGAATGGACCATTCGCCAGAACTGCTGCGCAGCCATGTGCTCAGATCCAGATTCCTTTAGATGTGGGGACGCGAATGATTGGTCGATCGGACAAAATGCATGAGCCGAATTCTGGAACATTGGTTACTGACGTGTCGAAGCGCGTCAACAAACACAGCGACAATACTGCTGCTCCCAGAACTGCTTTCATGCAGAAAATGTCACCGGTTAAATTTATCTGAGGTTGCTGTTTGCGTCGTCGGCGGTCCTTGCGCCATACTTCTGAAATGTCTCTCTCATGTTCAAGGACTCCATTTCGTTTCTGTCCCTGGCCAGAGCAAAATGATCCAGGATCTTTCGTAAGAAGCTCATATTCTTTTCGAAATGTGATCCGAGCCCTTCCGGATGCAGATACAAGTGGTAGATTCTCCGGTGGCGCGCCGCGTGGGCCATTTCGTTGCGAATCCGTGCCAGGCGAAGCGGCTCCAGTCCGCGGAGCGGATTGGAATACATCCGCAGATACCTGCTGGAAGGCAAGTTCATCGGAAATCCACTGTCGATCTCCGCGGGATCGTACGTGTTGTGACCGGAAAGGTTGACATAGGAATCCGCAAGGCGGATCGCCCTTCTTAGCTGCGACTCACGATCTTTTCTCCTGGGCGCATAGGTCCAGCCCGCATTGTTCCCGCGATAGGTTTTTACGCCAAATTCCGCGCAGGTTTGGAGATAGTTCGGATTCACTTGATTGTACGGGAAGACGATGCTCTCGATTTTCAGCTCCAGACGTTTCGCCGCCTTAACAGCGGCACTCAGATCCGCTTGAAACGTGTCCAAGTCCTGTCCGTCTTCGAGGCAGTAATAGTGCGAGAACGTGTGGGTGCCGATCTCCTGATGCGGTGTGGAGCTGATCAACCGAATCAGCGACGGTGCGTAATGGTACGGATCGCGCGTTTCGTGCTGTCCTATGCGCTCCATTTCCTGGTATGGCGACAGTTGCCTCCGGGTGTACTGAGGTTTGATTGACGGTGCAGTTGAGAGCAGCTCGTTGCGTGATTCGCAAAATAGCATCCCCACGGTAGCCCAAGTGGCATGAATCTCGTACTCAACAAACAAGTTCAACAGCGCAGGAATGGCCGATCGAGCGGAAAGCAGCTTGGCCCGGAGCGGTTGATCTAGGCTGAAGATATCCCTCAGTCCCCAGTAGAGTTCAAAATCTAGTGAGATAATGAAGATGCCCTTGCGCGTTAGCTCGGCATTCTTGAGGATACGATCCATATTGTCCAACAAGGCTTGACGCAGCTTCCACCGCTGCGCTCGAACTCCACTACCGTGCCCTGCGGGCTGAGCCGAGCTTGAATCGCCTAGCGCATCACCAACTCGCCCGTACGCTCAAGTAGCATGGCGAGGATTTGGAGAGATTTGGTTGGGCACTCGCAAGCTGGTCCGGACCTTCCACAGCTCCCGCGACGGCCGATCGAATACGAATCCACTAGGCAGAGGTACAGCGGCGACGCTAGGGGAACCATGTGAGCCAAAGTATATCACAGCAAAAGATCCCGATTTTCTACAAATCTAACAGCCCGTGTCCGTGTCTAAACCGCAGCTCACACGAGAGGATCGGCATGCGCCACGGCGAGAGCAAACGCGAATGCGAGCAGAAAAAGCGCTTCATGTCTGAGCCGATTCGTCCGGGGACCCGGACGAACAGGCCCACCGTAGTTTTAGCGGGTTTACTGATAAAATTCAAGGTCATGCGGGTTCCAAACCCTCTGCCCACGGCGTATGGCCCGGAAAATGGATCTGCTTGAAACGGTAGCTGGTTTGTTTTCGTGGTCGTTGAGACTCAGGATAATGAACTAACGTGATGCCGAGAGTCCTGGATCCATTCCGGTTCGTCCTGATCGCTGTCGGCGGATGGATGAACCAGCATCAGCTTCAGATCATCGATTACCTTCGCGAGGAGAACCGGGTTTTACGCGAGCAACTGGGCGGGCGGCGAATGCGTTTCAACGACGGCCAGCGGCGTCGTTTGTCCGCCAAGGCCAAAGGGTTAGGACGAAGGCTTTTGGCAGAGTTCGCCACCATCGTCACTCCTGAGACGTTATTGGCCTGGCATCGGAAGCTGATCGCCATTAAATATGACGGAAGTGCGCAGCGCGGACCGGGGCGTCCGAGAACGGCCGTGGATCTCGAAGCCTTGGTGGTAAAACTGGCAGAAGAAAACCGGGATTGGGGCTATCGAAGAATTCAGGGTGCCTTGTCCAATCTCGGGCGCGAGATTGCTCGGAGCACGATCGCTGAGATTTTGGAGCGACACGGTATCGAGCCGGCCCCGGAGCGAAGCCGGAAGACGACTTGGAAAGAGTTTCTGAACCGGCATTGGGATTTGATCGTGGCCGCGGATTTCTTCACTATAGAAGTGTGGACCCGGCGAGGGCTGCAGCGATTCATGGTGCTGTTCTTTATCGACCTTGCGACACGACGGGTCGAAATTGCCGGAATCGCGTCTGCGGCGAATGCTTTGTGGATGAGTCAGATTGGCAGAAATCTTACGGATGCCGTCGACGGAATTCTGAATGGCAAGCGCTACTTGATCCATGATCGAGACCCCCTGTTCACGACCGAGTTCTTGAACATGCTCGCCGATGTAAATGTGGAGTCTGTGAGGTTGCCGCCGCGATCACCGAACCTGAATGCGCACGCCGAAAGATTCGTGCGGAGCATCAAGGAATCCTGTCTGGAGCGGATGATTCTATTTGGAGAGGAGTCGTTGCGGACGGCCATTTCCAACTTCGTCGCACATTATCACACCGAGCGCAATCACCAGGGGGTTGGCCAACCGGCTGATCATCCCAGAAACGGGGTATCTCACCAACTCAGGGCTAGTGCAGCGTCGTCAGCGTCTAGGCGGCATGCTGAACTACTACTATCGCTCCGCGGCCTGAGTTGGTGAAAGCCGGTCCGGCCCCCCGAAGCGATCACGTTGCCACAGATGCGCCCGCGCCCCCGTAGATTCTTTGCGAACTGAATCATTCGGACGAAAGACCGAGTTGCATTCTCTCCCCGCGCTGGTCCACAGCGCTCACTCAACTGTTACATTGGCCGAGGGAGACGAAGATTCGATTTTCCGGGCCTTACGGGAACGGCCACTAAACGCCCGGGACGTCCGAGGAAGAATTTAGCTGGCGAAGCAGTTGCCGCCGCTTCTGCTAATCCCGTTGAGAGAAAGAAACACCACATGCGAAGTGCTGCGGCGCGGAAGGCCCAGGCGCAACGAATGAAAGCGCATTGGGCGAAGCGAAAAAAGAATGCAAGTAAGTTGAGGTGAGCGGTCAGGTGCCCCTTGGTTGCGCGACTCAGAGAAATAGAACGGTACTTTTCCTAAGCAGACTCCGACTCTGCCTCAGCCGCCGCCTTGGGAATCACCTCGGTGTATGCGTTCTCGATGCAGATCTCGGCTTCCGTGTAAACTCCGCCACTCTGAAGCGCACGACAAGCCAGAACACGCGCTTCGCTTAAGGTACAGTGCTCCAATTCCGTCCATTCCCGACTTCCGTCCTGTCGGAGGAGACAAAGGTTTATGGCTCGTGGCTTCTCCATCATGATCGTGATTTCTCTCTGGGCAGTTAGATGCTGAATGTCACTGGAATATCTCCTGGTTTTTGGATCGCGATCCGACGGCTCTCATTTCATCTTGAAAGAATCGTCGAACGACGCGGCGATCTTTGTGGTCTTACCCGCCTCAAGCTTTACCGGCGCTGGTTTTCCAGGCTCTGTCGCATAGAAACCAAGAGACGATCCAGCGGGCGGTGGGCTTGCCGCGTCCCACTTTCCGCTCGGGTCATAGACCATGCTCACATACACCGGGTTCGCTTGTACATCGTCGAATTGAACGGACGCGGACTTCGAAGAGACACCTTGTAGTCCAATGGGCGGTGCACCCGCCTCCTCCGTTACAAAATTCGGGTTGTCCCAAAGCACGACATATACCTTGTGTGATTTGTCTACCGGGCCGGAGCCGGTGTAGCTCACTTGAACTTCCAGGTGGTTTGCGCTCTTGTCTTGTGCACGGGCTGTTAGAGCGGACACTAAGACGGTCCCGGAATGTAAGAAAGTGCGTCTGTCCATTTCCATCCTCCTATCCCTATCGTTATAGAGCTTGAGCATATCATGCAGATCACCAAAGGCCGCTGCGAATCAATCTCGCTCGCACAGGCCGTACTCCCGTTGACTTTCTGCCGCAAAAGACTCGATGATACCCGCATGGATGCGAGGCACCTATCAACTCTGACTATTTGTTGTGTTGCCTTAGTGATTACTGCCGCGTGCAGCCAATCGAATAATTTGCTGCTCGGGCAAGTCCAGGCAACGATGGGCACTCATAAGGTCGTCGTGACGGACTGCTATCGAACCAGCGTTCCTTCTCCGCAGAAGTCAGGAGATGACTACCGCTTTACTCCCTGCCGTGATGCGGACGTGTTGATCCACGCCGAAACGCTGTCTGTCAATGGGCAGTCGTACGGTCATTTGAATCCGAGCGACTCCGTCCTGGTTGATCACGGCGTTGTCTCCGTAAATCGCTATCAAGCCCGTAATGTTCCTGGGAAATAATCCGTGCAAACCACGCGCCGTCTTTAGGCCCTCGGCCTACATCATTCGGCGAAGAATCGTTCAAGGAATGATACGGCTTGACGTTGCTATTCAAGGGCAATAATAATCGCTCCAGCCACGATCAGTAGACCACCCGTCCCTTTCGCCACGGTAAGCCTTTCCCCGAGGAACAAGGCTGCGAACAGAATTACGAGAGCCACGCTCAACTTATCGATAGGCGCAACGCGTGACGCTGGGCCGACCTGCAAGGCATGAAAATAGCAGAGCCACGAAAGACCCGTAGCGAGTCCGGAGAGGATCAGGAGCAGCCACGTCTTCTTTGAGAATGCCTGGAAGCTAGTCGGCTGGCGGGCAATGTAGGCGAGGAGCCATGTAAACACAACCACGACGGATGTCCGCACAGCAGTGGCGACGTTCGCGTCAACGCCCTTAACGCCAAGTTTCGCCAAGATCGCGGTTGCAGCGGCAAAGAGAGCGGAGAGCAGAGACCATGTGAGCCAAGTCATCGCTCTGAAAGTATCATGCGCGAGCAGCGGGCCGGGCAGTGGACTACTCTTCTCTAAATCGTGGATGGCGTCTCCTGATTATGTTTCGGAAGGGTATTAATCTATTCGCTTATAGGTCTCCTTCAGCGGCGTTCCCAGGAGATCGCCGGTCTGGGTCAGTGTGTCGCCGTCTACTTTAACGGTGAACACCACATCGGTGCCTACGAGACTCTCGCCACCACTCACGTCGATGAAATCGATATGCTCCTTATAAGTGTTTCCGTTCAAAGTGTAACTACCTGACCCGGCTCCGGTGGTTTTCATTTTGCTTTTGTCGTACGAAATCCACATAAAGTGTTTGGCGGAGATCATCTTGATCTCTGTGTTGTTGCCGAGTGAATCTTGACCTCCGACTTGACCTGAAACAAGTTGCCACGTTCCAATGATGCGATTTGTAGCCTGCGCAGCGGAAGTCCTCGATTGAGTCCAGACGATTGTCGCGATCACGAGAGCGGCTGTGCCGATGACTGTGAGTAGACGTTTCATTGTTGTCTCCTAAACTGAAATTTCCCTTTTGGCTTTCGGGTTTCCAACAATTCTACATCCCTACCAGTCGCTCCGGCGGATTCATTACGTCAGGTCCGTAACTGTGAGAGAAGTTTTAAAAACATTTTGAAAGCCGCGACCAACACTAAGCGCAAATGCGCTTTTGGGGCGAAGTCGGGGCCAGTCAGCTTCAAGGGGCCCTTCGAACGTCGGCAAATCGCAGGAACCTTCTCCCTGTGGACTCACGACACGCCCGCCCAATTCAAACGTGGCCACGCTGTATTAGTGGCGCGGTTTCGATAGCCGTAGCGATAGCATAGCGACAGTAGCGCGCATAGCCCGATAGCGACGCCATCAGGAAGCTACTATTTTTTGCCGTCCGTTTCGGGAAGTTTTGATGCGGCTCATCACGCAAAACCTTTTTGGGCTACGAGTGGAAATCAGGCGCCTCTGCTCCGGATGCCGGCGACTCCGATATGCGCCGAGAAATTGATTCGATTGCTCGCAGTGGCCAGTATTCGCCCTTACCAGATGCCCAACTCGGATTGGTGAAGAATGCTAGCGCGACAACTGCCACGCGGATTATTCGCAATAATACAGCGTACTCGCTACACGTACTCATGAGTGGTCCCGTCGATCGCAAGATTGACCTTCCGTCGGGAGGATCTACATCAATTGCAATCCCGCCAGGACTTATCGTTGTAGCGGCTCGTGTAGATTCAAGCAGCGTGCGCCCGTTCTACGGCGTGCAAGTTCTGGAAGTTGGCACCGAATACACGTCCCAATTTTACGTTTCAGTAAGGCGTTGGGACCATGGTCACAGCGATTAAGACCCAGCTGCGCGACGTGATAAAGCCGGCGGACTTACGCGCAGGAAAGCCGGGGACGGAACGAACGCACCCGGAGACGAAACCATTCCCTTGCCTTCCTGTTTGCGCGACAATGAAGCTATGAGGCTAGACACGGCTATACGACAGCCATAGCGCCAGGCACGCTTCTTGGCTGCGTTTGCAGCCTGTGGAAGCATTGAGCGTGCCTCCCGCTCGGCCAGGGTACACCGCCAGACTCACTACTTCTGGATGCGAGAAGATTCGACCTATCCGCGACGGTTCAAGAACGCCGAAGTCCAGGCTGCTCGATCACTAGAGGACGAAGCAGTACGGCGCGCTCGCGAAGGAATCCGCAAGTCGGTGTTGCACAGGGGGAAACAGGTCTACGTTCAGGGAGAGCCGCTGTTCACCACCGAGTACTCCGATTCCCTGTTGATCTTCCTGCTCAAGGCCTACAATCCTGACCGCTTCCGTGAACGGATCGAGCAGACGATTCTGCTGGACATCGACCCGGACAAGCTGACGCCGGCCCAGCGAGACGTCATAGCGCAACATTTGATAAAGGAGGCATTCGCGGACCATCCGCAATTGGTGGCTGAAGCCAGGCGGCGGATCGAGGCCGGGGAGGCGTCACAGTGGAAGCGATGTACGAATACGCCGCGGAGCGTGCGGGGGTATCTCAGGATTTGCGAGGGGCAATCGCCGAGCCAGCGGGAGGTCGGGAGCCATGAGCACGCGTATAGTTTGGAGTGCGGCAAGATCGTACGTTCGACCCGTTTGAGCATAATGCTCAAAGGCTCCAGCGAGGTCGCCGTGGCCACTCAAACACTTAGTCATTTTTCAGTGCCGATGATTTTGAGCAAAGTGGAGCACTTTGTCCGAAAGCCATAGGATACGCACGCGTTTCAACTGACAAGCAAGCCGATCGGGGTGTTTCCCTTGATGCCCAGATAGAGAAGATCCGCGCGATGGTGGTGGTACACGGGCGCTGAACTCGCGGACATCATTGTGGAAGGCTGGCCCGTTCAAGAATCGGGTAACAAGATGAGCTTTCACAGAGGTTCACGTCGTATGAACGGCCTTGGGCGACCGAAAACCGGAAATCACGACCTGACAGCATCCGCCTTCCACAGCTAGAGCGTTAATCATGAACCTGACGTGACGTAGCGTCACAACGATCTTCAAGAAAATTCTTCCGCAGGCATTCTCCGAGCTGCCGGCAACACAGACGAATTTCCGCCCGGTGGCGATTCCCAGGAGCCCGTAACGAACGACAACGTCCTTTATCATTCACTACTTGGGTTGGCAAGCGTCGCTTCCCGCCTACTTCTTAGCCGGGCGCGGCATCGGCGTCACCCCGGCCTGCTCCTCCGCCGTGTACGGCGCTCCATAATACGGGAAATCCTTGCGAATGCGCCCGCGGTCGGGAGCAAGTCCATCGACAATTGGCGTGTTGGCCACCAGCGTCAACATCACATCCAGCACATCGTCGCCGAGTGTGCGTCCATTGAAGCTGGCCACCTCAAATGCGGCGGACGTTCCAAGCTCGTATGGCAACGTGTTGGGACAAAGCCGTCGAGCGATCAGCTTCCCGTATTCACCCGGGTCCGCCGCCGAATCGGCATAGGTCGTCATCTTCTCCGCAAAATCCGCGATCGACTTCCCGAAGCGCTCTAGGTCTTCAGACGGAACCGACGCATTGAATTGTTCTTTCACCTCTTGATCGCTCGGGTCGTTCAGGAAGAGATGTGTAACCATAGGCAGGCCCCAACGCGAAACTTGTACCTCCGGCGCATGGCCAAAGAGGGAGATCGTCGCCCATGCGTTGATTTTTCCCTTCCCAATCAGTTCGCTCGGCACCTCCAGCACAATCGCAGTAACATTCCGCCTCGCAAAGGGATTCTGCTGATGCAGAAAGGCGTCCCCATCGTAGCGCTGGTCCTTATAAAAAGCAGTGATAAATTTGCCGAATCCAGCATTTGCCGCAAATAGGTCTGGAGCAATCCCAACATACGCACGAAGACCCGAATTAGTCGCGACCGAACCGGTTTCACCCTCAACCAGACTCTCTCCGGCGTCACCACGAAGCGCATCGTCACCCGTCGCCTTCCGCACCACAAACGGCTGAATGTGAGTATGCTCACTGCCATCTCCGTGCCGTGGTTCACCAAACCCGAACTTGAAAGTAACCTCTTCCCTCGCATCTCCGTTCAGGTCGAACCGGAACGCGTAGAGCCCTTCTGGATGAAGCGTATCCGGAGCCGATAATGCCACATCCGGATTCACGGTCATCGCCATCACCGTCTTGCCCGAGGGGCCGTCAAATAAATAAAAGTCGCAGAGATTGAGGCTCGGATCTTCCCTCGCCAGTTTTGTATCGAAATGATGAGACATGATCGGTCCTTTTTCAAAGCTGTTTACGCGGATTTGGAGCTCGCCGTGTCATGGTCGTCCGCCCGCCCGAACGCAGGGAGGTACTTGCCGAAGTTCAATTCGAAGTCGCTCGGAATACCATAACCGATACCACGGAGCTTGGGTCGGCGCGCCTGCGCATCCGGCAAGGCCAGCAGTGGGAAGATCATGTCGTTGCTCGACTGAAGCTCGGCAGCTGTCGGCATCCCGAACCGATTGACCTGGGCCTTCGCCGCTCCTAGCGTTTCACGGTCGAACGAAGCCAGACGCCGGACGAGCGCATCGACGAACGAGTCGAGGTTGGCATCATCCAGCGTGCGATTCACCCAGCCATAGCGCTCGGCGATATCAGCATCGAAATCATCGCCGCTGAGCACGATCTCAAGTGCTCGCGAGCGGCCGACCAAACGCGGCAGCCATTCCAGCGCTCCGCCACCCGGGACCAGTCCGACGCCGACCTCGGGTTGGCCGAATAGGGCGCTTTGCCGGCTGGCGAAGCGCATGTCGCAAGCCAGCACGAACTCGTTACCGATGCCGCGCGTGCGGCCGCGTATCTTGGCGATGCTCACGACTGGCGTGGACGAGAGACGCAGCACAAAATCGCGCCAAAGGCCCAGCACCTCTGGCCGTTCCGCTGCCTTGGCTACGTCGAGATGGGCGATGAAAAAATCGGGATTCGCCGACTGGAACACTATTACCTTCACGGACGGATCCGCCTCGAGGCCGGTCATGAGCGCTCCCAATTCGATGATCGTTGTGGGAACAAATATGTTGATCGGCGGGTTGCTGAAGGTGATCGTCCACACGCCCGCACAGGTGCGGTCGATGTTGAACTGCGAAGTTTCAGGCATTGCGAATTTGCTCCTCTCTTGTGAAGAACCCTACCGCAGCGATCGGAAGCCCGCGCGAAGCTCTTCAGAAAAGAGTTTCGGCTGTTCCCAGGCCGCAAAGTGGCCGCCCTTGGGGAGCTTGTTGTAATGGATCAGTTTGGGGTACGCCCGCTCCGCCCAACTGCGCGGGCACAGATCGATCTCGTCCGGAAAGGAACTTACTGCAACCGGGATGGAAACGCCTTTGACACTGAAGTACCCGAACTTATTTTCCCAGTAGAGGCGGGCTCCGGAAATCGCCGTATTCGTCAACCAAGCGATCGTAACGTTGTCGAGGACATCGTCCCGGGTTAGGCCCGCAGTTTCTCCGGCAAAGACACGTGAGATCAGCGCGTAGCTCCACGCATCGTGGTCCAGAAAATAGGCGGCTAGGCCAACGGGGGAATCCGCAATTCCGTACAACGTCTGCGGTCGCAACCCCATCTGGTAGCCGTAGGCGACACCTTTGCTGTAGACGAATTGTAGCCGCTCGAAAGCGAGTTTTTCCTCAGGTGAGAGACCATCTGGCATTGGAGCACCGGTGAATGCCGCCTTGTCAATTTCAGGCGGAACCGCGCCAGGCATGTTGATGTGAATGCCGAGCAGTTCGGAAGGCGCTTGCACGCCCATCAGCTCCGTGATGACCGCACCCCAATCACCGCCCTGCGCGACGAATTTGGTGTATCCCAGGCGCTTCATCAGCACGATCCAAGCACGCGCGATATGGGCGGGATCCCATCCGGTCGTGGTCGGTCTGCCGGAAAAACCGTAGCCGGGCATCGACGGAATCACGACATCGAACGCGTCGGAAGGTTTCCCGCCGTGCGCGGTTGGATTGGTCAGCGGATCGATGATCTTCATCTGTTCGATAATCGAGCCGGGCCATCCGTGCGTAACGATCAGCGGCAAAGCATTTTCGTGTTTTGAACGGACGTGAATGAAGTGAATGTCCAGCCCGTCGATCTCGGTGATGAACTGCGGCAGGGTGTTCATTTTCGCCTCGATCTTGCGCCAGTCATACTCTGTCGCCCAATAGCGCGCCAGCGCCTGGATCGTCGCGAGTTGCACTCCCTGTGTGGCATCTGCAACGGTCTCCCGTTCAGGCCATTTCGTGGCGAGGATGCGCCTTCTCAAATCAGTGAGTTCCGCTTTCGGAACGTTCACGTGAAACGGGCGGAGGGCGTTCTTGTCAGGGGCCTGCTGCGTGCCTCGTTGTGTGGCCGTGGTCTGTGCCATCGTGTCTTTTCTCCTTTGAAGTTGATTTCCGGAAAGTCCACATAAAACGGCAGAAGTGCCGTCTCCTTATTGTCCGGCCTGCGTGACAGGCCTAACTGTCGGCGATCCAACTGCCATGGAACCCCAGTGGAACGCGGACCGGAACTGAATGCCCGCAACCGGTTTGCGCGCGAAATCCTGCGCTGCAAGAGTCACCAAATCCGTTTCCACACCAGATCCGCGACCGTTTGCGCCATATTTCCTCCCGTCGTTTGGGGAAGAAGTCCATGGTTAGATCGATGGCGACGCCAAGCGTTTCGTTCAAATTGTCGGCAGCCAGCTCGCGGCACGCAAGGCCATTAGGTAAGCCACGCGACAGACAAGTGGCCAAAATCTCTCGCCGCTCGCCAACCCTAGAAGTGAATGATAAAGGACGTTATCACCTGTACTCTGGAAACGGACGGTCGGACTTCGAGATCAATAGAATCCTGAGACCACATGCACCCATTTAGATATTTCACGCAAATCGTCAGAGCCTGATGGGCGATTCATGATCTCATCCAGAAAATGCCGGGCATCGAGGCGTCGCTTGTGCTCGTCAAAGTCTGTGTAGGTGATTTGCCCCCGGTAATCTTTAATATATTGGCGAAGGAAATCTGCGCTTTGGTCGATGCTGTTGGTGTCGCGGGGGTCGAAGGAGCAGAAAGTGAAGGATGGCTGGATACTTTCGTCGCTCTCTTGCGCCCCGTACAAGGTCCAGGCTGTAGCGCGAAGTTCGAAATCGGACACATACCTCTTCACTTGGAGCGTGGATTCGACTACCAGCACGTAGCGGGGGACGTGCAGGGACGACCCCACAAAGTCCCTCAGATCGTTTTCCAAATGCGATCCTCGGGCAAGAAGCACTAGTTCGGCGGGATCAAAGGGAAGCTCGGCGACTCGTCCGGTGACGTCTACTTCGAGCCCTTGCGATCGACTGAGAGGCTCCTGAATTGCGAGGTACACGTCGTCCAACATCGCGATGGGAATTCCCGCATCGCAGATGCCCGAGCTGGTTGCGCACACTAATCGATATCGGCCCGCGTCCCCTTTGTGTGACAGAAATCGATTCGTTCCAACACCGCCCGATACCATTAGGTATTTTCCACGAGGGCTATAGACTGTACGCGCTGTCGACCCTGGGACGCAATAACCCGTAGCAGCATTCCGCATGTGTTGGCCCTCGTCGGTCCACCAGACACCGGGCGCGCGGGGGACCCACTCGGTCAACTGGAATCCCGGCAGCTTCACCACATCGCCAAGTTGCAGGGGTGTGACGCTATCACGCGCGATGAGGTCCCGCCAGTAATCCTGTTCCTGAGCGTACTCTCGCACACCTCGATTGGCAGCGAGATACTTCAGCGAGCCATAACGGGTAAGATTCAAGTGCGACCAGAAGCCTGCCACAACAGGCCCGACAACCGCCTGGACCAACTCTTTCACCATGGTGCCTCTGCAGGAAGTGTATCCCAATCGGTTGTGTCGTCAAATCCATGAGGATAAAAGAAGGGTAATGCTCCATCCCTGAGTTCCTCAGTAATTCGCGCTAAAAAAGGAGCCCGGCGCAACAGATTAAAGCACGACCTTGAGCCGGTATCCCAATGGAAGCTACTGGGAGTGGAGATGTTGTCTGTTTCGTGTATGTTCTCCCTTGACGCGGTTCGGAAACCAAGGGCCATTAATCGTGACAAACGCCGTCCATGTAACGACGTGGGGCTAGTTGGCGTCCGGGTCGAAATGAGCCAAGCCAGTTTCGTTCCTCACATTTCGTGGTTCCGGTGTGATGAGGAAGCGAAACCTCGTGGGTAGTGGAACTCTGTCTCTATCGGGCCGCCGACTATCCGGAGTCGTTAACCAACTTAGAAAGACGAACCAGAGACGAAGAGAACTGACAGTAATATGATGTGGAAGCTGCCTCGACTTGGCGACCCAACTCTGGACGGCTCAAAATAGAGAGACGGACAGAGACGGAAGTTCTTAAAAACAATAGGGCCGCCGCGGCGCATCGAGCAGTCAACAAACGGCATACAAACTAGTGGAAGGAAAAGTGTTGGCTCCCCGAGAGCGACATTACAAGAAATAGAAATGGGTGTGCGCCAAGAGAGAGTCTGTAAGCCATTGGTTTAGAAACCACCTCGGTAAAATCGATGATGCCGAAACAGGCCATTCTGCGAGCGGACGATTCTCTGTTTCGATGTACTGCTTGGGCTGCCAAGCGATACATCTCAAAATGCGTTCTACTCTGGCAGGATGAATCGGCTCGCGAACTCGGTGTCTAAAAGATCGCGGCTTCGAATTTACGCCTTCGGCCACGCTCATGGGAAGCGAACCGCCCCGAAGGGCGGTGGGATTACGCCTAGCTTAGCGAGAGGCTGCAGCTAAGCCAGCGCCGCCGCGACGGCGTTCACCAGGGTGTCCTCTCCGTCATCGGAGCCCAACTCCCAAATCATGACGCCGCCGAGCCCGTTGGAGATGGCATAGTTCGTCTTCGCAGCCAGTGACTCCGGATCCTCATAGCTGATCATGATCCCGGTGTTGGCGTCATACAGCCAGGGGACCTGCGCCTCTTTGTCAAAACTACGCGTGGAGCTGACCAGGTAATTGTCCTCGATGTCCTGGTAGCCGAAACTGCCGGTTGGCGCCCCTGCCTTATCCCAGGTTCCCTGCGCTGGGCCGGTGGCGTCCTGATAGAGACCATTATTCGTCGGCCCGACCCCCTGCCAGCCGGTGCCGACGAACCTCACGCCGAGGACGATCTTCCCGGCCGGCACGCCTCCCGTCAGATAGCTCTGGACCGCCGCGTCCACGTTGAGATCTCCT
>Ga0207031_10241_pt1 | contig 14759 bp, 9 predicted proteins | sample Alteio_BWMinCont_37_FD_153278 | JGI IMG/M metagenome (GOLD analysis project Ga0207031, IMG submission 153278) | Enriched cells from forest soil in Barre Woods Harvard Forest LTER site, Petersham, Massachusetts, United States -... | ecosystem: Environmental > Terrestrial > Soil > Temperate forest >... | reverse complement strand
TGAAAGGTTCAGCGCGAACAATTCTGGAGTCGAATCTTTTGGGAGCAACCTGCGCCCGCGTTTGCCCGGTGCAGGAATTGTGCGAAGGCGCATGCGTGTTGGGTGCGGAACATAAACCCATTGCCATTGGGAGGTTGCAGCGCTACGCGATGGATTATGTTTACGGCAAAGGCCTGGACATCTTTTTGACCGCGAAGACGACCGGTAAAAAAATTGGCGTGGTTGGCGCTGGCCCCGCGGGCCTTTCCTGTGCCGGAGAACTTGCGAAAAAAGGGCATGATGTGACCTTGTTTGAGAAACGCGACCTCGCCGGGGGCCTTTCCACCTTTGGAATTATTGGCTTGCGCGAGCCGGTGGGAATTTCTCTGGCCGAAGTGGAGATGATTCGGCGCCTGGGAGTGCGGATTGAGACGCAACGGGAAATCGGCAAGGACCTGGCGCTTGCTGAGTTGCAGGCAAAGTTTGACGCGATTTTCCTGAGCCTCGGGTTGGGCGCGACGCCAAACCTGGGAATCCCAGGCGAAGAGCAAGTGATCGACGGGCTCGAATATATCGAACAGAGCAAGCTGAACGGCCACAATCTGAAAATCGGACGGAATGTGGTGGTTATCGGAGCAGGGAATACAGCAATCGACTGCGCCACGATTGCCAAACGATGCGGCGCCGAAGACGTTACGATGCTGTATCGCCGGACCGCCGGCGAGATGACGGCCTATCCGCACGAATATGATTTCATCAAGAAAGAAGGCGTGCGGTTTGAATTTCTGGCGCAACCGGTGCGGATCCTTACGGAAAAGGGAAGTGTGGAAGCTGTTGAGTGCGTGCGCATGAGTTTAGGGCCGAAAGACGCGTCAGGTCGCCCCGCGCCGCGGCCGGTGGAAGGTTCGCACTTCGTGATTGCGGCCGATCAGGTTGTGAAAGCGATTGGACAAGAAAAAGCCTCGCTGGCAGCCCGCCTGAATTTGAAAACTCTAAAAGGATACATCGATGTGAATGAGGATTTTCAGACGAGCCTGCCGGGTGTATATGCGGGCGGTGATTGCATCCGCGCGCGCGGAGCGGCTTCCACGGTGATGGCCGTTCAAGATGGCAAGTTGGCGGCGCGGGCGATCCACGAAAGGCTGGTGGGGAATGGCTGATCTGCGGACTAATTTTGCGGGGATTCGGTCGCCAAATCCGTTTTGGCTGGCATCGGCGCCGCCATCGAATTCGGGCGCGCAGGTGCATCGCGCGTTTGAAGCCGGCTGGGGCGGAGCCGTATGGAAAACAATTGGCGCGCCGGTGCTGAATGTTTCCAATCGTTATGGCGCCTGGCATTTTGGCGGGCAAAAGATGCTGGCGATCAATAACGTGGAGCTGATTTCCGACCGCCCTTTGGAAGTGAACCTGCGCGAAATCGCGGAAGTGAAGCGGGCGTGGCCGGATCGCGCGGTGATCGTGTCGGCGATGGTGGAATCGAAGCCGGAAGTCTGGCACGACATCGTCAAGAAGATTCAAGATACCGGGGCCGATGGCATCGAACTGAATTATGGCTGCCCGCACGGGATGAGCGAACGCGGGATGGGCAGCGCGGTCGGTCAGGTGCCGGAATATTGCGAGCAGATCACCGGCTGGGTGATGCAAGTGGCGAAAATTCCGGTGATCGTGAAGCTGACTCCCAACATTTCGAATATTGTGATGCCCGCCCGCGCGGCGGTGGCCGCGGGGGCGGACGCGTTATCGCTGATCAATACGATTAATTCAATTATCGGAGTGGATCTGGATTCGTTTGAAATAGTTCCCAACATCGGAGGGAAGGGTGGGCACGGAGGATATGCCGGGCCGGCAGTGAAGCCGGTTGCGCTGAACATGCTGTCGGCGCTCGGGACGGACGCGGTGGTGGCGGAATCGAAGCTGCCAATTTCGGGGATGGGCGGGATCTCCTGCTGGTCGGATGCCGCGGAATTTCTTCTCCTTGGTGCAAGCAGCCTGCAGGTTTGCACAGCAGTGATGCATTACGGATTCCGCATCATCGAAGACCTGTGTGATGGGCTCTCCAACTGGATGGATGAAAAAGGATTCAAAAGGATTTCCGACGTAGTCGGCCATAGCGTTCACCGGGTCTCGGACTTCAAGAATTTTGACTTGTCGTTCAAGGCGATAGCGAGGATAGACCAGCAGAAATGCATCCGCTGCAACCTTTGCTATGTGGCATGCAACGATACGGCGCACCAGTGCATTGACCTGGTGGCAAAGGATGGAAGCATCGTGCCGCCGGGCAGCTACGATGTCCGTTCGAATGGGAGAGAAGAGGCTGTCCATACGCGTCCGAGTGTCCTCGTTCGCGAAGAGGATTGCGTCGGTTGCCGCTTGTGCTTCAATGTTTGTCCAGTGGACAGCTGCATCCGCATGGTGGAGGAGCCGTCGGGGCGCCCGTCCGTGACCTGGGATGAAATCACCCAGAAACAGCCCGAGGTCACCGAAGACTGGGAGAAAATGAAAGCGTACCGGGAAAAGATGGGCATCCACATTCACTGAGAGTGGGGGAGTCTCCGATGGCTTTGCTGATCAAGAACGGCGAAATCGTCATGGTCGGGGCTCGGGAGCGCGCCGACATTTTTGTGGAGGACGAGACGATTAGCCGCATCGGAAGGAATCTGGAGGTGCCTCCTGGCACGGAAACGATCGATGCCAGCGGCAAGCTGGTTTTTCCCGGCTTTATTGATCCGCACGTACACATCTACTTGCCGTTCATGGCGACATTCGCAAAGGATACCCACGAAACGGGGAGCATCGCGGCCTTGATCGGCGGAACCACGACCTATATTGAGATGTGCTGCCCCAATCGCAACGATGATGCGTTGCAAGGCTACGAACTTTGGAAGTCCAAGGCGGAAGGGAAGAGCGCTTGCGATTATGCCTTTCACATGTCGGTCACCAAATTTGTGAAGGAAACACCGGGTCAATTGCGCCAGGTGGTGGCCGATGGGACCGCCTCTTTCAAGATTTTCCTTGCGTACAAGAATTTCTTTGGCGTGGACGATGCGGAGATGTACCAGACGCTGCGGTTGGCACGGCAACTGGGTGTCATTGTCACTGCCCACTGTGAAAACGCCGAGCTTGTGGCCCAATTGCAGCAGAAATTGCTGAGTGAAGGGAAAACCGGGCCGGAGTGGCACGAGCCAAGCCGGCCAGAATCCGTGGAGGCGGAGGGAACCGGGCGATTTGCGGCTTTTCTGGAGAACACCAGGGCCACGGGCTACGTGGTGCATTTGTCCTGCGAGCCAGCGCTGAAGGCGGCATTGGGAGCGAAGGAACGCGGCGTGAAACTTTACATCGAGTCGGTTCTGCCACATTTCCTTCTGGACAAGACTTGCGCCGAGAAGCCCGGCGTGGAAGGCATGAAGCATGTCATGTCTCCGCCGTTACGAGCAAAGAAGAACTTGGGAGTACTGTGGAGCGCGCTGGATCGCGGCTTGATTGATACCGTCGGCACGGATCATTGCCCTTTCGACGCGGAACAAAAGCTTCTGGGGAAGGATGCGTTCACCAATATTCCCAATGGCATTCCCGGCATCGAAGATCGCATCAATTTGCTCTACACCTACGGGGTGAAACGCGGGCGGCTGGAGATCGAACGATTCGTGGACGCCGCGAGCACACGGCCGGCGAAGCTATTTGGGCTGTTCCCGCGCAAGGGAACGATTGCCATCGGCAGCGACGCGGACCTGGTGATCTACGATCTCGATTATCACGGTGTGATTTCCGCAACAAAACACCACGTCAATAACGATTACAGCGGATTCGAAGGGATGGTAATTGAGGGGCGGCCCGCCGTCGTAACAGTGCGGGGCAAGGTCCAGGTGAAAGACGGAAAATTCGTGGGCGAACGGGGCCGCGGGCGTATGCTGAAACGGGAGCCGAGCTACTTCTGAGCGAGGCGCATCATGAGCCTGAATCCCAAACGAACTGTCGGCGAACTGAAAGAGCTTCGCGAGCTCACCGCCGATGAAAACGGCGCGCAGCGAGTGGCGTGGACCGACGTGTGGCAGAAAGCGCGAAAGTGGTTCACGACAAAACTCGTGGGGCTGCCAATCGAGCACCACTACGACGCCGCAGGAAATAATTGGGTGACTCTGCGAGGTGCGTCCGAAAAAACTTTGCTCATCGGCGGACATCTGGATTCGGTGCCGAACGGCGGCTGGCTTGATGGCAGCCTGAATGTGCTTGCCGGGCTCGAAGTGTTGCGACGATTCATAGGGGAGTTTAAAGGCAAGCCGCCAGTCACGATTCGGCTGGTGGACTGGGCGGACGAAGAAGGCGCGCGGTTCGGACGCAGCTTGTTGGGTTCATCCGCTTTTGCCGGAACGCATAGTATTGCCGCCGACCGGGTGCGAACGGACAAGGATGGCGTCACGATGGAAGACGCTTTGCGGCGTTGTGGCGTCCACATGGATCATTTTTCCGAGGCCGGAAAAGAGCGCGCCAAAGCCGCGGCATACATTGAATTACACATTGAGCAGGGGCCAGTCCTCGAAAAAATGGGCCTGCCGTTGGGCGTGGTTCTGGGCACCAAAGGAGTCGAGCGTCACGCAATTACGTTTCATGGGCAAGAAGCGCATTCTGGCGCCACACCGATGAAACAACGAAAAGATGCCCTGGCTGCTGCCGCGAAGCTGGCCCTGGAAATCCGGAATATTGCAGGCAAACATTCGGACGCGGTCTGCACGATGGGAAGCCTGAAAACGTATCCAGGAATTGTCACCGCGGTTGTTGGGCGCTGCGAAGCAACTCTTGACCAGCGTGATCTGGACGCCAAAGTGCTCGCGCAGATGTATCGGGAAGCGCAAGAGGCCAGCAAGCGATTTGCGAGCGAGGAAAGTTGCACGGTGGAATGGTCGCGAATCTGGAATATCGAGCCGATCCCCTTTCATCCTCAACTGGTCGAGCTTTGTGAGCAGTCCGTCCGTGAGATTTCCGGCGGCTCTCACCGGCTTCCCTCTGGCCCTTTGCACGACGCGGCGGAGGTCTCGCGCGCAGGCATTCCAACGGTTATGATGTTTGTGCAATCTTTGCGCGGCATCAGCCATAACAAGATTGAGGACACCCGGGAAGAGCACCTGGAAATGTCCGTGGCCGCGCTGGACCGGCTGGCCACCAAGACAGCGGACTGGATTTTGCGAGCCAACTGACTGGGCTGGGAAGGAAAATCGAGTATGGATGCCAAATCGCTGAAAGTAGTGCAGGAAAATCGCGACTACACGATGTTCTCGTGGTCGGTGCAGGGTGCGTCGAATCCGATACACATGAAACGCGGCCAGGGCGTCTGGTTCTGGGATGGAGATGACCAGCGCTGGCTGGATTTCAGCTCGCAACTCATCAATCTCAACGTAGGACACCAGCACCCCAAGATGCTGGAGGCGATCAAGAAGCAGGTGGATGAGCTTTGCTTCGCGGGCCCGAGCTTTGCCACGGAACCGCGCGGATCGCTGGGCAAGAAACTTGCCGAAGTAACCGGTTTGGCGAAAGCATTCTTCACTCTCGGCGGCTCAGAGGCGAACGAAAACGCCATCAAAATGGCGCGACTCGTTACCGGCCGGGACAAAATCATTACCCGCTACCGCAGCTATCATGACGCCACGATGGGTTCAATGACCGCATCCGGTGACCCGCGGCGCTGGGCCGTCGAGCCGGGCATTCCCGGCATTGTTCGCGTGTTCGATCCATATTGCTATCGCTGCCCGTTTGGCCAGAAAGTAGAAACCTGCCATCGCGAGTGTGTCAGTCACATCGAAGAAGTGATTCAGATGGAAGGGTCGCACAGTATCGCCGCGATTATGGTGGAGGGCATCACAGGATCGAACGGCTTGCTGGTGCCGCCGGACGATTATTATCCGAAGCTCCGCGCGCTCTGCGATAAATACGGCATTCTGCTGATTGACGATGAAGTGATGGCCGGATTTGGGCGCACTGGAAAATGGCTGGCAACGCAGCATTTCGGCATCAAGCCGGACATCGTTACCTGCGCGAAGGGCCTGACGAGCGGGTATATGCCGCTCGGCGCCGTGATCGTCTCCGACAAGGTTGCGAATTATTTCGAGACCAACATGCTGTGGGGCGGACTGACCTACAGCGGCCACCCGGTGTGCTGCGCGGCGGCAGTGGCCAATCTGCACATCTATGAAGAGGAAAAGATTTTTGAAAATGTTGAGAAACAGGGCCGGTATCTCGCCTCGCGCCTGGAAGCGATGAAGCAAAAGTATGCCTGCGTGGGCGACGTTCGCTACAAAGGACTGTTCAGCGTTCTGGAACTTGTAAAGGACAAGTCAACGCGCGAGCCACTGGCTCCGTTCAACGGAAGCAGCCCGGAAATGAGCAAGCTTGCCGCGCATTTAAAATCCAGGCATTTATACGCATTCATCCGGTTCAACATGCTTTGGGTTTGCCCGCCGTTGATCATCAACGAAGAGGAACTTCGGCAGGGGCTGGACATTGTTGAAGAAGCTCTGCACCTGTTGGACGGGTCGATGGGCAAAGCCAGCGTTGCGCGGACCGGCGAGCCCGTGGGCGCAAGATAGCGGGCGCGGCACCGATATATTACTTGGAGTTGCTGCCGAGCCTTCCGCAGCATTCTGGATGTTCCGGCAGGGCGGAGCGGTCCCAGCCTCCACCGAGTGCCTGAATCAGCTGCACGGCGCTGGTCAACCGGCGCCCAAGGATATTCACCGCTGTCACTTCGTCAACCAGCGCCGCACTCTGCGCGGTGGTCACTTCGAGATAACTGGTGATTCCGCCTCGATACCGGGTGAGCGATAAATCCAGGGATTTTTGCGACGCAACGACCGCGCGCTGTTGGGTGTCCGCTTCTTTTTCCAGGATTCGCAATGACGCCAGATTGTCTTCCACTTGCTGGAAGCCGGTCAGCACCGTCTGGCGGTAGTTGGCAACTGTTTCGTCGTAGCCTGCGACGGCCTGATCGAGATTGGCGCGCCGCCTTCCCCCGTCAAAGATGGGAGCGACCGCGGAGCCTCCAGCCGACCAGAGGACGCTGGGGCCAGAGAGCAACGTGGATATAACACCGCTTTCGAAACCGCCCAAGGCATTCAATCCGATGACCGGGTAATACGCCGCCTTGGCGACGCCAATCTGCGCGTTGGCTGAAGCCATGCGCCTCTCCGCCGCGGCGATGTCCGGCCGCCGCTCAAGAAGATCGGAAGGCAGCTGCGCCGGTATTGCCGGCGGCGGGGAAGTGAGGGGGAGTGGTGGCAGGCTGAATGACGCGGGTGGCTTCCCAATGAGAGTCGCAATCGCATGTTCATACTGGCTGCGGAGCACGCCGACGTCGATGGCTTGTGCGCGCGTGGTCTCGAGCTGGGTGCTCGCTTGTTGAACTTCCACCTCCGAAGCGATGCCGCCTTTGAACCGGCTTTCGGTCAAATCGAGCGCCTGCTGATATTGCTCCACCGTCGAATTCAGGAGTTGCTCCTGCGCATCCAGGCTGCGCGCCTGGAAGTAAAACATGGCGAGTTGCGCGTGCAGGCTCAAGTTGACGGTTGCAAGGTCCGCCGCGCTCGCCTGCGCCTGGCCGCGTTGGGCTTCCACGGTCTTTCGCACGCGCCCCCAAACGTCCAGTTCGTAGGACAATTCCAGCGGTATCTGAAAATCACTATAGGTGAGACCGTCTGTGACCAGGCTCGGAGGGCGATTGTTCGAAATTCGGTCTCGCGTTGCCGATGCGCCCGCGCTGATTGTGGGGTAGTAGGCGGCGCGGTCGTAGCGCAAAAGCGCGCGAGACTGAGCGTAAACGGCCTCCGCGGCTTTCAAGTTCTGGTTGGAGACGTTGACCTGTTGTTCGAGATCGTTTAGTTGAGGGTCCCGAAAAATTTCCCACCACGCTCCCCCAAGGTTCTGGTCATTGGGCTGCGCGGTTTTCCAATCAGCCGCTTCTTTGTACTCGGCCGGAACTTCGGCGACCGGCCGAACGTATTTTGGGCCAACCGCGCACCCGGCAAGGGCGAGCATTCCCACAAGGTGCAGCCACGGCAGAGCGAGTGTGGATGTGCGGAAGAAGACTCTTGGAGGATTAGTCCGACTCACGGCTTCACCACCGCAGCTGTTTGCTGCGCGATCTCTACTTGTTCGCCGGGGACGATCGAATCGGGCGGGCTCACGATGATGGACTCAGTGCCTTTCAGCCCGGAAACGATCTCCATCGTTTCCCCAAAATCGTGGCCCGGTGTCACTGGAACAAGCGCAGCCTTCCCGTCCTTTACCACCGCCACGCGCAATCCTTCCGCGCGGAACAGTAAAGTATCCACCGGAATAATGAACGTGGAAATCTCCGTTGGAACCTTGAAAAGGACTTCCGCAAATGATCCCGAAAGCAACTGGCCCGTGGGATTGTTGACGTCTACTTCGCTCAAAAGCGTGCGAGTGGCGTTGTTGATGGAATCAGCCGTCCGGACGAGTTTTCCCGAAAAGGTTTTTCCGGGGAATTCCGCCAGGGTGAGGGTTGCGGTAAGGCCCGGTTTGGTTAGCTGTGAATACTCTTCGGGAATGTTGACATACACGCGCAAAACGCCGGGTTGCGAAATATGAAAGAGGTCTGTCTTGGCATTTCCATTGCTTCCGGAGTTGATCAAGTCGCCGATGTCGGTGTTGCGCGCCGTGATGATGCCGTCGAACGGGGCATAAATCTTTTCGAACGATTGCAGCGTCTCAAGCTGCTTAACGTTCGCCTGATTGGCCTCGACGATCGCCTTGTTGGCGTTGAAAGTGCCGACAGTGTTGTCTACATCTTGCTGTGAAACCGCATTGGTTTTCAGCAGATCCTGATACCGATTCTTGGTGATTTCCGCGAGCCTGAGATTGGCTTCCGCGGTGGCGAGATTGCTTCGGGATTGCTGGAGTTGCTGGTCAATTTCCGGGGTCTCGATTTCGGCCAGCAGCTGGCCCTTTTTCACATGCGCGCCGATATCGAAATGCCAGGCTTTCAAGTAACCGTTGGTACGGGAAAAGATCGGCGAGGTAATGAAAGGCTGCACGTTGCCGGGTAGCGTGATTTCCTGAGTCGGCGCCGAGCGTTGGGGCGTGACAACGGTGACGACCGGCATAGCCAGGGTGTCGGTCTCCGTGCGCAGCGTCGCGCTGGCCCGCACTCTGCCAAATATGCCGTAGGCCAGCACCCCGCCAAAAATGAGCGCGACGACGATCCCGGAAATCCGGCCATACCATGGCAGGCCCTGCTTCGCGCCAGCGCTTTGCTGTGGTGAAGAAGATATTTTGGATTGTGATTCCATATTCGTAACCTCTTTCGTCTGATCAAGCGCCTTGCGACGGAATCGCGTTTTCCGCTGTGCGGCGACGCATACCGTGCAGAATGCTGAAGACCGTGGGAACAAAAAACAAAGTCGAGACAGTCGCGAACAGCAGGCCGCCGATGACGGCGCGCCCGAGCGGCGCATTTTGCTCGCCGCCGTCGCCGAGCCCCAAAGCCATTGGCACCATTCCGATAATCATGGCCATCGCGGTCATCAACACCGGGCGAAAGCGCGTGAAACCCGCATCCAGCGCAGCGGCAAGCGGGTCTTTGCCTTCCGCCATTTTCTCCCTGGCGAATTGAACCACCAGGATGCTGTTGGATGTTGCCACGCCCATGCACATGATGGTGCCGGTGAGCGCCGGCACGCTGAGCGTCGTGTGGGTGGCGAAGAGAAACCACACAATCCCGGTCAGCGCCGCGGGAAGTGCGGTGATAATGATGAACGGATCGAGCCAGCTCTGGAAATTCACCACGATCAACAGGTAGACGAGAACAATGGAAAACATCAATCCCGCGAGGAGCCCCGTGAATGATGCGTTCATGGTTTGCACCTGTCCGCGCATCACGACTTGTGACCCACGCGGGACCTGGCTTTTGGTTTTTTCAAGAATGCGGTTGATGTCGCGAGAAACCCCGCCAAGGTCGCGCCCCTGAATGGAGCCAAAGATATCGAGGACCGGCATAATGTTGTAATGGGAGATGACAGCTTCACCCGTCCCACGCTGTACGGAAGCCACGTTTGCGAGGATGGTCGGCGGAAAATCGGGCGTCGTCCCGGTGACAGGCACATTCTCGAGATCCTGCAAAGTGTCCACGCGATACTGCGGCGTCTGCGTCGCTATCTGATAGCTCACCTTATTTCGTGGATCGACCCAAAACGTCGGCGAAGTTTGGAAGCTGCCACTTAACGAGACCAACAGATTTTGTGCGACGTCGTGAGCCGTGTAACCAATCTCCTGCGATTTGGTGCGATCCACGAAAAGATGCATGTACGGCTGATCCGAAGGCTGCTGGATGCGGGGATCCGCGATTCCGGGGACACGGCGCACTTGTTCGAGCAATGCGTTCGCGTATTTACGGTTTGCCGCAAGATTGTTGCCAACGATCTGAATGTCGATCGGAGCCGGAAGCCCAAAATTGAGAATTTGGCTCACGATGTCGGACGGCAGAAACGCAAAGGTAACTCCCGGAAACTGTTTCGCCAAGCCGAGCCGAAGGTCGTGGACATACTTGCCCGTGACGTGCCCGTGTTCGTTCAGGGTAACCAGGATGTCGGCGTCCGAGGTTCCCACAGGGGCGGAACTGCTGTAGGAAAGGTTCAGTCCGCTGTAGGGCAAGCCGATATTGTCAATGACGCTCGCTACCGCGCCTATGGGAAGTTGCTGCCGGATGGACCGTTCGACGAGGTCGCAGAGGCGCGCCGTCTCTTCGATCCGCATTCCCGTGGGGGCGCGCATGTGGAGCTTAAACGTTCCGCTGTCGACGCTGGGGAAGAAGTCTTGTCCCAGCCACGGCGCGACAACTGCGAGCGAGGTAACGCACGCAACAAAGAAGGCAGTAACGAACGCTTTCCGATGATCGAGGCAGCGCTCCAGCAATCCGTGATACGCGTTGCGCACACTTTCAAATCCATGCTCAAACCGGACTTGCAAGCGAACAAACGGATTGCGGCTCGAGAGCGAATGGTGTTCCACGTCGTGCTCGTGCCCCTGGAGAAGATATTTGGACATCGTGGGAACCAGCGTCCGCGACAAAAAGTAAGATGCCAGCATCGCAAACACCACCGCTTCCGCCAGTGGCACAAACAGGTAACGCGCCACACCGGTGAGGAGAAACATAGGGACGAAAACGATGCAAATGGACAGCGTCGCAACGAAAGCTGGGGTCGCGATTTCCTCGGCTCCATCCAGGATGGCGTGCTCGATTTCTTTCCCCATATCAATGTTGCGGTTCATGTTCTCGATCTCGACGGTTGCGTCATCCACCAGGATTCCCACCGCCAGCGCCAGGCCACCGAGAGTCATGATGTTGATGGTTTCTCCCAGCGCACTGAAAATGACGATTGAACAGAAAATGGCCAGAGGTATGGAGACAGCGACGATCACCGTGCTTCGCCAGCTTCCCAGGAAAATCAGGATCATCAGGCCCGTGAGACAAGCGGCGATCGCCGCCTCTTTCACAACACCCGTAATCGCACCGCGAACAAAGATGGACTGATCTCCCAGCAAGCTCACATTCAATTCAGGAGGTAGAGTCTGTTTAATCTGGGGAAGCAGTTGCTTGATCCCCGTGATGATGTCGAGAGTGGAGTACGAGCCGGATTTTTGGACCGTTACAAGCGTCGAGCGCTGTCCATCCACGCGAACAATATTGGTCTGTGGCGGAAAGCCGTCGCGAACATAGGCGACGTCACTCACGTAGATGGTCGTGGTTCCGATCGTTTTGATCGGGATTCGGTTCAGCTCGGCGATGGTTTGCGGAGCCCCGTTAGTGATATCTACGTCATACTCCTTGGAGCCGATTTTTGACGTGCCGGTGGGGAGGATGAGGTTTTGCGCTGAAATGGCGCTGACGACATCCAACGGGGAAAGCCCTTTTGCCTGAAGAGCCGTGGTGTTCAGGTCTACTTGGACTTGCCGCTGCTTTCCCCCGTATGGGTAAGGGACGGCCGCCCCGGGGACTGTAACCAATCTTGTGCGGATGAAGTTCAACCCGTAGTCGTTGAGTTGCTGTTCGGAAAGCCCTTTTCCGGAGAGTCCGAGCTGCAGGATCGGCACGGTCGACGCGCTGTAGGTGATGATCAGGGGCGGTGTCGTTCCCTGGGGCAACTGCTTCAACTGGGTTTGCGAACTTGCCGTGATTTGCGCGAGGGCTTTGTCGATACTCGCGCTTGGTTGCAGGAACACTTTAACCACCGCGATGCCGTTCAGAGATTGCGACTCAATGTGGCTGATGTCATCCACGACTGTCGTCAGGTTTCGCTCGGTGATCGAGATGATCCTGTCGGCCATGTCCTGAGGCGCAAGTCCGTTAAATGTCCAGATGATGCTGACGACGGGGATATTAATGTTCGGGAAAATATCCGTGGGAGTGCGAACGATAGCCAGCGACCCGAGAATCAAGATCAGGATAGCCATCACCACGATGGTGTGCGGTTGCTTTAGTGCCAGTCTAACGATCCACATAAATCAGTTCCTCGATCTATTCCGGCCGCAAAAGTGCGTCCGATAAAACTATTTGTCAGCCTGCACTTGACCAATTCGACTCACGCACACTTCTTAGCATTGGCATTCGCCGCAGCGCAGCCCTTGCGTGAAACATCCGCGCTTTCGCCGCCGCCATGGAGATTCCCAGGATCTGCGCGGTTTCCTTCACGGAGAACCCCCTCAATTGATGAACTTCCACCACTTTTCGGTTTCGCGGCCGCAAGTGCCCAATCGCCGCGCCGACTATCTCTTTCCGCTCACGCAGACCATAATTCTCTTCCGGGTTAGGCGCGCGATCCGGAATCTCAAGGTGTGGCCGGGAATCCGGCGCCGGACTGGGTTCATCCATCGGAATTTCCCGTATGCCGCGTTTCTTGCGGAGTTGTCCCAACGCCGAGTTGATGGCGATGCGCGTCAGCCAGGTCGCAAAACGGGAGCGGCCATCGAAATTGGCGAGGTGAACGAAGGCGCTCATGAAGGAATCCTGCACCGCGTCTTCCGCGTCCTCGCGATTGCGGGTGATCCGGAACGTCACCCGGAGAATCATCTCTGCATGACGTTCACAAAGCACGCCGAACGCGACACCATGACCGCTTTTCGCGGCGGCTATCAATTTACCCTCGCTCCATCCCGCAAGGCTGCCCCCCGCGATTGCATTTATCTCTTCAGCTCTCGATGCACCCGTCAATTCAATGTTCATCGCTTTCTCCTCGTGCCCGCCCTTACATCAACGCGGTTCTTACCTCAATCCTTCTCTTTTCTCATCCACTCCCGGATATATGCCGGACAATTTTTCAGCCGCACTCCGCCTGCTTCGCAGCCTGCCAGAAACTTGACCGTCGCGCGGTCGGCCAGTCGAAGTTCCCGCAGATCCAATACAACGGCCGGCGAGCCATTCTGAAGTTCGAAGAGCCTCCTCAAATCCTCGATATGCTCGGCCTCAAGCCGACCGCTAAGCGCGAAAACCGTGGATCCTTGTTGCACCGATCTCTCAATCTTTAGGGTCATGGGATACGTTGTTAAGCCCCTTGTTCGGCCTCAGCGGCCCGTCCCTTCCTTTGAATCAGGCCCGCTGGCACACAAGTATTGCAATGGTTTGGCCATACGTAATTAGTTGAAAATAAATGAGTAACGGCGAGAATTGGTCACGAAAATTCGGGAAGTGCCGAATTTTCGTCAGTCGGGCGACATACTATTACGGCTCAGGGGCGTACTTGTACTTACGGATCTTCAGCTGCTTGATCTTTGAATCCAGGGTCGAGCGGGGAATTCCAAGTTTGACCGCAGCCCCATTTGGCCCAGCGACTCTTCCCCCGGAGGCTGAAAGGGCGGCTTCGATGATTTCCTTTTCTTGGTTCTGGAGGGTTTCCGTAAGCGGTGCGGCCAACTCCGGCCGGGAGACTTCTTCCTCCGACGTAAGCCATGCGTCGTCAATCCAAAGAGTATCGCTGCTGCAAAGGATCACCGACCTCTCGATAATATTTTGCAACTCGCGGATGTTGCCGGGCCATGGATATGTCTGGCAAAGCTCCATCGTATTTTTGTCGATCTTGTAAATCTGCTTGCCCGCTTTTTCCGCGTACCGCTTTACAAAATATTCCACCAGCATGGGAATGTCTTCCTTCCGCTGTCGAAGCGGAGGAACTTCGACCGGAAACACATTCAGCCGGTAAAACAGGTCGGCACGGAAGGTGCCAGAAGCGACAGCCGCCCGCAAGTCGCGGTTGGTGGCGGCGATTACTCGAACGTCGGTTGGAAGAACTCGAGTGCCCCCCACTCGTTCGAATTGATGCTCCTGAAGGACGCGCAAAAGCGCGATCTGGGTCTCCGCGGGGAGTTCACCGACTTCATCGAGGAAAATGGTGCCTGAATGCGCGAGCTCAAATCGGCCCTGGTGCCGTTGCAGCGCGCCTGTGAACGCTCCCTTCTCATGGCCAAACAACTCCGAGGCGATCAGCGAAGCAGGAATGGAAGCGCAATTCACTGCGATAAACGCCCTGCCGGAGCGCTGCGAACGCTTATGAATGGCGCGGGCAATCAGTTCCTTGCCGGTTCCGGTTTCCCCTGTAATCAGCACAGTCGAGTCCGTGGGAGCAACCTTCAGGATTTTGGAGAGCACGGATTGGAGCGCGGGGGATGACCCAACAATCTCTTCGAACATGAATGCTTGATCGATCTGCTCGCGCAGCGCCAGGTTCTCGTCGTGGAGTTGGTCTTTTAGTTTCTTGATCTCTTCGAAAGCCGTCTCTAAC
>Ga0207031_10228_pt2 | contig 14824 bp, 13 predicted proteins | sample Alteio_BWMinCont_37_FD_153278 | JGI IMG/M metagenome (GOLD analysis project Ga0207031, IMG submission 153278) | Enriched cells from forest soil in Barre Woods Harvard Forest LTER site, Petersham, Massachusetts, United States -... | ecosystem: Environmental > Terrestrial > Soil > Temperate forest >... | reverse complement strand
CGCAAGATAACCAAGATTTGCGAACAGATAAATGCCGATCAACGCCGCGGAGCCGAAAAGAAATGCCAGGGGAAAAGTGCGTTGCGGATTAATCGTTTCGCCGGCGCTGTAGGTAACGTACTGCCATCCCTCGTACGCCCAGAGCACGCTAATCATCGCCAGGCCAAATCCGGACATGCTCGTGGATTGGTGGTCGGTTATCGACCCACCGCTGAAGATCGGATTTCTTCCTTGCCACAACAACACTGCGCTTACCAACAGGATCGCTGCAACCTTTATAGCCGTCGTCACGTTCACTAAGTCGGCGCTTTGCCGAGTGCCGAGCACGTTCACCGCCGTAATCACCAGAATCACAAGCAACGCCACGATCTTCGTGCCGGACAGGGAGAGTTGCACGAATTCGCCAAGGTAATTGCCAAAAGCAACTGCCAGCGTCGCGATCGAACCCGAACTGATCACAAAGAACAGCGTCCAGCCGAACAGAAACGCGGGGAACGGTCCAAAGCAATCCCGGATGTAAACATACAGGCCGCCTGCCCGCGGCTTCATGGAACTCAATTCCCCGTAAGTGAGTGCGCCGAGAAGCGAAAGGATTCCACCTCCCAGCCACACAGATAATCCCAGCGGTACTGAGTTTCCCACTGCCCGCAGCACTGGGCCAGGAAGTAGGAATATTCCCGAACCGATCACCGTGCCGATAATCATCAGCACCAAATCCCACAAGCCCAGAATCCGTCGCAGCCGGTTCGGCGTTTCGGCTGCCGCCTCAGGCGGCGGACGGGTGCCCTGCAAGACTGCACTTTTTTCAAATGTTGCCACGCCGCTCCTTGTTGCTCATCTAGGTCACACTCTTGCTGCTCGCAATTCCTTGCCGTTCGCCGGCGGCCGGTACCAGCGATGGCCGGCGCGGTCCTCTCCCTCACTCCGGCGCAACAATGCCAACGTGCGTGCGGTGCGCGTGCGGGCGCACGCCACCAGGATGGTTCCGAGCAGGGCCATGGGAGCAACACAGGAATTGGCGAGCGAAACGCTTGCTGCGAAGAGCCGCATCAGGGTTCCAGAAAAATATCGGATGGATTGGTGACCTAAAAAGACTCCGCAAGGGAATTACAACACTTGTTGCATTATGTCAATACAATTCAATATTCGTTGCACTGAGCCCGATCGGTTCCTTGGGTGCGCAGGAACCCTCCGCGTGATTTGGATTTATGGGAAATGGAAAGACCGGTCTTATCCGGTGCACTCCGGTCCTGCTATAGCTCCAAAGAATATCTTTTGCGATCGGAATTCGGTTCGGTTTGCGGCGCTGGTAAAGGCCCAGGCGGTGTCACCCGGATTTGAATCATCGCCGGAACGCTGGCTGCGGCCGGGATCAGGGACGTGGTTATGCACCGGGAATTTGAGACCAACAAATTGAAGCCTCCCCCGCCACGCCCATTCTGCCGGTCCTTCTCTGGGTGCGGCCGGGGGATGCTGGCGGGAGGATCAGTCGATCTCAATGCGCCAGAAATCCATTCCGGCAATCCGCAGGATGCGCGCCTTGCCTTCGAAGACGCGGAGGAACTCTGCTGTGTCTGGCATCCACTCCTCGTCGCCCAGGCGAAAGAGCGACCCGCCGATGCGATGCAACATCCTGCCATCGAGCATGAGGTGGCCTTTCAGCACATAAGCAAGTGCTTCACCGCCCCACGCGCTTTCGCTGCGGTATCGGCCGGTGAAGGCTCCATATTCTTTCGGCGCGGTGAAGCTGACTGGTCCTGAATACTTGGCGTTCACATACCAGTCCGAGCCGTAGCTGACCTCAACCACCGGCCCGGGCTTTTCACGGGAGTCGCCGTTACTGGCCCCGGAAGCGCTCGCAGGCTGCGTTCCCGATTTTGCGCTCCCTGCCCGCGCGCGGCCAAAGATGAAGGTGTGATTGGCGGAGGCGCCTTCGACTGTGGAGATGAAGTTGTCGCCGTGCGTGTGTTGCAAGGGAATTCGCTTCCCTTCGTCTGCCAAGAAGAGTCGGTTGCCTTCGACGGCGAATTCCAACTTCCGTCTATTGCCGTCCGTGAACGCCCCTGCATAATCTGACGCGTTGTCCACCTCGAGCGGATTGGCGATCGCCGGTGCCGCGGGCATCGTCTTCGCCTGGCGTTCGGCGTAAAGCAGCCGCACCGCGTACTCCGTCACTGCCGTCGGTCGATAGCCCTGCATGGCGTTGATCGAAGCAAACGCCGCCACGCCGCCATCGAGATCAACGTGAATCGAAGATGCGAAGGCAACCATGCCGCCGGTGTGCCGCAGAATCTTGTGTCCATCGAGCTTATCGACCGCTATGCCGTAGCCGTAGCTTGCCGTCTCGCTGAACTCGGGCGCTTTGATGTAAGGCGTGGACATCAACGCGAAGCTTTCTTCTCTCACGATGCGCCCGTGCGGCCCCTGTCCGTGGTTCAGCAGCATGCGCGCATATCGCGCCATGTCGCCCGGCGTGGAGGCGATGCATCCGGCGGTATCGTCCATCACCATGTTCGGCCCGGGCGAGAGCCTTCCCTGGCGCGGATACACCTGGTCGTCCCAGAATGCCTGGTAGCCGACTGCCGCGCGGCCCCGCGATGCAGTGCTGATCACGCCGACTGTCTCGGTCATCTCGAGCGGCGTGAGAATCCGTGCCTGAACGCACTTGCGCCACGGACGGTCGTCGAGTTTCTCGGCCAGCAGCCCGAGAATGCCGAAGCCCAGATTGCAGTAGTGAAAGTGTTCGCCGGGTTTGAAGCCCTGCACGAGCCGCGCATCCGCATCGCCGAGAAAGACGCCCAGGTTGTCGGGCAATCCTGACGTGTGCGTTAGCAGGTGGTGAATCGTGATCGAGCCAAAGCGCGCGTCGATGGGCAGCTGCGGCAGATAATCGAGCACTGGTGTCTGCAGATCGAGCTTGCCCTCGTCACGCATCTGCAACAGCACCAGGGCCACAAAAGACTTGGTGATGGATCCGATCTGGAAAAGATGCCGCTCGTCTACCGCGATCCGCTTATCCACATCGGCGAAGCCGTAGCTGGCGGTCCGGAGGGTTTTGCTCGAATCGGTCAGGCCGAGCGTCAGCCCCGGTGCGTTCATGGCCGTCATGTAGCCGGCGATGTAGCCGTCGAGGTCTTCCTCAACGGGAGTTGCGGCGGCAGGCTGCGGCATGGCTGCGCGCATCGCCGTCGTCCAGAACAGGGGTGTAGCCAGGGCGCCGCCGCCTCGCGAAAGGAAGAGCCGGCGGCTCGTACGGTCGATGGACATGGCGATCGAAACTGGAATTTCCATTTATGGGTGCCTGGCAGAACACGATCCTACACCGGGGAGCTATCTTCATCAAAGATTCTATCGGGATTGGCTTTGGTACGCCAAGTTTCTGTGAAGAGCGCGACGATGGTGTCTTAGACATTCATGCGTTTAACGGCCTTCCGACGAAGTTCATTGCTATACCGCTGTCTCTTTTTTCGTTCCACTTTGCGGCTCCTTCCCCGTAAGGTGTGCTACATCGAACTGTCTCACTTCAGGGGTTCACTCCATTCGAGCTTGTTGACGCTCCTGCGACAGAAATTGTGTGATTAGCGCCGGGTTTGATGATTGTCTTTTCGACGAATTCGATCGCACTCAAGGATCTGCTGCCGCAGGTGCCGGAAGGCCTGGCTCTACGTGAACGAGCTTGCGGATGAATCTTCGGGCCTACTTCGCCGGCCGCGAACCGGCGATGAGGATATCCACTAATCTTCTGGCGCTTGGCTGCCAATCGGGCGCGGACGCGACATTGGAGACGCCGATCAGAGCGCGGAGTAAATCAACTGGATCGAGGTCGCTGCGTATGTCGCCGCTCTCTACGCCACGCTTCACCAACGCGCGAATCGCCTGATGCATCTTCGCGTAAGAGGTTTCGAACACCTTCTTCGGATCACCGAGCAGCGTGTTGAGCGCGGGCGCGATGAGCTGTTTCGCTGCGATGGCATCAACGAATAACCACAGCCAGGCCCGCAGTGCGTCAGTCGGCGCCATCGTCTGAGAGAACTTCTGTTCGGCTTCGGCCAGCTTCTCCAACTCCGCCCGATAAACCGCCTGTAGAAGTTCCTCGCGCGTCGGGAAGTGGCGATACAAGGTTCCAGGTCCGACGCCTACCTGCTTGGCAATGTCGTCAAGACTGGTGTTTGCGCCATGCCGGGCAAACGCTTCCTTCGCCACCTCGAGAATCCGTTCGCGATTCCGTTGCGCATCCGCGCGGGGCTTTCGCCGGACGCGTTTTGTGTGTCTTTGGGGCATAGCAAAAATACTTGTAACCGGAGACAGTCTCCTGTTATCTTATACATTGCGGAGACACTCTCCGTTTTATTCGAACCGCGGCGACTTGTCAATACCGATCTCCGGGCCGAATCCGGGCGAGCCGCCCGAAGGAGAAGGAATATGAATATGGTGGATGTATTCGGAGCGACTTCGACAACGGACGAGGTTCTATCCGGCGTGAATCTGCAGGGTCAACGAATCCTCGTCACCGGGGTTTCAGCGGGTCTGGGCATCGAGACGGCACGAGCGCTCGCAGCGCATGGTGCAGACGTCGTCGGTGCCGCGCGCGATCTGAAAAAGGCCGAAGCGGCGACCGCACAAGTCAGAACAGATGCTTCGACTGCCGGCGGAAGTTTCGAGCTGGTTGCGGTTGATCTGGCCAGTCTCAAAAGCGTGCGTGAATGTGCGGATGAGCTGCTGGCGAAGGGGCAGTTCTTCGACGTGGTTATCGCCAACGCGGGGGTGATGGCCACTCCCTTTGGCCGCACGGCGGATGGGTTCGAGACGCAGTTTGGCACCAACCATCTCGGCCACTTTGTTCTCGTCAACCGGATTGCGCCGCTTCTACGCAAAGGCAGCAGGCTGATCAACCTCTCTTCCGCAGGTCACCGCTTTTCCAACGTGGATCTTGAAGACCCCAATTTTGAGCGAACGCCCTACCAACCGTTCGTCGCCTACGGCCGCTCGAAGACCGCGAACATTCTGTTCGCCGTCGCGTTTGACCGGCGCCACCGCGGGCGTGGCGTCCGCGCCGCGGCTGTGCATCCGGGAGTGATTGAAACCGAGCTTGGACGTCATTTGGATCCGGCGCAGATTCAGGCACTCATCGAACAGATCAGCAAGGAACGCGCTGTGGAGGGCAAGGAACCGTTCCAATGGAAGACGGGTCCTCAAGGTGCCGCAACGTCGGTGTGGGCAGCAGTCGTCGCTCCGGCAGAAAAGATCGGCGGCAAATATTGCGAGAACTGCCATGTCGGCGAGGTCGTGGCGGACTCCGCGGCGATCAGCGGCGCCAGCGAAGGCGTGCGCGGTTATGCGCTCGATCCAGACAACGCTGAAGCGCTTTGGAAGAAAAGCGAAGAAATGGTTGGAGAGAGGTTTTAAGGATCAACAAGGATCAGGAGGAACGAACAATGAAAATATTTGTGACAGGAGCTACGGGATTCATCGGTTCGGCCGTCGTGAAGGAGCTGATTGGAGCGGGGCATCAGGTGCTCGGGCTCGCCCGCTCAGATTCCGGCGCCAAGTCTCTGATCGCCGCAGGAGCTGAAGTCCATCGCGGTTCACTCGAAGACCTTGATAGTCTGCGCAGCGGAGCAGCGGTGTCCGACGCCGTGATTCACACCGCCTTTGTCCACGACTTCTCGAAATTCGCGGAAAACTGCGAGATCGATAGGCGGGCGATCGAGGCTCTCGGCTCGGTTCTTGAAGCCTCCGAGCGGCCGATGCTTGTCACCTCCGGTCTGGCGACGACGGCAGAGGGGCGCTTGGCTACAGAAGAAGATGATCCATCGCCCGCGTTTCCGCGCGTTTCTGAAACTGCGGCAGAAAGATTGCTGAAGCAGGGTGTGCGTGTATCGACAGTACGGCTTCCTCAAGTCCACGACACACGCAAGCAAGGGCTTGTCACGTACACGATTGCCGTGGCTCGAGAGAAGGGTGTGTCAGCATATGTGGGCGACGGGCTCAATCGCTGGGCGGCCGTGCATGTTCTCGATGCCGCCCGCCTCTACAGGCTGGCGCTCGAGAAGCAGGAAGCAGGCGCCAGGTACCATGCGATCGCCGAAGAGGGTGTTCCGGCTCGGGAAATCGCGGAAGCCATTGGCCTCGGCCTGAAGGTGCCGGTCGTGTCCAAATCCCCCGAAGAGGCAGCAAGCCATTTCGGCTGGCTGGCGATGTTCGCCGGTCGGGACCTCGTCGGTTCGAGCGCAGAAACGCGGCGAGTGCTTGGATGGCGCCCAATTGGACCGGGACTGATTGTGGATCTCGAACAAATGCGGTATTCCGAGACCCCTGCGGATAGCGTATCCGCGGCGCCGGCACGCGCATCCCGTTGATTGAGGGAGACGGGACGAACGGCGGGTAAAAGCTGAACGAAATTCCAAGGATCAAAGCCCTGCAGGCGCTGCTTCAGCGTGACGCCGCCCACGGAAGAGTTCAAGAATCCGCAGTTGGTACCCTTTGTGCTGTGGGCGAATCAATCCTCAACAACGATAAGTTGGCCGCTGATCGATCCATAGTGCGAATGTCGCGGGAAATCGTGCTGAGGGGCGCGCCTCCTGACTCGCGCTTCCGATACAACGCCAAGACTTCCGGATACTAATTCGAACATTCGGGTCGAATGGTGGCCGAGGTTTGCAAGGGTGTAGTTCAGTTGGCATGCTCGCCTGCCTGCCAACAAAGAGGCCGCAAATGAGAAATCCGGGGAAGGACTGAGGATGTAGACCGTTGTCTGGATGAGACAGCCATGTTATGCAATCAAGTGCCGATCAGCCCCTTCCATGTGTCTGCCTTTGACAATCCAGGATTCGCTAAATTAAGTTGCTATTTCAGTCTTCCGCCGACTTTCTTCATCCACATGGTTGCCCAAGAGTTGCCCAACTTCAATGCAATTGCCGCGCCAACTCTCCCACAGAAACCTACCAACTCCTCAGCCTTGATTGACTTGAGCGTTTCTCGCGACGTAGGATTTCAGCCGAGTTATTTAATCATCCCTAGTTTCCCCAAGTCGATAGTTCGTTGGGTTCGGAGGAATTGCATGCCACATTCATTTTTCCATCGTAGAGGTACTGCAGCGATTTTCGCAATTTTATGCATTGCCTTAGCGACAACCGTGCGTGCGCAAAAAACATCTGGCCCATCGCCAGTGCCACTGCTTCCGCTCATTCCTCCGCCGTCGGACACGCCTTATCCCGGCACGATTTCGCTGCTCGTCGACGTCAGCAACGTCACGGGTCGCGTGCTGAATGTGCATGAGATGATTCCAGTAAAAGGCCACGACATTACGCTGCTCTACCCTGAATGGCTACCCGGGACGCATTCGCCTTCAAATCCAGTAGGCGAACTTGCGGGCCTGGCTATCATTGCGAATGGAAAACACATCCATTGGCTGCGTGACCGCGTGAACATGCACGCCTTCCATCTCGAGGTTCCACAGGGTGCAACGGCGCTGGAGATAGACTTCCAGTTCCTCGCTCCTATGGATCCCAAACGAGGCCGCATATCCTCGAAGTTCGCCGACGTCACCTGGAACAGCGTGCTTCTGTATCCGGCAGGATACTTCTCACGGGATTTCAAATTCGAACCTGCGCTTCGCTTGCCAGAGTCATGGAAATTCGCCTGCGCACTGGACGTGAAATCACAGGACGGCAACCTAGTTCGGTTCAAAGAAACGTCTCTGAATACGTTAGTCGACTCTCCGCTTTATGCTGGCGTCAACTTCAAGCGTTTAGATCTGTCCACAGGGCCGGACAACCTGGTGTACCTCGATGTCTTCGCCGACAAGCCTGCAGATCTCGAGATCACTCCGGAACAACTGCAATACCATAAGAACCTTGTCATCGAGGCGCAGAAGCTTTTCAATTCGCATCATTATGATCACTATGATTTTCTCTTTTCGGTCAGCGACACGGTTGGTGGCAAGGGCTTGGAGCACCACCAATCGAGTGAGGACGGCCTGCGTGCCAACTACTTTACGGACTGGGCAGCAGGAGTCCCTGGTCGCGCTCTGCTGGCCCACGAATACGCCCATTCGTGGAACGGCAAGTTCCGCCGGCCGGCCGACCTTTGGACACCCAACTTCAACGTGCCGATGCGCAACGACCTGCTGTGGGTTTATGAGGGCTTGACGGACTATTACGGCAACGTCCTTACGGCGCGGTCCGGAATGCGTACTCCCGAGCAGGCCCGCGATGTATTTGCACAAATCGCTGCGTCCTTCGAAATCAGTCCGGGACGCACGTGGCGCTCTCTAGAAGACACCACCAATCAGCCTATTATTTCGTCTCATTTCACCGCGCCGGAAACTTGGCCGAGTTGGCAGCGTTCGTTTGACTACTACCCGGAATCGGACCTTATCTGGCTCGACGCTGACACGAAGATCCGCGAGCTCAGCAGCGGAAAGAAGTCTCTTGACGATTTTGCGAAGTTGTTTTTCGGGACCGAAAATGGGAGCTACATCACCATTACCTATTCGTTGGACGACCTTGTAAAAGCGTTGGAGACTGTGCAGCCCTACGATTGGGCAGAATTCTTCCGCACGCGAGTTCACGAGGTCAACCCGAATGTCCCGGAGAACGGGTTCACGCAGGGTGGTTATCGACTCGTGTACAACGATAACGAGCCGGAGTGGCAGAAGAAGGCAGACAGCTCTCGTGGAGTGAGCTTCGCTACCTCACTGGGCTTCTCCATAAAAGCAGAAGCCGGTTCTGATTCTCATGGCAGCCTTGATTACGTGTGGTGGGACAGTGTGGCCTTCAAAGCCGGCATAACGCCGGATATGCAACTGCAAGCCGTCAACGATCAGAAGTACACTGCCGCAGGCCTGCGGGAAGCGGTCCTCGCTGCCGAGAAAAGTAAGGATCCAATCAAACTTTTGTTTAAACGTGGTGATGAGTTTGTCTCGGTCCCTCTCGACTACCATGGCGGGATGCGTTACCCGCATTTGGAGAGAACCGAGACAACACCAAATTGGCTGGATGCGATCCTCGCGTCCGCGAAATAGAAATTAAAGCCGCAGACCGATTGCCTGCCGTTCGTAGACATAATCGGCACGGGACGCCGTAAGTCCCGATTCACGCTTACCGAACATTTCTAACAATATCGGCCCTGTCCCGTGCCACCCTCCATCAACTGCCGGGCTCGAAACGAATACTAATGATCTTGATGTGCGCCGATAAATGATCGCCGTGTTCGATGCGTTTGAGACACTTCGGGCACGCATTCGGAAGCCAACCAGTCGAATCTTCCCATTCGTGCGCGCACCTAACGCACTGCAGTGCATAAATCAAGGTGTGTTCCTTTCCCGGGAGTTTGTTGGCATGGTCGAGCGACATGAAGGGATGAGTCTATCACGCTGCTTTTCAGAGATCGTACTCCTAGTCAACGGCTGTAATTCGCAATAATTTCGACCGGTCGTATGATGTGTTGTTCGAGACCGAGTTCGCGAGGACTGAAACCGAGCGCGAGACCAACCAGTTGGGCGACATGGATGACGGGCATGCCTATCTTGCGTTTCATGACCCGCTCGGATTTTGGTTGCCACGAGTCCATCGAAATGTGGCATAGCGGACATGCCGTCACCATGACATCCGCCCCCTGCTGTTGGGCGTCAACCAATAAGCCTCCTGCATGACGCGCGGCTCGATTCTCGTCGATAGTCATCATGTGAAAGCCACAACAATCGGCTTGACTCGAAAAGTCCGCGGGACTCCCCCCCAGCGCCGTGATGAGATTGTGCAGAGACCGTGGATTATCGGGATCGTCAAAACCGAGTACGTCCGACGGTCGCAAAATGTGGCACCCGTAATAAGGTGCGACGGACAGATCGCTGAGAGGGCGCTTCACCTGCTCCTTCAACCGATCGAGCCCATAATCGGCAATCAATACCCAAAGGAAGTGGCGCACTTCGACTGTGGCGTTGTATCGAAGTCCGATCCGGGAGAGTTCCTGATTGGACCGCTCCAGAGCCGAGGTGTTCTCCTTAAGCATCTTGTTGACCTGACGCAACGTGATCGTGCAGGTTGAACAGACCGTCATGACGGTTTCGAGGCCTTGCGCCTCGGCGAGCGCGAGGGTGCGGGCATTCAGAACCATAGCCATCTCTGGTTGCGCCTCTATAAGGTCGCGTGCTCCCGTGCATGCACCGCACTCCAGAGTGACCAATTCCCAGCCGAGGCGCTTGGCCACCAGCAAAGTGGATTTGTTCAACTCTGGACAACTCTGCCTCGCTGCGCAACCCTGAAAGTAAGCATATCGATTTCCCATTATGGTCCCCTAACGGAGTAACTAAGAGCGATTATCCAGGTCCTGCAGAATGGTCTGTATATCACTTGCCTGCGCCGTCTTACCGAAGTGTGGTTTAGGCAGCTTTCTATGCCGCAGCATTCGCAGTGCCTGAGGAATGAATTTAGCGACGCCGACTATGCCGTAGATGTCTACGAGAAGGCGGAACTCGTCCAACCACGCGCCTCTTAGAATTGAACGGACAAAGCTGGTAATGTGCGCGGTCTTGTGGGGATCCAGTTCGTGACGATCATACAGCCGCTTGGTCAGCGATCCGATCGCTTCCGCGGGGCGGAGTTCTCGTGGGCACTCCTCGGTGCAAGCGAAACATCGTGTACAGAGAGAGGGATTGCTCTGCGCCGCATACATGAGCCACGGAAGTGGTTCGGCCCGTCGCTGTACTTGGGCCTCAAGCCGTATTAAGCGACGCGGTCCAGCAAATTGGGCTCCACCTTTCGCATTCTCAGCCAGCGCCGGACAGACGGAGTCACAGATGAAGCAATCGATACACTCAGAGAGCGCCCTATAGTGGGCAATCTCACCTGGCTCGAGAAGGATTCGCGCATCCTTACCACTTCCGTCTAGAGTCTCACCAGCCCAGGGAGCTAGTCGTTCCTGTAGTTCTTGACGGTCGACTATCAAACCCCGCACAACCGGAAGTCCTTCCAGCGGTGAGATACGCATGTCTTCGCGAACCGGTTCGCTGCAGGTCAGTACTGGATGACCGTTCACGCGCATCGCACACGTTCCGCATCGTCGCGTGCGGCATTCCCACAGAAAACCCAAGTCAGGAACTTCGTGCTCGTATAAGTACAACAGCACGTCCGCCACGACCATGCCTTCCTGACGTGGAACGCGATAGGTTACAAGACGCGGCGCCTTGTCTCGCTCCGGATCATAGCGCTCGACGACGACAGTAAGGATTTCCGACTGCATTGCGTACCCTCGCTAGATTGATTGCAACTCAACGATCGGAGTGACGCTCATATCTACAGGTTGGGATGTTACGGCCAGCTTGCCACCAAAGTCCTGAACGACGGTTTCGCGCAACCAGTTCGCGTCGTCCTCTTGCGGAAAGTCGGTCCGATAATGCGCGCCGCGGCTTTCGGTTCGGCTCAAGGCTGCGGCTGCCATCATTTCGCCAACATCGAGCATCTTAGGAATCTCTAGCGCTTCCACCCAATCATAGTTGTAGCGTCGAGTCTCGGTGGTAACGCCCACCTCGTCGCGCACGACTTCACGAAGCCGCTGGAACTCGGCCAGCGCGGTCTGCAACTTTTTCCCTTCACGGACCACGCCGACACAGTCCCACATAATGCGTTGGATATCATGTTTGAACTCGCAGGCTCGACGCTTCCGGGGCCCCTCGAAAAGCTCTAAGACCGCCGATTTTTCGTCAGTTATTTGCGAACCGATAGCGGGATTGCTTGGCGTCGGGCTATTGCCGCGGGAATCCAACGCCGCATTGACCCCTGCAATAGACCCGAAAACTTGAATCTCCGCCAGCGCATTGGCTCCAAGACGATTGGCCCCATGCAGATTGGCTGCAACCTCCCCGGCGGCAAATAGGCCAGGCACATTAGTTCGACACTCCGTATCGATCTCGACCCCACCGATAAGGAACAGCGCGCTGGGCGTAGCCTCAAAGGGTTCTTCGAAATTGGCCTTCGCGGACCCGTAGAAATCGACGATCATCTGATAGCGATCGGCCAGCTTATGTGGCTGATACAGCCCGTCTTTACGATCATTAGCCGAGGTATCTACCCAGACGCCACCGTGAGGACTGCCTCGCCCTTCTTGGACTTCAACGTAGCCGGCGCGCGCGGCAACATCCCGGGTAGCATACTCGGCTCGCTTCGCGTCGTATTTCAGCATGTAACGTTCACCCTTGGAATTCAGGAAGCGCGTATGGTGACCATAGTTCGGAGCTTCACCAAGCGTGAAGCCCTTGATGAACTCGGGATAGGTATAAGCGAGCGGGATAAACTGCATCATTTCTAAATTGACAAATCGAGCGTTCACCTGACGTGCCAATGAGACGCCATCTCCTGTCGAGCTACGCGGACAGGCCGTCACCGAATACAGCCGGCCAGCTGCGCCAGTGGCGAGGATGACGGCTCCGGCGACAAACGCAACAAAGAGACCCTTCGCGAAGTTGACCGCCGTTGCCCCGCATACCCTGCCCTTGTCGTCCCGCAGCAACCGAGTGACCATCATAAACTCATGAATTCTTGCACCGCCCTCCAACGCTCGCTGGGCCAGGATCTTTTGAACGTTACTGTTGACCTCGCCCTCTATACCTCTTTTGCGAGTTGCACCGGAAGGCATCCGCAGGTCCAGGGATCCGTCTTCCTTGCGGTCGAAGGCACACCCATATCGCTCCAGGTCGAGCACTTTCTGTGGTGCGTTCTTCACAAAAGCCTGAACGAGTCGCTGGTTATTGACAAATCTGCCGCCAACGACCGTATCGCGGAAGTGTTGCTCAGGGCTGTCATCTGGCCCAACGGCAGCCTGGATCACGCCGCCGGAAACGCTCGTGGCGCCGCCAGGAACTGGCCCTTTACTTAGCACCGTTACGCGCAAACCCAGTTTCGACGCTTCTAGAGCCGCACGCAGCCCCGCTCCGCCGGCGCCAATGATAAGTACGTCCGATTCAAGAACCTCCACTTCCACGCCCCCACTCCCTTCCCACATGCCATTTGATTTTCAACTCGGCTATGGCACCTGTCCGAAGCAACCAGCGCATCCACTCGAATTGAAGCGCAACCAGTTACAATTAAGTCTCGCTATGTGACAAGTTTGAAAGAACCAGGCTGCGAAAGTCCTTTAACGGTCTTAAAAAAAATATTAAAACCACTGTCGGCACTACAAACGGGCCGTCTTAGTGATGCGCGGGACGATTGGCCTCTCGCTCTGGCGTCAATTGCCAGGGGTAAGTTAGACCTCAGGCCCGTTGGAGCAATGGTCGAAGCTCCCGGATATCTTTCGTCTTTTCCAGTCCAAGCACCGTGTTGACAATCTTCGTGCATGCGGTTGTGCCGAGGACGGGCGTCATCAGGTCGCGGCACTTCGCGACGATTTCATCTCGGGTCATTGGGTTTTCAGCAGTGCCGCGCACTGCCTCGACATGCTCGGTGAGATGTGTTCCGTCGACGAGCGTAACCTCCACGATCGCCTCCCGTGATGGCAAGCGCTGCTGGAGTTGATCATCGGGGATGAGCTGCACCTTGGCACGCTGCCGGAGGATCGCCGGATCTTGCATCCGCGCCTTGTCGTGCGCCGAATGGAAAGAGGCCGTCTTGTCGATCAGCATCACCGCGATCATGTGTTGCAGGCAGATATCTGGCATGTCGCGGTTGTTCACGGTCGCCGCCATGTGAGTGGCGACCCGCACCGTCACTTGTTGCACCTGGTCGGCCTCGAAGGGGTGTCGCTTCAGCAAAATTTCCAGTGCGTCGAGCGGTGCCTGGATTGGTGATCCCACGGTCCATTTCTTGATGTTCGTCCGCGTGACCTCGTAGCGCTCGCCGAGCTTTTCTATCAGGCCCGCCGGATCGGCCTTCGGCGCGTAAGCCAGGAAGAAATTGTCAGGACCCGACAAGATGTCGTCGACGCCGGTCCAGCCCGACCGAACCAGCGTAGCAGCGGTGACCCCGCTGCGTGCTGGCATACCGCCGAAGACGAAAGCCTTCTCCATGTGCTCAGTATCGCGCTGCCACGCGGCGATTCCAGACGATTGCTGTGCGGCATAGTCGAGCGACCATCGCATCTGCTGTGCATCCAGACTCGCTGCGCAGCCGGCAGCCGCGGCGGCACCGAAGACTCCGACAACGCTTGGGTCGCTCTTGTGGGCTTCATTTTTAAAAGCGTCGGCGCCAAGGGTCATCGTTACACGTGTTCCGATGTCGTAGCCGAGGACCACGGCGCGCAAAAAAACGCGTTCCGTCAATGCCGAACTGTTCCCCGAGAGCCAGCGCGGCGGGAATGATCGCACAGCCGGGATGACCTCCCGACCGGGCGTGTGAGTCATCGGTTTCGTCGGAATGAGCAAGAACTCCATTCGTGAGCGCCGCTTCGATCGGGCCACATAGGATCTCCGAATCCACCATACTCGCGAGCAAACCGAACCGCGGCACGCCCGGGAGGCAGTTCAGAGCCCGAAACCATGGCTGCCAAAGTATCGAGGACGTGTTGTTTCACTTTTTCGGTCACTTCGTCCGGCAGCGCGCGGCCACGGGCTTCGCTCATATACCTGCTGAGTTCGGCCATGACCGAACCGGGTTGCTCGGCGCCGGCGGGAGGGAGCCACCTTGCGGTCATCCTTACCACAGGTGGAAATGCCATCGCCGCGATGATCGAGCCCGTGCCTTTCAACACGCTTCGCCGGGTGAGCATTGTGCCGCTGTTTTCCGCATGAATGTGCGCTTTTCGATCAGGTTTCATCATTAATTTTCTTCCCTTCAGCGGCCGATTTCTCGTTCAGCAGGCGCGCGCCTGCGAAATGCTGTAGCCGCTGAAC
>Ga0207031_10240_pt1 | contig 14826 bp, 13 predicted proteins | sample Alteio_BWMinCont_37_FD_153278 | JGI IMG/M metagenome (GOLD analysis project Ga0207031, IMG submission 153278) | Enriched cells from forest soil in Barre Woods Harvard Forest LTER site, Petersham, Massachusetts, United States -... | ecosystem: Environmental > Terrestrial > Soil > Temperate forest >... | reverse complement strand
CAGTTCGTAGAGCTTTTCGGCTATCTCGTACTGCTTCAAGTAATGAGCGGCTCGTGCCAGAATCCAGGAGCCATTGTAGTTAAACGGTTTCTCGTCACCTTTTGCTTCCTTCAACATCTGAGCAGCATGAGAAACCATCTTTCTGCCTTTATCCCGGTCCTTGACAAACAATCGCAGTTGCTTCTGTTGGTCTTCCTCTTTGGTGTAACTGTTCAATTTGAGAAGATCATCCTTGAGTGGATCCTTCTCCTCGGCTCGAACCCCGGCACTGCTAATGAGTGCCACCATCAGACACGCCGACAAAACTCCAATCCTCGGCAACCACTTGTTGTATGTCACCACCATGGCATCCCTCGTGTGCGGAAAAGGATGGAGAGGCATCTCCCAATCGTAGTGATTCTATCTTTTCAAGCGATCAGCCGCTATGCGGGATTACCGTTCACGGGAAATGGTCCGATTCGAAGGATGAACAACCGCTCTCCTGCACTCCACAACCGCATCTCCGCTTGCCATAACCTCAACCCTCAAAATACTTTCTTCAAATTGGAGTCGCTGGTTTTCCCGGCTCGAACGATATTATTCGTCAGGTTGTGGTAATTTGGGGATGGCATAAGCTAGATTAGTCATGGATAAACACCCGCCTGGCCGAAGTGAGAAGGGTTATCCGTACCGTCACGAGAACAGCCGATGTTGCGGTATCGTTGTCCGCACTGTAATCAACTCCTCCAGACTCATGAACTTCGGGCTGGGAAAAAAAGTGTTTGCGTTGCCTGCCTGAGCACTCACACCATACCTCTCGACCGCTCGGCATGGCTAACTGAAAACGGGGAGCCGTTATTCCAGCGCAGCATGGGAACCGCGGAGCAATTACCACAGACGACTACTGCTTCGTTACCGATCCAATCAATTGTTGAAGCCGTTGCCGATGTATCAGTGGTCGGATCAACCGCTGGTTCCACCTCCACTCTGTTTTCCAATACACCTCTCGTTGAAACTGCTGCGCCGCAAATGAGCATGCACAGTGCCGGGATCCCAAATCGCGATGGTAAAGATTCCACCACGCCTTCTCACCCGCATGCCCCACCACACCCCATTACCGAGCCGGCAGCCGGTATTACTGTTGCCGAGACCGAGGATGAGAACGCCAATGGTGTGTTCGTCGAGCCAATACAGGTCCAGACACAAGCGGAAATCGCGGCCGCACTCACAGAGGTCCTGACGCACCGCATGAAGCCGCCCCGACACCCGCGTCAGGATCTCCGGCTCTCCACCGCGGCATGGCTCGGCCTCACGGGTCTGGGCATCGCCCTCCTTTTCGTGAGCTTGTTCTCATCCGCAAACTATTCGCGGGAAGTGCTTGCGTTAGGCTTGGCGGAATTCTTGATTGGATACGGCTGGATCATCTGGTTGACTTCCCACCGGAATCTCAAGCGCGGCATTTTGTGTGCAATTCCGCCCATCACTTTCTACTACCTCGGTCAGTGGAAATATGCCAAGTTCCGGCCGCTCCGGTTCGCGGCAACCGGATTCGTTCTGCTGGTGCTGGCACTTCTTAACTCGCATTTGTCTCCGATCACGCGCGGGTGGGTGAAAGGGGACGCGCCTCATGTCAAATCAGTGGTTCTCGATCCTGAAAAGATGTCCAAGTTGGAGAAGATGCGCGATTACAGGAACCAGAGAGCTTACGACAAACTGATCGATCTCCTTCGCGACCTGTCCAAGACAGATGCCGAGAAATCCGTGGATGCCAAGGATCGGCCCGAACTGGCTCTGGAGTTAAAAGCGCTCTGCCAACACCCGGACACAGGCGTAAAAGTCGCGGCGATGGCGGCTTACGCGCGCTGGGGTGGAGATGATGCACGCGAGATTTGTCTGAAAGCTATTGAATCTTCGTCGCAGGAAGAGAGGATGGCGGCGATTCAGTTACTACCCCAGTGGAAGAATACCGATAAAGCTGCCGTGGTGGCCCAGGCCATCGCATCCCGAATTGGCCGGCCTGGAATCGAGAGCAACCGTGCCGAAGCAGCACTGGTTGAGATTGACGGAGTACCGGCGGAGCTTGCCGCCCTGGGACTGCTACTGAGGTCCGAAGATCAGACGACGCGGCTCCTGGTGCTTTCGATCCTCGATAAGGTTGGCGGAAATGAGTCGATTGCCGCATTGAGATCCTATGCCGACCAGAGCCTGGATCCGGCAGTTAAAAGCAGGAGCTTGGATACGATCGAAAACATTCGAAAGCGCCTGCTGAAAAAGGGCGGAAAGTAGCAGCGGAGCTTCGACGCCCCAGAGTCAAAATCTTATCTCCCCCCGCTTGCGGGGGGATTAAGGGGGGTTCTAAGACCCCAACCCGGGTTCTAAGACCCCAACCCTCCCCGCAGACGGGAGGGAGCAAGACTTAAAAACCGGGGATCGCAAAGCCTCTGCTTCGGCCACCCAAACCTTATCATTAATTGTGGAATGACCATAGTTTGCGTTCGATCTTTCATCCACTCCGAACATCCACGGCAGGCGGTCCAAACTCGGCCAAGCGTGGTTTAACGCCCAGGCCCGGGCTTGCTGACGCGGCCAACCGTCCATTCTTTCGCTGGGGTGCACCTTCGGCGATCGAACGGGTGACATAGCTGTTGAAATCGGTCGAGCCGAAGAGGAACTCTGTTGGCGTGCTGTGCGCCAGGTGAGCTATGGCCGCGGTTGCGATATCGCCGCCCCAGCTGTCTTCGAGCGTCATGGCAATTCCGAGCGATACGCACAGATCGCGGGCCTGCCTGGTTTTCGTCAAACCTCCGAGTTTGCTGATCTTCAGATTCACCACATCCATGGCATGATCTGAGTGGCCGCGAACCAGCACATCGACGCCATCGATCACCTCATCCAACACAAAGGGGTGATCGGTGCGCCTGCGAATCGCCAGACACTCCTCATAGGTCAGGCAAGGTTGTTCGATATAGACATCGATGTCCCTGACCGCGCGAACAACTCGTGCTGCTTCGTGCGGCAGCCAGCCGGTGTTGGCATCGGCCACCAGGCGATCTCCAGGCTCGAGGACTTGAGACACTGCTTTGATCCGAGCAATATCGGTGTCGGGATCGCCGCCCACTTTGAGTTGAAAGCGACGATAGCCCTCGGCCCTGTAACCGGCGACGTTCGAAGCCATCTGTTCCGGCGATTCTTGAGAAATGGCCCTATAGAGGTGAAAATCACTGCCGTAACGACCGCCTAACAGAACGCACACGGGAAGCCCGGCTTTCTGACCCAGGATATCCCAACAGGCCACATCCACGGCGGACTTCACATAAGGATGGCCTTTGAGTGCCGCATCCATGACGCGGTTGAGCCTGGCCAGTTGCGTGGGATCTTCGCCGATCAACCTTGGGGCAAGTTCCTTCAAACCAGCCCGGACCCCGGCTGCGTAGGCCGGCAAATAAGCCGGTCCCAGTGGGCACACTTCACCATATCCGGTGATCCCGGCATCCGTTTCGACAGCGACAACAGTGCTGTCAAATACCGTGACAGATTTTCCCCCGGACCACTTATAACTGCCTTCGTGCAACGGAAGATCGACTTGCCATGCCGCGATACGCGTGATGCGCATGGAAACTCCGAGAGTGACCTGGAAAGCGAAAGGAGACGATCTTCACCAGAGCGGTATCACTTGCCCGTCATTGCGCGTGCCGAGTAGTTGGAGTGTGAGTGGATTGATTGAGGCCGGGAGCCCCTGCACGTGTCCATCTCCCCAAACGAACATGACATTGCTGGTGTGCCGGCTGCCGAATCTCCAGCCTGTATCCTGCGGGTTCACGGTAAGAGGAAATTGGGCCGATGCAGCACGGCTCGAGCACTGAATGTATTCGCCGTCGTAGGTTGAACAGTCCCACCAGCCAACACCCTGATTTTGAAGTGGAATATGCTTCTCGCCGACGAGCAGCGTGTTACTCAAGCCATCCGTGAAGCTTAAGAGGGGGTAGCCCTGACCGATCTGGAACGAGCCGCTCAGGCTAGGTGTTGTGACTGAGGGTTGGTCGGTTCCAGAAGGATCGATGACCACGGCATAATCCCCGAGTGCTCCCGGAACGTTGTTGGCGGTGCCGCCATTAGTCGGTGGAATATCCCCCGAGACGCTGGTAGTCGGCGGATCGTTCGCGCTTCGGCGCGACGGACAGAAGTAACTTTTCACCGGTGTCATGCGAGCAACATTGTTCTGCAAAAAATAGCTCTGTCCCAGGTTCCACTGGTTGTAGAGGTTGCTCTGCTCCATGTAGGGCAGGATAATCACGGCCCAGGTTGCATATCCTTCTCCCATACGGGACGCTGGGAAGTGGTTGTCGTAATCCAGAGCATAGTTGTGCATCGCCAAGCCGATTTGCTTGAGGTTGTTCGTGCAACTGATGCGTGCGGCCGCTTCTCGGGCTTTCTGAACGGCCGGCAACAACATGCCGATCAATATCGAGATGATCGAGATCACCACGAGCAGCTCGATAAGTGTAAACCCCTTGCGGTGCTGGTACGAATACACGAGATAGCTCCTATCTTTTCTTCGGGCCCATCAGGATGAGGGACCCGCTATCAATCTGGAATTTGATCTCTTCCTCAAAACCAAACATCGATCCCGGCAGAGTGGCCCGGAGGAAGTCGATCCGCGGTTGCGGGGCAGCGAATATCAGCCGCACTTCGGAGAATTTGTCGGGATAGAGTTTCTCAAGCTGTTTGCTGAATACCGGTTCCGGGTGATATCCTTCTTCAAAGGTTGCTGTATTCAGAGTTCTACCGGCAGAGTCGACCACGCGAACGAGATCGAGATTCTGGCCCACAGTCCAGCCGGAGAGATCGAGCGCTCGCTCGACGCCGATATTCCTCACTCGCACCACCAACTGAAGATACTGCTCCTTGCTCGGGCGTTTGACGCCTTTGGGATCGATCAGGTCGAGCGGAGCGACAGTGGCCGAAACGATGGTCACCCGCACGTCCTTGAATTGCCACGACGCAGAAGCGGAATCAACCCATTGTGCCAGAGTCGCGGTCTGTTTTGCATGGGAATAGGCTTGAGGAGCCGGAGGAGCGTTTTCGATCTCTGGAGTCCAGGGGTCGAGGTTCAGCCACGACGGGAGTAGCAAGACCAAAAGAAGCACGATGAAGTGCAAGCCGATCGCCAATCCGCCCGCCGCTTTTGCCCTGCCCTCGGCCCCGAGTGAAGCAATACCAGCCAGAAGACCAACAACCGACACCGTCGCGGCGATGAATCTGCCGAACGGAAACAAAGTGGCCAACACCGCGACCCCGACCAAAGCCACCGCCGATAGAGCTACTACCATGCCAACGTCGGTAACAGTTTCATCGTCATCACTTTCAGATTCAGTTGTTGGTCGCGAAGGAGAAACAGGTGCAGGTTCCGGAGCAGGATCAGGCATGGGAGCGGGAACTGCTGTAGCTTTCGAAACAGGTGGTCTGGCAACTGCAACCGGATAATCTGATGCAGATGAAGTTGAACTGCGTTTCTTTTTTTTCTTTGTTTTCGATGTGGCATCTACCTGCGCTGATTCAGTCGCATCCGTAATCGCAGCAGTAGGCTTTGTTTCTTCAATTTCACTTGGACGAGGAGGAACAGGCGGCGATGCTGCTGGAGTTCGGATCGAGGGGGCAGTGGGAACAGTTTGAGAAAGGGAACTCGGTGTATTTGCTTGGGAAGCCCAGCCCGGAACGCCCTCGGATGGCATCACCGTGAAACTACTTCCGCATTTTGGGCAGTTGGCACTGGCTCCAAGAGCGGATTCTGGGGCGCGAACGCCTCCAAGCCGGCAGTAAGGGCAAATGGCGACTATGGTTGGCATACGCACACCGGACGGGTGGGTGGAAGTGATGCTTGCGACACTACTCTAACCACCCCCATTCATTTCTCAACACAATTCCAAGACAGTCGTAAGAAACTAACTTCGTCTCACGCAAAGGTGAAAAACTCTGAGGGGGTTAAGGTCGCAATTCACTTCATCTATCTAAACGTCCTGTTTCAGATTTAGAGACAACGAAACGCGTTTGGGTTCCTCTATTCTACGCATTCGCGGGCGGTTGATCGTCTGGGAAATACAATGCTCCTTCAACTGATCAACGAGACCGGTTTCAGGTGCCACGTGAAGCGAATCACACGAGAGCAGTCGCGAAAGTATGCGTTCGACTGGCGGGATGAACCATTACTGACCGTAAAACCCAGTGAATCGTTCGAGATTGAGACCTACGATGCCAGCACGGGCTACTTCAAAACCAGCGAAGACAAAGCAATTCCTTCGCGCCGGCCTGGGTTCGACCGTTCGCCGCCGACTGCCAATCCGATCGGTGGTCCAGTTTGCCTAGAAGGAGCAGAACGCGGGGATATGCTCATCGTCACGATCGAAGACATACTCGTCGACGATTATTCGTGGATAGCCATTGGGCCTCGCCGCGGTCCCTTGGGTGAATCGACGCGTTGGCCAGAGCTGTCCAGCGATTATACAACGAAGATTTTTCGCCACACGCCTGGCACCACTGGCACGACACGCGATGGCACTCTGCACTTCAATGAGCGAATTTCCTGGCCAATTACTCCGTTTGTCGGCACTCTTGGCATCTGCCCTGACCGAGAGGTGGTTACGAGTATTGATGGGCAAGGTGCCTGGGGCGGCAACCTGGATATCCGCGATATGACGGTCGGGAACAAGATTTACCTGCCGGTCTTTCGACCCGGAGCATTGTTCTACCTGGGAGATGTCCATGCGAGCCAGGGAGACACCGAGTTCACCGGCACGGCAGCGGAAACGAAAGCAACCGTGAGGGTGCACCTGGAATTGGTGAAACAAAAACGCATTCCTTATCTGCGCATTGAAAAGCCAGGCTCGATAGTGGCTGTCTTCGCGGACAAGCCCTTGGAATCGGCGGTCGAAACAGCAACTGTTCACTTGATGGACTGGCTCGTGACGGAATACGGATTCACGCCAACGGATGCCTACTGTCTAGTTAGCACCTGCCCGGACTTCCGCATCAACGTCTACCAGATGTGCAAGATCGCAAAGCTCTGCTTTGTGGCCGGAGCGGAGATACCGAAGAAGTATTTGTTGGCGTAAAGTCGCTTCGAGCTGTTTGAGATCTTCAGTGCATGCCATTTTTTAGAATTCCCACGCCGGTGTCCCTTCGAGGATCAGGTTGAAAGAGATTATCGTCCCGGCCCCGACAGCGTGAAGGCAGCCCACAGGAGCGGATGAGCCCTGCCGTTCTTGTCCGGTTTGATCTCCAGATCGCCTTGCCCCGATACTTCCTCGAAGGTGCCGCGGAAGCCTTTCGCAAATTCCCCGATCTTCCCTGGGTTTTTGTAAATCTCCAGTTGGGCCTGTCGCAGAGACTCCAATGGCGAAAGGTTCTGAGTCCAGAGATTGCGGTAGAACAAACCCATCAATGCCGCGGTGGATTGGTCCGGCACCTTCCACAGCGAGCACACCACGTTCGTCGTCCCAGCGTAATGAAACGCTCGCTGCAACCCAAATGTTCCCTGACCGCCGGCCACGTCGCCCAGCCCCGTCTCGCACGCCGAGAGCACGGCCAGTTCCAGGCCGCCGAGATCGAGATCGATGAGCTGCTCTCCGGTAACAATGCCCCGACCCGGCGTCCTGGGGTGGTTGGCCCCGGCGAACACCAGCCCGGTCATGACAAGTGGGCTATTCACGGCCCGGCCCCGACGCTCGCCCCAGGCCATCTTCTCGTAGTCCTTGTCGTCGAGCTGGAAGGCAGAGCGGAACGACTCATCGGCGAAGAAGCCGTGGGTGGCGAGGTGTACGAACTTCGCATTGGGCAACTCACGCAACACCGCAGTAGTGGTGGCTTCTTCCCCGGTGAAGCGGATCACTGGGAATTTCTTCTGTTCCGCCGCCTTGGCGAAGCCGTTGGCTTCGCCAACCGTGGCGGGTAGATAGCCCCAGCCCCGTTTCTCGTCCGGTTTCAGGAGTGGCTCACCGCGTTTGACGAGGCTTTCCGTTTTAGCCACAACTGTATCGGCATCGTACTTCACGCCGCCAACAACCAGAGCGGCGTTCGGCGGGTTCATGACGGGATCTTGCGGCCACAGCTTGTCGAGCAGGAACGGGGCGTGCGGGATCATCGCAACCGCGAAATCTTCCAGCAGGATGGTGCCGGGCTTGTCGCCAGGCAACGCCGCGAAGAGCACCTGGCAGAGCGTTGCGTCCGGGCACACGTACACCGTCTTGATGAGCGCCGGCAGTTCCTTGCGCACCTTCTGCCAGATACCGATCAGACCTCAGTCAACTGGATTTGAACGCTGTAACTCCCGAGAACTGGTGTTGCAAGACCACTCGTATTTGCAAGAATTGCGGCGCCCGCCCAACCGAGGAGGCCACCTGTCGATGTTCCACATGGTGGATAACGGCAATCCTGGTGGTGGGAGATGCTACCGCACGGAGCAAATCGAGGTGAGTATCGCCTGTCAAGAATCCTTCAAGGACTCCACAATCGCTCCACCGTCCGGCCGTGGTGTTGGTTGGTCACATTGGCGACTTGCATCCTCGGCTCGAGACCGACGTTCAGCTGCGCGGAAGAGGAGGGTTTCAACCGCCGGCCACAGGAGTCCCCAGGCGATGATGCTGACCGGCAAGAGGTACGAGGCTGTCCCTGCAAACAGGAGCACCGGGAGCAAGCCGATGCCAAGGCACACTAGCGGAATTGTCATGTAGGCCAGACCGACCCACCAGTTGTGCCGGCGATGATAACGAGATTCGTGGTGAAGGATCAGCCGGCTCACTTCCCCGGCCGGGAGCACAGCGACACAGCGCGAGCCGGCGGCAGCGAAATCCCGGCACGCCTCGCGATGCCGCTCCAGCAACAAGGCGCGATCGGGCGTCGCCAATCCCCATCGCAAACGGTCCGGTTCCTCAATTCTGAGGTGTGCCATCTGGTTGGAGGTCTCGACGATCGCCTTGTCTGAGAATGCTGTCACAAAACTAAGGCGCCAACGGTCCCATGCCCACAGTTTGTATACCGTGGCGATAACATCACCCTTGCGGTTGGCGAAGATGCGGGACTGATAGTTTCTGCACCAATAAATGAGGAAAAACCAACATGTGGTGCTGCGCCTGCCGACCGGCTCAAACCCGAGTCGGCGCAGCTGCGCGAAAAGGTCCTCGTACTCGGCGTCGTTGCCGGTGGGTTCGAGGGCCCCGGCATCGTCATCAATTACGCTTCGTTGGATGGTCAAACCGAGCGCGCTGAGCACGGCCGGCAAAACCATCCACAAAGCAACTGCCCCGGCACCCAGCCAGAGGACTTCAACGGTCTCGTTGGTAATCTGCATGGAAATGGTCCTAAACCGAGAGAGCAGAACCAAGCGCCCCCGGCAACTGTAGCTTATTCTTTCGTGCCACGCCGAACGCGTGCCAGGGCACTGCTTTGGGAAGCGATCTCGGGATGGACGGAGAGTGCAAAATCGCGAAGCTCTGCTTTGTGGCCGGAGCGGAGATACCAAAGAGAAAGTTGCTACGACTGTTCTCGACAAATCCGCACGAACTCGTCCAACTCCTGGTCATTCAGGTCGGAAATTGTCCAATACGTCAACCCGGAATGCTGCCAATAACGAATGTGGAATCCTTGGCGGGAGAGCCCGCGCACCTCTTTCTCTTCATCATGGACCGCTGGCCACATAAAGATGTTGATAACGTGTAATCTGCGGTGATAAATCAGGGCTGCAACTGGTCGATCAGCCAGGTAATCCAACCGACCGCCGGACAACGTGTACCCTTGTGATGTCAAGTCGGGTACGGGTGGTGAGAAGTCGAGCTTTCCCCGGAACCAGGGCTTCACAGTATGCTTGTCGGAGGAGGCTACGTCGGTCAGGTGTTCGACCTGAAGCGAACGAATGTGACTGGCAACAACGCTTTCCGTGAGTCGATCAACTGAGGAACCTGTCCCTTTGGGCAAGAGCAGACCGATGGTCACGGAGGCTCCGGTCAGAAGCAGGACTCCTGCCGCGATGGCAACGAGACTCAGCGCAGGCCGTCTTTTTCGCTGGGTGGCCGATGGCGTGGCTAGTTGGATCCGCATGCGGAGGCTGGCCGGGGCAGTGTAGTACAGTGATGGAGAGGAAATAACACTTCGCAACGACCGCAGGTGTTTCTCCTGTTCAGCACATTCAGCACAATCGGCCAGATGTTTTTCGATCTCGACGTGCCGAACCAAATCCAGTTCACCGTCGGAGTAGGGATGCAGCAGGCGTTGCACGTCTTGACAGTTCATATCACCTCACCCCTGGAGAGGGCGGTCAGCCATACTTGAAGTTGTTGGCGGCCGCGAGCGATGCGGGACATGACCGTGCCAATCGGCACCTCCGTCACAGTGGCGATTTCCTGGTAGCTCAACCCCTCGAGTTCACGAAGAACGATCGCCTCGCGCAACTGCGGAGGTAATTCTTCCAAGGCCTTTCGAACCATGGCCTGGTCGCACTTCTGGAAGGCCAGGAATTCCGGGTTCGTCGACTCATCACCGCGATCGTGTGTATCTTCGTTAAAAGCTACCGCCAATTGCGCCCGCTGCTTTGTCAACCAGTCGAAGGCTGCTCGGCGGACCACGCTGAGGAGCCATGCTTTCCCGTCGCCGCCGCGGAAGCTGCCGAAGTACCGCGCAGCGCGATAGTATGCTTCCTGGACAACATCCTCGGCGGCGTGTTGGTCCTTGGTCAACCACTGGGCCAGGTTGTAGGCGGCATCCAGGTGAGGCAGTGTTGCTTGTTCGAACCGCCCTCGCTCTTCAGGTGCCAAATCCGGGGATCCCTTCTCGGCAGCATGTTTGCCGTTCGTTGAATTCCCCTCATTCTATATCTACCGACCGGAGTGTGCGTCTATTCCCCCAGGACTTAGATTTTTTGAGTGGAATTGAACGATTGGGCGATCGGTCTGATAGCACAGCAGTTGACTTTCCACGCAAATCCTCACTGCGTGATCTGGGTTACCGTCGGCGGATCCCCATGTTCATCATGACGCCAACGCCAGACCCGGAATTCATTCCTGTCGGGCTCATTGACATGCTCGGTTGGGAAAAACCACCTCCGCCGCCAAAGCCATTCCACTGGTTGGAACCGGACCACCGGTTGGACCACGTTGCATTCGCAGTTCCTGTGAATGCTGTGCTGGATCCGGTGGTATTCCAGCGGGAATACCTGGAGTTCCAGGGTGAGTTGCCCCACGGGTAATTCAGGCCGGAATTGCCATAGTTGCCTGGATAATAGCCCCATGTGTACATCATGCCTGGATATCCGGAGTAGCCTGGGTAATAACCCCCTGAGCTGTACGTGCCGGATGAGTCGCCCCCACCATCGTCCACGGGATAGGTATACCCATAGACGATCTGGGCCTGTGCCTTGTTGGTAGGTCCGAGGCCGAGCCCCAGGATCAAGAATGTTGCGATCAGGAACGGTTTCATTGTTGCACCTCATAGGTTGGAAACGATTGATCTCATAGAGATCGAAGAGAGCTACACAGTAGGCTAAGCTAATCCCAACGCTTCCTCTGGGATCGGCTTAGTTTTCACTCGGAGAAGGTCACAGAATCGAAAGCTGTGTGCTGCCCAAGACGCTACTGGGATTGCTGTCTGGGCTGCTCACGCTTGCTGCCGCGCTCAAGCTCATGCCCGCTGTCTCGGCTGTCGCGACGATCTGGAATAGCACCTGACTGTTTGCACCAAGGGCACACATAAAATGACTCCTTTGATTCCTTGAGTGAATCGCCAGCCAGAGCCGAAACATTTCCCTTGATAGGCTTGATCAACTTCGACCTCGGGCCGGGTCGTTCCCGTAAACGCGATCGGCGGTGGATCAGTTGCCGTACTCGCCACTGAAACCAATCTTCCCACCGACGCCTCCAATGCCTCCAATTCCTCCGATGCCTGCGATGCCTCCAATACCTCCAATTCCTCCGATGCCTGCAATGCCACCAATACCTCCAATACCTCCAATGCCTCCACCGATGCCTCCAATACCTCCACCGATGCCGGCGATACCGCCTCCGATACCAGCGAAGCCACCGATCTGACCTCCGATGCCACCTATGCCGCCACCAATCTGGCCACCGATGCCACCTATGCCACCGCCGATACCAGCGAAACCACCAATCTGACCTCCGATGCCACCTATGCCGCCACCAATCTGGCCACCGATGCCACCAAAACCGGCGCCCATACCAGCAAATCCCCCAAGGTAGCTCTGACCACCAATTGAAGGAAACTGACCAATAAACCCTCCGACAGGGATGCCACCCAGCCCACCTGCAAGTCCGCCAAACCCACCTCCTTGACCTCCAAAGCCAGCGATTCCTCCTCCGTTCCCAGTCAGCCCTCCTCCAAGTCCGCCAAAGCCATTGTTTCCTCCGCCAAAGCCATTGTTTCCTCCGCCAATGCCATTGTTTCCTCCTCCAAATCCAGCAAGCCCTCCTCCGAGTCCGCCAAAGCCACCGTTTCCTCCGCCGAAACCAGCCAACCCTCCTCCTAGTCCGCCAAAGCCGCCATTGCCTCCGCCGAACCCCGTTATTCCGCCAGTGATTCCAGTGGTTCCGCCAGTGATGCCCGTGGTTCCAGTCCCATTACCAGTGAATCCTCCCCCGTTCCCGGCGACTCCTCCTCGGTTACCAGTGGTTCCTCCACCGATTCCACCTACTCCCAACGTTCCTTGCATGACCCCAAGATTGGAGATGCTGTTAGGATCGAACGGACGAGATGGTGCTTGGGGTTGAAAAGGCGGTAGGGTTGTCCGCATCCTGATGCTGCCGCCCGGCTGTGCTTTTATTGCGCCGGTCATCGGAAGAAGTGTACAGATACCCAGTCCGATGGCTAAATATGCGAGTGTTTGGGGTAATGATCGCCACATCAGATGTCCTCTGCTTCAAGTGGTGTTGGTCATAGCGACAAGCGTTCAGTGTTCTTCGAACTCCCACCACATTCCTCTACCGCCGGTAAGGCGTGGTTATTCCCGGAGCCGTTTTGTTTTTTCGGTTGGAATATTTCGGGGGAGCGGCCGGTATGGAAGAAAACGGACAGGAAAAGGCCGTCGAGTTGATATTGGATCAGCCCAAGCTGGAAGTCGATGCTCGGAACAAGATGGGATAGACCGCTCTGGCAGCGGCCGCGTTCAAGGGGCATGTCTGCATTTCGAAGAAGCTAATCGCCGCGAAGGCCAACGTGAATGCAGCGAACCGAAGCGGGCAAACGGCGACCATGTTTGCGGCCCTGGCAGGCAAGGTCGAGGTGTTAAAATACCTGTTGTCTGTCGGAGCCGACCCCCCGGGCTACCGACAAGAACGGGAACACACCACTCAGACTGGTCCGGGGGCAAGGTGCCGAGGAGGTTGTGAATCAGTTGGAGGCGGCTCTCGCGAGCCCGATGAAGTAAACCTTGCAGCCTTAACTAAATGCCAATCTCAATGGGAAAAAGTCGAGTTGTGATTGCATGCAAGGCGATTGATCGTTAGTTGGGGGCGCTCACAGAATGTGATTTCTCACGCAGTTAGTGGCAAGGAATGATCATGGAGGAGAATTCCCGTACTCTTCTCACGCTGCTTCCAGGCTTTCCACAAGCATCCACGGCCCCCCGAACGAGCTTGTAGCCGCTTACACAACCTCAATGTTTTCCCTTGCGGCCCATTCGCGGAGTTGTTTGATGCCTCGGACGTTGATTTGCCGCACTCGCTCCTTGGTAATCCCAAAGTGCTGGCCAATCTGTTCCAGCGTCATCTCCTTGGAGCCGTCCAAACCCGTTCGCATCCGTATCACTTCGCGGGTCCGAGCATCGAGGTGTCCAAGCAATCGGTTCACCAACGCCCGCGCTGCATCCGCCGCGGACAATGCCTCCAAGTCGTCCGTCCGCACTTGGGCTTTCGCCTCGAAGAGGTCACTGTGTCCGGTCATGTAGCGCTGCTTATGCGTTTTCGCATCCGGGATCGAGCGCGCGAAGTTCTTCAAGATGGCCCAGATGGCGTAAGTACTGAACTTGTTACCGCGAGAGTAGTCGAACTTCTCGACCGCCCTCATCAGGGGCATATTGCCATCGCTCACCAGATCGTCGATGTTCTCGCCCAGAGCGAGCTTTTGTCTGGCTTGCGAATAAACCAGCCGCTGGTTACAACTGATGAGCAGATCCCGGCAATACTTGATCGCCTCCTTCAACTCCCTCACCCGAATCAGATCGCTCACCTTGGCCTTGGTCGGATCGAACGATTCCTGGATCTTGTGCAGTTGATGCTTCAGAAAATTCATCTTCCGGAACATGTGCTGCTCCTGTTCCTTGCTGAGTAGCGGCCACTCATAGAGGTGGGCCAGGTGCGCAGGCCCATTCCTGGGCGGTTTCTTGCCCGATCGCTTGCCATCAAATTCCGCAAGACCGGGCATCTCAGCTAGTATTTCGGCAGCCCGTGAAGGCTCATCGAAATCGGCGTTGTAGATGTAATCGATTGGTTGCCCAACGAGTTCCTTCGCCAACACCTCGTTGATGACTCGATACTCATTCGATTGGGTGCGACCGAATCCGCTCGCAATGGCAACCTCGGTATCCTCCGTGAGTTTGTCGGTGTATTTGGTGTTCATAGCTCGACCAATCTTTCGTTGCGATCGTCCGTGAACGCTCTTTTGATGGCTCGTACTCTAGTAAAAGTCTGACGAGTCCATCCAAATAACTCCTGCCTCTAAGCAAGAATCGCATTGAGCTGGAAAAACGAGCGCGGTATTGCGGTTTTCTTCGATTGGGCGACCGTGGACCGGCGAACCAAATGCGGCCCGTGAACATTTAGTACGGTGTCACCGTGACCGCGCTGGGAACTG
>Ga0207031_10239_pt1 | contig 14869 bp, 15 predicted proteins | sample Alteio_BWMinCont_37_FD_153278 | JGI IMG/M metagenome (GOLD analysis project Ga0207031, IMG submission 153278) | Enriched cells from forest soil in Barre Woods Harvard Forest LTER site, Petersham, Massachusetts, United States -... | ecosystem: Environmental > Terrestrial > Soil > Temperate forest >... | reverse complement strand
ACGGACAACGCCATCTTCAGAGCCCTCAACCGTGACGAAAGGCGACGTTTCACGAAATCGGATACTCGCGGCCCATTCGCTCTAGCCGATCTGACAGCGTCTGTTGTCCAACCTAATCTCCAGTTTGAATGGAACGGCATCACGCCGGCTGAGGGCCGATCCTGGCGTTTCGGCTTAGGGACACTTCAGCAGCTGGAACAGGACGGTAGGATCTATCAGAGTGGGAAAGAGCGAGTACCAAGACTCAAGGTGTTCTTGAATGAAAACGAGGGTGTTGAGGTCGGAACTATTTGGACTGATATCCCCCGCCTCTCCCCGGCATCCAAGGAAAACACACAGTACCCAACCCAGAAACCACTGGGGGTGCTGGAAAGACTTTTGTATAAAGGATCAAACGAGGGCGAAGTCGTACTGGACCCATTCTGTGGCTCCGGCACGACCGTTGTGGCAGCCGAGCGTCACCAAAGACGGTGGATTGCATGCGACACGTCCAAAGAAGCCATCGAAATCACCACCCAAAGGCTTATTCGGGAGTTCGGGCACACTCAGCCTATGAAGTTCTCAGTGGGTGATGCCGACAGCCTCAGTCCCATCCCGGTTAAACGAGCTGAGTTTAAGCGAGTGGCCGTCAGGATAGACGACTTCGTCTCGATGGGCCAAATAGAGTTTATCCTGGACCATGAAGTACCTTTCGAGGAAACAAGACATTTTGAGTTCAAGGAAATCAAGAGCCCGACCGGCGCGGTTAGCAGTATTGTGAACACATCTGACGAATATGCAGTCTCCTTTTTGAATAGTGAGGGTGGCAGGATTCTTTGGGGCATCAGAGACAGGGACAGAATTGTTGTCGGCGTCCGCTTGAGCTATCAAGATCGCGATAAGGTGAGGCGCGACGTTAGCGCAAAACTAAATCAGATTGAGCCAAGAGTTGATCCTTCGAGGTACCGAGTAGAGATTCACGAGGTCCATGATGAGCACGGGCAGAAAGTGCCTGATCTATGTGTCGTGGAAATGATTGTGCCAGCTTCTCACTCAGCTGAGCCATACTACACCAGTGGCGGTGACGCCTGGGTCAAAGTTGATGGAAACAAACAGAAGCTGAAGGGAATTGCGCTCACTGACTTCATACGGCAAAGACTGGCAAGACGGAGCGGTCGGAAGCGTAACCCGTAGCAGACCCGGAAGCCTTCGCAAATCAAAATCTAGTCATGGGCCTGGCACGGCTTCGCTTCCGTGGCTACCTCACAGGAATCCATGTGAACGGTTGCCAATTCGCTGGCAGTGCATAGGTACACGTGTTCCAATCAATCTTCGCATTCAGAGGCGGATAAAAAGAGCGACCTTCGATGCGATCTGGCGTTACGAGCGTGAGTTCAATGGGCCGAGTAGCCGAACAGGATGCGCCGCCGTCTTGCCTCACGAGGCGACCGTTTACCTTGCCCACATACTTGTCACCATCCTTCTTGACGTCCATGAGGGCGAACGCGCCAGCCTTCACCGCAGCTTCCGAAAGAACTGTTTCGCCGTAGATGTATTCGCCTTCAAAACGAAGGGTTCGGATTGTTCCGCTCATCATGGATTTCCAGCGGGCAGGGAATCCAGAGTTTGCGCCCGCCGATTTCGGTGCCTCGATGGAGGGCGGGGCTTCCTTGGACAGAGGAGGTTCCTGCGCCGGAGGCGGCTGAGGCTGTGGCCTGCCCACAGTCTCAACAATCGCATACCGAATGATCGCTGCCTTGCTGTGTTTGCCGTACACGAGGTGAACACACATGCTCCCGCCGCACGGTTCTGCTTGGTAAGTATCACCAACATTAAGGGTGAAGCACTTGTGAAAGAGATTGGCGCGACAACTGAGGAGGTAGCGCATGGTGTCGGTTTCCACTGCATTCACCGACCACTTCTCCTGAGCGCTACCGCCTGAGCAGCTTCCCCAGGTATAGCCGTTCTGAGTCCAGAAGCCACAATTACTCCTGCCCTGAATTGACTGGGTCACAATACGCGAACTCAAAACGTGGAGACTGAGCGATTCCTGAGCTCCTGCCGGACGCGAAAGAGCAGTCAACAGTGCGATCAACAACACCTTCTTCGCCATATACCAGCCTCGTTTCAACTAACCGAATCACCTGGCCGAGTTGATTCGGTCAGCCAGAACCGAACGAACTCGGCGATTCTACCGCCAAAAGGAACAACTTCTCCAGTAGTGGACACGCCAGACGCTGCGCACGGCGCATAGTGCAGCCACATGCCAGCGGACATTCGGGCTAGATTTGGGGTGCGGCTGCGCGCACTTCGCAGGCGTCGCGGGATGACGCAGGTCGAGCTGGCCGACTACTTGGGCCTGCGGCGCACGTATATTTCAGACTTGGAGCTTGGCAAGAGGAATGTCTCGTTGGTGACGCTACAGATCATCGCAAGAGGCTTCGGGTTGTCCTTGTCGAGATTGCTCAGCAAGATCTAGGCGCACCACACCACGCACTCTCCCGCAGGAGCGCGGCTTGACATCTCACAGGCAACGGAATTTCTCGATTCCTATTCTGAGGTTACTGGCTTCTCGTCGTTGAGCACAAAATCCGGCTCATACAATTGTACGAGAGTCTCAATGAAGTCTTTTGTTTGCTGAATAGCAGCCTTAGCCTCGTCTTCGTTGCAGAACTCGCCCTGATGGACAATGGAATTTCGTTTTCCGCTAATTTGATCGGATGCTGTCTTGAGTTTCCTGATCGTGTCATGCTGCTTCTTGCCTGCGCTCAAAGGGATCAAGAGGTGATTAACCTTTCCCGCTAGGCCATTAGCCCACTGGAGCATGGAATCTACGAATTGTGGATCGAACGTGCTTCGATCCGCAAACTCCCTGCGAATGGCAAAGTTGGCCACCAGTTCTGCGGCAGTTGCGGCGCGGACGATTGCAGCAGACCACTCTTCCCGAGTATGAAGCCCTGTCAGCTTCTTCCATTGCGACCGAATTTTGTCAAGATCAGCGCGCTCCTGATACGGCGTTTTCATGTGGTCACCCAAACTGCGCCGCTTTCGTGATGGCGGCATATTCACTAAGAACCGGGATCGCAGACTGGATGCTGTGTCCGCCTGCGTAAGCAATGCTTCACACCGGCTACACCCAGCGACAAATGTTCGCAATTCTCATTCTTGGGGACACCGCGCCAGGCCCCGCGAACCAGCCTGGGGGAAAGACTCAGGCAATTTATACGCTTAAAGGAGCGTCTGTCCAGCTACCTTCGTGCCATTCGCGGTGACGGGCCGGCGAATGCGCTTGACATCGTTCCCTCAACAGAGCAGAATGCTTTCGTTTTCAGTTTGTATGTTTTGTTAGTAGACCTCTCCCTTTCCAAGCAGTGTCTCGTGTGTCGGGACCGAGAACCCAGGGACAACTTAAAGCAGACCCAAAGCGCATTGAACCAACCTGGGCCCAAGCATTAACTGGCGAGGTAACCGCAATGGCTTCAGACATTCGAACGTCCCAATGTTCCTGGAATATTGATGAGCTGATGCATCAGCTTGAAGAAAAATATGTTGCCCACAATTCTAGCGAATACTGGAGCAATGAGAAGCTACGCGTACGTTCACGGCTGGACAGTTTGTGCACTGAGTTGTCGTCCAGGTACATCGACCCGGTAGTCTTGGGCCTGGGCGGCTCGGCAGTTGTCATCCGGATATCGGATTGCCAACTCTCCGGTCAAGCGTGTGCTCTCAAATTTCCTCGTCCTGTTCCGGGCAAGAGCAATCTCCTCGTATCAATGATGGACAAGGAAATTGCGTACCTTGCGAAACTCAGACATAGCTCGATCGTCCGCATACACGGGAGTAGTCGCCTGGACGAATCTCACTCGATGCGGCATGAAGCGCAAACCGATAGTTCAGGCGAGATGAGGCTATTCCCGTATTATGTCATGGACTTCATAGACGGAGACAGTTCTGAGCGATTCTTTAAAGAAAAGCGTGTGTCTACTGAGTATTTTGTGCATATTGTTCGTGCTACTGTCGATGCTGTCAATTACCTGCACCAAAACTCTGTCGCGCACCTCGATCTAAAACCGGACAACATTCTAATCGGTTTGGATGGTACGCCTGTCATCGCCGACCTCGGAACTGCTAAGACGCTGACCCAAACGACCGGAGAGACTATCGTTGCGTGCACCTATGGATATGCCGATCCAGCACTCGTGGCAGTTCTCGACAAAGATCCGTCTGACGAGAATAGAGCGAAGGGAACGATTTCGCGGAGCAAAATCGATCCGAAGTGGGACCTCTACTCTTTGGGTAAGACCCTATTGACATGGCTGGGCCTCGATGCCGGCGGCGCTGAGGCATCCCGCCTCCAAAACCTCGAAACATACGAAAGAAAATATCTCTTGCTCATGGCGGGCCGGCTACTACATGGCGAAGTCCCGGCGTGGCTTGAGGAGCGGATCGGATTGGACCGGGCACTCCTGCACCAGCTATCTTACGAGAGCAGTGAACGGGTACTGCAGGACGTGCGCAAGTTGTCCGGAGAGTACTCGATCGTTGATGAAGTGCCGGAGCTCAATGCTTACCATTCAAAATCTCTCCAGGTCACACGGGAAACTCCAACAACATACACGGATCGCATGGAAAGATTGCTGAGCCACCCCGCGTTGCGTCGACTCGCCTCGATATCGCAACTCGGACTCGTTAACCAAGTCTACCCAACGGCAACACACTCCCGCCTCGAACACAGTCTGGGAACCTTTCATAACGCTTCCCGTTTTGTTTTGAGTCTTTATTACGATCCGCTAAGTCCGTTATTTCGCCAGATGGTTGAGGCATCCGATGTGTCAACTTGTCTAGCGAGCGCGCTATTGCATGACGTCGGACAAGCCCCGCTGTCTCACGACCTCGAAGAGATCGAACCCACATTGTTCAACCACAAGCAGCTTGGAGTCACCGTTATTCGCGGCTTTCGCGATCCCAAAAAACCCGGGGCCAAGAGAATTACACTTCAAAAGCTGGATGAAGTTCTGAAACTGTGGGACACAACGCCAGATCGGGTCATTCAAATACTTAGCGCTCGTCCAGATGACGACAATGCTCCTCTGAAGGATCGTCTTCTCCATAGCATCATTGACGGCCCACTGGATGCTGACAAATTAGACTATTTGCGACGCGACTCAGACAGACTTGGTGTGCCTTACGGAAATGGCATCGATCTCGAGCGTATTCTGCGGTCACTGACTGTCACGCTTGAGAAAAAGGGCAAGACGCTTGTTGCGTGCATAGGAGTGCATGAAAAGGGGAAGGTCGCTGCTGAGTTTGTCGCCATCGCCCGGTATGCGATGTTCTCACAAGTATATTGGCAGCATAGCGTCCGTTGCATGAAGGCAATGCTGTTTCGTGCAGTTCTTCCTATTGTCGTACAGTCTGGCGAAAAAGAGCGGACGAAGAACGAGTTCCGCTCTGCGTTTGAGCATCTGGTACTCTCCTTGCCGCGGTCCCTCTACCAAGGCCAACCGATTCAAGAAGCACTATTTGCGGCAACCGATGAAGAACAATCGACTGTTAGGATGGCTGTCGCTCCACCTGATCTCGGGACGACCGAAGGCACGATCAGCGCGACTGACGCCGTAGTCCTAGCGTTCCTGCGGTCATGGCTTGCCAACACCGGCGCACGGGAGACCGAATTGTTGGATGATTTGTTGGCTCGAAGACTATATAAGCGTCTCTTCGTATTCACGAAAGAGCGCAGCGAACCGGATTGGAACGCATTCATCGAGCACTGGGAACGTCTATCACCCTCACGGAAAGTGGCAGCTTACGTGGAAATTGAGGGAAAAATAGCTGAAGCGGTTGGAGCGAGAATGCACTCTGCGCCAACCACGACAACCGTGACCCAAAAAATAGCCGATTTGATCCAGCACCGGGCCCAAGCTCGTCTGCCAATCATATTGATTGATATTCCCGGCTCCCGCCCCGGGGCTGACTTTCCTTTGTATTACGTGGTGGAGGCGCAAAGACGGGCTCTCCGAAGGGACGAACGTGCTGTAGGCGAGGTTCAGCCGAGTGAAGTGTGGAAGAACTTTGGGTCGCGCCTTCGCGATTCGGCGGGTAAGATCAGAGTGTTCTGCCATGCGGATTTCATAGACGCGGTAAGCGCTGCCGTGGCCCGTGATGAATTCCTCGGTATTTTGGAAAAAGTTGCGCAGGCCAACCTATGAGCGGTGCGCCTATCGTCTCTTTGCGAAACCTCAAAGTTAAGAACAAGGGCTTTGTCGTAGACATTAAGTCCGAAGATTCGGATGTGAAGCCCTTTGTTGATGCTGTCCGAAATCATGCCGACCGCGAAAGGGATGCGCTAGGGTTCCTCCCTGCTCCGGTTTACGATGACGCGGCAGCCCGCGGAAACCTGCTCGTCGCGTTGGTCACGACCAACCGTGAATACGGTGGACATGTGTTGTTCGGTGGCACGTTTCCTCATGCCCGCATATTTCAACTCTTTGTGGTTGAGCATTTTAGGAACAAGGGCGTCGCCCAGGAGCTAATCACACATTTGACCAAGATGCTGGAGGAGTATGGCTACCTCAGCGTCTCAGCAACGGTAGCTGAGGATCTTCCCGCAAATGGCTTTTGGGAGAAGATAGGATTTGCCATAGTCAGACGCAGACCAGGAGGCGCCGCAAGAAACAGACTACTCAACGTTCGCATTAGACAGCTTAATACCCCAACCTTATTCGACGCTCAGCTGCCTGCCGCCGCAGACCTTGGCTTGATCGAGCAGCTGGGAGCCCAACCGGCAGTCTACGCCATTGATCTCAATGTCTTTTGGGACATCATAAAAGGGCGGCCACGATCTGAATATGCAGCCGATGTCATCGGTGCCGCGTTCAACAAACTGATTCAAATTGTTGTGGCTGAAGAATTCATCAATGAATTACAGCGCTCTTCCAAAGCCACTCCGACTGACCCTGCCCTCGAATTCGCGATGCAGTTTCCGACGCTGCCTGAACCCGAACCGATAGTACTGCAACAGTTGTTGGACGAACTAGGCCGGCTTATTTTCCCGAATCGCTTGAGCAGGGGCAATCTATCGCTCCAGGATCGATCTGATCTCGTACATCTCGCAACCGCAATCCACCACAGCGCGACGGGGTTCGTCACCAGTGACGATACGCTTTTGAAGGTACAAGATCCTCTCTACAAGAGGTACGGCATCTTCGTGTTGCACGTTAAGAATTTCGCCGCGCTGGTGAAGTCAAGCCAAATGAGAATGCCGGCGATTTCAGTCCAGCTTTCGAGCGATACTCTGCGAGTCTGGGACCGCGTCAGTGGTCACAGTCAGGCGATCAGAGCATTCCTAGACAGTTTTTCAACCCCTACGATGCTCCGGGAAGATTTCTTGGCTAGGGAGGTCGTATCTTCGGGACGCAAACGAGCAATTGTGACTTCGGGATCGGACATTGTGTGTCTGGCTTCTTGGGATGCGGCAGCGGGGTTGCAAAACAGAGCGGATGTTAGGCTGGTAGCCAACGAGGAACACCCCGCGGCCGAGGCCGCCCTCGAATGTATTATTGGAGCGGTTTGCAGCGACGCTAGCCACGTCGCTCCCGTACTGTTGAGACTCTACCTTCCCTCGGGACACGTGATGGCGGAGAAAGTGGCGTTCGTTTATGGCTTTCGCACAGTAGGCGGACCACGTGTTGATGATGTAATTCTTCAGAAGGTCTGTGTCGGACGACCCATTTATGCCGCGAATTGGCCAAAGATGCGGGCCGTGCTTCAAGTCGTTTCTGGTGTCAGCTTTCCAGAGTCACTTCCGACATTTGTTGCGCATGACCAACTCATTTCCTTACGAACTGCTGATGGTGTTTCTCGCGACGTCAAGTTAACAGACCTTGAAAGGTTGCTGGCACCAACATTGATTGTCCTTCCCGGACGTCCCGCGAATATTGTCCCAATCAGGCGCGGTTATGCCGATCAATTGTTAGGAGCGTCGCGTCAGTTGTCATTGTTGCCTGGGCGTGAGGCCATGCTATTTTCTGAACGCGTATATTTCAGCGCGCCAAGGAACTTCAACCTTTTCAAGGTGGGAGTCCCTCTCCTGTTCTATGAATCTGGTCGGGATGGCGGGCGTGCATCTGTGACGGCGTGCGCACGCATCGTTCACACAAAGGTTCTAAGGAAATCTGACATACCTCGCGTAATGCTGCGACACGGCGTCCTCGAAATCGATGATTTTGATCAGTTGACAGCGACGGACTTGGTGTCCGCCGCGACCTTTGGCAACGTGATGGTTCTGGATCAATCCGTTTCTCTCAACCGACTGCGAGAGTTAAGATGCGTCGACGCGTCGAACTTGGTATGCCCGAGACAGATAAGCGACCAGCAGCTGATTGACGTGTTAGTGGAGGGGTTCGCTCGTGCCTGAATCCGAAGATATTTTGATCTCATTGCACAGGAAATATGTATCGAGGATCTTGGAAGGGAGGAAGACAATCGAACTCCGCCGCCGCGCATTGCGCGTGTCGCGAGGAACACGGGTCTGGATTTACAGCAAATCCCCTCACGCGGTTGTGGAGGCAGTTGCGGTTATTGATCAGGTCATCAGCGCTCCGCCGAACAAACTTTGGCGAGACTACAAAGATCGGCTCGGGCTATCGGAGACGGAGTTTCGCGCCTACTTCCTGGACGCCAACTTCGGGTGTGCCCTAGTTCTAAAAAATATTCAACAACTGCCGTTTGCAGTGAGCCTAGCAGAACTTCGTCGTCATTCAGCCTCTTTCCAACCGCCACAGTTCTTCGTGCGCTTGCGGGATAATAATCCTGCGCTGCGAGCGTTAAAGATGGAAGTCTGCTTCCGGGAATTTGCTGGGAGGCGTTCGGCCTAAAGGGGGTCTCAACTGTAATTCTAGGTCAAGGCAAAGATTCTTGCGTTGCGTCATCTGCATCGTTTCGCGAGTGCTTCGGACTCTCCGAGTGCATTGTGTCTGGGTCGAGTACCCATCTGTCCATGCGTTCATACCCGAGAGCGGGACGCCCTTGCAAGTAAATTGTTCCTGATTTCTTGTCGGGCCAATAAACCCCAAGAGGAGCCGTTCGCATGTACTGATACACCTTTAGTACCTGAGGTGCACCTCCAATCGTGTAAGAGTGGTTTGGGTCGCGAAGCATATCTCGAACCACCTCAAAAGGCTCCCAGCCCAAACCACGATACGTCATGCTGGTCGGGTGCACCTTGGCCAATTTGGCAGTTAATAGCTCACGAGCCGCTTTCCCCTGATCACCAGCGAATGCGATCTTGCTCGCGATCTCGCCGGCCTGTGGCGACTTCATGCTTCGGAACACAACTTTCTTCGCCTCCTCAGAATAACAGGCCCATTGGGCCGGTCGGGCAACAAACTTATTTTCAGACTGACGGTAGGCTATCGACCACAGTTCGAACTGCTTGTTGACCCAAGAATAGCCTCCAAACAAGAAGGTCGTTGGGTCAGCTTCCACTTCCCCGACAACGTGGTCAGAGTGTTCAATTAGATGGGCCATGCTATCGAATATTTTCAAAGCGTGACTTTTCAGGGAAGATACGTCGAGTGACCCAACTCGCAAAGGCTCGTGGGCATCAATGGCGAGGCCCAGCTGTAACATCATCGGGTAGGCATCCTTGGTGTCACCCGAGAAGGCGATGGCGCAGTCGTTTCGGGGCAACGTAAGAACTTTGGGACACGTATCAAAGTTGCGCCAGTCATTCAAGCGACTGTCGGATACAAAGATCAATTCCTCACAATCCTGAATGGTTCGTACCCACGCGATTAATACTGTCATGTGGATGCCTCGTCTTATACTTCGCACAATCGTGCGCAATGTGGTACGTGCATTATATCGGTGGAAAACCGAATTCTTCGACCGGGCCGAAGGCAGTGTTCATGATTGGCATCATGGCATGGGTCTTAGCGTGAAGTGCGTAAGGCCCTAGCTCTTCACGACCCGACTCTCCCCTTCTGAATCAGCCCACCCTGTCATTTCTGCTCTCTCCAGTTCAGAAACTATGCGGAGCTGTTGGCGGTGACCACGCCCGCGACGCATCATGCCGCCTATCTTGCCAGCACACTTCGGGCAGACTATCCGCACCCTCCCGTGGCGGGGGCACTCGGCGGACAGCCTCTCAAGTTTTTGTGTTCGTTTCATCGAAGTTAGCTGCTAACTTCCTGGTCCTTGCGCGCGAGTCGCTCCCGAAACTGCCAATTTAGCGTCTTTTTCTCACAACTCGTTTGTGTACCGTCACTTGTGCGAGTACTAGAATTCAAGAATAGAATCATCAATCAAACAACTCCAACAACATCAATGAGTTAACTAGGATCACGAATTCACACCGTCGGTTTGGTTTTGTGTCGCACTCGGCCCCACGCGGCCAACTCGCTGCGGCTGTGCCGTCGGGCGCGGGATTGCCCACCCTTGCTGGCGATGTTGCGGAGAAACTGGCGGACGTGCTCAGGCGGAGACAGATGAGTGGCTGTCGCCCGGATCTCCGGCACCGGCGCACTCCAGGTGCGCGGCTCACCGTCCGGCGCCGGTAGCTCGACCCAGCTTCCGTCGGGGTTGTGAAACCCGTAGGAAAGCGTGCCGTCGCGTTTTATCATCCGGTAACTCATAATCGGCCTCAGTCCTCACGACTTGGGATTTCCATCGCCAGTTTGAGCGTACGGCTCTTCAATGCCGGACCGATACGAAATAGCCCATCAACGAATTGCCTCAGCGCGTCGTGCTCCTGCGATTCTGGGGTGATCTTCCAGTCTTGTTTACAAGCTGGACAAGCAATTAGTGGCTGCGGTTTGAACTGCAGCTCGTCGGTTAACGGAAAACTGATTTTCGCGCCACACTTGCAGCACTCGAATTGAAGCGCGATCACATCCTCTGGCTCGATGAATTGCCTGTTCTCCACTGTCATTACCTCCCTTTCTATCCCCGGTGGCCTCCAGGCTGTCTGGCTGGTCTTCCCGGGAGAAATCTTTGGGACTACAGGCCCGCTTTTTGGGCTGATGCCCCGGGCGAAGGTGTCATCAGCCACCGGGCCGGAAGCGGGCGAAACCGGCAATCCGGATTTTGAGCAACACCCTTACCAGCACATCAGCCTAAAAAGCGGGCTCTCCTCGTCACGTTCTCACTATTGTGATGTCCTCATTTCTCTGAAGCCTCATGCTCTCCCTGTAGTGAAACCTTGCCTAGCACGGCTGCGAGCGGGTTCTCGCTGGCAGAGGTGTCACCGGTAGACTTAGTAGAAGAGTCCTCTTCCGACTTTTCCCCTAACTCTGGCACTGACACGCTGGACGCCGCCTCAACGTTCCGTGACTTTTCCATTATGTCTGGCGGTGACACACCAGGGGCTAGGGAAAAGATCGCCCTACGAGAATCGTGGGTTTCGACGACCAGTGGATTGCCCTTCGAATCCCGGAGTTCCTTCAACGTGCTGATGTGTTCATCCACGGTCGCACGTTTCCACCCGAATCGCTTCACTGCCTGCTCAATGAGCTGTTCCCGAGAGGTAGGGAGCAAATGCAGGAATGGGTGTCGAGGGTAAAGGCGAAAATCCACGGCATCGAAGAACACCTCAATATCCTCGGGCTTGAAATCCATGCGGTTCTTGCCCCAACTCAGTTTGACCATCGGCGCTCGCCCGTCAGGACGCCAAATCTCGAGCACGATGTCGGGGTCTTGGGCAAAGCGCCCGCTGCCTGCGATGTCGTCGTTGTCCCCATGCATCTCCACCGCCTGGGTACGGTCCCTTTTCCGGGGATGCGCGATGACGATGACCGTACAGCCAACCTTTTGCAGCTGGCTGAAAAGGTCACTCACGACTGGCTGGCTCCCAATGTTCGCTGTGGGCGGAAAGAGCTTGGCGGCGGAGTCAATCACCAATACTTGCAGGCCGAGTGCTTTCACCCATTGAACGATCACCGCCACGCGTAACGTGGCGGTCGGTGCATCCAAGATCTGGCGCCGCTGGTCCTCAGTTAGAACATGGATCTCGGGTGACTGCTTAGCCGGTTTCAGGAAGGTATGAGCCCGCATCTTGAAGATAACCTCGGTCATTTCGAGTTCCGCGAGTCCCACGGTGAGCCCGCCTTCGACCTCCCAATCAAGGAAGCGGCCACCCACGCTTAGCGCTTCAATTAACTGCATGGCGAGGGTAGTCTTGAACGATTCCTCTTTGCCCCAAAGCACATGTATGCCGCCCTGGATGATCGTCGAAGGCACAAGCCAGACGAGCGGCTGCTCTTCCGCAAGGCGGGCAAGATCGGCAAGTGTGCGGCTTCTGGTCTCGGTCACCGCCCACCGCCTTGCACCGCGGCTAACTGCTCGCGCTCCCACGTCTCGAACGCCAGTAGAACAACCTCCTCAACCTGGCGCTTGAGCTTCGGCGAGAGAATGACCGCGGGAAAATAGTCGTAGGAGCGCCCGTTCGACGTGGGGACACTGTAGCTGGGCATGGCGAGCCACAATTGCCCGTGCTTGTTTCGAAAGACCCGGGCGTTGTCAACAATGATAGAGTCATCTGTCCCTTCGACCACCAATTCCAGGCGGGCCGAGGCGAGAACCTGAGGCTTAGTGCTGAGCGAGAAACTGAGATTTGTGATCTGCATTTTTGTTTTCCTTGTGTTCTGATTCGTTACAGCTTTCACCCGCGCGGGCTCTGTATGGCGCGAGGCTCGGTGTTTTACCTTTCTCCTTGTTCCTAACCCCATTCGCAGTGTGTCCGGTGATCATCGCTGCCTCTCGCGCCTCGTCGTCCGGCGGCGAAACCGGGGACAGCAGAGCGTTCAGCGACTCACGCGGCACACGCACAGTTCGACCGATGTGAACTGCTCGTAGCCTCCCCGACGTGATCGCACGCCGGATTGTCCGGTCGCTCACCCTAACCATCTGGGCTGCCTCGTGGATTGTGTAGGCCATCAGCTCAGGCGGTGGGCCCATGCTTCAGCTCCTTGTGGGTTGTTCGACGGCGGCTTGGTCGGCCTATTCCCTGCTGGACAACCCGGTCGAGTTCTTTGGCGGGCACAAGGCGAAGGCTGCCGAGTTTGACGGTCCTCAACTTGCCCTGCTTCGCCCACAGCCGCAGGGTCCAGTGCGATACTCCGAGAGCGGCACTCGCCTGCTCCAGCCTCAACAGTCTAGGTTCAACGGTCATCTGCTGCATTAACGCTCCTCTCATAAAATATGTTGCTAACTCTTACTTGGATGTTGTAAGCTTTAATTGTAACACGAGAGAGGGGGATTGAGCACCATGGCGTTTTCAGGCGCACTTTTCGGGAGGACTGACCTGGCCCGTCTGCTGCACATTCCCCCCTGGCTGCTTGCCAACTTCGCAGATCGCCGGTATCCGTATGGCCTCGCTCCCCGCCTCCCTGGGGGCAAAGGGCGGGGGAAGAAGGGCCTCTACACCTTGTGGGACGTGTACAAGATTGCGACCGCGTACAGAATGTTCCTATGCGACCTAAACGCTCGTCTCATTGGTGACGCAGTCAGAGAATTGTTTCCGAGGTACAAAGCCCCAATGGAAATCGCTGTGAAGGAAAGAGCAACAGACGAGGCAAGCGCACGCTGCCTTTTGATTGATCTCTACGAATACTCCAAAGGAACTTGGATGACCCAACTGCCGGAAGACAGCCGCTCCGTCGCACCTCCCGAATGGAAGGGGAAACACGCTCCCGGGAAACGAGCATTGGTTGCTTTGCGCCCCCGGAACGCTATAGCGGAGGAATTTCGACTCGGGACACTACGTGCTTTGTGCGTTATACCTTTCGACGAAACATTGAATTGGGTAGACAGTCAAGTTCTCGGACGTGAGGTCACTTTTGCAGGAACTCAAGAAACAAAGGAGAGGTAGTCCAATGGCACTCTACAAGCGCAACAAGACGTGGCACACCCATTTCTTCGTTAACGGCCAGCGATTCCGGCAGTCGCTCGAAACTAGTGACTGGCGGGAGGCTCAAGCCAACGAGAAAAAACTGATAGCGGAGGCTTCCGACGGAAAGCTGACGCATAACTCCACAACAATGGCCCGTCAGCCCTTTGGACAGGCTGCGGACGATTACGTTAATGCTCGGAAGCTGGAGCTTGCGGCGGCTAGCCAGGCGAAGGAGAAGCAGCTCCTTGTGCAACTCAGGATTTACTTCAAACAGGAACCGCTTAAGGCGATCACAGCGAAGCGGATTACTGATTACAGGGCTTGGAGGTCCGATCAGGGTGTCGGGCCAGCGACGTTAAACGCAGAGCTTGGCATTTTGCGGCGGGTTCTAAAGCGCGCGAAGCTCTGGGCGCGTGTTGCTGACGATGTGCGCCCTCTCAAGGAACCTGCGACCATCGGGCGCGCCCTAACCGAGGAAGACAAGCAACGCCTTCTTAAAACGGCGGTGATGCGGCCTGAGTGGGAAACGGCGTATCTTGCTGCGATCCTGTGCCTGAACACGACCGCGAGAAGCTGCGAGTTGAAGAGCCTGCAATGGTCGGACGTTGACCTGTTCGCCCGAACTTTGACAATCCGCACCTCCAAGACCACTGCTGGTGAGAGAGTGGTTCCTTTGACTGATGTGGCTGTTTCAGCCCTCGCAAGGCTGCGCCGTAGGGCTGAAGGATTTGGCAAGGTGGAGCAGTCGCACTACGTCTTTGCCGCCTTCGTTCCCAAGTTTACCTTCAGCGGCAAGAAAGTGATTGGCTACAACGTCACCGGCTTCGACCCGACCCGGCACGTCAACAGCTGGCGGACGGCCTGGAGAACCCTGACGAAGAAAGCGGGCTTGCCGGGGTTCCGGTTCCACGATCTCCGCCACTGCGCGATCACCCAGCTCGCCGAGGGCGGAACGTCTGATTCGACCATCATGGCGATAGCTGGTCACGTCAGCCGCCGCAT
>Ga0207031_10217_pt1 | contig 14894 bp, 10 predicted proteins | sample Alteio_BWMinCont_37_FD_153278 | JGI IMG/M metagenome (GOLD analysis project Ga0207031, IMG submission 153278) | Enriched cells from forest soil in Barre Woods Harvard Forest LTER site, Petersham, Massachusetts, United States -... | ecosystem: Environmental > Terrestrial > Soil > Temperate forest >... | reverse complement strand
AGTTGTCTGCCACACCTTGAGAGCGCGTCGCCCAGAAATGGTGAGCAGCGTTGGAGTCGTAGCCGATGGAAAAGGGCAAGCTGATGCCCCGCCCCGCAGGGGTCGGGAGATTGATGCGGATACTCAATGCTCCATTCGAGGGACTAACAGTCTCATTAATTAGACCGATGTAGTCGTGCCCAACGCCAGGAATCGGCGGAGCCTGGTCGGATGTCACACTCGTTATCTGTGCAGGCGCAAATGCACCGGTGAACAAGACCCACATTACCGCCAAGGGAGCCAGTCGCAACTTGAGCTGCGTGTAGATGTTTGCCTTTCGTTCTTCTCCGAAAGGGAGAGGTCCAGACGAAAAAACACTAAATCGCAGAGAGTTATCGTCGATCTCATTCGCACCGATGAGGAGTAGGGGTTGCTGGAACATTGAACTTCCTCCTGATTCCATGAACAGACAGATTCCGCCCCTGGTTCGTGCCGGGGACAGCTATGCGACTACTTGTCCGCACTAATGCGCCGCCAGATCACGTGGTGGCGCAATCCATTCACACATCAAGGGGAAGCAGCGAGAAGGAATACCGACTGAACAGAAGAACAGTCACCCGTCCAAAGAATCCTACCCGCTGAATTTTGTGAGAACGCTACGCTCTTGCGCTTGTGGATGTCAATAACGAAATCTGCGCTCTGTGCAGGGGGCACGTCTTACGGTGATCCGAATGACGCTGGCTCGGCGTACCAGTACTCTGCCCAAAGGGTCGTGGGGACGTGGGTTTCGCGGAACATCCTTGAACTCGAAACGCGACATTGTAGATTCTGGTTACGAAAACAGCACAGTAATTTAGGATGACCGAAGATATGCCCCTCCGACCAGCGCTAACTAACCTTAGTTTGCGGATCCAAACACACATTTGTGCAGGTTTGAGAAATCTAGCATTCGCGTTTGCTGGAAAACGTGGCACTTCCGGTTTCGGTAGTGCACCTGGGTGCACCTTGCGTTATGTACGTACGTAACGTTGGCGTCGGGCCTCGGAGATCATGTCCTCGAAGTGGGGCAAGGACACACAGCTCAGACATTTCTCCAATCGTCCCCGAGAACCGCTGGAGTTAGTTTCGGGGCGGCTATTGTACGGCCGCCCTGGCAGCTTTCGTTCGCCGGAGCATGCGACGAAAATCCTTGCGTTCTATCTCCGATCTGAGCGGGGATGGTTAACGGAGGGGTTTGAACTCGGCAGCCAGTTTCGGGTGAGGTGCAGAATCGTACGGACCCCGCTACCTCGGGCATCGTGGTACTTATTTGAACTTGAGTTCGCGCTCAAGGGGTGACGGTCGGATAAAAGGCGATTGGCGTTGATTCTAGATTTTGAATCGTAAATGGAAGTGGACGCTTCCGGGAGCGAGGTCAGGTCGACCACAGCAACTCCGTTACCGTTCGTGCCCGTGATGGCGACGAGCGCGTTGTCTTCACCGTCCGAAACCAATGCATCGTAATTGGTAGAGAGCGCGAATGGCAACGAAATGCGCTCCCGCAGATTTCCGATATTCCCGTCGAACACGTCGATTCCGTTTGCGGATGGCTGAAACAGTAGGCGTCCGTCCGGGCTCAGTTTGGTGCCATAGACGTAAGCGATATCGAGAACCTCGCGATCATTAAGGGCGTAATAAGATTCGTTGTTCAAGTCAGAATCGTAGATGTAATTAGTTGCCGTGAACTGGGTCTGATTGCTGGAGAGTGCCAATTCGTAGTTGCCATAACAACAACTGGGGTCTTCCGTCGCTGGGAAGACTTTGTCGGTTCCGGTATCGATGTTGAAGACATACCCGTAATCATTGAAGAAGACGCGAGCATTGTCTGAACTGATTGCATTTCGGAGATATGCATCGCTGGACCCGAGTCCGGGGCTGTCGACTCCATAGTTGAAGATAGCCCCGTTCGCGGTATCAAGTTTGAAAAACTGGTCGGCGCCGCCTCCTTGCCCGATCACTACCACCATGAAATAGACATTTCCCGAGTCGCTTATTGCCAGGCCGCAAGGATCGTCGGGAAACTGGGAAACAGATCCCACCGAGAATGTCTGGATCGCGGGACTCGCAGTGTCGAAATTTGACAGCAGATAGATATTGCCGTTTTCGAGGTCAGAGACCGCCATTTTGCTGCCGTTGGGCGACAGCGCAATACCCCAGAGCCTTTGCGCAGACGGCGGCATGCTAATTGGGCTCAGCCATTTCCCTTGGGCTCGCGAGAAAACCTGAATCTTAGTTGCGTCCGTGAAGTAGTAGAGGTCGGTGTAAGGATCGTAGATACCTTGCGCAAGTTCCGCCCCCGTTAACGGGAACTGCTGCGTGGCGGGCAAGTATGTTAGCGCAGCAGTTGATGTGGTGCTACCAGAATTAGCTGCGACCGTTACGTCGACGCTGGCTGCCGCCTTGCCGGGTGGAATGGTGAACGCCAAACTCTCCAAGGGGAAAGGAGGAGCAGCAAGACCGTAGGCATTTCCGTTAAAGCCGGTGACTGGAACCGGGGCGCCACCCACCGTTACGGTAAGATTAGAAGGTACCGTGTTTGAAGTCGTGGGACCAAAACCGTAACCGTAGATATAACCCGTGCCGCCGCCCTCAACGGTTCCTACGTTGGGCGTGACTTCCAGGATTGTCGGGCCATAACTGAAAGCCTCCGGCAAGAGTTGCATCCCACCATCGTCAGTGAACGCATACACGTCCGCCGGACCAGCTTTCCCGGCAGGGGTGGTTGCGTCGATGTAGCCCGAACTCGCTGAAATCGAAGTTGCCAAGTTCGTACCGAAATAGATCGACTCTAAAGTGCCAACGGGGTTTGGATCGGACCACTGCGTTGGTGTTCCACCAGAGGTTGGGCCGGTTGTCGGATTCAGGTAGCCATTGGTGAACTGCGTGCCCACAGGCCCAGTCTCAATTTTAGAGAGATCCATAAATCCGATCCCCTCTTCCGTTGGACCAGCAAAAAGACCGGAGCCGTCGGTTGCCAGTAGATAGGGGCTAGTTATCGGGCCGAAAGCAAACCCTCCACTTGTGAATTGCACATAGATATTGGGAAGCCATCCGATCTGCTGGCCAGTTCCCAAATCGTAGGCGTATATGACCGTCTCTTGCGGAACATAGAGCGTGGTTGAGTCGGCGCTGACGACGAAACCGGAACTAGACCCCGTACCGCCCTGAACACTGAACTCTGAAACAAAGGCCAGGTTTTGCGCATTGAAGAGGGTCACGCCATCGTTTGTTGCGCTGGGCAAAATAACGTACTTCCCGTCGGGCGTCGTGGTGATGTGAAGATCGGAACCGGTGGACACGGTATAGCTTGCGCCCGTAGTTGGGTTGAATTCACAGAGTCCACCGCCGTTGATCGCCCCCAGAAAGACTTGAGTGCGGTCAACGGTTCGGGCAAAACCTCCGAGTGTGCCAACATTGCAGGGAAGACCAACCCCGCCGAGACCGCCGTAAACGGTGGCGGAGTTATTGCTTGGGTTCCAGAGAGCCACGTTACCGGTACCGTCCACGCCGTTATAGAGTCCAATCAGGGCCAGTTGTCCATCCGCCAGTACCAGCACTTGCGAGGCTGCAAAGCCATAAGGGCCGATCTCAGAAGCGATATACCTTTGCGTGACGGTCATCGCTACTGGATCGACTGCGTAAACATCTCCCACCTGCGTTCCAACGTATAGGGTCGAGTGATCGGGAGTGTCATCCATTCCAAAAGCACCGGGTACGCCGATTCGTCCGATCACACTTTCCGATGCCGCATCGATGACGATGATCTGGTTCGACGAAGGATCCGTCACAAAGTAACGCCCGGTCGCCGCGTGATAAAGAATCCAGTGCTGATTGACCCACAGGGAATACTCCGTAGTCGCATCGGTGCGCAGATAGCGTGTGCGAACCGGCACGCCGTTCGATGTACCGTTCACCGTCAACGCGAGGTTGGCGGTGTGCGTCAACAAGCCCGAGGTCCCGGTAAATGTCACCTGGGCATTCGCGCTTGGTGCGGTTGCCGTCGCGCTGAGAGTGAGCTGCTGCGGAGTGCCCGGCGTGAGCGTCACATTGGTGGGCGACACACCGACGCCTCCGGGGACTCCTGAGATCTGGATGGTGACTTGCGATCCGAAGCCGTTCACCGGATTGGCGGACAAGCTCAGAGACACTGAGCTGCCGGAGTTCAGCGTCTCACTGGTAGGGTTCACCGACAAGCTGAAGTCAGGAGTTGGCGGAGGAAGGTGAGAACCACCGCTGCCGCCGCCACAACCGGCAAGTCCTAGAAGAACGACTAGGGTGAGAGCCAGCCAAGAAACACTCAAACGCGAGGTCTCGCGGATTCTGATTCGACGCATGTGGTCAGAAGCCCTTTGTTTAATCCCCTGACCAACCGGGGCGAGAAAAGGAAAGCCAGTATCCTCCATAAAGCCGCAACCGTCAATGAGGAGAGTCACAATTCCTTAGCACAGAATTTTGTCGCGCTGAGTGCAATTCACCTGTGTTAACGTTACTGGCTCACCTTAGGGTGCATGAGGAAAACACTTATGGCCGCTCGTTCATTGCGCTGTTTCATGAGTGCCCTCATTCTGTTGATGGCAGGGATTCTCCCGAATGCACACGCCGAAACTTTCAAGAATCCTGAGCTGATCGAAACGACCTCCGATCCGCTATTTGTTGCGACCGCAGACCTCAACGGCGATGGAATTCTCGATCTTGTATACGTCGACAGCATTTCTCCTTACGCAGTCCATATCCTGCTAGGAAACGGGGACGGCACGTTCTCTCATAAGTCAGACATGCAGCTGCCAGCCGGTATCGGCTCGGTCATCAATCTCGCCGATGTTACCGGCGATGGAGTGATCGACATTATTGTTGGTGGGGCCGAATCGTCTGTCGGCGAGATTGCAGTTTTCCGCGGGAAAGGCGATGGCACCTTCGACCCCGCTGTGATTACGACTGTCTCGAACGGTGGGTCCAACGGTGGCACTGCATCCTTTGCATGGAAAATGGGATTTGGGGACATTAATGGTGATGGTGTGGTGGACTTGGTTGCTGCCGATGCCATGAGCGCAACGATATATGTATTCCTGGGTGACAACACCGGGAAATTCACTCTAAGCGCAACTCTGAGTCCGTACTACTTCACCGGACTTACACGGACATACCTCTTCGACGTGAATGGCGATGGGCATCTTGATATCGTTGTAAACGACCTTGCAGGAGGCGAAACCTACGTTCTTTTGGGCAATGGCAATGGCTCGTTCAAGTCTGCGACCGTCTACGTCTCGCGCGCTCTTCTGTTCACTGATATGAATGGCGATGGACATCCGGACCTAGTAGGAATGGCGGCGCCTGGACAGGTGCAGATTCTTGAAGGGAACGCAGACGGCACGTTCGGCTCGCCGACCCTCATTGCCGCTGTTCCCGCGGCTGACACCTTGGTGGATGCAGGTGATTTTAACGGGGACGGAGTCGTCGACTTGCTATTCATGAGTCCGGTGGGCATCGGCGTTGCTCTTGGGCAGGGAAACCTGGCTTACGGGAACGTGATTCCGTCCGTCGCAGGAACAGTGGCGGACCCCTATTATCTCAACGGATTCACAGTTGGAAGCTTCCATGGAAAATCCTACAGCGATGTGGCAATGACTGTGGATGGCGGTCTGCTCGTTCTGCAAGGCAATGGCGACGGCACATTCGCCAGTGGCGATTCCTATGACATCGGGACAACCGTAGGTACGGTTGCCGTCGCAGACTACAACGGAGACAAGTTCCCCGACATTGCGATCACGGTATCTGCCAGCTACCCGAGGGTTTTGCTGGGAAATGGGACGGGAGCATTCACTCTGGCACCCGACCAAAACTCAACCTACTCAACTACGCCTCCCAGCCAAAGCATGATCACAGCCGATTTCAACGGGGACGGAAAGAAGGACCTCGACATATTGGGGCCATCATCGTACACCTATCAGTTCGGACAGCCGTTGGTCCTGTATGGGTTGGGTAACGCTACGTTCGATCCGCCTGTGACCATCAATTCGGGGCCTGCATTAGTCGGCGATTTTAACAACGATGGCCTAAGCGACATGATCTCCTTGTCAAGTGAAGGAATCCTGGTCTTGCTGGGTCAAAGCAACAATACTTTCACTCAAGTGACGACTACGATCAATTATCCAACCTCGGAAGTTGCAGCGATCGGCGACTTTAACCGGGACGGCAAGTTAGACGCCCTGACAATCGAGTCCGGATCCTTTCGAGTGTGGTTCGGCAACGGAAATGGAACCTTCACACAAGGCGCAGTCGTTAACAACTCTTCTCAGCAGTCCAATCCAAAATCCGTCCTGGTTGCCGACATCGATGGAGACGGCAATCCAGACATTGTCGTGATCCCATATCCGAACCAAAACGGATTTCCCCTCCCACTCACGTTCTATTACGGCAATGGAGACGGGACATTTCAGGCGCCCGTCTCATTTCCGGTGACGCATGCCTACACGCAGGTTGCTGTTGCCGATGTGAATCAGGATAACAAGCCCGATTTAATTTTGAGCGACGGTAGTGGAATCGCTGTCATTGAAAACCAGGGCAATCGCACGTTCGGAGCTGAGCAGCACTTTGTAGCGGGTCAGAACATCTCGGGCTTGAGCGTCACAGACGTGAACGGCGACGGATTTCCCGACATCGTCGCAGCTAACTACGATGGAACGACCGTCGTTGTCTTGTTAAACAAGCCCACCAGTAATTCTGCGGACGGAGCCTGGAGTAGCGGGTCGCTTAGTGTGTCCCCAAATCCGGACCAGTATGGACAGCCTGTCACATTTACCCTCACCCTGTCAGTCACATCTGGACCTGCGCCTACAGGCTCAGTAAGCTTTGGCGTAGACGGCGGCTTCATTGGAGCGGCGTCACTAGCCGGCGGAAAGGCAAGCTTCATCTATAAGAAAGCTCTGAATACAGGCGGCCATACCGTTGTGGCTTCGTACAACGGAGATAAAACCTACGCTTCCGAAAACTTCTCGGCTCTGCTCTCGGTTCAGCCGCCGGTGTATCCCACAAACACTACTCTCGTCGTTTCACCCACGACAGTCTACACCAGCCAGACCGTGCGCCTCACCTCAACTGTTACCGGCAATTCGGCCGCGGTTCCCGCTGGGAATGTAACGTTCCTGGACGGCAATGCAACTTTGGGCGTCCAGCAGGTCTACAGCAACCCGTTGCTGCAACTCGACACCAATCTTCTGAGTGCCGGAACGCATACTCTTACTGCCGTTTACCAAGGCTGGCAGGATCCGTTTAACGAGCAGGCGATTTATCAGCCTAGTACGTCTGCCCCTGTCATTGTGACCGTAAACAGTGCCTCAACCACCACGTCGCTCTCGGCATCCGCGACTTCGCTGACCGCCGGCATGGTCGCGACCTTTACTGCGAATGTAGCGTCGAACTCAGGAGTTCCATTCGGCGGCGCGACTTTCTACGATGGGGCTGTTCCTCTCGGGACCAGTTCGCTGATGGCTGATGGGAGTTGCAGCTACAGCACAGCATCGCTGGCAGTGGGGACGCACAGTATCACAGCGGTTTACAACGCCAACGCGACCTTCGCCAGCAGCACGTCGTCAGCCGCAGTTGTAACTGTGACCTCCGCGGCGGCCAGCCTGTCTCCGACTTTTCTTACAGTGGCAGTGATTGACAACGGCAATCAATCGTTGTTGATTGCAAAGGTAAGCGCTCCGGGCGGTATTCCGACGGGGAAGGTTGTATTCCTCGACGACGGCAATATTCTGGGCACCGCTACGGCAAATGGGTCAGGAACGGCGTCTCTGGCCGTTCCAGTTCTAAGTGCTGGCGCACATCGATTGTCCGCCAGTTTTGCCGGCGGTTCACCGTTTGCTCCCAGTGTCTCGCCGGAACTGCTCGAACAATTCCCAGTGCGCGGATCTGGGTTTTCGCTGAGTGTGGCCACGGACACCCTCGATGTCACGCCATGGGGCTCGCAGCCCGCTCTGGTTACGGTTGTTCCAATAGCAGACTTCCAGCAACCGGTTCAACTTTCCTGCATGGATGGCGTGCCCGCTGGATACGACTGTTCATTCACACCCGCCTCACTCTACGGTGGCAACAGCGATCTCCGAATCCAAGTTTCCTCGAAGTCAGCCACGACGCACACGCGCGCTGGCCCACCATACGGACCGGTGGTCGGCATCCTCTCGCTCCTCCTGATTGGAACAGCGAGCCGGCACCGCACGGCTGGCCGCCTGTTCCTGATGGTTTGTTTGAGTTTCATGATGATGAGTGGATGTGGAAACCCATCTTCCTCCGGCAAACCGCGAATGATGGTCCTGTCAGTTCGTGCGACGGCTGGAACCGGTGTGAACGCTGTTGTCCATTCGGCGGAGATTCTGGAAAATATTCGATCTTCGGACTAACCGGAGAGTTTCGGAAACGTTGCACTCCTAACAGGATCAACGGTGCCTGACGAGTGTCGTATGTTTCAGTTTTTCTCGCTCACGGTCCAGAACGGTTCCTTCGTCGCAAGAACTCAACCGGCACTTCTTCACTCTACCGGGGACTCCATGAAATTCGTCGGATTGGGCGAGCGTGGAGCGTAGAATTGGGTCGGGTGAAAGACGGTGCGAGCATGACTCATCTTCTGCGCAAGGTGTGGCGGCATGACGAAGGCCAGGACATCGCCGAGTATGCGGTAATGTTGGCCGTTATTCTGGTGATTGTGGTTGGGACGATTCGCCTGGTCGGAAGCAATGCGAACAACGTATTTTCGGCCGCAGCGAGTTCCATTCAATAACCCGGCCCGAATGAACGATCGCGCACCTTTCGGTTCTCACAGCACCCGTGCGAGGATTTCTGCTGCGGATAGAGAAAAGACGGCGTATCATCGGCGCCTGTGTTGATACTGGCTGTCTCCCAGTTATGACTCGCAACCACGGAAATCCCAATTGGGGACGTCCGACGTCGTCCTCCCCGGCGCTCGCTACCGAATTCGAGCTGCGGGTTAAGCAATTGCAACTCACGCCCGAGATGTATGCCTCGTCGGCAGAACTGTGGACTTGGTGCCAGCAAAACAAAAACCGTGTCTACATCCCAGAATGGCTACTTGAGGCATGGAGCATCAACGTAGATCCATACTTCAGCGACGCCGCGTGACAACTTGTGCGATTTTCGGGTAAGAGCAAGCGCCCGCGGTGCTAGCCGCCACGCTCCCGCAACCAACGCGCGATCGTGCGCGGGCAGAATCGCACGCAGCCGCCGATCCTCAGGCTCGGAATGCGACCCGACTTGGCCATTTTGTATAGGAGGATGGGCGATATAGCCAAGATCTCCGACAATCGTCGCGCCGTCAACGCACCTTCGAAAGCCGCGATTCGGTCGGCCAGAGTTTTTGCATTGGAAGCATCAGCAATTACTCGTCCTGGGTGCGGAGTCCGCGCGAACGGACGAGTACGGCTCTGCGCGGTTGGTTTGGAAGTCGCTAAGGCTTCCGGGTAGCGGTTGAATGTATGACTCACAATGAATGACCTGCACTGTTCTCTCCCCAATCACGAACGTCTTACTCCATACACGTAAAGCCTTGCTTTGCGGGCGCCCAGGATGTGCATGGGTTAGCCTTTTTCAGCTGTTAAGGAAGTCTTCCAAGGACACCTCTTTACTTCGCTCTGGAGCGGCTACCGCAGTGCGTAGCCCGAGCATGGTGAGCACCTTGAGGTAGTCACGCCGGAGTACATCTAGTTTCTTGCTGGCCGGGTGCTCGCTTATCGCGCCGGTCTTCTCATTGGTAAAGTACGCGCCGTCCACCTTGACCCGCTCCCATGCCGCCGCAATGTCAGCAGAGATGGTGGAGGCGAGACTCAGCGCAGAGCGGTGCGCCGCGGTCACCTGGATTTGTGAGGCGGCCAGCTCCGAGATGAGCCGGTCCCACTCCGTGGCGGCACGGGCGGATAGATTGGTTGGTTTAAGTGGGGTTCCGGGCTGCAAGTTTGCATCGACTTTCACAGTGCGTGGCATTATTCCTCCGTGGAATATTCGGGGTTAATGTTGGGAGGGTTAGCGAAGTCTTCAAACGCCGCCGCGCACACACGCTTGTTCACATTGAGCACGGTGCGACGGAAGCGTTTGACCCACTTAGCCTCTAAGATGGAACTGAGTAACCGGAGTTGGCCGGGTCTTATCTCGACCTGCCGGTTACGCGGGATTGATTGCAAGGCAACTAGCTGAGGCTTGGCCGGTGCTATGCGTCGTATCCAGTCATAGACGGGTGAGCCGTGCCACTCAGCGGAGTTCATGTGCCCGATGTACCGGACGTGCAAGTCCTTACACTGACCAACATAGCGGACTTGATAGTTATTCGGGTCTACCAGCGCGTAAATGTATGCAGCATCCATGGTTAGCTCCGTGTCAAATGTGACACACAAATTCAGATCTATCCTTGTGCACGTAAGGTTTTCGATGGCGGTGCTCTTGAAGTGACTTGTTGGCAAGTTCTACGGGACCTTCCATCGCAACCTACGTGTCGAAGGTGCCCCCCATTGCCCCCCGTGCCCCCAGGGGTCACTGTGTACGTGTTTTTACTTAACCGTTTATTTACATATACATACATAAATAAATACCAAGCTACGTTCCTAAACAGGCACGGGGTGGGGACATGGGGGGCAGGCTAGGCGGCCTCATCCGCCAGGTAGTAGGCCCCGTCATCCCGCTTGCCTACCGCACGGTCTTTGACCAGCCCATCCAGTGCCCGATTCCACAGGTCAGTTCCGTCTCGCTCCGCGTGGGTGCGCTTCTGCAGCTTGCGTCTCGAAGTGGGTCCCTTCAATTCCAGTGACCTCAGAATCTTTCCCTGTACTCTGGCAGCCGCGTTGTCAGCGGACTTAGTGCGGTAGTAGTCATGTGACTCCACCTGATACTGACCCAAGCGCACCGCGTCCTCAGCCGTCTTCTCTGTGATTGACTCTTCATGCCGGAGCCACGCTAACAGCAACGCGCTACGCCATGCGTGGATGTTCATGCGCTCAGCCCCTTCGGGCAAGTTGTCTGCCCACTCGCTGATGATTCTGTCAGCGCCTTCTGTGGGCATCAGCTTGATGTGGGCATCCTCTAGCCGCATGACGCGGGGCAGAAAAGTTTCCTGTAGCGCGGTGAAGTCCGGGGGAGTCATCTTGCTCACGTTGTCATAGCCGCCCTCAGTGCCGATCATGTTGAAGCGGGACATGAGGCCGCCGCCTACCGCGTTCCCGCGGCTGAGTAGGTCAAACCAATCTTGCTCAGTCACTCCGGCCAACATCGAAAACATCATCTCCCCATAGACGGCATCACGTGTTCCCGTGGCCGTGCCGTGAAAGCTGATGTCATCCCAAAGCTGGCAGACAACGCCCTCCATGCCGCTGCCCACCCCGCCCTCAATAAATAGCGTGCTAAGGAATGTCTTCATCTCTTCGTGGACGCTCAGAATACGGGGCAGTGTGTTTCCCCAAGTCATGTGGGGTTTGGTCTTGATGGTCGAGTCCAGGTCCTTCGTGAGCCGGGCCATGCCGGGCACGCTAGATGCGGCCGCAATCCATGCGCCAATGCCTTTCGGTTTCCAAACGAAGTCACGCCCACCGGACAGCAAGCCGGGCGTTATAGAGGTGAGGGTCCCGTGTGCGGGAGTTCCCTGTGAGCCGTCCCACGTTTGACTGAAGAAACGGACAGCACGCCGGATGGCAGTCCCTTTGCCCTTGCCCTTCGGTGCCACAATCACGGTGTATGAGCGCGGCAGCGCACCATCCACGCCGGGGCAGGAGAGGCGGTCACCCACGACGGCCCCGAGCGCGCAACGGAACGCCTCCGCGAACAGTTTCTTAGGGATGTTGCTATCGTGCCCGCACAGCTTGGCAAACTCTCCCAATGCCGTCCCGTCCCAAACTTCAATAGGGTAGTTTGGCCGGTTGCGTTGTGGCAGTGCGGCGGCTTCAGGTAGTGCGGAAAGGTTGCTACTGCCTATCGTGACCACCGGTCCCGGATCCGGCACGGGGAACTTGGCACAGTTTGCAGCCGTGTTATTCAGCCGCTCATCGTCCACCGGGTCCGCAATGATTTCCGGGTCCCCATTTAGCTCAACCATGTGGGCAAGAATGGCGTCCTTGCCGCATCCCAAGTTGCGCATTGCACCCGTTTGCTCCAAGAGGAAGCCAGTGCGGTTCTCTCCCTCATGCACAGGGAGGCTCCAAGCGGTCTTGGGCACCTTGGAGTTATCTGACGAAGCCGTGGCCGGCTTGCGAAGGTTGCGGACCACATCAGGCGCGGGAGCGAAGACACCAAGGGTGCCGTCTATCGCTTCGTATGGCTGGCCGGGTTTATCGTGCTTCTCACCGTGTAGTGCTTCACTGCCCGCCGCAAGGACGTAACCACCAAGGCTCTTAACCTGCCCACTACAGCCGTCCAGCTCCCACTTGCCGATGTCCCGAATGGCTCCCCGGAAATACATGTGAACCTTAAACTCCGGGCGGCTGCCACTTCGGACGGTGTATGTTGCCGGGATTCCGTTGCGAGTACGCCACGCGATGAAGGACTCCATGTCCGACAATCCGTGGTCCACATCCAAAACTGCAACGTCGCTTGCACCTGGAGAGAAACCCGGATTGGCCGAAGGCATCTGAGCCCACCATTTGCGAATTTGCTCCAGGTCAACGCTGGCGTCCTTGTATCCGTGGTGGGTCAAGGTGCTTTTGTCCCGCGCCACGGGGAAGACGTGCAAGCCAAGTGCCGCGTGCTGAAGTGCGATGTCCAGAAAGTTGGTCATAGGTTGTCCGTCCCGTAGTCGTAGCGGGCCGCAACCCCTTGCGCGATGCGTGCCAGCCGCGTGAATCCCAGCTCGCGGCACTCTGCCGCGATGTCCGTGAACAGATACAGAGCCTTCTTTGAACGCTCACCGCCTAGCTGCTCATCGGCTAGGTCCGAGATGGCATTTATCAGCTTGTCCTCTTTGGTCATTTTGAATCCGCCCTTCTAAGTAGAAAATTCAAGAGCACCGTTTGGGTTGGAACCACTGAGGGCGGTCAGTCTTCCAACCGCCAACGGTGCTCTTGGCCTTACAACTCTGCCCGGCTAGTGGGACGGGCGGCCCTAGTTACTGCCGGTATAAATACGCGGGGATGAGTCATCTCACTCAGCCCCTGCGGGATAACCGCATTCAGCACAACTTCGCTCTCGCGTGATGATCCGTCGCGCCCCAAAGCCGGCGCCACTTGCGGAAACAAGTCTTCGCCTCCAATTTCTGATTGAGGCGGGCTGATACCGCCAAGAGACTCGGCGGCGGATTCAATGCGATGTAGGCGACCTGCGCTCGACTCCGACCTTGCCCTCACGCTGCAACTCCTGCTAGAATCTAACCTAGATTGTGATATCAATTAACGTCTAGAGGTAGTGTGACACCGAGGCGCGGAGCGGTCAAGGGGTTGAAATGGTCAAAGCGAACTCACCCAAAAAGACGACGGATCAAGTTCTAGGCGTCCTTTCAGTCGATGAGGTCAAGATTTTTCTGATGGAGTGTGCGAATCTGCCTGATCCGATTGGCTATCCTGCTAACCGCCCGCGCTTTGATCGCTGGTTGCGGAAGTGGCAGCGCTTTTTCACGTTTCAGAGCGAGAGCGAGGATGGCAAATGGCGCACGATGGAAATCCCGAAGGAACAGCTTGAGCTATTCGTGCCCAAGGTTCAGATCGCTCTATGGCGGATTTGGGTTGAGCAGGACGCACGCCAGCGGGATTGGTATTTCTATCGTTTGAGGGACGAGTACCACCGCATGGTCGTGCGGGCTGAAAATCCCTACCTTTTAAACATCACTGATCGAGACGCGGTAAATCACCTTTTGCAACTAATACGAACCTCTCGTGATCGGGGAGACAATCCACCTCAACGAGCCCGGTTCTTTGAGACTGCGATGGGAACCGATCTCTTTGGGGACGTGCCAAGGATTTGCCCCTTTGAAGCCGCACTCTACTGGCTCCAGATCAACCAAAGGCTCATGCTACGTTGTGGTGGCTCGGACTGCGCCGCTCCCTACTTCTTCAGGACGGAAAAGGGTCAGAAGTTCTGCTCGCCGGAGTGCGCAGATCCTGCACGTAGAGAGGCAAAACTGCGCTGGTGGAATCAGAGCCCCAATTCGCCCAAGAATCAACCGAGAACGAAACTGGGGAAGGAGAGCCAGCGAGCTGCTATCCCGCGTGATCCACGACGTGGTTGATAACATCCGACGGGCTACCCACCACGATGAGAATCATCCCGCGCGGAACCGCTCTCCTGCCCTCTCGCAGCCGCGACGAGGGGAGCGCCTTAGTGATGCGACATCCAACCCCTTCATGGCGGAAAGGAGGGTGGATATTTCTGGCGATCACCAGCGACCTGATGCCTCACCGGCAAACAATGTCGACCGCACAGGGTGCGCGCTGCTGCCCAATCGCAATGTCAAATACTGCCCGCGCCAGATGATGCGGGCAGCGCATCGCTTCGCCCGTCTCGTGTGTCGAGTAGAAATGCTGTAGCCCCACTACGAAATGAAAGAACTCGTGCGTCACCACCTCCTGGCGGCAGTTGTCGGTCGTCCCCGGCGCGAAAAATGACCCTCCGATCGTCACCCCCTTGCTAGGCAAGTTCGACGGATCGACATGCGCGAAATTCGGATCCGCCTTGTTGATTATGAAGGGCGCCGTTTTCAGGGAATTGTTGATCATGTGCGCCAGAAACGTATTGACGGTAGGCCAGAAGTTGCTGTCCGGGGCGAGGAACAACTGGCGTTGCAAGGCCTGCACTACCGGATCATCGAAGTCGGGCGGGTTCGGTTCAAAAGTATTCTTGAGTTTGGTCACTTGTTCGATTGCCCTGCGCAGCGCACTCAGCCGGCTGCTCTCGGC
>Ga0207031_10238_pt1 | contig 14941 bp, 19 predicted proteins | sample Alteio_BWMinCont_37_FD_153278 | JGI IMG/M metagenome (GOLD analysis project Ga0207031, IMG submission 153278) | Enriched cells from forest soil in Barre Woods Harvard Forest LTER site, Petersham, Massachusetts, United States -... | ecosystem: Environmental > Terrestrial > Soil > Temperate forest >... | reverse complement strand
ACTGCACGTCGAACTTCGAGATCGATCGCTCCAGCTCGGCCGCTTGAACGGCCGGATCGATAGCGAACGCCTTGATTGAGTCAGTACCATTTACCGATTGACCGTTGAACGAAGGGAGAATCTCGAGCTTGCTACCCAGCGCCGTGGGTGTCTGGAAGCCGACATTCCCTTGTTCCAAAGCAATAGCAATACATTCCTTGAGGCTGATACGACGAGCGGGCCTGTCCGGATCGAGTACGGTAGGCGGACTTTTCCCGGTTGTCGCGTTCGCGGGTGTGATGACTTCGTGAGCGTTGTACTCCAGCCCCTTGGGCAAGCCGGCAAGGACCGCGGCCTGGTAATCCTGCGAGTCCATGAAAATCTGTTGCTTGCAGCCACCCCCACTTCCGAAGGCAAGCAAGCCGGCCAGAAATCGCTTGATCCAACGCTTCCGGCTCATCGTATCCCCCATCGGTGCCGGCGATGCTATCCTTTCCCTCTCCCCAATCGCGTAGTCGCGTTTGGGAACGATCCCCCGATCGAGAGAGAAAAGGCTGCTCACAACCCATCGGCACATTACCGCAGTTGAATTTACCCGACTTGCCGGTTGGAGTGGTTTTTCTAAACAAGGGCACCGATAGTTGGCAAAAATATGGGGAATTACTCAAGCGCGATAGAATTGGTTAATGGGGTGGCATTGAGGGGTAAGGGGAAGCAGGGAATTAACGGTTTATCCCTCGCCCTTCGTCTTTTGCCCGATCGGCAATCGCAATCACGGGGAGTCCCAGCAGTCGCTTCACCGGAATGAATTCGCCCACATCGTTACCTTCCACCTGGTGGCCAATCCACTGGAGGAGATAACCAACTGCAATTGCCCCACCGCCCCAGTACCACGGCAAAAAGAATAATAAGGCCAAACCGGCTGCCGCGATCGGAATCCCCAACATGTGAATCCAATAATTGAACGAATTCTGGTGCCGCAACAGCCAGTTATTTCGAGCGCGCCCCGATAAAACGAGCAACTTACGGGCTACCGGGAAGTTGTAACTCATTCCGGAACTATATTGGGAGTTTGCCGTGATTGCACCTTCGATATTGTCGGCGGATTTTTCCCGTCTCGGCGAACAGGTTCGTGAAGCGGATGCCGCGGGGGCCAACCGCATTCATATCGATGTGATGGATGGACATTTCGTGCCCAATTTGAGCATGGGGGCTGTCGTGGTCAAAGGGCTACGTCCCGTCACCCGGTTGCCGCTGGAAGTTCATTTGATGGTCGAAAACCCAGGGAGATTCCTCGATGGGTTCGTGAAGTCTGGAGCGGACACGCTCATTGTTCATCTGGAAGTATTGTCCGATCCCAGGCAAATCCTCGAACATATTCGCCGCGGCCTGGGTAAAAAGGTCGGACTGGCTTTCAACCCGGACATGCCCGTGGCGAAGATCGAGCCATACTTGCGCGATATCGATCTTGCCTTGTGCATGACTGTATTTCCGGGCTTTGGGGGTCAAGCCTACATCCCCGAGAGCACTTCGCGCATACGAGAATTACGGTCATTGATCGACGAGCACAATCCGGGATGTGAAATTGAGGTTGATGGTGGGATTGATCCGGAAACAATCCCTCTCGCCGCGGCGGCGGGAGCGAATGTATTTGTAGCCGGGACAGCGATATTCGGCACGCGCGAAGGTCCAACCGCGGCGATCAAGCATTTGGCACAGTTGGCCGGGGTTTCGCCTTGAGAGACTATCCGGAAGGCTGAGGCGTGTCCCTTTTCTTCCTCCGAAACGCCTGATACGGCACTTTGGGGGTCGCTTCCCTGATCTACCAGTATGGCGAGAACGTGATTGCAGATGAGAGAGGCTGGCTTGCGAAACCGGGCACGGGATTCCCCGCGCTCTTTTTTAAAGCCGCTATCGGGCGGTGACGTACACTGTCCGTACATCACGGCTCATCTCATTTAGAGATGGCCTTTCTCTGCTGGCTTTCCCGAACGAACATTTCTGATTTTTTCATGAGACTCCTCGACGCGAAACGTCGCACTGATGATGGGTTCTTTTACAAGGAGTCCTTCCATGCGATCAGAAAATGCTGTCCGGTTGAATCTTGAATCTCTGGGGGAACGGGTGATGCCTTCGGTGTCCCCAATTGCCGTGACCAATGAAGCGAATATAGCTCCGCTGATCTCCATGAGAAAATCAGGTGAAACTCCAGACGTCGTCTCAAGCCCTGTGCAGGCCCCGCTTGTCGGGAAATGGTTCTATGGGCAGTAGCTGTGAGAGAAATCCCCGCTCGTGGATACCGGCGGACTCATGTGTTGGGTGACTGACTGGGTTAAGCTGTGAGGATCGGTTCTCCCTTACTCGCCGCGTTTAGGTATAGTGCCTGATTCGGCAGCGTCGGCCAAGCACCTGCCAGTTCCGTCCCTTACAACGATCCAGAGCAGATCTGGCACCTTCCTTCGTCACCTCACGGCTGTGGTTCTCTGCACCATCTGTCATGACCACAATCACTGTCTTGTCATCATTTGATTTCTCTGCAAGCGAGACGATGCGGCCGATTGCGTCGAACAGCGGTGTCATGCCACGCGGGGTGGCGTCCTTGTCCGTGACGGTTTCCCACTTTTTCGATGGAACCGCATTACGGATGACATCGAACTGGAGCCCATCCTGTGCATCGAATGTCGCCAGGGTCACTTTCGCGTTTCCAAGCTCAGTCGCATAAGCGTTCACCGAGCTTAACGCTTCCGTCCATCGGCTCGACATCGAACCGCTTCTGTCCAAAAGGATGTATGCGTTAAGTGTTGTTTCTGCTTGTTTCTTTGCTTTGGCTATAAGCCCTCCTTGGTTGTTTGGTTGAAACGCTTAACTCCTTCGCATCAAGGCCGTACACCTTGCACAGCTTCATGATTGCTTGGAACGATGGCTGCTTTACCTTCCCGCCTTCGTACTGGGACAGGACGGGATTCCAGATCCCGCTTTGCCTCTCAACATCCCGAAGCGTCAACCCTCGGCTTTCGCGGGCGTAACGGAGTTGGTCTCCCAGTCCCATCGAACCGATGATGGCTTCTCCTGTTCCATTGCAAAGCGGGCATTTCATGAGTCAACTAAAGACATGGTTCGCGTACTCAGTCAAGCAGTTTCTTCTTTCGCCAAGCACGTCTTGCGTTAGGGATGGGAGCGATTCAGCCCGAAGGGCCGAACGAAGCGAGTCGTCTTCGGTCAAATCTCCGTTGTTACCATCAGGGATTGCGATTTGTGGCTTAGCCGTCGTCTGGTAAACTGTAACTTAGAGTCTGGATTTTGCGTACCTTTGTCCTTTAGCAAGGCGAAGTGCATATGATCGGCCAATTTCGATGCAGCCAATACTCTGGCATTGGAATTGTTGCGATTCTGGTATGCGTCGTTTTCTGCGACCATCTTCTCGCGCAGCATGATCCAGACAAAGATGAAGAGGCTCAACGGGAAAAGCGACTTAAAAGCATGAAGAGTTTTGCTGGAGAGTACAAGATTTTCGCCGCGGATGACAAAAAGCGACAGTTCAAATTCCACGAGGACGCTCTCATTCGATTCAACAATCCCGCAGCTCGCATGAAAGACGGGGCCGCTTACTTGTGGTCGGACCAGGGCCGGCCGCAAGCAATGCTTAGGTTCTGGAGCTTCGACGGGAAACGCTTCGACCATTCTTTGCTATCGTTGTCGGAACGACCTCTGTTTGCTGAGCGGGACGGTAACGTGAAGTGGAATCCGACAGAGCCGGGGATCACTTTTCGCGAGCTTTCCGATGCCCCGAAGCCATCGGACTCGGCACCAGCAAGATTGCAGCAAATGAGAACGTTAGCCAATCGATTTAGCGCGGTTATGAATCACGTTTCACACGACCCGAAGCCGGTGGAATTACGGCTCCTCTCGCAGCCGCTATTCCGATACAAGACCAACAACGAGCGGGAATATCTGGATGGAGCCCTTTTTACCTTTGCCGAGGGAACAGCCCCTCAAATGCACTTATTATTCGAAGCTCGTCCAATTGGTGATAGCTATAAATGGTACTACGCATTAGTCAGATTTACCTATTGGCCGTTGACGGCCAAGTATGACGATAAGGAAGTCTTCTCTGCCGAAGAGCTTCCTTACAATGTGGACCCGAAACGCACATTTCAATGGTTGCCGCCACAACGCATTGTTAAAGATTGACAGCGTCTCTTCTGATCTGAAATACGGGGGCGGAGTCTGCTGGTCTCGATGTGTTCATCGGATTGGCGACTATCCGGTTCTGCTTCATAAACATGGGGCATATTATCATCCTTGATTGGTTATTGCCGAGTGTCAGTATGTATCGCTCTGCCTTCGGCTCGGGAAAGCCATTCTTTGACCGCTGCGATCATATCCTCGCGGCGGCCGTTCGATATGTAGTTGACGCGACTCCCTTCCTTGCTGCCGAAAGGGAAAATGAACAGGGCAAAGCCATTCTGCTTTGGTCGGTCGGTGCCATTCAGCAATTCGTCGAGCTTTTTCGCTAGGTCATTCATGAATTGGTGGAATTCCGGCACGATTGGACCGTGCGTATCGCTCATATAAATCCCTTGTCCATCGCCAACCACTCTGGCGTTGAGAATGTTCCGTCGTTGTTACTCTCAACCTCTGCCTTTGGCACCCATACTTCCTTCGAGCCGTCGTGCAGCAGAAATGCTTTCTCGGTTTCATGCCGTAGGTCGACAGCAATCTCGATGATGTCGTGGTTGCGTTTCATGGAAATGACATTGGGATATGAACGATGTTCTGTCCAGAACTTTCTTGCGACAGGGATTGGAAGGATTTAGTTGCGAAGCAACCGATCAAAGCGAGTCCTGGAAAGCCCGGTCTGCCGTAGGCAGAGTCGCCCTCCCAAATCATTCCGAAAAATCTTTTCGTTTCATGTCGATTCGCCACAGTGCCGTTCGACAACATGTCAGAAAACATCAATCCGAGGAGAATAGACATGCGCTTCATCAGCGTTTTCAAGCACGGACCATCCCAGCGTAAGCCTACGGAGGCCGAGGTGCCATCAATGCTCAAGCTCATTGAAGAGGGAATGAAAGCTGGGTGGCTGCTCGGAATCGACGGCGTGGACGATGACGTTACTGGCGTTCGCGTGAACAAGGACTCGGACGGCGAAATCACGGTCACCGATGGCCCTTTCGCCGAGACAAAAGAAATCATCGGCGGCTACGCCCTCCTCAGCGCTGCGAGCAAGGAAGAAGCTGTCGAATACACGCGGCGTCTCCTCGAACACGCCCACCAGGGGACTTGGGAGATTTACCAGCTTTACGGGATGGGAAAATGAGAGATTGTAGGGGCGAACACAGGGACAACGCCCTCACCCCGACCGTGGAGACAGGGACCGTATTCGCTCTTCTATGACGGGCCTGATTTCACGATCTCCTTATAGCCAGCAAGATGATAGACTCACTTGCCCCACGCCCCCTGGCAGATGATCCGTTCACCCGATAGTTCCACCGACATGTACCGGGACTGACCAGTCGGCCCACGGAAGTCGATCGATCCCTGATTCGGGTTGAGCCCATTCCGCGAAAAATACTCGTCTCTGCGACCGTCCGGAGCAATCGTCCTGTCATCAGGGTGGGGCAGCCAGTCGTTAGGGTCCAGACCATCTAGGTCCATCGCCTTCCGAGCCATTGCGAGAGCTAGCGATTCGGTCAGGAAGGTTGGATGTTCAGAAGGAGTGAATTCATGACGTGGCCCGACAAATCCGCTCTCAAACCTAGAGAGTCCGAGCTTTATGGCACCGAATGCTAAAAGTATGATAAACAAGGCAATACAAGTTCGTCGTAGCATTCTCATCGGCTGAATCACCAAAAACCAGTTATGAATTCTTCCACTCCTCTGAATGCATCGTAACTCTCCCCATCCCCCTCCACGAACGAAAAACCCCTAGCGTCAGCGGGCGAGAGGGGAAGTCCGTCAGGACCGGAGCAACGCCTAGCCCGAGAGCACGCGACGGTCGCAGACCGGGACGCCCAAACCACTGAAAATACGGTAGAATTCCACGGGGAGGGCAACCGATGACCGAGGCGGAGTGGCTGGCAGCGACTGATCCGAGGTTGCTACTGAACTTTCTTGACGGCAAGTCGAGTAACAGAAAGCTTCACATGTTCTCGCTTGCTTGCTGGAGTGCTTGGCCTTGGCAACCAGACGAGTCCGGAGAGTATCTTAGAAAATTTGAACAATATGCCGATGCCTTAATAACCCGAGAAGAGTATGCATCGTATGCAGAAGAAGACATAGTTGAGCCGTGGCAAGGTGCGTGGCTCGCCATCAGATTTTCAGAAAAGCACTTGGAGGCTCATAGACACGTTTCTTTTATCCGCGACATTTTCGGAAATCCTTTTCGACCTGTGACCTTTCTCCCCGAATGGCGTACTTCCACCGTCCTCTCCCTCGCTCGGGGCATCTACTCAGACCGGGCCTTCGACCGAATGCCCATACTTGCCGATGCCCTTAAAGACGCCGGCTGCGACAATGAGGAGCTGCTGAACCACTGCCGCGCCGAAACGGTCCATACCCGCGGCTGCTTCGCGATAGACCTCATTTTGGGTAAGGAATGAGCTGGAAATGCTTCGCGGCGAGTATCGAATCGGTTATTCCTGTTGGGAGCAAACGAACTCTCATTCGGTAGGGGAGGCAGACAAGTGGAGTGTAGGCGTTATCGTGAGTTTTACGAAGGGTTCATGTCCTTCCCGCTGCCACGAGAGGTGTGGGACTCCTCGGACTATAAAGCTTGGCAAGCACATAGACTCGACTGTTTCGAGTGCGGTGAGTGGGATCTCATGATGCGTGTCCAAGGACGTGGCATTGATCTCAGTAGTTACCCATGTGTCTGCGTGGCGTATCATTCTAGTCACACCTGCGACATCCACTCTAATGCCTGGGATTGTCCAGACATGACACTGGTTCGCACGGCGGACGGTTTCGGTATACCAGTCCGTGATGGCGGTACGTCTGTGATCCGGATAGATTACTGTCCGTGGTGTGGGGTCAGGTTAAGGACAGACTACCCCATTGGACGGGACCCTGCCGTCTGATCTGATTCTCGTTGCCCACCGTGATTGTCGCTGACTGGAGTAGCGACGGGTGAGCGGGGAGTTCGGCAAGAGGACGCAGTAATGGACGAACGACTTTGGCCACATCCAATCCTTAAGCCCGAAGCCGAGTGGACCGATTTTGACCGCGATTACATCTATCTCATGCAAGTGGCATTCGCCGAGCGCTACAGTCCACGTGAAGGGCCGTGCCAATGCGTCGATTTGGGGCAGTGGCCAGAGGGGCGTTCGATAAGCTTAGTCCGTCGTGGTCCCCGTAACGGTGGGGAGCCATTTCTGGGCGAATCGAGCCGGTCAATACGTCTGGGACCCATCTATGACTTGCCATTGGGTGAGTACGCATGCGTCTGCATCCGTGCGCCGTTCTGTGGCGCGGCACATCTTGCTCTGGAGTGGACGAGGGGTCGGTCCCTGGACTCGCTGTTGAACGATTTCGAGTTCATCGGCGGTAATCCTGCCGGGATCATTCTTCGACCGGAAGTCGTCATGCCATCGATGATCCTGCGAAACCAAGAGGCCAATCCCCTTGCGACGGAGCCGCCTATCTGATTTGTTTAACGCTTCTCACCTGTCGTTGCAGTGTTGGAAACCCCGCGTCAGCGGGCGAAGTGGCACCGGTGCGAAGCACGGGGCGGAGCGAACCCACGCAGCACGCGACTCCCGAAGGAGGGGACGCCCAAAACCGACTGAGCAAGCGTGCGGGGATATGTTTCACGCTTAGGTGCAAGATCGGCTACCCTGTCTGAGGCGGCAAGCGAACTCTTGTTCAAGGAAGTGCTATGCTCCGGTTCATAGCAGAGACCTGGTTGGTGACAACTCTATTCATGCTCGTAATAGGCACTAGTTTTTTCGTGTCAGGAAAGTGGGAGATGTCACTTGTTCTTGCCGTACTTACCTTGGTCGTTATTCCGCCGGTGTGGTGGCGGATTGCGGCCCGGCGACCCACTCCGATGCGTGGGGCATTCGCCGGTGCGATAAGTGGTGGAGCTATCATCCTTATACCGACCTTGTTATTGTTCGGATGGGGGCACCAAAGTGGGAAGTGGGAAGGTATGGAGATTTTCGTGCTCGTAGTTTTGCTCGCGTTTGATATGCCTATAGCGATGATGATCGGTGTAATCATTGGCATCGTGACCATATACTGGATGCGATTGATTAGGATGCCTGAAGCAGGCCAACCCGAGGTAAAGCTCCCGGACGGAACGAGTGGGACGCCCAAAACATCAATTATTTCCGAGTGTTATCCGCAAGCGTGAGGGGGAAGTGGGTGAGGCGGGAGGATTACACATGAGAGACGACCTTTGGTGTCGTCATGTCGCGTCTGCGAGTGGGGTGTTCGCATTGGCTTTCGTCGGGTGCATCGTTGGGCTTCCGGTCGCTGGCCTCATGCTGGGCTTCCTCCTCGCTCCAGTCGGCCTCGGGGCGGTGGCGGCAGCCATGTACTTTCCTGCCTTCGCACTCTGGCATGGGGATCTGCGATTTGGTCCGTGGGACAATGCCCGATGGGTGTTCGATGCCGATGGCTATCATTTCATCCCGTTGGTCGTGTGGTTGATGACATGTGCCGCATTCGGGTGTGCCGCCCGGAACCTCAGTCGGTGGAGGCAAGTCGGGGCTGCCATTGTTGTGATTGTCGTCGTCACTGTAGGCATGCACATGGTGATGGCCGCCTTCGATATCTGGCTGGTTATTGACGTATTGTGAGATGGGGCGGGTCATGCGGCGAGGATCGGTTCACCCCTTGCTTTGGCGATGATGGTTCTGGCCCTGGACCGCAATTCCATGACATGCACGGCCAATTCCTTCTCGTATTCGGGGGCCAGAAGCCTCGGCCAACTCAAGTAGCTCTTGTGCTATGGCAATCAGTCGGGCGTTGGCAATATGCTCATCGGGTCTGTTGGGGAGAAAAAAGGAACGCGGACCGTTTTCACATGCAATCCTAGGCAGTTTTTTCTTGGGTCGGGCGGGGGTCGGTCTTCCTCAGAAAATCAACACACCACCATTGCTATTCAACTCAGCGTATTGTACACTTGTATAGATACCAACAATCTCAATCATTGCCAGTTCAGCCGCGCTTAACTGCTCGGATGAGGATGCCTGAGCCCTGGGCAATTGCCTGGAATATGATGTACATATGTTCAATTCAGGATTCCAGATCCCCGGCGCACCAAGTTGGAATCTCATGAAGGGAAGAGAAGCCGAACATCAGATTGTTGTGGCAGCACGCTGCCGCTTCAATATGCCGCCATGCTGTAATACTACGGAGGGATTGATTTCGACCCCTCGAACGGGTCAGGAGCAATTACTATTCCAATGTATAGTAATTGCCTTCGATCCACAAAGTTCTCATTAATGCCATGAAATGCCTGCAAAAAGACGACAAAAAGTGCCACCAAACAGGTCAAAAACCGTGAAAAATGCCTTGAAAATGAAGAAAATTGAAATGTCACCCCCGGCGACAAAAGAAATGGTCAGAATAACAAATTCCTCTTGGAAATCGCAATTGTGCCTACCGATGTACGACAAGAATTGGTGTGCTCGGAGCGTCAAAAGACTCCATACCAGGAGCCAAAGTGACACATTGAGAGAGCATTTATGAGAAATGGGAGATGTATAAATGTGTCCAGTAACATTCCAACCACGTTTGCAGTGACAGTCTGCCCACGCGTGGGCAGACTGTCATGATAAATGTGGTGAGAATGTTGAGGAGCCCAAATATTCAAATGAAGAACGAAGCAAGGCGGGGCACTGGCGTGTTTTTTCACAGAAATGCTCAGACGACAAAGACAGATCTTGGGGCAACATTGCTGGATGCCACCCATCGGCTGCTTTACTCGACTACGCGAAGGTTGTTTGGCGGGATCGGATTATCCAACATAGACCGGTGCATTGATCCCGGGAATCGCGGCGAAATACTGGGCATCTGTTGTGGGCCATCCCACCTGGGCGAATTGAGAGTCCAGGTAGCGGGCCGTCTTGGCTCCCGCGCCGTCGGTGACGATCAGATCGTCAAGCCCATCCCCCGATGCATCCGCTACCAGTGCCACGCTGACGCCCGTATTTTCCCAGTTGGTCCAGGCAGTCTGTTTGAACAACGGACTCGGTTGAGAACTCGTCGACAACGATGCGCCACTGTAAACCGCAATCACATCGGTGGAGCTTTGAGTTCCAACCACGATATCCGCTTTCCCACCGGGAGTCAGGTCGCCGACCGCAACGCTGAGAGCACCAGTGTAATGCGGGAAGGGATTCAATGTGCCGAGCAATTGCGGGGTTCCCGTCCCGGACTGAACGCTCGCCCCACTGTAAATCTCAACCGGCATTCCGAAAGCGCCCGTGCCGGGCCCCACGACCACATCCGCGTGACCGTCTCCATTCACGTCGCCAGCGGCTACTCGAACTCCTCCACCGAAATTCGCGGAGTAGGCCAAAAACTGGTCCATAACCCCACCCGTGGCTCCATTGATGACGGTGACCACCGGAGAACCGTTATTCTGCACTCCCACGATGATGTCCGCATGTCCATCTCCATTCACATCGCCAACGGCCACATCCAGCCCGCCCCCGAAGGTTCCGAGTGGGGTGTAGGTCGCGATCAGCTGGCGAGTCGTGCCGTTGTAGACCTGAACGGTTCCCGGCAACGCCAACCCGCTCGGACCGCTCGAGACAACAATATCGGGAATTCCATCGCCGGTAACATCACCCAGGGCGACCGAAGCCCCGCCACGGAAATTGCTGCCAAACGGATCCCAGGAATAGCTCGAGCCGTTGGAGTACGTCACATGAACCAGTGTCGTGGTGCCCGCGGCGGTCGCGGTGGCTAACGTTGGAACAGGCGGAGACGCGGGAGGCGACGCTGGCGGTGGCGACACCGGTGGCGATGACGTTGGTGGAGTAACTGGTGGCGATGCCGGAGGCGTTACTACTGGCGGTGGATAAACTGGTGGCGATGCCGGCGGCACAACCGGCGGTGCCACGGGTGGAGAGACAATCGCACCGGGGTTCCAACCAACGTCTTCCAGTGCAGCTTGATCGAGAGCTGTCCAGACAACGCGGGTTCCTTGTGGGAATACAGGATTGTTGGAGGCAATTTGACCTTTGTATGTCAGATAAGCCGCCCATTCGCCGAGGTCGGAAGCACCGTTGAGTGGCACGGGACCGCCATAGACCGCATCGGAATGAGGGCCATAGAAAGCATTTCCGCGCACCTGCGGCATCCACTGGGGTGAAGTGCCGGCACCGAGCACGTGTCCGAGTTCGTGCGTGGCCACGGAGTAAAAGTCAACCTGGTTCGATTGCAGACCGGCTGGGTTCAGCCCGAAATACCAGTTGGCATTGTTGGCGAACTGGATGCTCCCACCCCAGATGCCGCCGGAATCCGCCACGAAGCCTGACCAATTGCGGGTTTCGACAGTGGAAAAGAAACTGGCATAACCGGATAAGGAGTACCCGCCGGTGGCGCCATAGCCGATCTCACCGCCGCCCATGCCATGCGCACCAACATAGACAACGATCGTATTCGCCGCGATATTCAAGTTCACCGTGGATGTCAAGGCACCCGTCTCGGGGCTGAAAAAGCTCGTTGTCCAAGTATTCGCGCCCCCGGGAGCAATCGCCGCAAGATTGGCCGAAACCCGCAGCCCCATTTCCTGGGCCACCCTATTCATCACCGTCATTGCGCCTGGATTGTTCTGAAAGAAACCCGAACCGCCGTTCGAGATCAGATCCATCGAGTAATTGACCTGAATCGCGATCGCCGGCACATCCCGTTCTTCGAGCGTTTCCAATGCGAGTGGAGCTTTAGCGAGCCGGGTTGTCCTGGAAGAACGGAATCGTGCGGTCATCATTTCCTCGAAATAACCCGGACGGTCAGCGCGAGACGGCATGCGTGCCGACCCTTGGGAGCCGTTCCGGAATGCGTTTGCAGGTTCAACAGCCGGCTCCATCCATGCCGGCCGAGCGTTAAGGACGAGTTGTGCCGGTCAGGCACCGTGCGACTATGAGGGTCCAATAAACCTGCCGAGTCGATTCTGGCTCCCCACTGGTCTCTGACCGCCGCAGGTGAGCGGTCTCATGTGGCGTGTTGAGCGTTATGCTGGATACGTAGAATGCGATTTGCTGAAGAGGCAAATTGTTGCGAAGAAAATGATTTTCACGATTGGAGTATTTGTGTCTCAACAGAAAATCTTGATCGGTTCCGCATAATTTTCTTCGTCCCACGTGAGAAATGTATACGGCGACGAATCTGTTCAGTGCGGTGTGTTATTCTGTTTACACTTCGCGTTCAGGTCTGAAAACGGAACCCTCACAGTTCAGTAACCTGAAGCAATGGTTGTCTGAGATGAAGTGAGTTTGCGCCCGAATGAATCCGTCCGGCAGAGTTTACTCGATCAGTAGAGATTTCCTGCCTTGCGCAACTCGCACAATCGGCAAGTCCGCCACGCCTGGGAAACGGAATCGCAAGAGTTCGCCTCAAGTCAAGGAGATCGACTCCAGTCGTGACGTAGAATCGAAAGTCGGATGCCATTTCCTTGTGCCGACCTGAAACATCGTTTCACCATGCGTAACCGACAAAGCATGGACAGGAAACACGCTTTTGCACCAAAAAGGAAATGGTTGCAGGGTGGCATTGAACTGGAGGTATTGACGTGATTCGCAGCCTGTTTCTATTCACTGCAATGACGGGGTTATTGGCGGCAGGATGCTGCGAGCACAAATGCTGTTTGAACAAGCCGGATTGTCGTCCCAAACCTTATCAGCCCTCCGCGCCAAACGGTCCTATCCTGCTGCCGCCTGCCAATCTGCCCACGACGCCGGGCGCCCCAGCGGCCCCTGGATCTCTTGTACCATCTGTCGGCCCGGCCAACTACCCGCCTCCGGTGTTACCTTCCACGCCTTCATTCAAACCGGCTCCGGAAGTGCTTTTCCCCGATCCCCTGCCTGGCGGCACTTCCTCGCGAGGTATTGCTCCGATGGATCGTGGGCTTGGGATCCTGCAAAACCCAGCCAAAGCACAGACAACTCCAGAACCTCCCGTGGTTCCCGCGGCCATGACGGGCTTGCCAGGATTCACGAAGTTGCCAAACGGCCTGGCTTCCGGCCGCAAACCGGACCTCGATGGTTTCGCCACGCTGAAGCATGCAGGTTATCGAACGGTGATCTATCTCTACTCCGCGGGCACTGATGTTTCCGCAACCCGGGATCTGGCCGGCAAACGAGGTCTGGCTTTTGTCTCCATCGAGACGACTCCCGAAAATCTGACTGCATCTCTGGAGGCATTCAACAGCACTATTGCGGATAAAACAGTACGTCCCGCTTATGTTTTCGACGACGATGGCGTCCGCGCCGGCGTGCTGTGGTACTTGCACTTCCGAAGCTTGAACTTGAACGATGACGCTGCACGAGTGATGGCAAAACCGCTCGGCTTGACCGATCGCAGTGCGGAGGGCCAGGCGTTTGAACTGGCTATCCAAAAGTACCTGGCGAGCCGCTGAACTCTGAAATCCCTCAGAGCCGCGTAAGAAAAAGCGGTTCCGTCTCGGAAGACGGAACCGCTTTTTCTTACGCGGCTCGTGTCTATCTCATTACTTCTGTTCACTACTATCGCTGGTCGAGGGGCATCGGCTGGCCAAAAACTCTCCAATTGACGAAAAACACTTTTTGGCATTTTTTCCCTCCCAGACAGATTTTCGAGTGACAAATGCCGATGAACCACGGCACAATACACGAGACGGTTGCCCTCCAGATTGGAACAATCAGATTCGAGGCCGATTTTTATGACCGAGCCGACTTCCCGGCGGACGTTCCTCAAAGCGTCCGCCGCCACTGCTGCCACAGCCACGATTTTCTCCGGAGCCTATGCGGCCGCCGGTAATGAGACTCTCCGCGTTGGTCTGGTCGGTTGCGGTGGACGGGGAACGGGTGCCGCCAAACAAGCCCTACGCGCGGATCGAAATACAAAGCTGGTAGCCATGTGCGATGCCTTTATGGATCGCCTCACTGATAGCCTCAGCGGACTGAAGTCGTCGAAGGAAACCCGAGATATCGCACCGCAGATCGAGGTCGCTTCCGACCGCTGTTTCGATGGGTTTGATGGTTACAGGAAGCTGCTCGATTGTGGCGTGGATGTCGTTTTGCTTTGCACTCCACCTGGCTTTCGCCCACTCCAGTTGCGTGCTGCCATTGAGGCCGGCAAACACGTCTTCTGCGAAAAGCCCGTGGCCGTGGATGCCACCGGTGTCCGCTCGGTAGTAGAGAGCGCACGGCTCGCCAAGGAAAAGGGTGTGAGCCTCTGTTCCGGCTTTTGCTATCGCTACGACCAGGCCAAACGAGAAACGATCAAACGAATTCACAGTGGCATGATCGGCGATGTGCTCGCCATGCAGATCACCTACCTCACCAGCCCACTCTGGTGGCGCGGGCACGATCCGAAATGGTCGGAAATGGAATACCAGATGCGGAACTGGTACTACTACTCCTGGCTCAGCGGCGACTTCCTGGTCGAGCAGCATTGCCACAACTTCGACAAGGCGGGCTGGGTGTTCAAGGGCGAATCCCCAATCGCCGCTACTGGTGTTGGCGGGCGTCAAGTGCGCACAGACCCCAAGTTCGGCAACATCTACGATCACTTCGCCGTAACCTTGGAGTTCCCCAACGGGGTGAAGCTCTTTTCATCCTGCCGACAAATGGCCGGCTGCAGCGGCGATATCAACGATCACGTCATCGGCACCAAGGGCTCGGCCCAGTTAATGAAGCATTCCGTCGCGGAACGCGGCGGAAAGACCTGGGAGTTTGAAGGCGAAGCCAAGGATATGTATCAAGTCGAGCACGATGAGCTGTTTGCCGGCATCCGCTCCGGCAAGCTC
>Ga0207031_10235_pt1 | contig 14971 bp, 22 predicted proteins | sample Alteio_BWMinCont_37_FD_153278 | JGI IMG/M metagenome (GOLD analysis project Ga0207031, IMG submission 153278) | Enriched cells from forest soil in Barre Woods Harvard Forest LTER site, Petersham, Massachusetts, United States -... | ecosystem: Environmental > Terrestrial > Soil > Temperate forest >... | reverse complement strand
TCACCGCAGAATTAGACACCACCACCGGCATGCGACACCTGCCATGAGGCGCTTGGGCAGACTACTGGATACGCTTGGAGAACCACAAGAAACAACTGGGCAGGCCGGGCGGTACGTTACTTTTCTTGTTCGTCCGCACGGTGCCGAAACCATCCGTGCGGGAGGGCTGCAGGTTGTCAGCCCGCACGGCGATTTCACCTTTTATCCCAAGGCAATCACTACAACCGAAATCGCATTCGCGTATGACGTTATTATCCTAAGCGTAAAAAGCTACGCACTCCTTTCGAGAATGCGGTACTGACGCCGAAGGGATGGACTGGAATCGCGTAGAGTGCAGTCCGCTCGACCCGTGCTCGCAAGAACCAAGGAAGGCCGATACGGGAGTCACGGTGGCGTTGCAGCCGGTCGAGCGGAGTGGGAGGGATAAGCGCCTACCCGAACCCTGCATCTTCGTTGTTTTCGGAGCATCAGGAGATCTCACAAAGCGAAACCTGCTTCCGGCCCTCTTTCATCTGAGGCAGGTAGGACTCCTGCCGGAAGAGTTCGCGGTCGTCGGAGTGGCGCGTCGCGATCTGTCCGAGACGTTCGTTCCCGAAATGAAGCGTGGAATCGTCAAAGGAGGAGGCGTCGCTGAAACGGATTGTCGGCTTGGTTCCTTCCTTGATCGCGTGAAGTACTTCCAAACGAATTTTGACGACGACGACGGTTTCGAAAGGCTCAAGCACTACCTTACGGAATTGGATGAAGAACTCGGGACGCGCGGCAACCGCTCCATCGACCCCTAACATCCCCTGTTTTGTGGCGAGCTCTTCACTTAAGCCGCGGCGCGCATCGCTTTGTGGCTATTGCGCAGTGGTTCGTACACCTCTGGTTTGTCGGCCATCGGGGAGTAAAATGCAGTCGTCAAGCACGTCCCTCACTGCGCGAAAGCCGCAGTCAATGGCCATCACCTTCATTCAACGTCTCGATCTAATGATGAACGGAAGTTTCGGCGAAGGAGCTGCCTGCTGACCCTGCGCCCGAGCGTGCCACCGTCCTCGAGAGAGTGGTGATAGTGGAAGCCGGCGTAGATCCGTGCCCAAAAAACCTCCTCGAACAAGTCGCGCGTGTCCTCGAATGTATGCGTGTGAACGCCATCATTGAACGCGAGGCTATCCACCACGATGTGCACTTTTTGCGTGCGGAAGTACCCGCGAATCAGGCTAGAAACTGTGGCAGTGACGCATCCGTGCGCCGCGGGATACTCTGGGTGACTCGGGGTGGTGCCGAGCGGCGTCCAGTCTGGGTCCGCGGCCAAATTGGGATTGCCGCCACCAGCCCGAAGAATCGAGCATCGAGCGAGGAATAACCATGAGAACAAGGACTTGTTTGAGCCTCTTCGCAATGTGTGCGGGGCTGATGTTATGCGTTACGAATTTCGCCTTTGCCGTCGAAGGACCTTACGGCGGAACTCCCGCTCCGATTCCCGGCACAGTGCAAGCGGAGAACTATGATACCGGCGGGCAGGGAGTGGCCTACAACGTAACTTCTGTGAATGGGACTGCCAACAATTACCGCCCCGATGGCGTCGACCTGGAAGTGACCACCGACACGGGCGGCGGTCATAATCTGGGTTGGACCGCTGCAGGCCAGTGGTTCAAGTACACCGTCAACGTGACGAGCGCAGGAACCTACGCAGTGACATTCCGCGTGGCCGCAATCAATGCCGTGACCGATGCATTACACATTTCCAACTCGTCCGGCTCGAATTTAACGGGAGACATCAGTGTGCCGGCGACAGGGGCATGGCAGAGCTGGACCAATGTAACGGCTACTTTCACGCTTCCGGCCGGCCAGCAAATCCTCACCTTTAATCAGGACCACCCTGGCTGGAACATCAATTACTTCAGTGTTTTCCCCAACCAAGGTCCCTTCGGTGGAACACCTTGGCCTGTTCCCGGCACAGTGCAAGCGGAGAACTACGATTTGGGCGGCCAAGGAGTGGGCTACAACGTGTCTTCCGTCAACGGCTCGGCTAACGGCTACCGTTCGGATGGTGTCGATCTGGAGGTGACCACGGACACGGGCGGCGGCGATGACCTAGGTTGGACCGCAAACGGACAGTGGTTCAAATACACAGTGAACGTCGCTTCAGCGGGAACTTACACCGTAGGCTTCCGCGTGGCGGCGCCCAGCGCGGTATCGGATGCTCTCCATATCTCCAACTCATCGGGAACGAACCTCAGCGGGCCAGTCAGCGCACCAGCGACGGGAGGATGGCAGAACTGGACCAACGTGTCAGCCACGGTAACATTGCCGGCGGGTCAGCAGGTACTAACTCTGGACCAGGATTCCGGCGGCTGGAATCTCAACTACATGACATTCACAGCCGGCAGCGGCGGCGGGACCGGATCCTGCGTGGGCGTCTCCTCCATCACAGTCAATGGAACAACTTATACGCCGCAGTGGTGCCAGGAATTCAACGGCAGCGCGGGTTCTCCCGACACGTCAGTGTGGAATTTCGACCTCGGAAACAATAACGGCTGGGGCAACGGCGAAGCCGAAGTGTACTGCGGACCTCCGGGTTATCCGAACAATCCGTCTCAGTGCCCGACGACGTTCAGTGCCTCTACCGCCCCTGTCTACATTGATGGGAACGGGCACCTGGTGATCCAGCCCAGAAACGTCAACGGAACCTGGATATCCGGCCGCATGAATACCGAGGGCAAACAGAACTTCCAATACGGGATTCTCGAAGCTCGCATCCAGCTCCCCGATACGACAAACCAGGGCCTGTGGCCTGCGTTCTGGAGCCTGGGCAGCAACATCTCGACCGCGGGATGGCCCACCTGCGGCGAAGCCGACATCATGGAGAACTGGTCTCCACAGGTACATAACGGAGCAGGCCCCTCGGGGAACAACTCCACGATCCACACGGCGAAGACGGGAGGGAGCGGAATTGGAGCGCGTTACACTTTCCCGAGCGGACAAGCAGCCAACACTGCCTTCCATACCTACGGGGTCGTGTGGACGCAAAATGAAATGCAGTTCTTCGTGGACAACGCTTCTTCACCGTTCTTCACGGTGACCCCAAGCAACCTTCCTTCGGGAGATACTTGGCCGTTCAATCAGAACATCTTCACGCTCCTGAACGTGGCTGTGGGTGGAACGCTTGGAGGATCGACCAGCGGCTTGACGAATCCGCAGCCCATGATTGTCGACTACGTTCGTTACTACACGCATCCATAACGCACCTTGGACCGCTAACGGTTCGGCAGACCCGGCATTCTGCGGCCACTGCCGCGCTAGATTCATATACTGCGCCACGAAATTGCTTGGGCATGACTGGCTTGATGAATGCGGGAAAATCAGCGGATGGAGTTTACCGAACGTCCGCCGGATAATCGGTAATCTGGCGATTCGTTGCAGGGACGTTTCCATAACACTTGACAGGACAACTATTGATATGTATAGTTATGCCGGTGGCCCAAGTGAAAGCAAAAGTGGACGGCGAAGCAAAACAGAAGCACGTTGTGCATTCGCGCCAGCAAGATGCAGTCGTAAGCATCCTGCGTACCGCCAATTATTTGGACCGTTTTTGTTCACCGGTGTTCACTCAACATGGCATCACCTCGCAGCAATTCAACGTCCTACGTATCCTGCGAGGCGCAGGTCTGGGGGGGCTTCCGACACTGGACATCGCAGAAAAAATGATCGAACAGGCACCGGGTATAACCCGCTTGCTGGATCGACTGGAAGGGAAGAAGCTCGTGCGCCGGGAACGCCCTTCCGATAACCGCCGACAGGTTCTTTGTTTCGTCACCAAGCCTGGGCTCGATCTCTTGCACGAACTCGACACCCCCGTTAGGAACAAGGTAAAGCAAGCGTTGCATCTGCTGGATGAATCCGAGATCGAAGAACTGATCCGTTTGCTGGAACTCGCGCGAGGCGAACAACCTTCGACGACGTACGTCTCCGCAGCTAGCTCCCAGTAACTCAAGAAAGTTTGAAACCAAAGGCGGCGAAGTGCATCAAAATAGTTGACTAGTTAACAGTTTAGTGAGCAACTGTTATGAAAATAGATCCTCGTGAGAAAAAAGGAGAACAACAATGAATGCAAAGTACCGCGTGTTGTGGATTTCACTTTTTGTTATCGCCCTGTCCGCAGGGCGGACTGTGACCCAAGCGCAAACCGGGGCCAAAGCCGACGTCGTAACGGCTATCTCTAATTTGGAAAATGATGGCGTCAAAGCGGATTTGGCCGGCGACCCAGCCTTTTACCAAAAAGTTCTTGCTGAGGATTGGACCCGCGGCGATAGCGATGGGACCTATTACACAAAAGCCGATCTCGTGAATCTAATGGGCGACAAAAACAGCATTAAGACGAATAGCGAGAAACTCTCTGAACTCAAGGTGCGCGTGTACGGCGATACGGCCGTAGCAACCTACAAGGACACCTATGACCTGCTGATCAAAGGCGAACATCGCGCGCACACCATCATCGCCACGGACACTTTCGTCAAGATGGACGGCGAATGGAGGCAGGTCGCGAGTCATGGGTCAGAGGCGAAGTAGCCGTTTACTTTCAAAAAAGGAGGGTGCGAGTGATGGACAACGTTGTCCTGGTTCACGGTGGCTTTGTGGACGGCTCTGGATGGGGAGCCGTATACACGATCCTGACGCGAAACGGCTACAGGGTCACCGTCGTCCAAAATCCTACGATATCGCTGGACGACGACGTAGCGTACACCAAGCGGGCTCTGGCAGCACAGGACGGCCCTGCGATTCTCGTTGGCCACTCCTACGGTGGAGCAGTAATCACTGAAGCCGGGAACGATCCGAAGGTGGCCGGTCTCGTATATATCACGGCGTTCGCTCCGGATAAAGGCGAGTCTGTGGCCACACTCATAGATCCGCCACCAGGGGCGCCAGTACCGCCGATATTGCCGCCGCAAGACGGCTTTTTGTTCCTCGATAAGGCAAAGTTTCACGCCTCTTTCGCTGCAGACGTGGACCCCGAAAAGGCCGCGTTCATGGCGGTTCCCAAGTGCCGTGGGGCGTAGCGGCTCTTAGCGGCAAAATCAGCGAGCCAGCGTGGAGAGCCAAGCCTAGCTGGTACCTCATCGCCACCGAAGACAAGGGGATCCCACCTGAAGCCCAGCATGCCATGTCTAAACGGGCCGGTTCCACGGTGGTCGAGGTCAAGGGCAGCCACGCCGTATACGTCTCGCAGCCCGATGCTGTCTCAGCGCTGATCCAGGAGGCCGCCGCAAGAATCACCGCGGCATCCAGGCTCGTCCGGGGCTTCGATCGAGCTGACTTCAGAATCTAGGAGGCGTCCATGTTGCACGAAATCGATACGGTGATCGTCGGTGGTGGTCAGGCTGGTCTAGCCATCAGCTATTACCTGACTCAGGAAGGTCGCGAACATGTCGCGTTGGAACGAGCACCAGCGGTGGCTAATGCGTGGCGAAATCAACGCTGGGACTCGTTCACGCTAGTAACGCCGAATTTCCAGGCACGGATGCCCGGAGCAGAATACAGCGGAGACGATCCTTATGGATTCATGTCTCTGGCAGAAGTCATAGAGTACTTCGACAACTATATCGAGCGCTTTCGCTTACCTGTGCATTGCGGAGTCGAAGTGTTCAGCGTAGAAAAGGTCGGTGACAGATATGCCGTACGTACAAGCGAGAAGAACTATGAGGCCAAGAACGTAGTAATCGCGACAGGCCTCTACCAGTCGCCCAAGATTCCACCATTCAGCGCGGACATTCCTCCATCGGTCCTGCAGTTGCCCTCGATGAAGTACAAGAACCCCTCAACCCTTCCAAAGGGTGCAGTGCTCGTGGTGGGAACCGGGCAGTCCGGAGCGCAGATTGCCCAAGAACTCTATCAGAGTGGAAGGAAAGTCTATCTCTCGATCGGCAGCGCCGGACGTGTGCCCCGACGATATCGCGGCAAGGATATCAGTGATTGGTTCACACGGATCGGGATATTCGATACCAAGGTCGAAGAACTGAAATCGGCCGCAGACAAATTCCATCCACACCCGCAGATTTCTGGCAAGAACGGTGGACAGAGCCTGAATTTGCACCAGTTCGCCCGCGACGGTGTCGTCCTGCTCGGACACGTGCGCGATGCTCACGAGGGACAACTCATCCTTGCGCCTGACCTAAAGGAAACGCTCGCCGCAGTCGATCAGTTCGAGATTGACGCACTAAAGAAGATCGACGATTACATCAGCCGTGTCGGGTTGGCCGTTCCGACCGAGAACGTCCCGCGATTGCTTGATGGTTATAAGCAGGAAGAGGTGACGGAACTGGACTTGCAACGGTTGGGAATTTCCACTGTTGTGTGGGCGACGGGATACGCTTTTGATTTCAGCCTTGTGAAGTTGCCAGTCGTCGATTCAGACGGATATCCCATCCAAAAGCGTGGAGTCACCAGATATCCAGGCTTGTACTTTCTAGGATTGCCCTGGTTGTACAACCGAAGATCGGGAATTCTGTTCGGTGTCGGAGACGATGCTGCTTATCTGGCAGCACATATTGCCGCTCGCGACTCACGGCGCCTGCTGGCCTATGCGTGAACTCGGACTCGTCATGGGACACTCCCCGTGGGCTGAATAATGTGTAAACCGTGTATTGCATTTAATAGATCGGTTTCAATCCTAAGTAAGAAAACGAAAATGTCACTCGATAAAGGAGAAATTCTGATAAATGATCCCCACAAGTTCGGTACGGAGTTTGGATCTGATCATGCACTCGAACAAAGTACACCTATTGTCAGTCACCATGACACCATCAAATGGTTTGAGGCAATCCCCGGAGAACAATTGTGTATTCGGGTTTACGGAACACAGGTGAATGGCCGCTTTGCAATTATGGAAAATATCGCGGCGCCAGGCACAGCAACACCAATGCACTTCCATGCGGAAGATGAAATTTTCACATCCTTGAAGGGACTGTGACCTTCAGCATTGACGGCGATGTTTTCAATGCTTCCGTCGGCTCAATTGTGGTTATTCCAGCAGGCGCCCATCACGCGTGGAGGAATCGTTCGAACGCTCCGATCCGCATGTCGACCTTCTTTTCACCAGGTGGAGTAGAAGAGCTTTACCCCAAGCTTGTCGGCTTGTCGCTAGAAGAGCTATCTACCGTAGTCGAACCATTCGGATCAGGCATTGTTGGGCGGCCCATCGATTAGTAACGTCCCCGCAGCGGACGTTTATCTCGACTCTCACCTTGAGTCGCCGCTCATGCCTTGCCGCCGGCAGCATCCGATTTCGGAGATCGTGTTGTAGCAGCAGCCAGGGCTGGTGGCAGGCATCGCTTTGACCTTGTTGGCTTTTCCTTGGGAGCGGCAGTTAGCCTGCAAGTGCTGCCGCTACCGAACATGAGGAGTATGCAATGAAAGCAGCCCTGTTAGGTGCCACAGGTTTCGTTGGCTCGGCCTTGCTTAAAGAGGCGCTCGACCGAGGGCACGCGACCAACCCTACGCCCGAGTGGTCGGCTACTCTTCCCTAATCCGATTGTGGAAGAGCGGCCCGCCATCCGCTCACAAAGGCGGGCAGGCCCCAACTATGGGACCTGCCCGCGGTTTGGGATGCTCACTTGGTGGCAGCCATCTGCGGCGTTTGTTCGGCGATTTTGCCGGAGTAAAGGATGAATTTGAACGGATCGCTATTCTGGTTTTTCTCCATCAGCTTGAGGTACACGAGCCGCTTGGCATTGGCCACTGCAGGGCTGTGGTCGAACCTATCCCCGGACGATTCAAGCAATGAAGCTGCCAGCTCGTATTTGCCGTCCGCGGCCAAGCGTTCCACGGCCTTGACAAACTGACGTTCTGACACGCTGAGATAGTCAACCAGTTCTGCGTGGTCGGCGCGCGTCAGATGGTCGAGCCCTTGCAGATTCGGCTGCCAATAACCCACGTTCTGATCGTAAAGACGGTCGATCACGTGTTCACGCAAAATTAGATAAGGCAGATCCACGTCAGGCCGGCCCTTGAGCAGGCCCGGAGGAGTCAGGTTGGCTTGGTATATCGCAGCGCGCTCATCGCCGCGGCGGATGGCTATCAGGACCTGCTCGCGCAGCCATTCCAGGTCGGTTTTGAGCTCCGACAGCAAAGCAGGAGAAGTGAAGTTCTGCGTGAGCGGCAGGTGGCCGTGTAGCAGATACCGCGGATTCTTTTGCGCCACGATGTCGATCGCGTCTAGCAGCCCTTGCAAGTTTCCTTCTTTGGTGAACGGTGCGCCGAGATAAGGCATGATGAAATCGCCAACGAACAAGACCCCCAGATCCGGCAAGTGGATGAACATAGCGTCGCGAGTTTCGCCCCCTTGCACGGGAATAAGCTCGATGCGCGTTCCGCCAATTTTCAGGTCCGTGCTGCGATCGATGGTGACGTCGGGTTTGAAGCTGCGCACATCGTCGAGACTAAAGCGTTCCCCAAAAAACTGCTTGCGGAAAGTGGCGTCGATTTGGCGGGTGCTTTCCTCTTCGTAGTTGCTCCTGGCATAGAAGCGCACATGCGGATTCAAGGCGCGGAAATATTTCTGTCCGCCAATGTGATCCCAATGCGAGTGAGTGACAAAGACGGTCGTCAGTTCCGGCAGGGCGGGCGCATACGCTTGCAGCGCTTCGTAGGCCGCTTGGGCGGAGTCCGGGCGCGTCCCCGCATCGATGCTAATCAGTTCGCGGCGATCATCCGAGACCACGAAATAGTATTCCGTGAATTCAAATCCGGAGAGTGCATAGACGCGGCCCGGCACGATCTCGGCGATGCGTCGCGGAGCAAAAGCGTGGCCGGTTGCTGTGTCTTCCGAAAAAGGAGTATTGAAGGCAATCGGCCGGTCGAAATTCTTGTAGCCGCTGCGGCGTAAGGACTCTTGCGCCTTGGCCTGGTCGCCATCGGCAAGAGCGAGTCTTGCCTGCTGATAGTAGACCTCCCTCAGCCACGCGGCATGAGGCGCCTTATCGGCATTTGCCGCGCACCAAGCCAGCTCGCGTTGCGCTGCCTCTTTCTGGTGAAAGATGCTTGGGACCTGGGCGTAGACCACACCCGCGATCCAGTTCACCACGAAGACTTGCCCGGCGGAAAGATGCTTGGCTTGCTCCAGCATCGCGACCGTGTCTTTCACGTAGCCAATTCGATGCCACAACGAGACCGACGAGGCGTTCTGCGCGCGCAACAATCCGATGGCGCTCAGGTACAGCGCCTTTTGAACGTCGGTCAGCCGGGGCCCGAATTCTTTCAGGCGCGCGGAGAAAAACTCCGCGCCTTCGCTCTGCTGGTTCGCGTTCGCATATTCCGCCATGAGCAAGAACAGCAACTGAGGATCCTGCGGCGGAGCCACGCTGTTCACAGCCTTCAAATACTCAAGCTCCGGGTGATGAGAAACCGCGGGAGAGCTCACACCATTGTTTGCCGCCGCAGTCGTTTTGTAGAGAGCAGCAACGGCTGAGGCCACCAGCAGGGCCGCGAGTGAGAAAGTGAGGATTTTCATGTGCGCCTCCTTCTTGGCGATCTTCACCTATTTAGATGTATATACATCTATTTTGTCACAAATTTTTTTAGGCCGCCAACCCGGCTTCGGTCATCCGCGAGACGGTTTGTTTCATGCTTTTCCAGCCCGCATCCCCCAGCTCTTTTTGTAGCCTGCGTTCCGCCCTCTCCCAGTAGGATTGAGCCGCGGCCAATTGCCGCCGGCCTTTCCGCGTGAGACTAAACAGACGGGCGCGCCGGTCCTTTCCCCGCCGTACGCGCACCCAGCCCTGCTTTCGCATCAGCCCCAGCGTGCGCGTCAGCGTCGTGCTGTCCATCGCAAACCCCGCGCTCAAGCTCTTTTGATTCGCTTCTCCCGTCAAATTCAATGCCGTAAGCAGGCCGAATGGCGTGATTTCGATCCCCGCCTTCGCCAGTTCCTGGTCATAGATTCGCGTTACGATCCGCGTGGCGCGGCGCAAGTTCTGACACGCGCATGGCAGGTCAAAAACTGCTTTCGCCCGCTGTTCAGGAGTCTCAGTTCGCATATCAAGATGTATATACATATATAATGACTTTGTCAAGCCACGGCCCGCATCTTCCGAAGGTCGACTATAGATTCAGGCATCCTTTCGGCCAGAGTAAGGGGAGGTGTTCGGTCGTCAGTTTCTGCCCTTGCCGTTTTTCAGGCCGACAAATATCCTTATATAATATATATGCGATTTTTGGGGCGTTTTGTCGAACAGGCGTAACAGGCGAGGGAATTGGCCGTGACAGTGTGGGATTCTAGCCAATGACGGGGCAGCGTTCTAACCGACTGAACTACGTTCCCAACCATCGCGCTGGTTAGTTTACTCAACAAGTACTGAATTCCAGGTCATGCCAAACTCTGCAAGTAAGGTTTTGCAAGATTCGCATACAGCGCACTGGCTGCCTGCTACGCCCCCTGCCTGCAAACGCCTCTGGACCGCCTGCCGCGAAACGGCAGAGTCCAACGACCAGCAGTGACTTTGGATCACAACCTTCCGACGCTCTGGGAAAACTTCAAGTCGCTATTTTTATTGGTGGATCCACTTCCCCGCTTCAGCACAGCATTAGGTGACAAGGAGCGTTCTAACCAGCTGAACTACGTCCCCAACCGTAGAATCAAAAACTTGCCGTAAAGCCTTAAGGCACATGGCCCTTGCCCGCCGTCGGAGAAAGCGCCCCGGCCGGCCGAAAAAAGATCGTGGATGCTGCAAAAATTGCCCATTTGTGCTCGCAGGGCACCCATGGCGCGAAACCACGGAGGAAACAGGAATCAGGAAAGGAACTGCCCTAACCGAGGATTTCGAAAGACTCCGTGCGTCCCACCGCAACGTCAATCTTTCACGACCGCCGTATGCTTCGCCGCGATCTTATCCGCCAGCTTGATCAGCCAATGGTAGTTTTTCGTACGTAGATCACCGGTGTTGTCATGGGCCACGGCGGCTAAATGCCGATAATCTTCGGCGATTTCCCGCAAAACTTGTGATGTCGAGAGCCTTTTTGCCCCGTCTTTGGGCAGAATTTGAACTTCGATAATCTGCGCCGGGTTTATGACGGCGGTCACGCTGCCGTAGACGATGTGAATCTTTCGGCCTGCGCGGTGAGATTTGATGGCTGTGATGTTTGCGTCCACGATGTGGCCGGAATAAAGGCGGACGCGGACGATAGAGCCTACGCTGTAATCCATGCTATCAGTATTGTCCCTTCTGTAAATCTTATGCGGCGCGAACACCTTTGAAATCAATGACATTCAATGACATTCATCAAGAACATGAAACTGGGCTCGCGAGTCAGGCGATAGCAATGTAACATTACATTGCGTTGAAACTTGCCATGGTATCAATTCGCCAGGGACAGGGTTCGATCCCCGCGACGTGCAACTGCTCTTTCTAACAAAACACAGCTTTCTAACAATTGTCTTCAGTTGACCAGTTTTATTGGGCGGTTTTGAACCGCGTTGCAGTTGCGCATCTCCGACAACGTGACCGTACAGAGCTCGAGCGTGATCCGCGCGTCTGAGTGACGGAGCTGCTTCTGCACAACGGCCAGAGTTGCGCCATCATCCAAAAGGGAACTCGCTGCGCCGTGTCTCATCGAATGGAATCCACCGAGTGATTTCCACAGGTTTTGCGTGTTTTGTGGGCTTTCCAAAAGCGGATGCAGTTGCTTCTCACGCAGTTTGTTCGCCGAGAACGATCTGCCGCGTCGATTGACGAAGAGCTACTCGTTTTTGTGATCGTGCCTTTGGAGATGAGTCCTCAGCCGTGCTTCTAATTCATTGGACATCGGAAGATCGAGATCGACGAGCCCTGATTCACCGACACAATAGGGCACAAACGCTGCTCCAAGTAGTGTGATGAGGTCAGCGAAGTCAAGGTCGACAACATGAGCGGCGCAACCAGCAATCTGAAAAGCTACGAAGAGCGCATCATCCGCGACAGAGGAATTTGTGGCGGGGAGCCCGTATTCAAGGGCACGCGTGTCACTCTGCCGACCGTACTCGCGAGCCTGGCGGGCGGAGATTCCGCCGGAGATATTCTTATCGATTTCCCTAGCTTGAAAGCCGAGGACGTTCAAGCCGCCATTGCGTTTGCTGCCGCTTCCGCCGAAGAGGACTTGCCCGTTCCAGCGGTTCCGCACATTCGATGAACATCAAGCTGGACGAGAATCTTCCTCTTCGTCTTGCAACCCTTCTGAAAGGCCTCGGCCGCGACGTTCATACGCTGCACGACGAGCTGCTTCTTGGTCATGCAGACAGGGAGATTTGGGAAGCGACTCAGAAGGAATCTAGATTTCTAATTACCCAAGACTTGGATTTCTCGGACTTGCGACAGTTCGCTCCTGGTTCCCACCATGGCATTCCTGCTCGTCCGTCTTCGCTCGCCAAACCGAAGAGATTTGATTGAGCGGATCGGGGAATTGTTTCAGAAGGAAAACGTCGGCGAGTGGGCCGGTTGTTTTATTGTTGCCACAGAACGCAAGATTCGTGTGCTAAAGCCAGGGCGCAAACAGAATTCCTAGAACGAACTGGACTCTCGATTACGAGAAAAAGTCAAAGGTGACCGACCACAGCGATTCGACCTGCGACGGGCCGGTTTCCTCAGCAAATCGTTGGGGTCCAATTGCACGCAGTGGGGTCCATTTGGGGTCCAAAACGCTCCATTTTCGAGCTGGATTTACGTAGGTTGAAAACATCGTGAGTTATGGAGCGGGCGATGGCAAGAGTCGTTGGGCCGCCGTAGCGAGCCAGTAGTCTGATTCGTTGGCGGTCTGGAAACAAATCCTTTTTCCGATTCAGGCATCCATTCGGCCAGAGTAAAGGGAGGTGTTCGGTCGTCAGTTTGTGCCCTTGCCGTTTTTCAGGCCGAAAAATATCCTTATATACATGCGATTTTTCGAACGTTTTGTCGAACAGGTGAGGGAATTGGCCGTGACAGTGTAGGATTCTAACCAATGACGGGGCAGCGTTCTAACCAACTGAACTACGTCCCCCCGCTCTTTAGTCACAGTTAAGAGCCCATATTGTTGTTGGGCGGTAAACAAAGGAAAAACGTAAGTGCTTCTGCCAGAAGATTGAGCCGCAAACGGAGCCAACTCGGGATGTTTCAACATTTCCTCGGATACATCAGGCAGGAAAACCGGCTCTTTCTCGTCCAGTGCTTGCGCTGCCGCGCCAATCCGCGAAATCTTGGTGCCAATTTTGATGGCGGGAGCGTCCACTGCTCGATCAAATTCCAGAAGATGCAAAGTATCTCGACCGCTGTCCAGAAGATCTAGGTCGTTCCATGGAGACGAACGCTGCTGGACAAAACTTCGCGCAGGCTATGAAGGACGGCTTTCACCGTTGGTTGCTCGACCAGCGCAGCGGACACATCGAGCAAGGCCCGATACCTGCTATGGGCGGAGCCTCCATTGTCTTCCGGCATGCGCATCAGACTAGCACCCCAAGCACTGATCTTCCACATCGAGCACTGTCACATGGTCGGTGTCTTTTGCCTGCACTAGCCACAGGAATTGCAGGTCAGGCGATTTTGTGAGCGGCGTTTCAGGCTACCGGCGATGGTTAAAGCGCTGCGGCTAGACATCCGAGGGGATCTCCTATACCGCCTCAGTGTTTCGCGTAGCTTCTTTCTCCCTTGGAACACCCGTGCTTTAACGGTGCTGAGCGAGAGATCCATGCGGCGAGCGGTCTCCCGCGCGGATAATTCATCAAGTTCTCGCAACTCGATGGCCGTCCGCATTCCTGGCCTCAACTCGCCTATCGCAGTGAACAGAATTTGCACTCCCTCTCGCTGCAAGTACTCAGCTTCGGGATCTGGACTTCGATCGGGTATCTCCAGTGCGGGTACAATTTCATCCTCGCTGCTCAAATTGTCGACAGATACCTCTCGCATCGCACGAGCTCTGCGCAACCACATAAGGGCTTCGTTGATGGCAATACGCGTTATCCATGTTGAGAACGAGGATTTCCCTTCGAAACTGTTCAAGTAGATAAATGCTTTTTGGAGAGCCTGCTGGACAACATCTTCAGCGTCTTCTCGAACCCGCGTGTAGCGCAACGCAAGCGCAAGAATTCTCGGCCGATGGCGCCTGACAAGGGTCTCAAATGCCTTCTCATCGCCCCTCTTGGCAGCGGCCACAAGCGTCTCGTCCGTCATTGGATCACGGAAGGCAACGATGCCGGCAATCGTTGGCTGCGAGGCCCGTTTCTCATTCGAAGAACGTGCTGGATTCATAGAGTATCCCCTCTAGCTAAGTGACAGCCACAGGCCATAGCGCACGGAGTCGCCGAAGCTGAATGCCTTGTGATACCGCAGCACGCGATACCACCGGACCCATTTACGAGCGACTGTGACAATCACTGTCATAACGTCTCCCAAGAACCGAAATGTCCTAAAACCAGGCCCTGCGGTTTCGTCATGCTGATGGGCAATGCGGGTGCCAAACTTCGGCCGACGCACGTTGTTGACATCAATGGAAGAGGCGGCACGTTTGTCATGCAGGCGGAACATGCCCTGCCCGCATGCGGGCAAGCAATCGCGGCGGAGTCTCGAAAGGTCGTTTTTTTTCATTGATTTCCTTTGGCGCTCTACTTGCAGTCCCGTTAGTAGCGGTGTTCCGACGAAATGCCGTGACAAAGGAAGACGTGACATGCATTCGAATTCGAGTCGCACGTGGTTGATGCTGGTGACGATCCTGCTATCGCCCTTGCTGGCCCTGGCGGTTCAACAGACGACTGCGCTCCTGATCGACGGGCGGCAGGGACAGACAGAAGTGATTCAGGTGCAGGGGAAGAACTATGTAGAAGTGGACGAATTAGCCCGGATCACAGGCGGATCGCTGCGCTACGCAGGAAGTCAGATCATTCTGACATTGCCAGGCAGCGGCGATGCGTCATCGCAGGCCTTGCAGTCGGCGCCAGCGCCGACAGTCGGTCTTTCTAGGCCTTTCCTCGCCGCGGGAATCGAAACGATGA
>Ga0207031_10233_pt1 | contig 15109 bp, 11 predicted proteins | sample Alteio_BWMinCont_37_FD_153278 | JGI IMG/M metagenome (GOLD analysis project Ga0207031, IMG submission 153278) | Enriched cells from forest soil in Barre Woods Harvard Forest LTER site, Petersham, Massachusetts, United States -... | ecosystem: Environmental > Terrestrial > Soil > Temperate forest >... | reverse complement strand
CTCCCAGAACGCCGAAATCTTGGGAGTTCTGGCGGCAGCACATCAGCGATTTGCCGACTTTCGTCAAAGTGAATCTTGAACGATTCGGTGTGCGAAAGGGCGGACCCGCGAGAGTTGGTAGAATGAGGTGCTTTTTATGGCTTGGTACGCGCCTAGCCGGAGATCGTTCCTAAGACAAAGCGGAGCCGTGTTTGCAGGCCTCGGCGCGACACATCTTAAGGCCTCCAGCGTTTCGCGGGACGCGGACCTTGTCGTTCTCAACGCCAATGTGCACACCGTCGATTCGCACCAGCCAACGGCAGCGGCGTTTGCAGTAAAAGAGGGACGCTTCGTCGTCATCGGCTCAAACGCGGAGGCAAGAGCCTGGGCCAGCAAGCGTACCGAAATTATTGACGCGCGCCGCATGACCATCGTGCCCGGGTTTATTGACTGCCATAACCACTCGCCAGGCGAAACACTGCTTTATGAAGTGGTCGTGGGCAATCCTTACGAAGTAGAGTTTGTCAGCATCGCGAGCATCATCGAGAAACTTCGGGCCAAAGCCCAGCAGTCACAGCCTGGGTTCTGGGTGGAAGGTCAGCTCTTTGACGACACGAAGGTGAAGGATCAGCGCCAGCTCAACATTCACGACCTGGATCAGGTATCGACCGAACACCCAGTGTCGGTCACGCACCGTGGCGGGCACACTTCGTTTTACAACAGTAAAGCCTTCGAACTGGCGGCAGTCAATAAGAACACACATAATCCCTTTGGTGGCACGTTTGATCGCGATAGCAGCGGAGAGCTCACGGGTCGCGTGTCCGACAATGCACGCGATGTCTTCGAAAAAGTTGGGAAGCGAATCGAATTCACGCCGTCGCAGCAGACGCAGCGCTATCGTGACGGGCAATCCTATATGTCCAAGCAGTTCGTCCGGTACGGCTTGACCACCGTTCATCACGAAGAAGGCAGTCTGGAGGGTTTGCAGGAGATTCGAAAACGCGGCCAACTGCTCCATCGCATTAGCTACGAGCCCGGGCCTGAAATCGACGATCTGATAAGGGCGGGAGTCGAGACTGGGTTCGGTGATGAATGGATCCGCCTGGGAGCTACAGCGGAATTCAGCATCGACGGATCTTTTTCCGAACGGACCATGGCGCTAAGCAGTCCTTATCCTGGGATGACCCCGCCCTACCAGGGCAACATCACAATCGGCCAGCAGGAAGTAAATGCCTGGGTCGAGCGCGGACATCGTGGCGGACTCCAGGTCAACCCCACGCCAACGGCGACGTTGCCATTGAGATGTTCCTGACGGCGATCGAGCGCGCTCAGAAGCTTTTTCCGCGGGCGGATGCGCGGCCTAAAATCACACATTGCACTTTGGTGAACGCCGATCTTATCCGCCGCATGAAAGCGGTAGACGCCGTTCCGGCGCTATTCACTACCTACGCTTACTACAACTCGGATAAATTCCACTATTACGGCGAGCCGCTGATGCAACATAGCATGGCGTTCCGCAGCCTGCTGGACGCGGGTATTCATGCGGCCGCCGGCTCCGACTTTCCTCCAGGACCGTTCGATCCGCGCATGGCGATTCAAGGCATGGTTACGCGGACGGGTTGGAACGGAGAGACCTGGGGCTCGAATCAGCGCATCCGTGTCGCCGAAGCTCTGGCGGTGAACACCATCAACGGAGCTTACAACTCGCACGAGGAAGCCGTGAAAGGGTCCGTATCACTGGGGAAGTACCCGGATTTCGTCATGCTGTCCGATGATATCTTCACGGTCGATGAGTCGAAAATCAAAGACGTTCAAATTGTTCGTACGGTAGTCGGGGGTAAAACCGTCTACCAGGCGTGATGCACCGACTTTGCTGAGGCAGCTCCGATCGTACGATATAAACAGCTACTCCGATGCTGGCCTGTAGGGAGCCAACTTGCCGTAAAACGCCCTAGTCACCGAAATGGGTCGCCTGTTTGTCCAGAGTGTCGTTGAATGAAGTTTGGCTGTGAGTCTAGACTGATAGCGCTGCGAAATCCCTGTTGATCGGTTCCTTCGAACGGATCGGAAGCTGTCCGTGAATAACCGCGCGGCCGGGCAAGACGTGGTTCATGCTGGGAGTAGTTCACGCCACCCAACCTCGCGACGCTTCTGTCCAATCTTTTGCAAGAACCACAAGCGGACCCCTGTGCTAATTGCAGGTGCGCTCCTAAATAAAGTGATTGCGAAAATCTCGTGGAATCAACGCGAACCTACCGCACCCGGCGCTTGATCCGCGAACGACGAGACTCCGATACGCTGTGCTCCCACGGTAACGTTCCCGCAGTGTCTATCTTGAAATTTTGAGCGTCACAACTATATAGGTTCCCCGCATTGTCGAAGGCCAGGCTGCAAGTCTGACGAATTGACGCAAATCCGCGGCGTGGCCGACGGGTACGATTCGGTAAAAGTGGTGATGATTTGGCCGCGGGATCGACGTGATGCGGCTAGTAGAACACGGATTGAGAAAGAGCGAATGTGACATCTGGTCACGATGAACCTCAAGATTCTGAAACTGCGATCGTCACTGTATTGCTTTGCTTCCCGCCGATGGTCAACACTACGGGAACGTCGTTTGCCGTCCGCGTGCCGGCCGGCACTTGCACGTTCACCTGATCCAACCCAACGAATCCGGGCGCGATTCCCGAGAATTCGAGCGTTGCCGGATTGCCGTCGATCGTTACGCTCGGTTTGTCCACGGTGGTGTTGTTCGTGCCCTTTTCGCCAGTGGCAAGCGCCGGTGTCAGCGCTCCCAGTCCGGTGCAGAAGATGGTAATAAACTCGCCCGGCTTGGCGGGACGCGAATCGCGGCCAGCAATGCTTCCTGTGGGCGCGACCAGCGTGTTGGTATTAGCGATCAGAATCGCGCCTTGGCCGTGCCCGCTTTGATCGGTGCTGAACAAGCCGGGAGCGGCCGGCGCGATGGAAATATTCTGGGTGGCGCTGGTTTTGTCGCCGACAGTCACCTCAATGCTTGCGCTCGACCCTGTGAGATCGACCGGGATTTGGATTCCCAACTGGGAAGGAGTGGCGTAAAACAACGGAACGGCAGTTCCGTTGATGGTTACCGTAGTGCCCGCCAGCGTGGTTACCAGCGTGCCATCTGGCCCGAAGCTGGAGAACAGGACGCTTGAACCATCGGTCATGTTCGATCCGAAGACTGCTGCGATGGCGCCCGGAGCGATTGGATTCGAGCCGGCCACGAAGCTCGCGTTATTCACCACGCCCAGGGCGTTGACGCTGGGCGCGGGATGAGGCAGCGTGATTTTGCGAATGCTGTTGTTCTCCGTATCCGCGACGTAAAGGTTTCCCATGCCGTCGAACGCCAGGGCATTGGGAATTAGGGAGGCTTCGGAAGGCGGACCGCCATCCCCTACCGGTCCGCCTTGACCGCCCATACCGGCGAAGGTGTTGATGATGCCGGATGCCACTTCAAGGACGCGTGCGTTTCCGTTATCGGCAATGTAGATGTTCCTGGAACCATCCACTTCGACCGCATAGGGGGTAGCAAGCGTCGCGCTGGTCGCTGGTCCGCCCATGCCACCGAAGCCGAACATTCCGTCGCCGGCGACCGTGGTGATGATGCCCTTCGTGTCTACCTTCCGAACCGACCACGTGCCTTGGTCAGCGATATAGAGATTGCCTGCGCTGTCCACGGCCACGCCCAACGGGACTGAAAGTGTGGCGCTGGTGGCCGGGCCGCCGTCCCCGCTGTTGCCGGACTGCCCATTGCCGGCCACGGTCTTGATAATGCCCTTTGTGTCCACTTTGCGAACGCGGAAGTTCTGCGTGTCGGCGATGTAGAGGTTTCCGGCGCCATCCAGTGCTAAGCCTGTCGGTTGAAATAGAGTGGCCTGTGTCGCAGGACCGTCATCGCCGGCAAAAAAGGGGAAGGAACTTCCATGGCCAGCCACGGTGGTAATCATGCCGGCTTTATCCACCTTGCGGATGCGGTCGTGTCCCGTATCGGCGATATAGAGATTGCCCGCGGCGTCCGCTGCGAGACCAGTGTGACGCTCCAAGATATAGATCGAAGATTGAACTGCCGGAACGCCGTCGCCCGTGTATTGCATTGGCTCGGTGGCGTAGCCAGCAACCGTGCTTATGATCCCAGCCGTCGAGACCTTGCGGATCACCGAGGTGGCGAAATCGGCGATATAGATGTTCCCCGCGTTATCTACAGTCACGCCGTTTGGCTGAAGCGCGGCGTTTTTGGCAGGCCCGCCGTCGCCGCTCGAGCCCGCGTTTCCATTTCCAGCTACGGTAGTGATTGTCTGACCGAGCCCGAGGCTTGGTGCGATGAGAAGGACGAGAGTAGAAAGATACAAACTAACGGATATTTTTCTGGTATGCACCACGACCTCCTTCGATTGGCGAATGAACCGAATTGTTGGTGACCCCCCATCGGCATTTCTAATTGGCCTTCTTGCGGATCTCCCGGGGTGTGAAGATGTATCTCGCCGCCGCCGATCCAGCGCTCCACTCTTGTCGTCGCCTGGATCGTTGCTGAAGTGTCCCCCTTACGAATGCGATAGTTTCCGGCATCCGCGATGTACATGTTCCCGGCGCTGTCGAACGCCACGCCATCGGGCGTATTGAGCCCGGCGCTGGTGACGGGTCGGTGTAAGTAGAAACAATGCCTTGGGGATCCATCTTGTGAATGACAGGGAAAATCGTATCCGCAATGTAGATGCTTCCGGCTACCGTGTTGATGGCGCCCGGCGGCCAGGGAGAAAACGGGTGCCGCCTCCAAGGCCCGCGCTGTCAATCGGCGAGTGTCGCGAAAAGGTTTGGATACACTTGACCTCACTTCTTTAATATGCGAGCGGGGGGCAAAGATGTGCGAACATCGGGCGATTTTTTTTGTACCCAGGACTGTATCCGCGCAATTCGAATAGCAACCTGGGATACATTTTCGTCGTAGCCTTTTCCGTTCAGGCCACGGGGGCCTCCTGCCGGTCCGGCCAGATTGCATTCTGCTCGGGTTCGCCCAAACGAAAGTTTGGCAGTTGTTCACTGTGATTCACAGGCGCATGACACGGCAACGTTCAGGCCCTTATACACACAAAACCACCGCCGCGCCCCTGCCCTAATGGCAGGTGCGCTCTTTAATAACGTTATGTAGAAAATCGTGTGGAATCAAAGCGAACGTCATGTCCACCATGCGCTCACCGTGGCAATTGTAGTTAAAATTGTAGACGTATTTTCCCCAAGGTTCCACAGAGTTCAACAACCTCGTCCTTCCAAGTTGTTGAATCTACAGATGCGCCAGAGGGTAGCGCACCTGCGCCCAAGGCGGATTCCGGCCTCGCACGAAAGTGACCTATTTTCAGTAGCTTCTGTTTCAACGAGATGCGGCCGCCTTGTTGAACGCTGTTGAACTTTATTGAACTCTTGGATTCTCGCGTCCTCAATTTTATCTACAGGCGCGTCTCGTTAAAGATGTTCTCCGGGATGCGCCCATCGCAAACCGGATGTTGGACGACGGGCCATTTCACTCGACGTCATTGGCTCAACTGAAAACAACGAAATGATCCACTAAGTAATCACCGGCCGCACCGGTGGCGAGGACAGTGACCAAAGGTCCGGCTCCCTCGTGCTTCAGGAACTCGCGGTAATGCCGCTCGCAGAATGTCACCGAACCCTATCTCCGGTCGGCGAATCTTACAACGTGAACGCAATCAGTTCTGCAGGTAAGTTCCCGCCACCCGTGGCAACCACCAGATACTGTTTGCCCTGATGCATGTAGGTCATCGCCGCTGCGGTCGCGTTGCGCGGCAGGGCGACTTCTCCCACGCGCTTACCCGTGCCCTTGTCGAACGCGATCAGGTTGGGACTGACCACCTGAAACTTCGGTACTTGCTCGGGACCGCCCTCGCGCTGCGTACTGCCTTCTTGACCCACGATCAGCAGCGACTTCGTCAGCAGCAGATGACCGCGTGCAGGACGGCCGAGATTCTTGAGCCCCAATTGTTTGAGGGCCGGAATCTCCTCCGCGAGATCGCCCACCGGCGTCATCCAACGGTGGTCTCCCGTGTTTAGGTCGATGGCGGTCACACGGCCATACGGCGGTTTCCAGAGCGGTATCCCGTTCATGGTCTCGACCGGCACCATCTTGCCGATATAGCCCGTGTTTGGAACGGAAGATGGGACCAGCGTGGCGGAGTAGGGCAGGGTGACTGAGGAGACATAACAAATGCCTGTTTCAGGATCACATGCCGTGCCGGACCAGCTTGCGCCACCAGCGATACCCGGCATTTCAATCGTCGGCTTTTCTAACGACTCCGGTGTAAATAATGGCCCGTAGTTGTATTTCTGAAGGACAGCTAACGCCTTCGCATGCAGCTCCGGCGTGAAATCCGTAATAGCATCCTGCGTAACGCCCTGCCGGTCGAAGGCTGCCGGTCTTGTCGGAAAGGGCTGAGTCGCCGATGTCTTCTCGCCGGGAATGCTCGACTGCGGTACAGGCCGTTCCTCCATCGACCACACAGGCTTGCCGGTAACACGGTCGAAAACATAGAGAAAGGCTTCTTTGCTCGTCAGAGCTACCGCCTTCACCGACTGTCCATTGACGCGGATACCAATGAGGTTCGGAGCGGCAGGCGGATCGTAATCCCACAACCCATGATGTGCGATTTGGAAGTGCCATACACGCTTGCCAGTCTTCGCCTCCAAGCAGACCAGACTGTCCCCGAACAATCCATTGCCCGGACGATTGACGCCGTAGTGATCGTCTGAGGGCGTACTCACCGGCAAGTACACATACCCGAGCTCGTCATCGGCGCTCATCATTGTCCAAACATTCGCGGCGCCGGTGGTCTTCCACGAACCTCTCTTCCAGGAATCATTGCCGAACTCTCCCTCGTGAGGGATCGTGTGAAAGCTCCAGAGTTGTTTCCCCGTGCGGATATCAAACCCGCGCACGTCTCCCGGCGGCATCTCCGCAGCCAACGGAATATCGTTCACCTTTGAGCCCATCACCACTATGTCGCGACAGATCACCGGCGGCGACGAGACGCCATACAGCTTGCGTTCGACCGGCCGGCCGAGCCCTTGCGTCAGATCGATGCGCCCCCCATTGCCAAAGCTCTCGACAGGCTTGCCCGTCTTCGCATTCAGGCAGATCAGGTACCCGTCGCCGGTTCCAAACAGGACGCGCTGATCTTCGCCGTCCGCCCAGTAAGCCACACCGCGATGAACGAAACCATTATTCGATGGCGTTCCGTTCTTCCACGTCTCCGGGTCGTAGACCCAAAGCGTCCTGCCCGTGCCGGCATCGATCGCGGCTACCTGCGACAGTGAGGTCGTTACATACAACACGTCGCCGATCATAAGCGGCGTCGACTCCCAAGCCCAAGTCCTCAGTTGATGCGCCGTCACCACCGGTTCCTCAACGGAACGCCAGGTCCAAGCCACCTTCAACTTATTGAAATTCTCAGCGTTGATCTGGTCCAATCGGGAATATTTTGTACTCGCGTTATCGCCAGCGTACTGCCGCCACTCGGCCGACGCCCGTGCAGCGGCAGGTGTTTGAGCAAGCGTTGCAAGATCCCCGAGCAGTGGTATGGCGGCCGTCGCCGCACCGAGTCTCAGCACCTCACGACGATTTAGTTGCATGAGACGACGTATCCTTTCTGATTCGAATTTGACCCTGAACCTAAACGCGCGGCAGGATGCGCACGGTGGCAGCACGAGCCAGTTTGCCGGCCATGTGCGCGAGATACGGACTCGAAGTGTACTTCGCACGGTATGCGTAACTAATCGCATCATTCACGTTGTCGGAGACCGGCTCGAAGCTCACGTCCTTCGTCACGGTCGCACCCCTGCTTTGGCAAAGTGATTTCTTGAGCGAGTATTCGGCAAATTCATCTCGCCGCCAGTATACTCCGTGCGCTCCGCGCAAATCGCGGCACGTCCGGAAATAATCCACGTGGACGTATCACGCGCGACCTGCTGAATGTGGACTAGTCGAACGCCCCTCCAAGTCCGCTCTGGGAAGCTTTACAGAGCCACCCAGCACTCGCAAGCAGTTCAGGCCAAATCCCTTGCACACAACAACCACCTGCGAACCCCTGCCCTAATTGCAGGTGCGCTCCTCCGCAAGTTGAAGGTCGTGGCGGCTTTCTTTCCAAGCACTTGTGGATGTCCCGGAATCCTCCGGAGACGAAATGTAGTCGAAATTGTAGACATAGGTTCCTCAAAGTTCCACAGGGTTCAACAAGGTCTTTTTTCTAAGTTGTTGAATCTAAAGATGCGCCAGAAGGGAGCGCACCTGTGCCCAAGGCGGATTCCGGCTTTCAGCGCAAGTGGTCTGTTTTCAACGCTTTCTGTTTCAGCAAGATGCGGGCAGCCTGTTGAACTCTATTGGGCGCTGTTGAAGTCTGGGAATTTCTCATCCTCAATTTTATCTACAGCCTGAAAAAACAATCGGCGGTTTCCTTCGAGATCGATGGGGGCGCCAAACGTTTCTTTGGCGTCGCATGACGTTGGAAATGACAGACGGGTTTTTTCGTCGCCGGTTAATCGGGAAGAGGCAGGATTCGGACTTGGGTGATTGGGTCAGCAACCGACTACTTCCGCTCTGCGACATCCTTACCGCTAAACCCATTCGAGTTGTGCCGCTCGATGGTAAGAGCATTTCCGTCGGGTGAAATCGTCATCCGGTTCACGGCCTTCATCTTGCCTTTGTACTTGAAAGTCTCGTCGAAACTTCGGTCATTGATTCGCTTTAGCACAACACTGTCGTACGAATCGATGCCCGTCACTGGATAGTCCTTGGTCGAATTTGGCCGAATAGCTGAAACCGTTCAGGGTTTTGGCATTCATCCCATCGGCGGTCTGTTCGTAAGTCACCTCCTTGCCGTTCTCGGACATATCTTGCTTTTCTACCACCCGAGACCCACTCGCGGCGTGCATCCCTGGCTTAAGCGAACCCACGCGCTTACTCTCTTCCTTACCCGTGACCGGTTCGGAGCCGTTGGTTGGATAGACCGTGAATTCCTGGACGTAGTGATTGTTATCCGCGGAGACCGTGACCGTGCCCTTGGCCACGACTTTGCCGGATTTCTTCACTGTGAACTCTACCACTTTGTCGCTCACGATCTTCACATTCAACGTGGGGACCTCCCCTATGATTTCTGCAACGACATGACCTCCGGAGATGTTGACACCCTGAGCTACTTCCTCGTGAGCACAGTGGCGAGATACCGGAGTTCGGATTCCACTTCGGCGGGATCGGCGACGGTATCCGCGATTTCCTGGCGGAAGAGTTCGCGATACCGCTTGCGAAGCCTGTGAATAGCCACTTTGAGCGCCCCCTCAGAAGTCTTCATTTCGCGGGCCAGCGCGGCATATGGAGCATCGGACTGTCCGAGAAGGTACACCTTCAACCGCTCGAAATGGTCTGGCCGACCGTGCTGCACAAATTCATTGTGCAGCGCTTCCACGACTCGATCGAGCACTGAAAGTGCCCAGCGGCGTTCGAAGATGCGCTCGGGTGTCTCATCGTGTGCAGGTTCACGCCGGTAGCGCTCTTCGCCTGATGAGAATTCGAGCGGGACCAGCGCTCCGCCACCGCGTTTGTGCGCGCGGTCGCGGTCTTCTTCGTCGGCCACGAAGAATTTCAATGAGCTCAAAAGAAAGGATCGAAACCGGCCCTTTTCGGGATCAGCGCGATCGAGATATCGGCCTTCCAGCATGCGGATGAAGAACCCCTGCGTCAAATCCTGAGCCTGATCGGCCGGATAGCCGCGGCGGCGCAGATAGGCGTACAGCGGATACCAATAGTTCTCACAAAGAGAAACCAGAGCGGAACGCGCCTCCTTTTCATGTGGATCGCCGGCAGCGACCACGAGGGTCCAGCGCGTCGTCGGAAACTGGTATGGCCCTGGCAGGGTATGCATGGTCTGGCCGTTCGTCATAGTCTAATCCTCGCGGCGATCCGCTAAACAGGATAAGGAATCCGCAGCGAGAAGTTACAGCCCGCGCTAAAGTACCTTGGCGGCCTCAGCCCTGGCTTCCTGGACAACCGGCACATCGGGATCGGCATCCTTCCAGATGCTGAGGAGGTCCTTATAAACGGCGGCTGATTTGGTGCGATCACCGGAGGCTGCCAACATCCTGGCCAGTTGGAGGCGCGCCATTGGTCCCACCGGATCATTCAGCATCATTCCCGGATGATCCAAAATCTTTTGAAATTCAGCTGCTGCCTCGCGGTAGCGGCCCATCCGGGAATAGGCCAGACCACGCACGTAAACAGGATAAAGAGACCCGAAGAAAGCGGCGCCGGAATAGTACGCAGTGCCCGGAACAGCGAGTTCGTAGGGAGCGGCTGCTTGCGTTATTTCGACCGCTTTCGCCGGGTCGCCCCGATTTAGAGCTTCGAGCGCTCGCAGCACAGGCAGATAACTGAATTGGACCGATGTATCCTCCGGGAAGCGCTTTTCGAGCTCTGCCGTGATCGGCTGGGCTTGCGGCGAGCGGTGAACAAAGTCCAGCGCAAAGGCAGGCCCATAGTCCGCATCGCGGCCTTTGTAGAGCGACAGCGCCGCGGCAGCGATACTCTGCGCTTCCTCCTGTATGCCATACAAAGCACTCCACACGGCACGAGCTCCGGCGAATTGGGCTGGCCGCTCGCGCAGGCCGGCCTCACGGGCCAAGCGCACGCCATTGTTCGACAGCCGCGCCGCTTCTTTCAGACGGCCGTGATACGCCAGGGTCATGGCTTCCTGGTGCTCGAACCACCCCTGCGCCGACAATTTCGCACGCCGTTGGCCCACCTCCCTTTCCATGCCCGTCTCGTCCTTCTTTAGAAAGGCGATAAAGTACCGGAGCAGTGAGAAATCAACACTGTCGATCTTGCGCTCCGAGGCTTTGACAAGAAGCGCCTCGGCTTCTGACAGACGGTCCATATAGAGATAGGCAAAGGTCACATTTTCGTAGCCAATGGAATAATTCGGATCGATTTCAATCGCCTTCAAACCTTCTTCCACGGCTGTTTGATAGTGACCGGTGCCCGCTGACGTGAAGGCGGCCAAGAAACCGCGCGGCATTAAATCCGTGGGATACCTTTGCTCCCACGATTCCAACGTCTGCCGTGCCAGTTCCAAATTTCTCGGCGCCTGCCGGTAATAATTGAAGGTGATGAAGAAGTTTTCTGGATCGCTGACGTGATGACGTGCCGCAAAGGCTTTACTTATTTTCTGGGCTCCAAGTTCCGCGTCCCCGACCGCATCATAGGTCCGGCCCAGGTAGGCGTAGGCCATGGCGAAATTCGGGTCGATCTCGATCGCCCGCTTCAACAGTGAGATTGCTTCTGTGCGTTTTGAATCGCGAATGCCGGCTGCCATTGCGGCCTTGAAGGATCTCCAGGCCTCCAGTGAAGGCGTCGTTACTTCGGAGTACACAGGGGGCAGCTTTTCCACACTGGGAAGCGACGTGCCGGCCCGCCTCTCAAACCGGTTCGCCATCTGGCCCAGCGCTTTCAAGACATCCTCTTTCTTACTGCTCGATGCCTCCTCCTGGTCGAGAGTTTCTCCAGTCCGGCAATCCCTCGCGCGCAATTCCAACATGTAGCCGCCTCCGAGGCTGCTGATCGAGCCCTCCAGGTCAGCCGAGCTTCCCGTGCGCTCACAGATTTCAGCCGCAACCTCGGGGGTGAACTTTGTGTCCGGAGGCCGGACCATCAAACGCAGTGTCTGGCTCATGCGCGCATCCGCAAGCACACCGAAGTAGGGTGACTTCCCGAGCTCGTCCGACATTACCCGCCGAACCGTTCCATCGAACGCCCGGTCACCAGTGGTATTGGCGAAGTCCGCCAGAACTATGGTACGCTTGTCCGCCAACTTGGGTACCGGAGGTGAATCGCGGCGCACCAGTGACCAAACCATGACGCTGCCTAAAGCGAGAAACGCAACCGCAGCCGCCGTCCCAATTGCGGCGGGCCTGTGTCTGCGCAGGAATTTGCGAGCCCGGTATACACGGCTCGGCGGCGAGGCCAGGACTGGCCGGTGCTCCATATATCTGTGGATGTCGGCCGCCAATTCCGCCACCGAAGCATAGCGCCGCTCGCGCGCCTTCTCCAGTGCCTTCATCGTGATCGAATTCAGGTCGCCATAGACGAGGCGGCGCAGCGATGCCGGGTCGGTCTGGCGTCGCGCCGCGATGTCGCTCGCTGCCGCACCCAGCGTGGTGAGCTTTCGCGAAAGCGGTGGTGCCTCTTCTTCGCGAAGGATCCGGAGCATTTCGGCATACCCCGATTTCCGCAACAGAGCGCCATCGAACGGTACGGCGCCGATCAACATTTCATACAGCAGCACTCCCAGCGAATAAATATCGGTCGCCGCGCTGATTTCGCCCGCCATGACATCGGCCTGTTCCGGACTGGCGTACTCGGGTGTGCCGAGCATCTGGCCGAACTCCGTCAACAGAGTCTTTTCCACGTTCCACTGGTCCGTGGCTTTCGCGATGCCGAAATCGATGACTTTTGGAACCGAGGTGCCCTCGTGTTCCATTACCAGCACATTCGAAGGCTTGAGATCTCGGTGAATCACGCCTTTCTGATGCGCATGCTGAACCGCGTGGCACACTGCGAGGAAAAGTTCCAGCCTTTGGCCGATTGTCATCCGCTGGCCATCGCAGTACAGCGTGATGGGCACCCCCTCGATGTACTCCATTACGAAGAAAGGCCGGCCCTTCGGCGTGGCGCATGCGTCAAAGATTCGCGCGATATTCGGGTGGTCCATCACCGCCAGCGCCTGGCGCTCGTTGGCAAATCGGGCGAGGACCTGGGTCGTGTCCATCCCGAGTTTGACGACTTTAAGCGCCACTCTGCGGCGGATGGGTTCGCGCTGCTCGGCGAGGTAGACCGTGCCCATACCACCTTCGCCCAGAGTTCGGAGGATGTGATATCGGCCGAAGTCGTCATCACCGGCCGAGGCTAGCGCTGTAGTGATTGTTTGGGTTATGGAGCCTGCGCCAATCGAACTATCGAAAGCGCCCTGAATCAGACACTGCGGGCACAGGCCCGCGGGATCGCCGGAACCCAGTTCCTCTCCGCGCTGTGGGCAGTTTGGCATTTCGGCTGGATCTGCAACAGCTATTTTAGGCCTTCCGTCCGGAGGCCTGTAACCTCCGACCGCCCAATTCCTTATTCGTGGCAGGTGAGCCGGATTGGAACCGGCCCAGATCAAGCCAAAAGGAGATTCAATTATGAAACGCAGCTTTTTCGCAAAGACTTTCGCATTCACCGCAGGCGCCGCGCTCGCCTTGAGCCTCGCGCCCACAGTGAAGGCCGACGACAAGGGATGCTCTAATGCCATCTTGCGGGGTACCTTCGCTTACACGTCCACAGGAGCCATTGCCACCCCGCCTGCCATCGCGGGACCGTTCGTTGAGGTCGGTACGCAGAGCTTCGACGGGAATGGCGGCACTACCGCCACGGCAATGTCAAGCCAGAACGGCAATATCTCTCCATTGACGGTCACAGGCACATATACAGTGAATCCTGATTGCACCGGCACGATGACGCTTCAGGTAACCTTTCCGGGAATTCCAGCTTTCCCCCTTGACGTCTACTTCGTGGTCGACGATGGCGGGGATGAATTTCAAGCCATTGAAACAGACGCGGGCCTCGTCATCACCCGAATCGGTCGGAGGCTATTTAAAGGACGAGCCATTTGACCACCTAAGCCGCCCTAAAACGAAGAGCGTCACAGCGGATGCCCAGAGGCCGGAACCATTCTGGGTATCCGCTCCCCCTACCCCGGAATCGACCTCCGGCGGCAACTGACGTAACGTCGCCAAACCCGACTTGTGTCGCTCGTGTCGAAACAGCGTGCCGGGGCTAACTGACCCGAGTGGACCCGATTCACCGACGACCCGATTGTTACAGCTTCTTGGCTTCCTCTACAAGCCGTTACACTTGTATTTCGCCGAAATGTCGCCAGCGAACCGTGCCGGAGGAATCCAGCAGGAATTCGGGAATTCCGGCGATGTCGCGAGAATCCTCACCGCCGCCTGGAATCAGCACGTCATAGCTGCGGATGACCTCCGCTTTGCGATCGGAAAGCAGAGGAAATGTGAGGTTGGCCTTGCGGCAAAGCTCGCGTGATTCTTAGCTCGTGTCCGCGCTGATGGCTACGGCCCTGACCGCATCCGCCAAAGAGTGATGCCAACGAAGGAATCCCCGAGGGCTGCCGCTATCTTGGGGGGGTGGGAGAGGCTGGCCGCTGATTGCTGAACGCGGTGTTCCACAGGTTCCGCGTGCTGAATTTCGTCCGACGACCGATGCATTACCACCCACAGCGCGCCCCCAGCGATCACAACCAACGCTGCTGCCGAGATCAGGACTTTGCGTGGCCACCTGTGGCGCACCAGACGATGAGGTGGGTCAGCATTGCCGATTTCGGCATCGTCCAGGCTCGATAAGTGCATGGTTCCATCCTTCACGCGGCAAACGCCGGCATCATGAAGACGGTTTTTCCAGCGACTCAGCTGACGAAGGGGGTCAGCAACCAGTTCGGACAAGAGGATGTGTCCCGCGCCGCCACAGCTCATTACTCGCTCGGCTTGGTTAATCCCAGCTCCCGAAACGTTGCGGGCACCATTAATATCCTGGATCAGAAACACCGGCCCGCTGTGCACACCCATTCGGACTTGGCAGAAGGGGGTCGTTTCTAAGTGCACGAGCAATCTCGACGGCACATCCAGCGGGCTGTTCCGGGGACCGGAAAAACACAAGAGCCATTCCGTCACCGGTGGGTAGGGACACCAGATCATCACCGCCGGTGTGCGCCCGTTGAAACTCGTCCGTTGCCTGAACTACTCGCTGGAGACGACTCACCACCTGTGGCTGCTGATCAGTAGTTAGTCGTGAACTCCCCACAATGTCGATGAATAGTACGTGGGCCGTTACAGCTTGGGCTGATGTGCCTGCCGGCGCCGCAACAACCGTTTGGTTGTCGCTGGCTGAAGTCACGGCATCAGACGGATCTTTATTTCGCGTAGCGCTCCTGACTGGTTCGTTCGCGTTTCATGCTAGCATAATTGCGCAAAACTCACTCTACTCTATAGGCTGGGACTACACGTCGTT
>Ga0207031_10232_pt1 | contig 15155 bp, 13 predicted proteins | sample Alteio_BWMinCont_37_FD_153278 | JGI IMG/M metagenome (GOLD analysis project Ga0207031, IMG submission 153278) | Enriched cells from forest soil in Barre Woods Harvard Forest LTER site, Petersham, Massachusetts, United States -... | ecosystem: Environmental > Terrestrial > Soil > Temperate forest >... | reverse complement strand
GAAGGGACACTTGTTCTCGCCGCCGGCCCAGACGTTGCCACCAATACTGACGGTAACCATACCGGCGGCCATAAAGAGTCCGTCCTTACACTTAGCGGGAAGTTTCACGTTTGGATTCAACCCGATGTCCAACGCGCTCAGTTCGTCCTTCCCGAGACCGGCCACCTTGTATGCCGCCTGGAGCCGTTCCAAACCGAGTCCAGGTTTGGCAGTCATTTCCTCAATCTTGCCGTTCTTGAAAGTTACTGTGAGGTCATTGATCTCCTTCCCTTCCCATATTGTCTGCTTTATTACCACTTTGCCGGAAGCGCTGCCAGCGACCGGCACAAGATAGGCTTCTCCGGCAGGCAGCCACACCTGGCACGCCGCACCACCAGCCTTCAAGTTCTCGTCTGAAATAACGCCATCGGTAATTGAGACTCGGCTATTGGTTACTTCGAGTGTCAGGTCTGTGCCATTCGGACAAATGATCCGCACCTGTTTCCCGGCTTCCAACTTCTCCTTCAGTTTCGCTCCGTTCACCGCAATGGTCCCAGAGTCCACCGCCAGGCCGTTTTGAAACATTGAGGCCAGCTCATCCTTCGTCAATCCCATCTCCTTCGCTCGGCCGTCGGTCGGGTAAAGCCCGTTACCGATAAACACCTGCCGGACGTTCCGTTTGAGCATCTTCTCCACGACAGTGTTGCTCGCCTCCGAACGGGCTTGTACTCGTTCCGGCGGCAGATCGGCGCTCGCGACCATGTCGGTATTTTCCATGCTGAAAGTGACGGTCACCAATTCGGCAAGTTGTTCCATCATGATGGGCCGTCGCTTGTCGAACCTGGCCGGCACCTCTGTGTACTGCCGACGAGCTGCTGCATCGCCTAGGTTTAGTGTGACCAGTGCTTCGGCCCCAACCTTGTTGCACTCGATGTGCAAGCTTTCAAGCAGAGCAGCGTTGGTGGCCTTACCGCTGATTTGAACAACATCGCCTTCCTTTACACGAGCCACTTTGGTGACAAGGTTCTTCGCTAGTTTGTCCGTTGTCGGAGTGGACACTGGCTTCGGTGGGTCGTCTGACAAGCAGATCCCAGTAGCCACGGCCAACAGCGCAACAGATGCACACAACTTCCTCGACATGATTTACTCCTGTTCAAGTTCGATGTGACTAAACGCGAGAAGTGATTCAGTTAAGGGGGTAATAAGCGGCTGGGTCGAAATCCACCATAAAGCAAAGGTATCTATAAATCGTGCATTGAGTTCATGGATCGTCATGTCGGTGGGACATGAGAGACGTGGCTTTGCGATTCAATCCGGCCAGATGCTCTTGAACAAATCATCTGGAGGAATCAGAAGCTTCGTTTTGCTCTTTTTCGCTGCATCGACCCAACTCTGTGGAAACTCTGGGTACTTATCCGGTTTCTGCCCGAACAGGTTGACTTCCATTGCGAAACCCGCTGGCCCTTTCTTGAGATCAACGGCCTCGATCTTGGCCAGTTCTTTTTCGAGTAGTTGCAACAACTCAACGGGTGCTTCACCTTCGACAGCCTCGCACCAGATGCGTGTGTCCTTCTTGGACTTTATGCCGACAGCGATCAACAACCCTTTCGCCTTCGGCTGTTTCTCCTTGCTCAGGATCTCTCCTGCCCGCTTCTCTAATGACTTGATGTAGCCTGCCAGAGGCTCGATATCTTTGCCGAACCGGTTCTCCAAATCAGGGATGGGGACATACAGCCGAAGTTGATTCAGAGCCGTTGGTTTGGGTTCTTCAGCCGCGACTGAAGATGTCAAGCTCAGAGTGATCAGTGCGAGTAATCCGAATCGAGTAACCATCCAAGTCTCCCTTTTCAAAAGCGTGGATCTTTCAGCCGATACCGATGCTCTGCAATTGGACGTCATCCCCAACCGACAACCCGGCAACGAGCGTGCTGGTATCGTCTTTTCCCAAGCAAAACGTCGATGTCCATTTGAACACCCATATTACTGCGGCATTGACCTGCACGCCAGAAGCTATCCAACGAACGAGCCATCCGGATTTCATCGCAACAATAATTCGACAAGTAGAGTTTAATCGTTGACCGGGTAGAGGGTAGGCGTAGTATCCGAATGAGCAAATCGTTTACGGGGACAATCATTCTGGAGGGCCAACCGATCTCAAAGGACTCGGACCCAGACGAACTGACGAAGAAAATCAACACCCTCAAAAAGTTAGACGGAGTTCACTTGACCATCCAGTATGAGGATAAGACAACCATCCTTATTAGTACCCTGCTCAAAAATATTACTGAAGTTACTATTGAGAAACTCAATTGAGAGGTCACAGTGAGGGCAACCACAATGCGATGCCTTCTTATTTTGGCGACGATGCTCTATTCTGCCTCCGCATCAGCTGCCGACATTGTCTACATCTCCGTTGCAGAGAGCACGTCACTTGGCGATGTAGCTGCGATGGACGATGCTGTTGTCCTTGCGATCTCTCGCTTCGAGCAACACAGTCTTATCATTTTCAGTTGATACAACCACAACACGCGAGGGTTTACCTGCATCCGTCTTCGAAGTGCCGGTTCCAGCTATATTCGAATTCGGTCGAGGCTGGGCTCCGGAAGTCGGTGCGAGCATTTGTTGATTCGTTGCCGCACTGGCAACTATTTCTTTCTCTTTGCCCTTGCTGGCATCAACAAGGAATACTTCGATGTCTTTTTCAGTCGGAAGTTTAAAGGTTTTCTTGGCATCGAGTTCTGATAAAGCATCGACAGCCGCACCGAAAATCAATTTTGGCCAAAGTTTTAGGAAAAGAGAGTGCGAGCCATATAGCTCGGCACCTTCGACCTTGCCGTTGATGACGATGACAAAGCCGATGGCATCCGCATTATCCTCTACGAGCTTCTTCAGGTCCGTTGTGTAGTTGTCCACTTTGGTCAGTACCTCTTTGTCTTCAAGTGTGAGTTGGTAACTCGATGGCGAGGTGGCGTTCGCCACAGGTTTTCCAACATTCATTGCAAGTTTCTTCTGGGCCTCTCGCACTCTGGCCCAGACTTCCGCTTGGTCGCGGCTGCTATTCACGGCGAGCTTGAGGGCCTGGTTAGCTGCCTGCGCATTCGACACGCCGAACTCGGCAGCGCTTTCGCTACCGCGTTGCTTCCAGCGGCCGTTTTCGCAGCAAAAAGAGCTGATTGGCACTTTCCCAGACTTGTGTGGAACGATCATATCGCAGGCGATGAGCCGGTCTTGCCTTCCACCTTTGACGATATCGCCGGATTGGACAAAGACCTCTACGTCATCCGATATGTTTTCAACCGCAAGTAGGTTCACATTGGACGTTTCGTGAACGATTAGCTTCTTCTTCTCAAGCGCCTCATCGAGTGTCATGAGCTTCGAGTCGCCTGAAAGGGTGTCCTTGCCGTGGAGTAAGAACACGGTCAGGTTACTTTGGCTGAAAGGGCCCGAGATTCTTTGGCTCGGCTCCGTCGCCACAAGTGGCAGGCTGAACAATAGAAGCGAAGTTAACACGAGATGGCTGCGCAGGAACATGGAAACTCCTTTGTGAAATGACCGTACGGAAATGACCAGCTAAACGAAACGATCTGAAACACTCACCAGCACCAATTGTAACCGACCACGTCGATGAGATGGGTAATACTTGTGTAACGAGTTGGTCCTATCGAACGTTGGCTGAAATCCAATTACTTGCCTTTCATCTTAAAACCAACCATTCGATAAACTGGTGTGCCTGCACGGATCCCGATGGGAGCCGGCCCGCATCGTCAGTGCAAGCCAGGGGTTAACCCATTAAAAAGCCAAAACGCCGGTAATTCCGGCGTTTTGCTGAGTGGAGGTGAGGAGGATCGAACTCCTGACCTCTTGAATGCCATTCAAGCGCTCTACCAGCTGAGCTACACCCCCCTCATTCGTAAAATAAAGCTAGTAGCTTCAGTACATAGTGTCAACCCGCCTCTCGATTGTCTTGCTCAACGTAGCCGTTTTCCTCTTCGCCAGGTCCTTCAACATAGCGGTCACCGTTTATCCGCCTGGCTCGGGGAAATGATGAACCGCGTCGTGCATCTCCACTTGTTCTTTGACTCAGTATTATCAGGACTTTATACAATTGTTCATTAAGCCGCAACATCGGTAGCTGACAAATCAAAATATGTAAGGGCAAACAATGATGCCTAGTTACCCCCGTAAACGAATAAGCGCAGAAATTGAGATTTTGTGCACTCCATCCGATTCGTACTACGCACTGAAGAAAAGACAACGATAATAACATCGGTCCCTCCCTTACCCCCAATCTCGGGTAGACGCGGAGAGCATATCTCCTCACAATGCTCACCATTCGAGCACGGCTAATCCGGGAGCAGGATGTGAAGAAGCACGCGGTCAAGTGGATCAAGGCAGGGTTCAAGTATGGAATTGGGTTCGGCCTACTCGCTTACGTTCTCAGCAAGAACTGGGCACCGAAAGGGAACAACCCGGGGATTCAGGGGCTGCTTCAACAGGCACCGGATGTTTTCAATTTTGTAACCATTGCGGTCATGGTCACGCTCTGCACGTGCGTTCAATTCTTCCGCTGGTATCTGCTGGTTCGCGCTCTCGATCTCCCATTCACGATTGGCGCTGCGTATCGCCTTGGACTGGTGGGTTCATTCTGGAATACCTTTGCTCCAGGATCGGTGGGAGGAGACTTGGTCAAGGCCTATTACATCGCCCGCGGCCAACCCGGAAGGCGCGCGGCCGCGGTCGCCACGGTCATCGTCGATCGTCTCGTTGGCTTATTCGGGCTTCTGTGGTACTCGGCCGTGTTCGGCGGCGCCTTCTGGATCGCCGGCGATGTTCGGATCTCCGAAAACGACTACCTCAAGGACATCATCCGGGTCTGCTCGGCACTTACCGCAACGGCCGTAATTGGGTGGATCATCCTCGGCCTGCTTCCCATGAGTCGGGCAGATCGGTTTGCTCAACGGTTGACGCTGTTTCCGTTACGTGTCTTGACGATCATCGGCTGGGTGTTCAGCCGAGTCCTCCCCCAAAAATGGGGAGAGCGGCTGACCGAGCGTCTGATCGGTCTGGCCAGGATAATTGGCGATGTGTTTGCCGAAGGATGGTATGCCGTGTGGACCTACCGCCAGAAACCGAAGGTGGTATATATCACCATCGCGATGACGGCGTGCGTGCATATGGTCTTCGTCTTGATGTTCTATCTAGCAGTTCGGGTCTTCCCGGCAGATGACCCGGCTTCATTTCCGGAAAACCTCGTCATTGCCCCTGTCGGTTACATCGCCCAGGCGTTCTTTCCTGCTCCCGGTGGAGTCGGTGGCGGTGAGTACATCTTTGGCTACCTCTATAAGTTGCTGGGCAAGCCCGAGGAGACGGGGGTGATTGGACGGTTGACTCTCCGCGTCAACGAGTGGGCAATAGGAATTGTCGGCCTCTTCTTCTACTTGCGCATGCGCGATGAATTGAAAGTCGTCGAGGAGGAGGTTGAGCACAAAGATGATCCGGAACCGGAGCCGCTAGGAAATAAGAAACTGGAGTAGACTCAATCACTTCAAGGCAAATCTCACGGTGGCCCACACACGCTCGTCAGAGAGAAATCCTCATGACAAACTGCGTGGCCATTTAGCCCTCGGCATGTCATTTGCCGGTTAATCACCTGAAAAAGAAGCTCTACTCTAGATCTTCTATCCTATTGTTCCGGAGGGTGCGACAATGAGATTGATATACTTCATATTCCTTCTGGCGTTCGTTGGTGCAGTCGCCGTGCTGGCATATGAGAACCAAAACACAGTAAACCTGACGATCTTCAACAAAAGCATCGACACCAACGTCCCCGTACTGGTCGGTCTGACTTATCTTGCCGGTATGTTGAGTGGCTGGACCATCGTCGGCATTCTGCGTCGTTCGATTCATCACGTGCTCGAAAGACCAATACCTGGCGAGTATGCACGAGCGCGTTGATAACAAATAGAAAACACTTCGGCAAAGCGATCGTTTGAGCATGAAGGGCTGGAGCAGCAATTACGAGGTGTTTTCCTCAGGTATAGTTGTCCCAGCCCAGCTCTTGAGAAGTGTTCATCTCATGTTCTTAGCATCGACTTCCTCTAGGGCTTCACAATCGTCCCATCCTTCTTTCGCAAATTACCCCAGCGGTAATCAAACGGCGGATCATCTGAAATGGGGAACTTGGCGGCAAGATTTTCATCCAGGTCAATCCCCAGGCCCGGTTTGTCATTGGCCCAGAAGTAACCATCTTTCAATTCGGGACAACCCGGGAAGACATCCTTCTCGGCTTGCGTAAACACTCGTCCTTCCTGGATGCCGAAGTTGGGCACTGCTAGATCCAGGTGCACATTCGCGGCGTGACCAACCGGAGAGACATCGCCGGGACCATGCCAGGCTGTACGCACTGCGAAGAATTCGCACATCGCTGCGACTTTTCGGGCCATAGTCAGTCCGCCCACCTGCGAAAGGTGAATGCGGATGAAGTCGATGAGCTGTTTACTGATTAATCCGACCCATTCGTTAGGGTTGTTAAAGAGTTCGCCCATGGCAATCGGCGTGCTGGACTGGGTCCGGATCTTTTCGAAATAGCCGATATCCTCGGGACTGAGAGGATCTTCGAGAAAGAAGAGTTTGAATTGCTCCAGGTCCTTCGCAAGTTGAATGGCCATGATAGGTGGAATAAGCTCGTGGACATCGTGAAGTAGTTCGATTTCGTCACCAAGTTGCTTGCGTATATATTCGAAGAGCTTGGGCACAATGCGTGCATAGGCTCGTGGCTCCCAAACCTGCGGTTTGGCATTCGCTTCTTTGTCTTCCTTGGCACCTCCTTTCACGCCAGCCCCATAGGTTGCAAGGCCCGGAACGTTGACCTGGATACGCACAACCCGTTGCCCCTGGTCAATCAAGAGGCGTGCGGCTTTCTCGACATCCTGGAACGTCTGCCCGCTGGCATGGCGATACGTCTCCACTGCCTTGCGGCACTTGCCGCCGAGAAGTTGATAGACCGGCATACTCGCACGCTTGCCAAGGATGTCCCAGAGAGCCATGTCTACGCCGCTAATGGCATTGCCGAGCACCGGTCCGTTTCGCCAGTACGAGCTGACGAAGTTCGATTGCCACATGTCTTCAATGTTCAGGGGATTCTTGCCAATAACGAACGGCTTGAGGTATTTGTCAACGGCGGTTTCGACAGCGCGTGCACGCTGGGTGAATGTGGCACAACCGAGACCATAGAGCCCGGGCTCACTCGTTAGCACTTTCACAACGACGAGCCGGATAGTAGCAGGTGCGGTGAGAAAGGTTTTCACATCGGTGATCTTGATCGCATCGCCTTTCGCCGGCGGGACTGGAGGTTGTGCTGCGCGACTAGAAGAGCAGAGAAACCACGGCAGCGCGGCAGGAGCGGCAATGGCGGAGCGAGCGAGCATTTCGCGACGGTTCATGAGATAGCCTCGGTGGGAGAAGAGAGGGCGCGACAAATGACGAGCTTAACCGCCCAAAGTGAGCAGTCCTAGAGGGGAGTTGCTAGATCTTGGACCCTATCCGATCATTCACCGCCTCTTCCAGTTGCACGCTACCGCCTACAAAGGACGTGTCGTTCACACAGATGTTTCCCGAATTATCAGCCTGGTCCTCCGAACAGTCCCATCGAGAAGTTGACGAGCTGCTTGTGGTCTTGTGGCGCCTTGTTGATCGGCACGGCAAAATCGAGCGCCAGCGGGAGTGGTCCGAGCATTGGGATCGCGATCCGAATCCCTGCCCCAATTGAAACCCGGTAGTTGTGGATTGAGATATTCTGTTCGACCGTTCCGTGATCCAGAAACACGACACCTTGAACTTTGTCGTTCGTCAGGAGGGGAACCTGGTACTCGATTGTATTGAGGAAGGCAAAATTCCCTCCGACCGGATAGCCATTCTGGAAGGGTCCGACGCCTTGGAATTCAAATCCGCGCATGCTCCGGAGACCGCCGCCGTAGAACCGCTCGTAGACCGGGGCATTGCCGCCCTCTACTTCCACCATGGTCCGAAGACACAGTACTTGCTGGCCGCTGCCGTCTTCTCGAGCAAAGTATTTGGACGAGAGAAACTTTGTAAACTCCACCGTGCCGATGGGGAATTGCTCCTGACCAAAGACCTGCTCATAACCGATGTTGAACAGGCTCCCCGAGGTCGGATAGACGATTGAGTCCCGCGTATCCCGTGTCAGGCCTGCCCTTAGACCGACCTGGAAGTGATACCCGGCATCGACCGCGATTGATGGCGGAGCGTTGCTCGGCACGCTAACGACACCCACGTCCTCAACTCGGGCCGTGACCGAGGCCCGCCAGTATGGATCGAGGCGGCGATCAACGGTAACGCGATAACTGAGGCGATCCTCGGTATATTGACCGAAGGGATATGCGAATTGGTTGTAGGAAACAGATTCGGTCAAGCCGAACGGCGTATCGAACAGGTATGGCTCCCGCCAGGTTGCCGCGTACCGCGAAAATTCGACGCCGGGTGCCGCTTCAATGCGGAATTCCTGCCCTGCGCCCCGGAAAGCCCGGCCTTCCACGATGTCGTCCCAGCTTGTGGGAAAGCGGAGTATGTCGAAGTTCCGCTCGTTGATGGTGATATTGCCCATCAAGCCGATATCGGTGTTGACGCTGCCGCCGATCATGAACTGGCCAGTGCGCGTTTCCTTGACCCGAACGAGTACATCCTGGTAGATGCTGTCCCAATCGTTTGCGTTTGGGGACTGGATCACTTCCACGGTGGGCGGATTATCGGGATCGAAGATCCCCAGACGGGCGAGACGGGCTCTGGCGACTTCCAACTGTGGGTATTCCAGGATCTGCCCCGGGCGAATGTCCATTTGGTTCAAGATAACCCGGTCCTGGGTCACTTCGTTCCCCTCAATGCGGACGCGGCCAACGCGCTTTTGAGTGCCGGTGTCGTTGATCACCTCATAGTGCACCTGTACCAGTCCCGGTTGTCCCGGCACCTCGAAGAGCTGCTGTTCGACCATGGTCTGATAGCCGCGGTTCCCCATGAATTCCTTGATCCGCTTCATGTCCAGCTCGGCCTTGCGACGATCGTAGGGATCGCCCGGCTGCAGCTCGGTCAGGCCCACCAACGTGGCCGAATCGTACGATTTGTTCCCATCAACTTGTTTGCCGGCGACGATGTACTGTGTGCCTTCAACGATGTGGTAAACGATGTTGACCTTGGCAAGATCGGCCGTGTGCACCACTTCCGGCGTGACTTGAACGCCCAGGAAACCAAGGCTGTGGTAGTATTCGATTAACTTCTGGCGATCGAGATCCAAGGTCACGGGTTTGAACTTGGGAGGGAAGAGCATCAACTCGGGTTTGTTGACGATCTGTTCGCGCAAACGCCCGGTTATTGCGCGAACATTGCCTCGGAACTCGACGCTACCCACCTTCACCACCGGCCCTTCCACCACTTGATAAATCACGCGGGTATCGGTGGACAGCCGGCCTTCGATCAGCTCGACGGTGGCGTAAGTGCGGCCCTCTTCCTCGTGATACTTCTTCAGGATGTTATTGCGGCCCATCTCGTTTTGAAAGGTGTTCATGGGCTCACCTTTCTTGACTCCAGACATCGTCATGAGCTCGTTTTTACCGAGGTGTTGCGCGCCGATGAACTGGATATCCTCAACCGTACTTCGCAACTCCGTGACATAAACGAATACCTTCACCCGTCCGTCTTTTTCGTCCACGGTGCTGATCTGAATGGAGCGTGGGTCGAACCATTTGGTGCGTTGTAGCCGGTAAACGTCCTCCTGAGCCACTGCCGTATCGTATGCAGCGTTTGGCTTCGTTTGCATGACCGACAGGATGTCTTCTTTCTTGCGGATGTAATTGTTGACGGTGATGACTTCTGAAATGATCTTTCCGTTCGGGTTGTCGGCTGCAAGCCCTGTGCTGGTCTGCCACCAAAGCGCAGTTGCGAATACCAAAAGGACAGTCCGAATCCGGCGAGCAAGGCAACAAGCAATCATCGGGCGTCCCTCGGACCCGGGTTGACATCGACGAGCGACAACTCTGCGCAAGTGGACAGGGCCATACGGCCAGTTGGAATTTGTGTCAAGATCGCGGCGATGCTTGCCGACAAGCGCCAGTTAAGCAAAGTGTAAATGTAGAACGATCTATTCGTGTAAGCAGGGTGTTTAGGCGAGCCGGGAGCGTGAGCGACCGGAGGGCTACACAAGATCAATCGCCGATTCCTCGGTGGAACGACGCGTCACTTTACCCTGAGCACTCCGGTCGCTCACGCTCCCGGCTCGCCTGGCCTTGCCTTCCACACTTCTTTCCCCACAACATCCGCTGGACATCTTTTTTCCGCAGGTTGCCCCAATGCCCCACACTGTTTTGGTAACCGGAGCTACCGGGTTTGTCGGATCTCATGTGGCGGAGGCACTCATTCGTCGCGGAGATCGCGTGCGCGCCCTGGCCCGGGCGGGAGCCGAGACGACATTACTGGATTCAATGGGTGCCTCAATCATTCGCGGCGATCTGTCCGAGCCCGAATCGCTAAGACCGGCAGTTGATGGCGTGGATGTCATTGTTCACTGCGCAGCCAAAGTTGGCGACTGGGGGCATGTGGATGAATATCGAAAAGTGAATGTCGAAGGACTCCGAGCTTTGTTCGATTCGGTCTTGAATCGTCCATTGCACCGTTTCGTTCATATCAGCACTCTTGGAGTTTACGAAGCGCGCCACCATCACGGCACCGACGAGACCGAACCGTTGCCGGATAAACACATCGATGGCTACACGCAGTCCAAAGTTGAGGCGGAGCGATTGGCCCTTCAATACCATCGGAAGCAGAGTATCCCCGTGACCATTCTCCGGCCAGGGTTCGTTTACGGTTTGCGGGACCGGATGATGCTGCCGCGGTTGGCCAACCGCTTGCGCGAACGGAGCGTCATATATATTGCCCGCGGCAAGCACGCCCTCAACACCACTTATGTAGGGAACCTTGCGGATGCGGTTGTGCTGGCAGTCGACAGCCCCAACGCTGTCGGCGAAGTATTCAACATCACCGATGGAGAATTTGTCAGCAAGCGTACCTTTTTTGAAACGGTGGCCGACGGTTTGGGACTGAAAAGACCCAGATTGGTTCCATCCGTTCCCATCTGGCTGGCCCGCATGATGGCGAATTGGCGGGAATCGAAGTTTCGCAGGGAGAATCGACCGCACCCCCCAAGGATCACGCAGGCCCAACTCAAGTTTGCTGGTCTTAATCTCGATTTTTCGATCGCCAAGGCCCGAACAAAGCTCGGTTATACGCCGCGGGTCTTATTCCAGGAAGGGATGAAGCGGGCTACAGAATGGTACAAGAAAGCTCAGAGTTGAGTGGCGAGAGAAAATGCTTTCTCTCTGCTGGTTTTAGGCGAGCCGGGAGCCTCAGCGACCGGACTGCTGTGCAGTAGCGAGGCGCATCAATCTTTTGGAATTGGCATAATGTTTTGTAATGCACTCCGGTCGCTCACGCTCCCGGCTCGCCAAGATGCCCTGCTATGAATAGCTCATTCTTCACTCTTGGATAAAACTCTTGCCCGATTCACCATCTCAAACAACTCCCGCCGCGATCTATGCCGAACGGCTTTGTGCCCGGCAGGCCAGTGTTACTCAGTTGACTGAGACTATGGAACGGCTGAGTTACACCCGCCTGGGAACTTTCCTGTTAACTCTCCTTCTGGCGGGACTCGCTTTCGGGACAAATCTGATCTCGCCATGGTTTGCGTTGATTCCTCTGATCGGTTTTTTCTTTCTCGTAGGCAGATATGAGATGCTACGCGGACGCTTGACCTGGATGGAACGATCTGCAGCATTCTATGAGAGCGGACTCGACCGGATCAAAGGGAACTCTGGCAAGGGCAGTAACGGGAGCCGTTTTGCCGACGATACGCATGCTTATGCCGCCGATCTCGATCTTTTTGGACCGGGCTCGGTATTCGAACGTGTGACGGCATGTCGCACGCGCGTTGGCGAGGATACGCTCGCCGCGTGGCTTAAAGCACCCGCCCACCCAGAGGAAGTGCAGGCGCGGCAGGAAGCAGTCGTGGATCTGAATCCGCGCCTTAACCTCCGCGAGGCGGTCGCGGTTGCCGGTATCGATGCTCCCGCAGCCGACTATCATCCACTTGCCAACTGGGGCAATTCCGCACACGAAACGATGTCGGTCTGGAAAAGAAGGGCTATTGAGTTTCTTGGCTGGGGCAATGTCTTCGCGTGGATCGGCTGGCTGGTAGTCGGCATTGGTGTTTTTGGGCCGCTTCTCGTCCTGGTGTTTGGGCTCCTCTCTCTGGTGCTCGCAGTCCCGCTCTATTCGTGGGCTCGGCTGGTGTTGCAGCCGCTGGAGAAAGTCGAGGGCGATCTCTCACTGCTCGAAGCGGTTCTTGCCCGGCTGGAGCGCGAACCGTTTACATCCGCTCGTCTCAACGCACTCCAGATTACCATGAAGACCGGCGGTGTGTTGGGATCGACACAACTCAAGGAACTTCGGGCGCTTTTGGGTTGGTACAACGCTCGCCGCAATCCTTTTTTTCTTCCCGTCGCAATCCTGAGGATGTGGGATATCCGCTACGCGTTTCTGCTCGAAGCCTGGCGCGCAAGATCGGGCCCGATTATTGGCCGATGGCTCAAAGCCGTGGGTGAGGCCGAGGCCCTCTCTTCGTTGGCGGGATACGCCTACGAGAACCCGGAAGACCGGTTCCCGGTCGTCGAATCCGGTCCGGTTCACCTGACCGCAATCGGTATTGGGCATCCTCTGATTCCGGCTAAACGCTGCGTCCGAAACGATGTGACTCTGAATAGTGAAACCGGACCACGGATCCTCTTGATTAGCGGTTCCAATATGTCCGGGAAGAGCACACTGTTACGTACTGTGGCGGTGAATACGGTGTTGGCCTTGGCGGGCGGTGTTGTTCGCGCGGAAAGTTTCAGGCTCACTCCTGTCACGCTCGGGGCTACGATGCGCGTGCAAGATTCGTTGCAGGCCGGTCTGTCTCGATTCTTCGCTGAGGTGACCAAGGTGCGGGCTCTACTCGATCTGGCCAGGAACAGGACTATCCCTCCGCTCGTCTTCCTGCTCGATGAATTATTTTCGGGAACGAACTCATCGGACCGCGTGGCGGGTGCGGAGGGTGTTGCTCGCGCATTGCTAGCCGCGGGCGCTCTGGGTTTCATAACCACTCACGACCTTAGCCTGGCAGCGATCGGCGACCGCCTTCATGGAGCTATGAACTTTCACTTCTGCGATGGTTTCGCCGGTGGAGAGTTGCAATTCGATTACACCATGCGTCCCGGCATCGTCCCGCACGGCAATGGCCTGGCACTTATGCGCGCCGTGGGGCTGGAAGTTTAGACTACATGCACAACCACTTATGATAAGTCGGCGTACCTTGCGCTTTTCTGTGAATCCTGTTCTTATTCCGACGAATACCAAATACACAGCTCGCTCCTCAATCACGAGGTCTTTATGACTACCGAATGTGATGGCTCTACAACTTCAGGTTCCGGGTTTACCGTTGTAGCGCTTGCTTTGGCAATCCTGTTAATAAGCACACCATTCTTATTGGTTTTTGGAGTGCTCTTCTCATTCGCCCGAGTGCCTGTGGGACACGTGGGCGTTCTCTCGACTTTCGGTGATGTATCCGATAAGACCCTCGATCCGGGATTGCACATCGTCATGCCGCGGAAAGGTGTCACACGCATGAGCACGCAAACTCAAGTGGATGAGGAACAGGCCAGTGTGCCAACTAAAAAGGGTCTTGCCGTGGCGATGAAGGCGACCATGCTTTATCATCTCGAATCCGGACAGGCTCCCAACATGCTCCGCGAGGTTGGAGAGACATATCCGCAAGTGATCGCAAAAAACTTCCGCAATGCCGTCCGCGATGTTACCGCGGAGTTCGATGCCGACGCGTTCTACACTGGCGAGCGGGTTACCGTGGAATCGCGCATCCTCGGTCGGATGCGTAAGGAACTCAGTCCACGAGGAATAGTGATCGAGTCAGTCATGCTTCTCGATCCGGTACTACCGGAGGTAGTGAAGAGCCGGATCGAGGCAAAGATGGCCGCCGAGCAGGATGCAACCCGGATGGAATGCACTGCTTTCGCCGATTGTGATGATGTTAAAGCGGATTCAGCCGAAGATGATGCGCCATCGAAAAAACCTACGTCCAAGAAGGGAAAGAAATGAACACTTCCCTAGCGCCTTGACTGGCAACGTTGTCACTTCGATCGGTGAAAATCCGGGACTGTTCGGCTTTGTTTCCGCATAATTTCCAGGCTATTTCGTACGCGATTCCAACCCCTTTGAAGTGCGGTCGATGTCCGAACATTCACTAGATATTGCTCCGATAATTGAGCCGCACCCCCACCCTGCCGTAATGAGGCCGGGAGAGGCTCAAGCTCCCTCTGCGGTGTACTCGCACCTGGATAGCAAGAATCGAATCTGAAATTAGTTGGAAATTGTTCCAGACAAACATTGTTCGCACGAAGGAGGACAGCGTGATGGCAACACCCAAAAAGGTCAAGGGGCCGGCCTCGTACTTCCCGTCCAGCAAGTACGGCAAGCCGATCTCGCATTGGCTGGACGTGTTGGCCCAGGCCGGAGCCCTCAAGCACATGGAGTTGGTGAACTACCTGAAATCGCAACACGGTCTAGGCCACGGGCATGCAAACGCCCTCGTCGCCCATTTCTGAGCAGGGCAATAGCGGTGAGCGGGTGGAGGGTGAGCGATGACCGAAGCGGAATGGCTCATATCAACCGATTTGTTGCGAATGGTCGCTCCTCCCATACTCCATCCCGTTTGGGGGCCGGACACAACTGCTGAAATGAAACGAACCGAACGAAAACGGATGTTGTGTTGTGTAGCGTGGTTAAGAAGTGTTTGGACGTTGGTTGTGAGCAAACACAGCAGACACTGTGTTGAAGTTGCAGAAAAGTATGCTGACGGAGGGGCGACAGAAGAGGAATTGGACGAAGCGCATTGGATGTCAAAAGATGCGGGAGATGAGTTTCCTGGAGCGGTGGCAGGGCAGGTCTGGGCAATTGCGGCTGTCTATGACATTGGTGGACTAACAGAAGTAGTACAACGGTTACTGTTTTGTGCTGACGAGGCCGGTCAGCCAACTGGCGGAAGAAAGTTGCTGGCACTGTTA
>Ga0207031_10231_pt1 | contig 15196 bp, 9 predicted proteins | sample Alteio_BWMinCont_37_FD_153278 | JGI IMG/M metagenome (GOLD analysis project Ga0207031, IMG submission 153278) | Enriched cells from forest soil in Barre Woods Harvard Forest LTER site, Petersham, Massachusetts, United States -... | ecosystem: Environmental > Terrestrial > Soil > Temperate forest >... | reverse complement strand
GATTTCCTGGGAGAGTACATTCTTGGGCAAGCGGTATTCCGGCAGCGCAAATCGCAGCATTCCGCCCGCCTCCGCATGCGACTCATAAATCGTAACTTCGTGACCGTGGGGCCAGCGCCCACCACGGCAATCTTTTTGCCTGTAGCCGTCATCTTCCGCGCCGCGATCCTTCCCGCCATCTCGTCAAAACGGTCGGAAAGAAAGATGCTATCCGCGATCAGCCGGTGCACTTCCCGCATATTCACAGCTTCGTCCATCGAATGCCGCCGGCAGCGATTGTCGCAGGGGTGCTGGCACACGCGTCCCGTGGAGGCAGGCAGAGGGTTGTCAAGAATCACAGATTCAAACGCTTCATCCAGCCGCCCCTCCTTATAAAGCTCCAGGAAGCGCGGAATGTTCATGTGGAGCGGGCAACTATTTTCGCAGGGAGAAAGCGCCAGGTTCTGACACACGCCGGCACGGCAGCGATGGGCGCGCAGATGGTCCTCAAACTCATGATGGAAATGACGCATAGTGGTCAGCACCGGGTTGGGCGCCGTTTGTCCCAACCCGCACAGCGCGGTATCACGAATCATCCGTCCCAGCTCATCCGGCGTGGCCAAATCCTCTTCCGTTCCCTTCCCCTGCGTGAACTGGTTGAGGATGCGGAGGCATTTGTCCAGGCCCACGCGGCACGGCACGCACTTGCCACAGGATTCGGCATGCGTGAACTCAATGAAGTAGCGGGCAACGTCAACCATGCAATTGTCGTCGTCCATCACCACCATGCCGCCCGAACCCATGATGGAACCGAGCTTGGCCAGGGTCTCGTAATCGACCGGCGTATCAAACATCTCCTGAGGAATGCATCCGCCCGAGGGGCCGCCGGTTTGCACAGCCTTAACGGGATGGCCGCTGGTTGAGCCCTCCCCGACGTCATAGACAAAAGTCTTCAGTGGCGTGCCGAGCGGCATCTCCACCAGGCCCGTATTCTTCACCTTGCCCACCAGGGAGAAAACCTTGGTGCCGGGACTTTTGTTGCTGCCGGTTTCCGTGAACCATGCCGGTCCCTTGGCAATGATGGGCGCTATGTTGTACCAGGTTTCAACGTTGTTGATGTTGGTGGGGTATCCCCACAGGCCTTTTTGCGCGGGAAAAGGTGGCCGGGGCTTGGGGCGGCCGGCGTGGCCTTCCAGCGAACTGATCAGCGCCGTTTCTTCACCGCAAACAAATGCTCCTGCGCCTTCCACCAGCTCGATGTTGAAGTTGAAACCGCGGCCGAGAATATCCTCGCCCAGCAATTGGTATTCCTTGGCCTGCTCGATGGCGCGTTCCAGGCGGTGGACGGCCAGTGGATACTCAGCGCGCACGTAGATGATGCCCAGGGTGGCGCCGGTCAGGAACCCGGCAATCACCATGCCTTCCAGAAGTGCATGCGGGTCGCTCTCAATTTCATTGCGGTTCATGTAGGCGCCGGGATCGCCTTCATCGGCGTTGCAGACGATGAATTTCTTCGCCGCCACCGCCTTGCGCAGATAGTCCCATTTCTGGCCGGTGGAAAATCCCGCGCCTCCCCTCCCGCGCAATTTGGCGGCCTTGATCTGCTCAATGACCAAGTCGGGACGGTTATCGATCAGCACGTTGTAGAGCGATTGGTAGCCGCCCACTGCGATGTATTCCTCCACATCGTCGGGATTGATAAGTCCGCAGTTGCGCAGAACAATCTTCTTCTGACCTTTGAAAAAGGGAATGTCGCACCAGGACGGAATGTTGGGGTACCCCAGCCCATACTTCACTTGCGCTGTGATGTGGTCCCATTCCTCAATTTTGCAGAGGGCGAGTTCGGTGGGGATGTTCCCCATCATCACGTCGTCCAGAATCTCGTCAACATGCTGGATCTGCACGCGGCGAAGAATTACCATGGGCCGGCCGGGGAGCCAGACGTTCACCAGCGGCTCCTGCGCGCAAAAGCCGAAACATCCCACGCGGGCCAGATGGACGTCCAATCCACGCTTGTCGAGAGAATCGGCAAACGCGTGGAAAACGCCTTCCGCGCCATTGCCCGTGCCGCAGGTTCCCATGCCGACGGCGATGCGCGGCCGGGAAGGCTGCAACTTGGCCATGCCCGCCCCACGAACGGTGCTGAAGGTGCTTAAATCGCGAATGCGCGTCATTTCTTTGCCGTCTCCTTCCCCAGGTGCTCCAGCTCGCGTTGCAGGGTCTGCTCATTCATGTGGCCGTACACCGCGTGGTTCACTTCCACCACAGGAGCAAGCGCGCATTGGCCAAAGCAGGCTACGGTTCGAATCGTGTAGTTGCCGTCACTGGTATTGAGCGCAATCTTGTCAGCTGTCACTTCTTCCGGATCGTGGAAGCCCAGCTTGAACATCAGGCTCTCCAGCAATTCGCGCGAGCCGCGTGTGTGGCATGCCGTTCCGCGGCAGATGCAGATGGTATTTTTTCCCTGAGGTTCGAGATTGAATAGCGCGTAGAAAGTGACGACGCTGTAGATCCGTGCGAGGGGAGTATCCGTCTTGGCGGCAATGTACTCCAGGACTTCGCGGGAAAGGAATTTGCGGGGTTCACGCTCCTGGGCCTTCTCCAGGATTCCCAGCAGCGCGCCGGGGCGTCCGCGCTGTCCAGCTATTACTTTGTCGAAGAACTCCTGGTCGGATTCTGCCAGCGCGACTGAGGTCAGCGTCACCATGGGATTACTCCTTAACTCCTATCCTATTGTTCTCTCCTGATTCGTGTTCATCCGTGTGTTGATCCGTGTCAATCCGTGCCTGCTTCCCACCTCACACCTCTGCGGCAGCTTTCCCGCAAGGCTACCTGCTCTCTCTTTACCCTTCGGCACTAGTCATGCAAACCATGAGCCAAAGTGTTGTTTTCTAGAGCGGTTGGTCGCTGACAATCTGAACAGAGTGGGTCCTGCCACCCGGACAAATTATTCACTTGGAAGGCGGCAGACGGCAGGAGGACTGAGTGCGGCTTTTCTCTGCGATGAATGCCCCAATCATCCGAGTCTCTGCTTGCGGTATTTCAAAGCCCAGAAACCAATTCGACTGTATGCTTTTGAAACTGTTCGCCAAAGAGGCGGGAAATTGACACCCCGGGTGGCGCAACATAGAATGGGCATCGTTCGGAGCAGTTGGTGACTATGAATAATGTCGGTAGCCCCGGGCCAGTTTCCCTGCCGTCAGGCGGGAGGAAGCCTGCCAACGTCGCAATCCTTTTCCAAATCCTGGCGCTACTATTGTCCGTCCCGGCGTTAATCTGGGGCGGAGGATGCGTGTGGGACCTGGCTACCAGCGTCGCGCCGGGGGATATCGAAAAGAGCATCCTCGTGTTGGGGACGTGGGTGGTCAGCGCGCCCATCGGCCTCGCAGTCCTCGCCATTGGACTGTTCGTAAAGAAAGGATCGCCGAGGCTGCGCCGCATGTGCATCATCGTGTCGCTCGTGGCGCTGTCTCTTCCCATCATGGTCAACCTGCTTTTTTCAAAGGCCAAAGATATCAAGGCACAGACCGAGATCATCGTTCAGGAAGGTGGCGTGCTGACTTCGAAGCCGCTTATTTTGATGGCCAAAACCCAGTCGGGGAGCAGCCACCTGCTGTTTGCCGGACACGATACCGGCAACCCTCCACCTTCCATTTTGGAAATCTATACGGGTCCGATCACCTATTCTGAGGGGTTCCGCGTGAACGTCTACATGGATATGGAAGATGGCGATGGGCGAACCAGCACCAAGGATGCCAATTTAATCGGGAGCTTCGCGCTCCCGCCAGACGACCGTCGGCGGAATGAGGCTACTGAGGAGGATCGTTCCGTGCCCTTTCCCCTCATGGTGGGCTCCGCCTTCTATAAGCTGATCCAGCCGAAGAAACCGTTCTCGGTTCTCCTGCTGCCGGTGGGCCGTGCTGCGGCCGATCCGAACTTCCGAATCCCAGTGAAAAGGATCGAACTCACGGCGTTTGGGGGTAGCTGGGGGTATCGGTTTCTGCGTGCTCTACCCAGGTAGATAGCCTTGTTCTTGTTATTGAAGTTCGAGGTCGGAGTTAAAAAGCGGGGGGCATGGGGGCTGCAATCGAAACTCAGACTTCGCCCCCGGCGAGTTTCGAGTTTCGAATTTCGAGTTTCGAATGCTGAGGTCGGACTTCGGACCTCGAAGTTAACGTCTCAACTCATCCAGGACCTCGCCATCCGCGGCTATCAGCCGGACCTGCAACGGCATTTGCCCGGCGGCATGGGTGGAGCAACTCAGGCAGGGGTCGAAGGCGCGCACCACGGCTTCCACGCGGTTAAGCATACCTTCCGAAAGCTTCGAGCCATTCACGTAATGCTTGGCCACCTGCAAAACGCCGCGATTGAGTGCCAGATTGTTATGCCCGGTCGCGATAATGAGATTGGCCCAGGTGATCAGCCCATTGTCATCCACCTTGTAGTGGTGGATCAGGGTGCCGCGCGGGGCTTCCGTCACGCCGATTCCCTCCGGGTTGTTGGTGCCGGCGAATGCCCGGACGTGCTTGGAGAGAATGTCGGGGGCCTGCAATAACTGCTCCATGCGCTCAATGCCGTAAATGATTTCGATCAGCCTCGCGTAATGGTAGTAGAAAGAGCTCAACACCGCGCCGCGGTCAAGCTCGCGAAACTCCGCCCATTCCTGGTCGGCGCGCGGAGTGCCGCAGCGGTCGGCGATGTTCAGGCGGGCGAGCGGCCCCACGCGATAAATCCCCTCGGGGTAACCCTTGGGTTTGTAGTAGGGCGACTTCAGGTAGCTGTCGGGTTCGCAAGCCTCGCCAATAATGTCCTGATAGTTGAGTACGTCCAGCTTGTCCGCCACGATGTTGCCGCGCGAATCCACCACGCGGAAAAAACCATTGTAGTGTTCCAGCTCTCCGGCGGGACTCACGAGTCCCAGGAAATAGGTGGGGAAATTCGCGAAGGTCCGAATCTCCTCGCGGAATTGATCCAGGATCGTCTTGAACCACTCGAGCGCCTTGGTGGCGATTTGCAGCGCCTCCGGCAGCGCAGTCAGAATCTGGTCGCGAGTCTCGACGGATAGCGGTGCATTGACTCCGCCCGCCACCACCCACGCCGGATGAATGCGCTTACCGGCCAGCTTTTCGATGATCTGTTGGCCAATTTGCCGCAGCCGCACGCCATCGCGCGCCATCTGGGGGTGAGCTTCCGCTACCCCAAAGATATTCCGCCGCGCCGGGTCGGAATCCATTCCCAGCAGGAAATCCGGGGAAGAGAGATGGAAGAAGCTGAGCGCGTGGGACTGCACAATCTGCGCCAGGTTCAGAACGGTGCGCAGCTTGATGGCAGTAGTGGGAATGCGCGTCGCCAAAATTGCGTCGCAAGCTTTCGCTGAGGCCACCAGGTGGCTGACCGGGCAGATGCCGCAGACCCGCGCCATCAGCGAAGGCATTTCGTAGAACGGCCGGCCCTCGCAGAGCTTTTCAAAGCCGCGGATCTGCGTCACATGAAAGCGCGCGTCCGCAACCTGCCCCTGCTCGTCGAGATGAATTGTAATTTTTCCGTGACCTTCAATGCGGGTCACCGGATTGATAACCAACGTCTGCTTGCTCATCGCTTTTCGCTTTGCCATCCCTCTCCGTCACTGGAAACTTGCCGCTAACAGCCGACAGCTAACAGCTCACAGTTGAACCTTGCTTTTAGTGAACAGCTCTCAGCTGTTAGCTGTTAGCTGTCAACTGCATTTACGCTCCAAACCGCGTCTTGGCGCTCAGGTCCGGGCAACGCCCTTCCAGCAGATCCGACAGCACTGTGTAAATGGTGTCAGCCGAGGGAGGGCAGCCCGGCACGTAAACGTCCACGGTGACATATTCATGGATCGGCCGGGCCTGGGGCAGCAGCGTGGGAACCGCTTCGAAGGGCGCTCCGGGCCGCAAAGTGGTGTTTTCAACGTAAGCGCGGTCGAGGACATCCCCAACCGTGAACGGATTGCGCATGGACGGGATATTGGCCGTGACCGCGCAATCGCCCAGCGAAACGAGTACGCGGGTGCGAGCACGAACTTTGCGAATCTTTTCCAGGTCTTCGTCGCTGCTCACCGCACCTTCCACCAGCGCCACATCCACGTTTTCAGGAAACTCCTTCTGATCCACCAGGGGGCTGAAAACCACATCAATCTTCCCTGCCAATTCGAGCAGCCGCTCGTCCATGTCGAGCAGCGACATGTGGCATCCCGAACAGCCATCCAACCAGAGTGTTGCTACGCGTGCTTTACTCACCAGCGTCTCTCCCGCATTAACGTCAGATATGGCAAGAATTGCCGCTTCTTGGTCATTTCCTGCACCGACTTGCCTTTTTCCACCAGCGCTCCAGTGGGACACACATTGATGCACTTGCCGCAACTGGTGCAGGTTTCGGAATCTCCCCAGGGCTGGTTCAGATCAGTAATCACCCGGGCGTTTACACCGCGGCCCAGCAAATCCCAGGTGTGCGCCCCTTCGATGGCGTCGCAGACACGCACGCAACGGGTGCACAGAATGCAGCGGTTGTGATCCACCACAAAGCGCTCATGCGATCCGTCCACGGGCAGCCGCGGGTACCGGTAGGCGAAGTGCACGTGGGTCATGTTCAGAGTTTGCGACAGGTTTTGCAGCTCACAGTGGCCATTCGATACGCATACCGCGCACACATGATTGCGCTCGGAGAACAGCAGCTCCAGAATCGACCTCCGGTACTTGTTCAGCCGCTCACTGCTCAGGCTGACTTCCATGCCTTCTTCGACGCGGGTCACGCAGGCCGGAAGCAGCTTGTTGACACCTTTGACCTCCACCAGACAGAGACGGCAGGAACCGACGCGCGCCAGTCCCGTCAGATGGCAGAGCGTGGGAATAAACATATTGTTTTCCCGCGCCACCTGGAGGATCGTCTGGTCGCCGCGCGCGCTTATGTCGCGCCCATCCATGGTCAGAGTGATTACGCGAACCGCTTGGCTCAAGTTGTTACCTCCATTGAATTAGCCAACAGCTGACAGCTAACAGCCGACAGCCGATCATGTCTTGGTTTGTGCGTCATGCTGCATTCTCAACGACCCTCTCCCGAAGTGAGTTCACCATCCGAGCGATTTCAGAGACTTCCTCGAGCAAGCCTTCAGCTCGCGTACTGGCGAGATAACCCAAATCTGTGCTCAGCACGATCAAGTACTCAGTCTCCGCCAAAGATCCCTCGGCTATGTTTAGAAAGCGGGCAAAGTCCTGTTGTCCTGAACGCTTCGCCCCCTCTGCGATGTTCGTTGGCACCGAGGCCGCGCTACGGCGCAGTTGAGAGATCAATCCGAATCTCTCATCTTTCGGGAATCCCATGGTCAGCTTGTACAGGTCCAGCACCAGTTTGTGGCTGCGTTGCCAAACCTTCAAGTTCCTGAAATGTTGCATGCGCGATTCTCCTGTGCCAGCTGTCAGCTGTTAGCTGTTAGCTCCTATCGTACAGACGCCGGATGGGCATTTGCCTTCATTTACGTGGGCTTCATATTCGTTGCGGAAATACCGCAAGGTGCTCAGTACCGGATTGGGAGACGATTGCCCCAGGCCGCAGAGGCTGGTGTTCATCACCAGGTCGCACAACTCCTCCAGCACCGTCATATCCTGCGCCGTCGCCTTCCCTGCCGTGATCTTGCCCAGTAGTTCGTGCATCTGGTAGGTTCCCACGCGGCACGGAATGCACTTGCCGCAGGATTCCGACATGCAGAATTCCATGAAGTACTTGGCCACATCCACCATGCAGGACGTGTCGTCCATCACGATCATGCCGCCCGAACCCATGATGGAACCAAGCTTCTTCAGCGACTCATAATCCACCGGCATATCCAGAAACTCCGCCGGAATGCATCCCCCGGAAGGTCCGCCGGTTTGCACTGCCTTGAAGTTGCGGCCCTCAGGAACGCCGCCGCCAATGTCAAAGATGATGTCGCGCAGCGTGATGCCCATGGGAACTTCAATCAGCCCGGTGTTCTGCACTCGCCCCGCCAGAGCAAAGACTTTCGTTCCCTTGCTTTTCTCTGTCCCGATGCGCGCGAACCAGTCGCCGCCGTTGCGCAGGATGGGGGGAATATTGGCGAACGTCTCCACGTTATTGATGAGCGTGGGATAACCCCAAAGCCCTTCCGAAGCAGGAAAAGGCGGCCGGGGCCGTGGTGTGCCGCGCCGGCCTTCGATGGAAGCGATTAGCGCGGTTTCCTCGCCGCACACAAAAGCGCCTGCACCCAGGCGCAGTTCCACGTGGAAGCTGTGCGTGGTGCCGAAGATGTTATTCCCCAATAATCCGAGTTTTTCGGCTTGGCGGATGGCGGTTTTCAGGTTCTTGATAGCCAGGGGATACTCAGCGCGCACGTAAATGTAACCCTGCGTTGCGTCCACAGCGTAGGCAGCAATGGCCATGCCTTCCAGCACGCGGTGGGGATCACTTTCGAGAACGCTGCGATCCATGAATGCGCCGGGATCGCCCTCATCGGCATTGCACACCACGTACTTCTTTTCCGAGTCGGTTTTCGCCACCGTGCCCCACTTGAGCCCGGTGGGGTAGCCGGCTCCGCCCCTGCCGCGCAGGCCGCTACGCAATACCTGCTCCACCACTTCGCCGGGGGAGTATTCGGTTAATGCCTTCACCAGTGCCTCGTAACCGCTGGCTGCGATGTAGTCCTCAATCTGCTCGGGATCGACACGGCCGCAATTCTCCAGCACAATCTTTACCTGGCGGCGGAAGAACGGCATTTCCGTAGGGCATACGAGGCGCGGCACGGGCTCTGCATCAAGACTCTTGACGATGTCCGCCGCGTCATCTTCCGTCACATTCTGGTACATCACGTTGCGAGGCTTATCCGCCACCAGCGGGCCATTCGCGCACAGGCCCATGCAACCCACGCCCTTCACCTTGCAATGGTGCTCGAGCCCTTGATCTTTTACTTCCTTTTCCAGCGCGGCTTTGACCTTGTCGCTTCCGGAAGAAAGGCAACCTGCCGCCGTGCAGACGTGCAGGCGGTGCTTGAATTGCCGTTCTGCTTCCTCTTGTTTGGCGGTTATTTCGCCAAGTTCTTCCGGCGTCATTGCCCCCACCTCCCAGCTTTTGCCAACATATCCGTGGAATTCACCTTGCCTGCTACCTGCCCGTCAAACACCACGGCGGGAGCCAGTCCGCACGCTCCCAGGCAGCGCGCCGTCAGAAGGGAAACATTGCCGTCCGCAGTCGTCTCGCCCGGCTTGATCCCATATTTTTGCTCCATGTCGTTCAGCAGCTTCCCCGCGCCTTTGATGTAGCAGGCGGTTCCCGTGCAGACCACGCAGGTGTGCTTGCCGGGGGGCTTCATGGTGAAGTAGTGATAAAACGTTGCCACTCCGAAGGCCTGACTCAGCGGCACGCGCAGGCTGGTGGCCACGAAGCGCAGTGAATCGGCGTCCAGATAGCCAAACGCTTCCTGCACGGTATGCAGCGCCTCAATCAACCCGTGGGATTGATTCCCCAACCGGCGCATGGAGGATTCCACGATTTTCCAGCGCTTATCCGCCGACGGCGCAACCGGTTTCCGAAAACTCGTTCCCATCTCACACTCCCATTGCGGATATTCCGCAAATCTTCGGTATTACCTAATACTCTTCGACAATAGTTCTGCAAGACATGAGCCAAAGAGGTGTAAGGAAGGACAGCAAGCCTGCTAATAATTTGAACGACATAGGCGCGGCGACTCGGTCAAAATGTTCGATTTGTGCGCGCAGGGTGATGAAATGTCTGAGAACGATTTCTCCCCTGCGATGAATGACCCAAGTTCTAATGAGTTTCTCGCGGCGCTTTGAGCAAATCCGGACCATTTGCCTGAAAGCCGCCGGCCGTGGCTTTAGCACCACATCCTGCGTTATTAATGGGACGCCCGGCTTATGCTATTCTATGTACCTTCGGCATTATTCTCGATTCCCCTTACGGAGGCCGCTTATGTTTGTGCGCCCCAGCCATTCCCATCCGGGGAATTCCGCACTCGTACACCGACTCGCTTGCTTTGGATCGCTTGGGCTGGCGCTTGCCGCCTTCGCAGGCTTTGGCTTCCTCCAACGACTGCGAGCCGCGGATAACCATCTCCCCAATCGCCCTGCCTCTGCCGCTGCCGCTAAAATTGCGCCCCATCTCGCTGTCAACTACGGCAAGCTGCCGTTGAGTTTTGAGGTGAATCAGGGCCAGACGGACGAATCCGTCAAATTCCTTTCGCGCGGGCGTGGGTATGGATTGTTTCTCACCGGCGATGAGGCGGTATTGACATTAGGAAAGGCAAGTCAAAAGGCAAAAGGCAAAAGTCAAAATGCAAAAGTTCCGGCCGCCGCTACGACAGGCACGGCAGACTCGGTGCTGCGGCTGCGCCTGGTGGGCGCAAACACCAAGGCCGCGGTGATGGGCGCGGAGGAACTCCCCGGCAAGGTCAACTACTTCATCGGCAATGACCCCAAAAAATGGCGCACCAACGTGCCTACATACGCCGAGGTGAAATATCGCGACGTCTATCCCGGCGTCGATCTGGTCTACTACGGCAATCAGAGCGGCCAGCTTGAATACGATTTCGTAGTAGCCCCCGGAGCCGACCCCAGCGCAATCGCGCTAGACGTAGCGGCGGGTTTACCCCGCCACCGAGATGTAGGGGCGGGCCTCGTGCCCGCCCGCAAAGGGCACCCACAAGGGGTGCCCCTACGAATCGCCCCGGATGGCGACCTGGTGGTCCAAACTGAAGGTGGCGAAATTCGTTTCCACAAGCCAGTGGTCTACCAGGAGCAGTCTACAGTTGACAGTTCACAGTTGACAGTTCAAGACGAAAAGCGAAATTCGGCCGGCAATCCAAAATCCAAAATCGAAAACCGAAAATCCCTGGACGGCCATTACGTCCTGACCGCCGCAAACCAAATCCATTTTGAACTCGGCGCCTACGACCACACCCAGACCCTTGTTATCGATCCAGTGCTTGTTTATTCCACTTATCTCGGTGGCAGCAATCAGGATTACAGCTACGGCATAGCCGTGGATTCTTCAGGTAACGCCTACGTGGCCGGGTACTCCTTTTCGACCAACTTTCCTACCGTCAACCCGCTCCAAGCGAGCTTGAATGGTAGCTATAGCCCGTTCGTGGCAAAGCTGAATTCGGCGGGCTCAGCCCTGGTCTATTCCACGTACCTAGGCGGCAGCAATGAGAACCAGGACTATTGGTCCGGCACGCCCGCCTCGGGCATCGCAGTAGATTCCTCTGGTAACGCCTACGTGACCGGCCAGACTAATTCGACCGATTTCCCCACGACCACGGGCGTCTTCCAGGCAAGCTTGGCAAGTACTAACGGTAACGCATTCGTGGCCAAACTGAACCCCACGGGCTCAGCCTTGGTTTATTCCACATACCTCGGCGGCAACGGCAGTCACGCCGATCCCTACTACACTTATCTGACTGGAGACTGTGGCAACGGAATCGCCGTTGATTCCTCCGGCAGCGCCTACGTAACTGGGTACACTCACTCCACCAACTTTCCCACGGTGAACCCACTCCAGGCGAGCATACTAGGAGCGGCCAACGCATTCGTGGCCAAGCTGAACGCGGCGGGCTCAGCCCTGATCTACTCCACCTACCTGGGCGGCCACAACGCTGATTACGGCTACGGCGTCGCAGTAGATGCCTCCGGTACCGCATACGTGACCGGCCAGACCAATTCGACCGACTTCCCCACCGCGAACCCGCTCCAATGGAGCCTCGGGGCCACCAACGCCATCAACGCGTTCGTGAGCAAACTGAACGCGGCGGGCTCGGCCTTGGTTTATTCAACTTACCTTGGCGGCAGCTATATGGACGGCGGATACGGCATCGCCGTGGATTCCTCCGGAAATGCCTACGTGACCGGAACGGCTTATTCGAGCAATTTCCCTACTGCCAGCCCGCTCCAGACGAGCCTGCTGGGTGAGACAAACGCGTTCGTGGCTAAACTGAACGCGGCGGGCTCAGCACTAGTTTATTCCACCTACCTAGGCGGCCACGTTTTTGACGGCGGCTCCGGCATCGCCGTGGATTCCTCCGGAAACGCCTACGTGACGGGGTACACTCACTCGACAGATTTCCCCACCACAACGAACGCGTACCAGGCGATAAACAAGGGTGACGGCGACGCGTTTGTGGCGGAGTTCAATTCCGGCGGCTCGGCCTTGGCCTACTCCACCTACCTGGGCGGCAGTGGTCAAGATGCTGGCAACGGCATCGCCGTGGATATCTCCGGAAACGCCTACGTGGCGGGGAGCACGAATTCGACCAACTTCCCCATTGCCAACCCGGTCCAAGCGAGCCTCGGAGGGACCGGTGCCACTAATGCGTTTGTGGCTAAGATTTCCCCTTCCGTGATTACATTCTCTCCGGCAAACGTCATATTCGGGCAGCAAAACGTTGGTGCCTCCATTCTGCCCATCGTAGAGACCGTCACGAATACGGGCACAACTAATATTACGATCTCTGCGGTTACGATAGGCGGTGCAGACGCCAGTGATTTTGCCACCAGCGCTGACAACTGCACGGGGGCTACGGTCACGCCCAACGGCACCTGCACGGTCAGCGTGACATTTACGCCATTATCGACGGGGATCCGAAGCGCCTCACTAATCTTCATCGACAACCTCTCGAGCAGCCCACAGATGGTCAACATAAGTGGTACGGCAATTCTACCCAGTGGCCCCCTCATTTCCCCTCCAATCATTCTTATCGTGGGCGCAACCCCTGTGGGGACCTCGATCGAGGGTGGGGGAGTAAGCGTCAAGAATACTGGGTCGGTGGCTTTGGGCGTAATCAGCATCTCGACGGGCGGCGGCGTTTACACCGAAACGGATAACTGTACCCCGTCGATTCCGGCTGGCGGTAGCTGCGCGATCAGTATCACATTCACACCCGTCAATGTCGGGCCCGAATGTGGGTATGAATTAACTATTACAGACTACGCAGTGGGCAGTCCGCAGTTTGTCCAGCTTTGCGGCTCGGGGGAGTCTCCCATCCCTCCCAATATTTCCCCCGGAAGTCTCGGCTTCAGCGCCCAGATGGTTGGAACGACGAGCGGCTCACAACCGCTAGCCGTCACTAACAATACGGCAGTAGCTGGAGAGTCCCTTGTCATCACAATCTCGGGTGACTGGATACAGAGTAATAATTGTCAGTCCAACGGCAACTGCACCATCTATGTCAGCTTTGCGCCTACTGCGAGCGGACCACGGACCGGCATGTTAACCATTTGGAACAGCTTCGGTACCTACAACAGTACCACTTCGACGGTCAGCCTGAGCGGCACGGGTGTGGCCCCGGTCGCCAACCTTTTGCCGCCCAATTTGAGTTATGGGAACCAGCAGGTGGGAACGTCAAGTTCCGCCCAACAGGTGATGCTGAATAACACCGGCACCGCGGCCCTGACCATCGCCAATATTGCCACCAGCCCGAACTTCAGCCAGGCCCACACTTGCAGTAGCAGTCTCGGGCCCGGCAGCTCCTGCGCGATCTACGTGAAGTTCTCACCCACCTCGGCTGGCGTGCAGTATGGCTCGCTGACTGTCACCGACAACAGCAATGGGGCCGCGGGAAGCACGCAGACGGTGAACTTTAGCGGAACCGGCACGGTTCCGTTGGCTCAAGTCTCGGCGGCCAGCCTGGCGTTTGGCAACCAGGACCTGAATACCAGGAGCGCGTCCAAGCCGGTCACGCTGAGCAATACCGGCAACGGCCCGCTCACGATCGCTAGCATCACCACCAGTGGCAGTTTTGGCCAGACCAATGACTGCGGGAGCAGCGTTGCCGCGGGCGGCTCCTGCATGATCAACGTGACCTTCTCACCCACGGCGGCCGGAGAGCACTCCGCCAACCTTTACATCAATGACAACAGCAATGGAGTGCTAAACAGCAGGCAGACGATTAGTTTGACTGGGACGGGAATAGCCCCGATCACGGTTACCCTCAATCCGGCGAGCGCGAGCAAGCCCTTGGGCGGAACGCAATTCTTCACTGCCAGCATCACCGGCACCACCAACACCACCCTCCACTGGTACGTCAACGGCGTGTTAAATGGCGATGCGGAGCAAGGCACATTGACCGGCACCGGGTTTACGCGTACTTACCACGCGCCGGCGGCCAATGTCCCCAGCCCCAATCCCGCGGTCATCAAGGTGGTGAGCGCCGCGGATCCCTCAAAATACAAGACGGCCAAGGTAACCGTCACGGACGACATCGTCATCACCATCAACCCGACCAGTTCGACGCGGGCGCTCCGCACCACACAACGCTTCACCGCCACGATCACCGGAACCACCAACACAGCGCTGGAGTGGTACGTGAATGGCGTGTTGAATGGGAACTCCACGGAGGGCACGCTGACCGGCACCGGCCAGGGGCGCATTTACACCGCGCCATCTGCACATGTGCCCAGCCCCAACCCGGCGATCATTAAGGTGGTGAGCGTTGCCGACCCGGCGAAGTACAAAACCGCCAGCGTCACCGTGACCCCATAGGCAGGGGTGCAAACCCGCGCCGTGCCATGGGCATCTTGCCCATGAACGCCACATGGGTAGGAGCCCGATGCCACAACTCCGACTGCCGCGTCCCGCCGCGCTGCGCGATCACCGCTGCTCCTCCCCCGACTTATGCTATTCTATGTGCCTTCGGCATTATTCTCGATTCCCCTTACGGAGGCCGCTTATGATTGTGCGCCCCAACCATTCCCATCCGGGGAATTCCGCTTTCATACTCCGAGTCGCTTGCTTTGGATCGCTTGGGCTGGCGCTTGCCACCCTCGCAGGGTTTGGATTTCTGCATCGAGTGCGAGCCGCTGACCGTGCCGATCATCAGGTTGCTGCCGCCGCGGAGAATAATCCCGCCAGTCATCAGGCTTCTGCCGCATCCGCGAAAATTGCGCCGCATTTCGCTGCGGACTACGGCAAGCTGCCGTTGAGTTTTGAGGTGAACCAGGCGCAGCCGCAGCACGTCTGTCGTACCGGCTGTCGTAACGCCTGTCGTAGAGGCGGGCTTTAGCCCGGCACGTGGCGATCTGAACCCTGAATATGCAGTTGCCGCTCCCAACGTCGGCGGTACGTCGGCAGGTGCCGACCTAAAGGTCGGCGCTACGTCTGTTTTTACTGACGACTGACCACTGACAACTGACGCCTTTGGCGTTCCGCCAACATGTGCCGGGCTGAAGCCCGCCTC
>Ga0207031_10230_pt1 | contig 15254 bp, 20 predicted proteins | sample Alteio_BWMinCont_37_FD_153278 | JGI IMG/M metagenome (GOLD analysis project Ga0207031, IMG submission 153278) | Enriched cells from forest soil in Barre Woods Harvard Forest LTER site, Petersham, Massachusetts, United States -... | ecosystem: Environmental > Terrestrial > Soil > Temperate forest >... | reverse complement strand
TGCCTTTGATTTCACGGAACGTCGGCACGCCCCGTTGGCAACTCTGAATCAATGCTACGCGAAACTGTCGCGGTGCGGGAGGCCGTTCCTGGCCCAAAGCGGACATTGAGATGACGCCGTGTGGTGTCTGCTTTCGGGGGTAAAGCGGACACTGATTGTCAGAACGGCCGCGGCCGCTTTTGACCCAAAGCGGACATTCAGCGCCTCACTCGATCACCTCGTCGGCACGGGCGAGGATCGACTGCGGAACCGAAAGCCCGAGTGCTTTGGCGGTCTTGAGGTTGATAATCAGTTCGTACTTGCTCGGTGCCTGCACCGGCAGGTCGGCGGGCTTCGCACCTTTGAGGATGCGATCGACATAGCCGGCCGCGCGCCGAAATTGGTCGGCGAAATTCGGCCCATACGAAATCAATCCGCCGGCAGCGACATAAACGCGTGTGAGGTAGACCGCAGGCAGTTTGTACCGGGCGGCCAGTGTGATGATCAAATCACGATGAACCGCAGACAACGGGCTCGCCGTCACGATTAGGCCGCCATTAGCGGACTGCGCGAAGGCCGCGTGACGGCGCGCTCGATCTCGGCCGCGTCGCGCACGTCAATTGGGGTCACGTCCACGCCAGTCGACGGCGTCACGGACTGGATGATTGCGAACTGGCCGATCCCGGCGGCTATGGATGTATCCCGTAGGATCGCCGCTCGCGTCACGCCCGGCGCAATTTCCTTGAGCAGCTCCAGCCATTTCCCGCTCAAACCATATTCAAACATCATAAAGCCGGTGGCGTTACCGCCCGGCCGCGACAGACTTTGAACGAAGCCGGCACCGACCGGATCGGGGGCGACCGCAAATACGATCGGCACGACGCGGGTCGCCTCGAGCAATGGCCCCAGCGCGCTGCCAGTAGACAGGAGGACGTCAGGCGCAAGTGCGACCAATTCGGCCGCATATTTGCGTATGTTGGCGGCATTGCCTGCACCCCAGCGGGTGTCGATGTGCACGTTGCGGCCGTCGGTCCAGCCCAATTGCTGAAGCCCTTGCAGGAACGCCGCGAGGTCCGCCTGCCCTTCAGCATCGTCTGCGTTGACGCCACTAAGCGCGCCGATGCGGCGCATAGGCTCGGGCTGTTGCGCGCGAGCGGCGAGTGGCCACGCTAAGGCCGTGCCGCCGAGCGCGGCAATGAATTTCCGTCTTTCGATGTTGATCGCCATTTGACCCGTCCCAATGGGGTCACGCGGACTGGAACGCCGCGAACGATACCACGCCTTAATGACGGGGTCTGTGACATACTTATAGTTCGCAGGGACGCCGATGGGGTATCTGCTTATGGCCTTAGCGGACTCGCCGACCTTCCGACGTCGTGTCTGCTTTCGGGTAAAGCAGACACGGTCGCCGTCACCGGTCGCGGCAGCTAATGACCCATGGCCGACATGAGCGGCCCATTTGTCGTGTCGCAAAACACTGCTCCCGCCAACGATGTGATACGCTGCAGTCTTCGACCTGAGGACCAAGCAAGTGAGGCGACGTGAGTTCATAACGCTGCTCGGCGGCGCTGCTACCGTTTGGCCGATCGCCGCACCTGCGCAGCAGGCGGGCAAGATGCCGACCATTGGCATCCTGGGCGTCGACTTTACCGGCTGGGGTCCGTGGGCGGCTGCTTTTGTGGCACGACTTCATGAACTCGGCTGGATCGAAGGCCGCACCGTTGCGCTTGAGTATCGCTGGGATGAGGGACGCGACGCCCGCGATGCCGAGATCGCGGACGAGTTTGTCCGGCTAAAGATCGACGTCATTCTCGCGAATGGAAAAAGCGTCGCCGCATTAAAGCGGGCGACAACCACCATCCCCATCGTCTTTCCGTTGGCGCCGGACCCGGTCGGCGGCGGCTACGTCGATAGTCTGTCACGGCCCGGCGGCAACATTACCGGATTGTCGATTGAGGCGACTGAGCTCGCCAGCAAACGACTCGCGCTCTTGCGTGAGGTTGTACCCGGTCTGCGCCAAGTGGCAATTATGTTTGACGCCGATTATCCGCAAGCTGCGCTGGAGGCAGGCGCAGTTCAGGCTGTGGCTCGCACGCTCGGCCTCAATGCCATGTCACTCGAAATCCGGCGTGCTGAGGATGTCGCCTCCGCCTTCGAGGCGCTCAAGACCCGAGCCGACGCACTCTACGTGGTGGTCAGTTCTCTCATTAACGCCAATGCCGCGCGCATCACGACGCTTGCGCTCGGCGCACGGATGCCAACGATCTTCGTTGCCCGCGAATATGTCCAACTTGGAGCTCTCATGTCCTACGGACCGAACTTCCCGGATTTATTCCGGCGCGCCGGAGAGATCGTCGACAAGATTCTGCGAGGTGCCAAGCCGGCTGATATTCCGGTCGAACAGCCCACCAAATTCGAGCTCGTCTTCAATCTCAAGACAGCCAAGGTGCTAGGGCTGACGATTCCACCGAATTTACTCTCCATCGCCGACGAGGTGATCGAATAGCCGCGTCGTGTCCGCTTTTGGCCCAAAGCGGACACGCCGGTCAGCGAGTGCCGCGGCAGCTTTCGGGGGTAAAGCGGACATCGCGACAACAGCTAGGCGGCCTTTAGCCCGCCAAGCATCAGAGTAAAGCTAATGATTTCAGTCGGGGGGTCTGAAGGAAACGGGCACCCGGCACCAATAAAATCAGGCATTTCTTTCATCTCCAGCCAGTCACCTGTCAGACAAAAGTAACGGGCCAGGTAACGATTTAAGGCAAGGTCTGGGCGTCGTAATCGATGTCCGCTTTGCATCAGGAAGCTGACACGACTCGGACGTCACGCCACAAACAACCGCTGCGGCATCGTGCCCACTCTCAGTACAGCCCGCTTGCCGCTCTTTCGCGCGGCCTGAGCAAACACTATAGTCCTCCGCCAATCGCTGGGAGGCAAACCATGGCAGATCGATCATCGCATTCACTTCTTTCGTGTGCCGACGGCGTCGCCGTAGGCATGAGAGACGGACTCCTGCTCATCGGGCGCGTGCTGATCGCGGCCGTATTCTTGATGACGGTATGGACTGGCGGGCCGAGCACCGACTATCTCAAGTCGCTCAATTATATCGCCCCCGACTATATGAGCATGCTCGCGCACGTCGTCGAATGGATCATCGTTGTCTCGTTGATCCTCGGCATCGGCACCCGTTACGGCGCGTCGCTCGCACTCGCCTTTGTGGTGCTCGCTTTCGTGACGGCGCATCTTTACTGGGAATATCCGCAAGCCGCGCAAACCTTGCAGTATGTATTGCTCAGCAAAGACCTCGCTATCGCGGGCGGCGCCCTGCTGCTGTTTGTCACCGGCGGCGGCCGCTTCAGCGTCGACGAAAAATTGAAGGGTTGATGCGTCTGCCGGCATAGCTTTACCGACATCCATAAACCTGCCTTTATATGTCCGCTAAGTGCCAAAAGCGGTTTGGGATTGCCTGTTCGCTCCCACCAAGTTGGCCTAGCTTGATCCAAGGATGGCCAGCGGGACCCGCCGAGGTCCCGTAAATTCTAGCCGATGTCACCGCGATCAGGGACGAGCTCTAGTGAAACTTCCACGTAGACATTTCTTGCATTTGGCAGGGGGTGCCGTCGCGCTACCCGCCATGTCGTTCGTCGCGTCAGCGCAATCTTATCCGGCGCGGCCGGTGCATTTAGTTGTTGGCGTTGCTGCGGGCGGCTCGCCTGACATCATCGCGCGCCTCATGGCACAGTGGCTGTCCGAACAACTCGGGCAGCCATTCGTCGTCGACAATCGCGCGGGTGCTGCCGGCAATATCGGTACCGAATTCGCGGTGAAGGCAGCGCCGGACGGCTACACGCTACTTTTGGCCCTGTCGGCGAACGCGATCAACGCGTCGCTCTACAATGATCTGCCTTTTAATTTTATCAACGATACCGCACCGGTGGCGAGTATCGCTACTATTCCCCTCATCATGGAAGTTAATCCTTCAGTTCCAGCAAATACGGTCCCCGAGTTCATTGCTTATGCCAAAGCCAATCCCGGCAAGATCAACATGGCGTCAGGCGGCGTTGGTAGCCCGCTTCATGTTGCTGGGGAACTATTCAAAATGATGGCCAGTGTCGACATGATCCACGTTCCCTATCGCAGCGAGGCGCTTGCGCTACCCGATCTGATCGGCGGTCAGGTGCAAGTTATGTTCGGCGTTATGCCCGCGTCGCTGGGCTACGTCAGGGCCGGCAAGTTGCGCGCGCTGGCGGTGACCACCCCGAAGCGTCAGGAGGCTTTGCCCGACGTGCCGGCCATGGCTGAATTTCTTCCGGGCTACGATGCCAGGGGCTGGTACGGCATTGTCGTGCCTAAAGCCACGTCCAGCGAGATAATCGAAAAGCTCAACAGTGCGATCAATGCCGGCCTTGCCGATCCACAATTGAAGGCGCACCTCGTCGACGTCGGATGTTCGGTGTTTGCTGGTCCACCCGCCGATTTCGGAAAATTCATCGCCAGCGAAACCGAGAAGTGGGCGAAAGTCGTGAAGTTTGCGGGCATCAAGCCGCAATAGCGGACATGCCACAGCCGCAAGTCCCCTTTACCTCCGAAAGCGGACATCAGTCGTTGAACGTCATGCCCCCGAAAGTGTCAGGCACAAGAGGCCCTCTACGCGGCCTTGAGAGCACCGAGCGCATCAACTTAATTTGACTCCCGGGAACAAACGCGGCGCTCCGCAATCCCTAAATAAGCGGTCACCGCCACGGCGACCCCGTTCGCGTTGAGCCGCAACCGCTCGACTGGGAGATAAGAAGATGTTCAGCAAGACAACGATCGCGCTTTCCGCCGCGATTCTTCTCGGCACCGCCGTCACGGCATCCGCCACGGAACCGGCGGCGACCACGCATCATCGCGCCAGCCATGTTCAGAATCAGCCGATCTACAATATGGTCCCGGACAACAGGGTTCCCGCCGACAATGCCGGCTACCCAACTTCCGGCGCGCCGCTGCGCACACAGCCGGACGGCTGGTAAGCCGGTTACAGCGTCCGTTGCTGGTCGCCACATTCCTTGCAGGTATAGACGACGCGGGTCTGCCCCGGCTCGGCAGTGACGCGGTTCGGTGCGCCGCACTTGCCGCACTTGGTTTCGATGCGGGTATTGCCCTGCTTGATGGTGACGGTTTTCTTCGCCAGGGCCTCTCTGACGAGACGCTCCGTCTCCTCGCGCATATCCTGTTTTGACATGAGTAATTCCGCTTGGAGCCCATTCCGCGTGCCGGCGCATTGCTCCTACATGGCATTGCGCGGCGAGGCAATGACCGGGAATATTGCCAGGCGAATTCGGGTTAGTATCGCTGGACCGAACACGGGAGCGCGCAATGGCCGAGAAAAAGGTGCCGTATGAAGTCGACGGCCGGCAATTTGAAGGCATGATCGTCTATGACGACAGCGTTACGGCGAAGCGTCCAATCGTCTTCATGCAGCCCGACTGGAAGGGCGTCTCACCCGACACGATCGGCCAGGCCCGCACCGCCGCGGGCAAGGACTACGTCGTACTGATGGCCGACATGTTCGGCGCCGGCTATGGCGCCAAGCCGAAGACGCCGGACGAGTTGCGCGCCGGCATGCTTGCCGTGCACACCAACCTGCCCTTCACACTCGCTTGCGGCGGCAAGGCTTACGACGTGCTTCTTGCCGAGGCGCGAAGGATCGGCGCGGCGGATACCGGGCGGATCGGCGCCATCGGTTATTGCGCGGGTGGCGGCTATGCGCTCGAACAGGCGCGCGCCGGCGCCGCGTTCAAGGCGCTGGTCGTGTTCCATGTCACGAATCCCAATCCGGTCGTTCCCGCAACGCCGTGCAATATCAAGGGCCGCGTCCTGGCGATCCATGGCGCGGCGGATCCGGTGACGCCGAAAACGAAGATGGACGCCTTCGAGAACGAGCTGACGGGCGCGAAGGTCGATTGGCAGATCATGATGTTCGGCGACGCCGTGCATTCGTTCTGTGATCCAACCGCGGCTGGCGGTGCACAGCGCTACGACGAAAAGCTCTGCCGCAAATCCTACATGTTGATGCGCGACTTTTTCGCCGAGACGCTGTGAGGGCGACGAAGCCATCGAGGTTGGCCATGCCGGAGCTTACGCGCCGCAATGTGCTTGCCGGCGCAGCAGCGGCCGCGCTCGCCGCGCCCTCCTCCGCGGCCATGGCCGCTGAGCCGCCCGCCGGTGGCACGACACCCGGCATCTATCGCTACAAGATCGGCAGCTACGAACTTACCGCGCTCTATGACGGCATCTGGTACCGGCCGATCACCGACAAATTCATCCGCAACGCGCCGTTCGGCGAGGTCGAACATGCGCTCGACGCAGCCTTCATGCCGCACGACAAGCTGGCAACGCCGTTCACCACCCTGATCATCAATAGCGGTAGCAAGCTTGTATTGATCGACACCGGTACCGGCGGGCAGATCGCGCCCTCGGCCGGCGTGCTGCGCGACAATCTTGCCGCCGCCGGCATCGATGCCAAGGCGGTCGACGCCATCGTCATCTCGCATTTCCATCCCGACCACATCAACGGCATCAAGGACAAAGACAACAACCTGATCTTCCCCAACGCCGAGATCATGGTGCCGGCGCCGGAATGGGCCTATTGGATGGACGACGCCAATATGAATGCGGCGCCCGCCGACCTGAAACTGACGTTCCTCAATCAGCGGCGCATTTTTACCGATATCAAAAAACAGGTGACGCAATTTGCGCCGGGCAAGGAGGTCGCGCCGGGCATCATTACGTTGCCGGCGGCGGGCCACACGCCGGGCCACACTGTGTTCGCCATCCATTCCGGCGGTCAGTCGCTGTTGGTGCTCAGCGATACCGCGCAGCATCCCGCCGTGTTCGCGCGCCATCCCGACTGGCAGGCCGCCTTCGACATCGATGGCGCCACGGCGGTGGCGACGCGAAAGAAAATCTTCGACCGCGCCGCCGCCGACCGAATGCTGGTCACCGGCTATCACTTCCCGTTCCCGGCCTGCGGCCACCTGATCAAGACCGCGACCGGCTACGAGCACGTTCCAGTCGAGTGGCAGACGACATTGTGACGCAAAAAGATCGGAGGCCGGCTTTTGCGCCGGCCTCCCTGATCCCGCGCCATTTTTTTGTTGTTCGGCACGGAACGACTTTGCGGTTTTAGTCCGGCTTGCAGGCGAGACGGGGGTCTGACCGCCAGACCTGGCAAGCCGGTGCGTACGACCCGGGCCTCGGTTCGCACCGTTGTTGGGTGCATATTCCGGATCGCAGGCAGTCTCGTTGCCGTTACGACCGCTTCGCGGACGTGCCGGTATTGGCCTGATGCGTGCTCGCCTTGTGAGCGACGTGCTTCTTGGTTTGCACTTGCGACTGCTTGCCCGAGCCGGACTTGCCGGGCGTGACGGTTTGCTTGGTATTGCCGGCGGGGGCGACCACAACCGGCGCGGCCTGCTTGGCCGGGGTCGTGGCGGCAGCCGGCGCGGCGGGCGTCACCGGGCTCGTCGCCGCAGTGCCGGACGTATCCGCGGCCAAAGCCGGCGCGGCGATCAGCGTGGTAGCGATCAGGGCGGCGGCGAATTTCCTCAACATGGGGTTCTCCTTTTTGTTTCACGGAGCGGTTTTGGGGCCGCGCCGTTTTTCAAACACCTGTTTAAACACCGGGCGCTGAACGCGTTCTGAAGCGGCGTTGCAGAAACCGTTCACCTACGTGACATTCCTGTAATCCGGCGGAACTATTTGCCGGCCTGGCGGGATCCAGAAGGGAGGGCGGATGCCGGGATGAACTGCTAGGATGCCGGTGTTTACTGCTCGCACCCGAATCGGGAGAGAAGACATGACCGGGCGAAAAGACTTGCGCAAAACATCACTGTTTGCCGCCGCTATTCTCTTAAGCGCCACTGCCGGCTCGGCCGGTATCGCGACCGTCGCCAAGGCGATGGAAAGTTCCAGTCCTTCACCGCCGACCACCACGACGAGCCAGCCGCCGTCGAACCCGGCCGGGACCAAGAAGGACACCAAGAAATCCAAGCCGGATAAATCGAGCGCCGTGGAGCAGTTCTACAAGGGGTGGCATCAGGCTTACGCGCTGATTTACGACAAGGGCGACTATGCCGCGGGCATCGCCGTGCTCGAGTCGATGGGTTTTGACAACAATGCCGATGTCGCCACGCTGCTCGGCTATGCTAGCCGCAAGCTTGGCCGCTACGACGACGCCAAGCTATGGTACGACCGCGCACTGGCAGCCGATCCCAACCACGCGCTGACATGGTCCTATTACGGCATGTGGCACGCCGAGCAGGGCAACGTGCTCAAGGCCAAGGACGATCTCGAAAAAGTGAGATTGATCTGCGGCACCACCTGCCGCGAATATACGATGCTCAAAGCGGCGATCGACGGCACCGCGACGTATTGATGAGCATAGGGCGGATTAGCTGAAGGCCTATTCGCCCTACGAAGCTTTCGCCCCTTCCGTCTCCGCGATCAGCCAGGCGTGATAGTCTGCGTCGACGCTTTCGATCGGGACAACGAGGATCGCCGGCGTCGTGTAGGAGTGCATCTGCAGCACCGCGCCGCGCACGGCCTCGGCGAGCGCCGCGCGTGTCTTGATAATCATCACCACCTCGTCGCCGCGCTCGATCGCGCCCTGCCACCAATAGAGCGACACCATGCCGGGCAGGATGTTGACGCAGGCGCACAGCCGCCGCTCGACCAGCGCGCGTCCGGCCTGCTCCGCCTCGACAATGGATGGATAGGTCGTATAGACGAACACCGCGCGTTCTTTAGTGCTATCCATATCACGATCCTGCCCTTAACCCCTTGAAGCTTGTCGCATTATGGCAAAACGCCGCTCCGGCTCCCGTTACAAGCGCGTCGCCTTCGTCGCCGGCGACGTGGCCGAAGCGCAGCGCGCGCGGGCGCGGCTGGTGCGGCGCTACGGCGACGCCCGGCCAGACATCGCCGACGTCATCGTCGCGCTTGGCGGCGACGGTCTCATGCTGGCGACCCTGCAACGGTTCATGAATTCCGGCAAGCCGATCTACGGCATGCACCGTGGCACCGTCGGATTCCTCATGAACGAGTACTCGGAACAGGGCCTCGCCGAGCGGCTCGCCGCCGCCCACGTCACCGTGATCCATCCGCTATTGATGCGTGCGCGTGACGCCGCCGGCCGCATCCACCGTCACCACGCCATCAACGAAGTGTCGGTGTTCCGGCAGACCTATCAGGCGGCGCGGCTGCGCGTGCTGGTCGACGGCAAGGAACGGCTGGCCGAACTCGTCGCCGACGGCATCATGCTGGCGACGCCGGCCGGTTCCACCGCCTATAACCTCTCCGCGCAGGGACCGATCATCCCGATCGGTGCACCGCTTCTGGCGCTGACCCCGATCAGCCCGTTCCGGCCGCGGCGCTGGCGCGGCGCGCTGCTTCCCGACCGCGCCCGGGTTACTATCGAAGTGCTGGAAGCCGCCAAGCGCCCGGTCGCCGCGGTTGCCGACCATGACGAGGTGCGCTCGGTCCGCTCGGTCGAAATCAGCATGGACCACTCGATCGCCATGCACATGCTGTTCGATCCCGGCCATAGCCTGGATGAGCGCATCCTTGGCGAGCAGTTCGGCTATTGAAAGCTTAACCGAGCGTTAACGACGATTCTTTACCATTGAGTCTGCGAGGCAGGCCGCTTCGGCGTCCGCCGCGCGGGAGGTCGTATGGTCCGCATCGATTTCAACCGGCTGCGTTTTCTGGTCATCGACGACAACGCGCATATGCGGCGCATCCTGCGCACGCTGCTGCACGGGTTCGGCACCCGGGAAGTCTACGAGGCCGAAGACGGCGCTGCGGGCCTTGAATCTTTCACGCATTACATGCCGGATATCGTGCTTACCGACTGGGTGATGCCCATATTCGACGGCCTCGAATTGACGCAGATGATCCGGCAGCCCGGCACCAATACCAATCCCTACGTGCCGATCATCATGCTCACCGGCCATTCCGAGAAACAGCGCATCGTGGATGCGCGCGACGCAGGCGTCACCGAATTCCTCGCCAAACCGATCTCCGCCAAGGCGCTCTACGAGCGCATTCTCAACGTCGTCGCCAATCCGCGGCCGTTCATCAAGAGCAAGACCTATTTCGGTCCGGACCGGCGGCGCAACGTCAATCCGAACTATGTCGGCCCCGAACGGCGCAAGGGCGGCAACGCGGAAGTCACGCGCCAACAGCCCCTGCTCGATAAAGCCAAGGTCACGATCTGACCGGAGCATCCAAAGTCATGCCACCCCGCAAAGACGACTCTCCCTCCGTTGCGACTTACGCCGATCACGAGGTGATCACACCGTCGCACCCGCTTCGCCGCGCAGTGGGACGTGCCATTCCGGGCGAGGACGATCCGATCGCACGCGCCGAAGCGGCGCTCTCCCAGCTGTCGTCGGAATTCACCAACTGGATGGAAGCCGAATGCGAGCGGCTGGAAGCAGCACGGAAAGACATCAAGCGGCTGGGCTTTAGCCAAAAGACCGGCGATACGCTGTTTCGCGCCGCCCACGACATCAAGGGCGAGGTTGCCACGTTCGGCTATCCCGAAGTCGCCGGCGTCGCCGAGAGTCTGTGCCGACTTCTCGAACACACACCCGACTTCAAAAAAGTCCCCGTTACGCTCGTTGATCAGCACGTCGACGCGATCCGCGCCATCATCCGCGAACACGCCCGGCCCGACGTGAGGAATATCGCCGCCGCTTTGACGCGCAAGCTGCGTGACGTCACCGACGATTTCCTCAAGCAGGAAAACAAGCACCGTCCGGATTATCTCGAAAGCATTTTCGCGCCGCCGTTGGCGCCGGGCGCTTAGGGAACGTAAAGCTCAGGCCGCAGCCGGGCGGTTTTCGCTTTCGGCTTCCGCGGCGACAAGCTCATCGCAGAATAACCGCGCCTCTTCGCGTGCCGCCTCGGTTGCAAAGCGGCGCAACAGTGTCAGCAATGGCGCAAGCTCGCCGAGATCGGCGTCTTCGCAACGCGTCAGCACGCGTTCGATCATGCGGCGTTTGAGCCGCGTAGCGCCGCCGGGTCCAAGCAGGAACCCCTCGCGCATCGCCTCGATTGCTTCCTTAAATGCCGGAAAGGTCGAAGGCGGCAGCTTGGCTTTCTCGAATAATGCGCGCAACCCGACGCCGCCACGATCATGCACGAGGCCGGACACCCGAGCCACCGGCATGTCGGTCAGTTCCGCCAGCGCCTCCTCGAACAGCGCGATATTGCCGGACAGCAGCGCCCGCAGGATCAGGCCGGCGGTGAGCTGACCGCTGGCGCACAGATGGCGGATCAGCGGGCGTAACTCGCTCTCCGACGTCGCGGCGGCGATAGTGACCGCCGCCTTCTCGCACGCCTCGCGTGCGATGCGATGGGCGTGTTCGGCGTCGAGCCAGGACCGCCCGGTGACAAAACCGGCCAGCGCCTCGGACAGTTTGATGACGAGCGTCTGCCGCACGGCAGCGGGAATATCGTCGCGCACGAGAAGCGCCTCGCGGACCGCGGCGAGATGACCGAAGCGTTCGACAATGCGGTTGAGCGAGAACGGCGTGATGTCGGCTGCATGATTTTCGGCAAGCACCAGGCAAGCTTCCGCGGTGCCGACTTCGGCAAGCGCCGCTGCGACCGATCGCCGCAGTGCCGAGCGGCTGGCGATTGCCGTCTGCACCGGCCCTGCTCCGGTAGCCGCTGCGTCGACCAGGTCGGCGTCGACGAAGAGCGGCGACAGCGCATAGACCGGCGCCGCAATTTGCGGCTGGTCCGCGGCAAGCGCAATCACGATAGCCGGCGGCGCGCTCGGACTTGCAGCCAGTGCGTCAGCGAGTGCACGTCGCACCAGCGGCGACGAGTCATCGAGCAGCATCAGCATCGCGCCTTCGGTGGCGGCGAGATCGTCGGCTGACAGATCCGAATAAAGGTATGCCCGCGCCAGCGCGCTCGTCGCCTCGGCCCTTTCGCTGGCCGGCGCGGTGCGTACCCATTGCAAGAAATGGCTAACGATCATCGCTCGCTCAAGCGCGCGGAATTGCGATCGATTCCGATGCTAGCGGTTCGGCGCTTAATAAATCGTTCACCATAATTCCGCACGGATTACCTGGGTTTCTAGCCGCTCTGCCCGTCGTCTTTGAACAGATCATGCATTGCGCCGGAGGCCGCCGGCGGCGTGACGCCCGACGCGCCCCAGAGCTGGCTCACCACCTCGGCAACCGGACCGCTGCGGCCGGGATCGGTGAATAGGCCATGGAAAATATCGCCGTCCTTTTGCGCCCGCTTGGGCGCGGCCTCGGCAAAAGCGCTGGTCATGCCGGCGGTGTCCGGCGCCGTTGTTGCCGCGGTGGCGGAGACGGGGGTGACCATGGCAACCCTCGCCGCGGCTACCGGCGCGAGCGGAGCGGCGCTCGCCATGCCTGCGCCGGACGAGTTTGCGGCGGATTTCGGAATGGTGATGACCATGCGCGGCGAACTCATGGTTTGCGTCCCAGTGGCTTGTGCCACGTTCGTCGTCGCGCCGCGCGGACTTCGGGCGGCGACGTCGTAACGCGCCGTGAGAACGTCGCGCACCTGCGCGAGGCTTCGCGCCGCGCCGGTCGTGCGATCGTAGAAGATCGGCGTATTCGCCGCCGCCGCATTCGGAAAATATTTTGCGGCGTTGGCATTCGGCGTATCGCCGGCGGCCGAGATCAGGCGCGCCGCGCCGCCTGCACCGAGGAAATGCGCGATATAGAGCTCGCCTTCGCTTGGCGAGCGGCCGAGCCGCTCTGACAGCAATGCCGCATTGGCCTGTGTGAAAGCGCCGGCCATCACCGCGTTTGCGGTTGGATCGTTGCGCAGCCTGAGGATGGCGTTACGCATCGCCGTATCGCGCACCTCATAATGACCGGACGGCGTCTGGGTGATCGCCGCGGCATATTGGCCATAGCCGAGCGCCGCGCCGGACTTCTTGATGGTACCGAGCCAGGTCTGTTCGACGAACTGGAAAAGCCCGCGCGCCGACGACGTCGGGGCGCCGGCTTGAGGATTGAGGCCGGATTCGACCTGGGCGGTCGCCAGCAAATATTGGAAACTCGTCCCGGTGGCTTGCGCCGCCTGGCGAATAGCGCCGGCCACCGCCGAACCGGCAGTGGAATTGCCGGGGTCAACCAGCATGTGATCTGCTCCCCTGCCGGCTCCCACCGGATTTCTTGAGCGTTATGAATACTTAACGATTATGGTAAACGTCGCCTTAACGAAAGGGCCGAGTGGCGACCAAGCGGAGGCGAAAATGTCGAGCGATACGGCGATACGGCACAAGCGCGGCGGACTTTATTTCGAGGATTTCAAGCCCGGCGAGACTGTCGAGCACCGCTACAGCCGGACCGTCACCCAGATGGACAACATGTTGTTCTCCAACATGACGCTCAACCCGCAGCCGCTGCATATCGACCGGCATTTCTGCGAGCAGGAAACCGAATGGGGACAGCCGCTGATGAATTCGCTGTTCACGCTCGGCCTGATGATCGGCATTCAAGTGTCCGACATGACGGTCGGCACCACGATCGCCAATCTCGGCATGACGGATGTCAAATTCCCCCACCCGCTGTTCGAGAACGACACCGTCCACTGCACCACCGAAGTCATCGGCAAGCGCGAGTCGAAGTCGCGGCCCGGCGCCGGCATCGTCGAATTTCATCACCGCGCCTTCAACCAGGACAACAAGCTCGTCGCTGAATGCCGCCGCCAGGCATTCATCCGCATGCGGCCGAAGTAGCAGTCCCTGCCCTTGCGCTCGCTCCTATTCGTTCCGGCCGACAGCGCCAAGAAACTCGACAAGGCGATGACGAGCGGCGCCGACGCCCTGATCGTCGATCTGGAAGACTCGGTTGCACATGACGGCAAAGCGCGGGCGCGCGACAGCGCGGCGGCGTTTCTTCGCGAGGCGACCGCCGCCGCGAACCGGCCATATCTCATGGTTCGCGTCAACGCCCTGGATACCGGCCTGACCGAAGCCGATCTCGAAGCTATTGCTCCCGCCAAACCCGACGCCATCATGCTGCCGAAGGCTGAAGGCGGCGCTTCCGTCATTCACGCCGACGCCAAGCTTGCTGTTCGCGAAGCGAGGAGCGGTTTACCCGACGGGCACATCAAAATCCTGCCGATCGCCACGGAAACCGCGGCATCGCTTTTTGTCGCCGGCACTTTTGCCGGCGCGTGCGCGCGGCTGATCGGTCTGACCTGGGGCGCCGAAGATTTGTCCGCCGATCTCGATGCGCGAACCAACCGTGGCGCCGATGGCCGCTGGCTCGATCCCTACCGGCTGGCGCGTGTGCTCTGCCTTGCCGGCGCGAGCGCGGCAGGCGTGCCGGCAATCGACACCGTCTACGTCGATTTCCGCGACAGCGAAGGTCTCCGCGGCGAGTGCGCCGAAGCCGCCCGCGACGGCTTCATCGGCAAGATGGCGATCCACCCGGCGCAGGTGCCGATCATCAACGACGCATTCACGCCGTCGGCCGATGCGCTCAAACAGGCGCAGGCGATCGTCGATGCCTTTGCCGCGAATCCTGGCGCCGGGGTGGTCGGCATCGGCGGCGTCATGTACGACCGTCCGCATCTTTCGCGGGCCGAACGATTGCTGGCGCGAATGAAAATCCTGTAACTTGACAACTCGGCGCGACCGTAAGATTTGAAGATCAAATGGCGAGGGATCCATTCCCTGTCGGTTCGATGGCTCCGGTGAAAACCGGGGCCATTTTGTTATCGGGAAATCCCTCCGCCGAAGGGAGATCATGATGAGCGAAGAGAAGGACTGCGAGCGGTGCGGCAAACTAATCCCGGCGAAATGGCTGGAAGTGCTGCCCTTTACCCGGCTCTGCATCGAATGCAGCGAAGCGATCGGCGGCGATTTCAAAACCTACGTCATCGCTCAAAACACCCACGGCAAGTCGGGCAGCATGAAAAAGAACTACGATAGCTGGAAGGTCAAAAGAAGGTTGCGCGCAATCACGCCGATCGACAAGGAATAAACGGCGGACGCGGCAGAAGGCACCAACGCGCTAGCGGCTGTCTAAGTTCGCCTTCGGATCAAAAGCCTTTTCGTCGCGAAATTCGAGCTTTGTCGCGCCTGTTTTGCCAAGCGGCACGGCGCGGTAAAAACAGGAGCGGCGCCCGGTGTGGCAGGCGGCGGTCACCTGTTCGACCTTGATCCACACCGCGTCCTGATCGCAATCCACCCGCATCTCGACGACGCGCTGCGTGTGACCGGATGTCTCGCC